>Ga0183096_1000282_pt1 | contig 81432 bp, 65 predicted proteins | sample Biomet5_FD_127791 | JGI IMG/M metagenome (GOLD analysis project Ga0183096, IMG submission 127791) | Microbial communities from bioreactor (seeded with sewage sludge) at LBNL, California, USA - Biofuel metagenome 5 (version 2) (version 3) | ecosystem: Engineered > Bioreactor > Anaerobic >...
TGGGCTCCGTCCGCCAGGATATGCGAAAGACCGCCGTCGCCTCCTGGCAGCTACCCTCCGCCATTTCCGGCAAAAAGATCGCCATGAAGAGCATCTCAGCGGCGCATCTGGAACCGGAATCGGTGGAAGAGATCGACCTGTCCACAAACGGCAGCGTGATCAACGTCGCGGAGCAGACCGTGGGGATCACGGTTTCCATTGAAACGTCCCACGGCACTGTGCTGACTGCGGAAGTGCCTGATACAGTGCTGACCGCAAAGGTCCTGCGCGGCGCTTCCGATCTTTCGGATGCCTATGGCGAGTCTCTCTTTTCCTGGATGCGGTCCAGCCTTGATGAAACTGACGATGCCATCTGGAACGCCGCACATCAAGGTGTACGGTCTGTAGCCGTCATGAAGTCCGAACTGAACGGCCAGGCGACGTTCGCCTGCTCCGTGACCGGACTGGATGCAGTCGGCCGGGTATCCATTGCCGCTCCGGGTGACGCGGTCTTCCGTGGCCCCGAACCCTCAGCCCCGTCTGACGGCATGCTGTGGCTGAATCCGGAAACCGATGTGATCAAGGTCTGGCACGATGGCACCGGCGGCGACGCGGGCAGCTGGGAGTTGGCGGCGGACTACTCCGGCACAACTTCCCTGATCGATTCGCTGCTGCAGGGGACGATTGAGAATTCGGGCTTCAATACGCTCATGGGGAACGTTACGCCGCTGTCCAATGTGGCCAGCGCCGATACACAGGCGTTGCTTGGGAATCTCGCAGCGTCAATGGCTTTCGATACATCCGGCTTGACCATCCAGAGCGTCAGTGCGGAGTTCGCCGCGCGGCTCGGAACGCAGCAGCTTGAGTTCCTGAAGGGGCTGGGCGCTGATGCGGTGGCGGTTGCGATATTCGGTATCCTTCAGACCATCACGGCGTCGAGCCTGCAGGTGGGGTATTCGGCGCAATCGCCGCGGCTGCGCCTGGGTGAAGTCATTCTTGAATACCAGGCGGCGACCGGGAACATGACTTGCAGGAGGGCGTGATGGGATGCCGACAGCAACAATTCTAAACTCGACCGGTACGCGCTGGGGTACTTCCAGCTATTCAAACTCCGGCAGTCCGTTCACGCTTGGCAAAACGACGGATTACACCTGCCGCGGGCGATTCGGTTTTGCGGCGCTCAATCCGGCTTGGTATATCAAGTCAATCAAGCTGTACATGAACCGCACTGATACGTGGGCGGGTAGAACGCTGAAGGTCGGCACGTCGCTGAGCAGCGCATGGGGCGCGCCGCTTGACTGGAGCGTAAACATCTACGCAAGCAAGGGAACCGGCGCGAAATCCTGGGACCTGACCGCGTACAAGGGCATTCTACAGGCATATGGCGATGCTTTCTATTTCCACCTGATGCACGGCTCCGGCGATTCGTCCTACTGCGAGTGGACGGCGGGTTCCGGATCCGGCGCGCCGCGTCTGGTTGTCGAGTACGAAGAGGCGACGTTGACCGTGCCGGGCGGCGAGTTCACCATCGGGACGGCGTCTGCCATTACGGTCGGCATCGCCGGCAGCGGGCTGACGCATGTGCTGTCGTATTCCATTGGGACGGCGAGCGGCGCGCTGAACGGCGGCGCATCCATTACCGCAGGTGATACTGTGAACTGGACGCCTGACGCCGCGCTTGCGAATCAGATCACGGACGCGATGGTCGGGACGGTCACCATGACGCTGGAGTCCTATCTGGACGGCGTACTTTCCTCGACAGTCACGCGCACCTATCCGCTCAATGTGCCGGCGTCGTATGTGCCGGCCATCGGCTCAGCGCCGTCGTTCGCTGTCGGAAATCCGACGGGCGACGAGATCGGCATCTATGTGCAGGGCCGAAGCTGGTCTGTCTGCACGATCAGCGCTTCGTCGGTGTACGGCGCGTCCATCGTGGAGTATCGGCTGACCATCGGCGGCAAGACGTACACTTCATTCTCCAGCCCGATCACGACGGATGTGCTGACCGCGACCGGCGCGCTGGGCGCTACGGTGGCGGTGGTGGATTCTCGCGGCCAGACGGCGACGGTGACGCTGACCGCGGCGGTCACGGTCTATGCGTACTTCGCGCCACGCATCACGTCGTTCTCGCTCGCGCGGGCACTGGCCGACGGTACGGTGTCCAACGAAGGCACGTACATCAAGTTCACTCTGTCCTGCGTCTTTGCGCCGCTTGCGAACAAGAACACGCGCGCCGGCTCGATCAAGTTCAAGGTGGCGGGCGGCACGTATTCCGTGGCGGTTTCCATGACGGACGCAATGACCGCGCTGGGCGTCGTGTATTCGTTCTCGCTGACCGGCGTGCTTGGCGGCGGCTTCATCGGGTCAGGCAGCTACGTGGTGTCGGCGACGCTGGCGGATCGGTACACCACATCCTCCGCGGAGGCAGACCTGGCCAGCCGCAAAATCTATTTCGATCTCCACTCGTCCGGCGAGGGCGTGGCCATCGGCAAGGTCGCGGATACCGCGAGCCTGTTCGACGTGGGGCTTGACTCCCGCTTCGACGGCGTTGTGTCGTTTGGCGAGAGCGGGCGGGTCGGAAGCAGGAACGTGTTGTTTAATCCGTATTTCCTTGCGAGTGCAGCGGGGTGGACGGTCGGGACGAACGTTGCGCGCGATCTGACGCGAACACTTGACGGCGCGGTTTCTATCAAAAGCCAGCAGTCAGGGCTGGCGGCTGATTCGTACAGGGGTCCGACGTTGCAGGCGGCCTATTGCGCCAATTGTGCGGTGGGCGATGCGTTCGCTTTCTCTGCATACGTGTATCTCGAAGACTCCGCGCTTTTTGATAGACCGATCCGTGTTGTGGCGGTGGTCAAGAACGCAAGCAGCGTTGATATCCAGTACGGTATCGCAGAGCTTGTTCCTACGGCTGCTCATAACGGCAAATGGACGCGCCTTGCTGGGAGGCTCACCGTTACTGCTGCAAATGCCGCAAAGATTGGCTTTACGATGTATCCCCTTCGTAATGGCACGGCATGGTTCGCCTGTCCAAAGCTGGAGCGGAACGGGATGGCGACCGAGTTTGTGGCGAATGTCGACGGCGATGTGCGCTTCAATGGCGCGGTCGGCTTTGCCGAGGTCACAAAGGCACGAAATGCGCTGGGCATATACGATGGGGCGGTTAGCTTTTCCGTGGCCGAGTCCGCGTCGGCCAACTTCGCAATAACATACACCGATTACAACGGCGCGGCGGTAACTCTGCCGGCGGCGCCCAGGGTGCAAGCCTTTGCGGTGGTAACCGGCGGCGGTGGAGCGCCCGACTCCGGAAATAAGACCGTCGAATTGCACGCTTACAATGTCACGAATACCGGTTTTATGGTGCGGGTCATGAACCAGAGCACATGGGATCGGAGCGGAACGCTGAACTGGATAGCTCATCAGGTATAACGAGCGCCGGGGGCGCTTTTTTTGAACGAAAGACTGGGGGTGTTTCGATGGGTGCTTTGTTTGATCGGTTCCGGGGTGTGGCGACGGAAGGCCAGGACGGGCGCGGGAGCGCGGATGATCATGACGTTGAACTCGTCCGCGACGGGCGCGGCCGGATGGTCAACGTCAAAACTGGCGTGATTCACTACTCGCCGGTCGAAACGGAAGATGAAGGCGGTGAGGGCGAATGAACACGATCCGGAAGGGCAGCAGTGGCGACTCGGTCAAGACGCTGCAGCGGCTGCTGGGGATCACGGCCGACGGCAAGTTCGGCAAGAACACGCGGGCGGCGGTGGTCGCCTACCAAACTGCGCACGGGCTGGCCGCTGACGGCATCGTTGGTCCGGCGACCTGGGCGGTGCTGCTGGGCGGGTCCGTCCTGGGTGTGCGCCCGCCCGACAACAAGCAGTACGACGCGCGCTGGGCGCGCGTTTTGTATACAGCGACCGGCAACAAAACGCAGACGATCAAGTCCTCCGGCTGCGGGCCGACGTCCATGACCGACATCGTCAACGCTTGGTTCGATACCGGCGTGACGCCGGCCGACCTGTGCAAGCTGGCCGTCAAGGGCGGGTACCGCACGCGGAACAACGGTACGGCGTGGGGCTTCTTCGCGTATATGTCCTCGCGGTATGACTTCCCGCGGTTTCGCTCGACGGCAACGCACGCCGAGGCGATCGCGGCGCTCGCAAAGGGCGCGCTGATCGTCGCATCGATGGGCAAAGGGTATTGGACGAAGGGCGGGCATTTCATCTGCCTGTGGAAGTGCGACCAGAAGTACATGTACGCCTGCGATCCGGCCAGCGCGACGCGCAAGCGCCAGAAGCTCTCCGATTTCAGGCGGCAGGCGAAGCGGTACTTCATCTTCTGGCCGCCGGCTGACCTGGGCGCGTCGGACGAGGTGCCGGAGGTCGCCGAGCCGGCGCCAGCGCTGCCGGCCGTCACGGTCACGAACGGCATCTACGACATTTCGAAGTGGCAGGGGAAGGTCAATTGGGCGAAGGTCGCCGCGTCGGGTCTTGTGAAGCTAGTAATCATCCGTGCCGGGTACGGCCAGGGAACGGTCGATCCGCGGTTCGTGGAAAACATCGAGGGCGCACAGGCACAGGGCATCCCGGTCGCGGTCTATTGGTACAGCTACGCGAAGGCGACAGGAAGGGAGAGCGCCGTGCGGCGCGCGCAGAACGAAGCGGACAGCTTCTATCGCGTCACGTCGAAGTACAGCCCGCGCTTCTGGATGATGGACGCCGAGGAAGCCTGTCTGAACGGCGACTCGATCAACGCGTTCCTGGTGCGCATCCGGGCGCTGTCTGACGGGAAGGTCGGCGCGTACATCGCTAACCACCGGTTCGCTTCGTATAAGGTCGATACGTCGCTCGCCGACTTCGTGATGATCCCGCGTGGAAACAACATCCAGCCTACGCACCGGCCGCTCGACCTGTGGCAGTACTCGTTCGGTTCGCGCGTGCCTGGCATCAGCGGGAACGTCGACCAGAGCAAGATTCCGGAGTGCGGGCGGTTCCCGCTTGAGTGGTTCCTCGCAGCGCCGGAGAAATCCGTCGCTGACGTCGGGGAGTAAGGCAACGGCCAAGGTCAAGGGCATGGGATCGACGCCGGTGCGCATGGACGGCTGGACCCCGGTCCTGGTTGACGACGAGGCTATCAGGATCAACGAGAAATCAGGAGGTCTAATCATGAAGGATGGTTTCATTTCTTCGCTCGTCGCCATTGGCGCGGGCATCGCTTCAACGCTGCTGGGCGGCTGGGACAAGAGCCTGGAGATCCTGCTCATTTTCATCATCATGGATTACATCACCGGCGTCGGCGCGGCGTTCAAGACCAAGACGCTGAAGTCGTCCGTTGGCTTCGAAGGCCTGATGAAGAAGGGCGCGATCTTCCTGATCGTGATTCTGGCGGCGCAGCTCGACCGGATCACCGGAAATACTGCGGGGGTGTTCCGGACTTCAACGGCGTTCTTTTTCATCGCGAACGACGGGCTTTCCATCATTGAGAACGTTGGCGAGATGGGCGTCAAGCTGCCTGGATTCATTACTGGTGCGTTGATCAAACTCAGGGATGAGAACGAGGACACAGACGACGAAAAGCACGATCCAGACAGCGATCGGAAGCCCCTATAACGCTGATACCAGCCTACATTGGCCCACATTTTCTGCCGGGATTTGCTTGTGGATATAAGACAAATTCCGGCGGTTTCTTTCTCTCCGATTATGATCCGAATAGGAGTTGATACTTTGGAACGAACGATTTACCATGTCACTGGTTCTCCGGATGGCAGCAAAAAAACGGGAGGGAAATCAGTGACGATCGTTCACTTGAAGCTTGGCAAGATCACCAAACGCTCCGATGGGCGGTACCAGGCAGGATACCGTGATGTGGACGGGAAACGAAAATTCATTACCTGCAACTCGGAGGAGGAAGTTCTGGAGCGGTTCCAGGCGCTCGAACTGGCGCAGAGCAGCAAGCCTGAAAAAGAGCACGGAGGGAACAGCAAGGGCCAATCGGCAGATAAAATCCCACAAGCCACTTTAACGGACGAACACATGCTGCTTGCCGACTACGCGCTGAGTTGGCTGGAGACGTACAAGAAGGGCAAAATCCGGCCCAGCTCCTACGAGCGGTACCAGTTCTGCCTGCAGCTCCTCTGCCGAGATGAGTTGGCGCTGATGGACATCCGAGCGATCCGGCTGGAGCATGTCCAAGAGTACGTCAACCGTCTGGAGGACATGAGTGCCTCCACTATCAAGAAGCAGAAGCTTCTGCTTAGTCAGGTTCTGGAGCATGCGATGCTGACCGACGTCATCCAGCGCAATCCCGTCGAGGGCGTACAGATGCCGCCGCAATCGCACAACACCAAGGTGGTCTACCCCTACGAGAAGGACGAGCAGGAAAAGCTGGTGGCCGCCTTCACCGAGGAGAAGAACGGCAGGCTACGCCTCCGTTATGGCTGGGGTTGTGTCCTCATTCTGGAGACCGGCCTCCGTGCCGGCGAAGCACTGGCGCTGGAGTGGGGCGACATCGATGAGGAGAAGCGGACGCTGAAGGTCACGAAGAACATGGTGCGCGTGGATGGGAAGAACCTCGTCCAGCGCACCACCAAGACGGAGTCGGGCAGGCGAACGATTCCGTTGAACAGTCGGGCTCTGGAGGCTATCCAGCACCTCAAGGCCCAGCAGGTAGAGGGTTGTTCCTACGTGTTCGCCACCCAGACCGGCAGGCACCTGAGCTACCGGAACCTGCTGGCGACGATGGAGAAAGCCTGCGAGGCGGCGGGCGTGGAGCACCGAGGTCTGCACGCGCTGAGGCATAGCTTTGCCAGCAACCTGTACGCTCGTGGCGTGGAGATTAAGGTTATCTCCAAACTGCTAGGGCATGCCAGCACGCAGATCACGTACGACAGGTACGTCCATTTATTCGAAGGTGACATCGATGACACCCTCCGGCAGGCAGTCGGTACGTGATACTGGATTTTGCATGTATTCTGCCCAATTGTGTACCCGTTTCATTCCACGTCCTTCCCGCGAAGGGCGACCGGTTGCCTTGAAGAAGTACATAGCGGACTACGAGGTTTCAATCCACATCCTTCATGTGAAGGGCGACCTGATGATTAACGGAGGAGCTATGATGCCAGGCATTTTAAAGGCTGAACGCTACACTCTCTGTCCACACAAATCAGCTTTACCAGTACCATCATTCAGAAGCACCGAAAATGGCAATATGCCGGGGGTTTTACGGATGCAGACCGTTCTTATGGTCGATTCCCCAAACGGCCTTTTCTGCACCGACAACGGCGAGGGGTTCGGTAAGAAAATGTCCTACCAGAAACAACACAGGCATGGTGATGATTTCGGGCTGCTAAGCTACCCGTTCCTGATACATTGCTTCGTACTTTTTCGCCCACAAAACGACGGTTTCTCTGAGGGAATCATCTGATTCCATTCTGGGAACGGCAATGTACGGAGCTTCTTCTGCCTGATTCGGAGCGGCGTACAGAGTGTTTCATCTGCCCATGCATTCCAGTTTTACGGTGCAACAAAGGAGAAGAACTCATTTTCCACCGTCCGGCAACCACCTTAGGATGCATCGGAAACCAGATTCCCAGTAATTGTAATACCCGAAATTACGGTATCCAATCCCGCCAAGAGCGCATCGTATTCCCGACGCGTTTCCTCGTCCTTCGTGTAGGCAGGATAATCGGTCGGCTTCAGCGCAAAGTAGTTCACCATGTTTTCTTCATCAAAGCCGATATAGGTCATCTCTTCCATATCCTTGAAATCGGCATTCACGGAATAGCCGATGGTAAACAGATACCCGCCATCTTCGATGCCCTCTGCCAGATATCGATTGTAGCTGTCCATGTGGTAGAAAGAGGCGTGAGTATCTTCTGCTTTCACGAATGTATTCTGATACCATTCCTCGGACACTGTTACCTGAAGGCCCTGCATGAAGTAGTAGGCGTAGGTGCCATCCGGATTCGCGAAATCGGTGAATTCCTGCAAACCTGCCGCCATCGCTGTACCCGAAAATGCCATAGCCATCACTACTGCCGCCAGAACAGCTTTCATAAACGTGTTTTCCATGGTTCTTCCCCTCTCCAATCAGTTTTCCGGTTGTGCCATGGATTCCATCAGATTCCAGAACGGATCGATTTCATCCAATACATACATTCTGAGCCCATGATATACGCCCAGTTCCAGATTCTTCAGATTTAGACTGAAAGATACTTCCACACCATCCGCAAACGCCATCGTTACGCCGTTATAATTGTCGGTAACAAATTCCTGCGTTTCTGCCGCGATCTGAATCTGCATGAATCTCTCGACGACTTCTGCAATGATGGCTTCATCGGTTACTTCGGCAACTACTCGCGCGCCCATATGATCGATCCACATATTCACCGACACCGGCGGTTCTTCTATCATGTTTCTCAAATGTTCTTCGTTCAAAGCTTCGAATAAGTACTCTCCCGGCTGAGGCAGATGGATGGGCGGCAGTTCCTCCTCTGTCAACACCGTTTCTATGGAAGTGAGCATTACATGATCAGCTTCTCCGTTCAACACTTGCTGCCATCCCTGTTCGTCCACCACGGATTCTCCGCAAGAGATCGGCGTATCCTGACCATTATAGATCAATGTAATCTGATCTAGCGCTTGATTGGCTTGATCAAATACCGTGAGCTGATAAATGATCTCCATGATTCCTTCTTCGGAATGATTGGTCAGCTCCGTCTGCGTGATGATGATTGTGCTTCCTGTCTTTTGATTCTTCTCGATGCGACAGGCCAGCACGTTACCGGTGATTTGCACTGTCACATCGATATCCTGAGAAAAAGCGGGAATCGTTGTCAGAAGCCCGACTATCATAATCATGCTGATAAGTAACTCGATTTTTTTCATTTAAAACGCTCCTTTCGCATTTTCACATCAAGCATCGTATGTCCTTTTAGACGAATTTTCTTCCGGTTTGTTCGCTTTTCCCCTTGCTGAATGAAGCTCAAGGAAAAGAATACGTTCAAATTCTGGAACGTTGGTGGTAGAATTCATTCATGACAATGCGAAAATAGTTCGCGGATCGCCTTCTGTTATCAAGCTTGTCGGGTAAGGTGACTGCACGGGGATTTAGGGCCGATCAACGTGACTGTCAACTCTCGCCGACTCCGGGTATCAAATCGTAGCGACATATGCATTCGGCAGAATTCGTACTACACTTGAAAGCCGAAACATTTCCCACAATATTTCCGTCTATTATGTAACGTAATGGGAGGGTGGAGGCTATGAAGATAACATTTACCAAACGCATTTGTCTACTCGCATTTGTTTGCATTCTGAGCATTACGACTCTAGCAAAGGCAGATTCAACGATCAGCATCTTGCCCGCGTCCATGCCAAGCCTCGAGTTGGAGGAGGTATCAAGCGATTTCTTCACAGTCAGCCTCCCCAGAGGCTGGGTGATGGAAACAATGGGCGCTTACATACGATTTGGGTTCCGTGCGTATGATCCATCAAATCCAGCCAGGCAGATCTTCTATTACGGAAAAATGGAACCGTTTATCAAGAGTTACGCAGCACGAGAAACTTATGAATATATGGATTCCATGGGTTCATTGAACCCGGGGTTCTTTTCCGAGGCTCCGGTTTTGGAGCCCAGTACCATAGATGAGCTCTTTCGGCAATTTGGGACGATCACACCTTATGCGAACAAGTTTGGGAACCCGCATCAGTTCCCGGTCGTGGAAGATATCTCCGTCGTCGAGCGATATGAAACCAGTTCAATGCTCAGCCCCTATGCGTATGACGAGGCAGTCGTTCGGGCGCAATTTACCGCAATCAATGGGTTGCCAAGCGAAGGTCTCTTCTCAGCAGTGCTTGTCAACACAGGGAACTATTATGTAAACGGCGTCGATTTAGCGCCTATGTATGCTTATAACACGATTGGTATCATGGCGCCGGCGGATGAATTTGACGGGATCCAAGGCGTGTTGAGAGAGTCTCTGGCGAGCTTCCGGCTATCCGAGCGCTACATCCGAGCGGCGATTGACCAGACAGAGGCGGAAACGGACGTCCTCCTTCAGATTGGAAGGACGCTGTCGGAGGCAAGCGACTCCTACAATGCCGCCTGGCATGCACGCCAGAAAAGCTACGATGCCTTGTCTCAGAAGCGAAGCGACGTCGTGATGGGGTATGACCGAGTGTATGACACGCGCACCGGGGAGGTCTATCGAGCCTACGTTGGGTTCTATGACATGTATGATCAGAATCGAGCGAGCTTTGACAACCAAGACCTTCAGATCGTGGATGATATGGACTATGAGCGGTACGCCCTGCCGATCACGGGTTATATCGAGGACTAAGAAAATATCTCTTGGATAGGAGATCCGAAAGATTAAAGGAGGTGTTACTCATGATCTTCCTTCGAGGGTTTGCGCTCTTGCTCTTGCTTGTCGTAGCAGCCCTATCTCCCCTCTGTCAAGTATGCGGCTTGGATGCCGAAGTCATCCCCGGGTTCGGTGGTGGAGAACTCACAGGGATTCTTCGAGATATCAACAAAGGTTCAGAGGTGAACGATGTTGCGGAGATTCGGTGCCCTCAATGCGGTTCAGTGGAAGTGATTGAAATCGTTTATGGATATCCGACGGAGGAAACGTTCGAAAGAGCCGAGGCCGGAGAAGTGCGCTTGGGTGGATGCGTCGTTGGTTATTGCGACCCCAACAAGTACTGTAAAGATTGCGGTTACGAATGGTTTCAGTAGAGACACAGCGTTACGTCGTATTTCTTCTATGGAAGAAAATCGATCTGATGGTTACATACAAGGGCCTACCATAATCGGTGGGTCTTTCTGGCTGAAGACAAAAGTCCCTACCGCGTAACCGGTTGGGGCTTATGTCTTTAGTCTGCCCCGTCGCTCAAAGTGAGCGGCAAGGTTAATATTTATGCTTTCGATCAGGCTGTGATTACAGTTCCATCCCTGAAGGTGAAGCGCACGTCCGTTTCGCTGTGGACCGTGACGACCTCGACCAGACTGCCCCAGAGGTTTTCATCGAATTCCCGAACAAGCCCGTCTTGCTGACGCAACGTGGCAATGAACTGGTTCATGCTTTCCCGGCGTGAAACTTTGTCGGAAATTATGGCTTCCAGCGGATCGTGCTCAGCCTTAAGCGCCTCGTATTTGCTCGCCAGCGCATCATAACGTCTTATGTAGTCACACTGTTCGAGTGGGATACGAGCGTTTTCAGCTATCATGCTCTGGATTCGTTCCATCAGGGCATGCATCCAGTACATCAAGATCCAGCAGGTACCCGGCTGCCCCTACGTGTTCGCCACACAGACCGGAAAGCACCTGAGCTACCGGAACCTGCTAGCCACGATGGAGAAAGCTTGTGCGGCAGCGGAGGTAGAGCATCGCGGGCTACATGCACTGAGACACTCCTTCGCCAGCAACCTGTACGCGCGAGGTGTGGAGATTAAGGTTATCTCCAAGCTGCTAGGGCACGCCAGTACGCAGATCACATATGACCGGTATGTTCATCTGTTCGAAGGCGACCTCGACGATACGCTTCGGCAGGCGGTCGGGGCGTAAGCGTGGAGAGAAAAGAGGGCAGCTTTGCCGGGGTGGCTTGGCTGCCCGTCCGATGATAATTCTGGGATGCAATTTCAAGGCCGTGCCCCTCCTGTTCTGTCATCGGTCCCAGCGCTTCTGAATGGCCGGGAGTTCGGGAAACCGCGCGTGCGGCTCCAACTGGTACCAATAGGCTACCGAAGTGATGTCATCGGTCAGCGGGCGGTACTTGTGGTTGGGATACCAACCCAGCGCCTGCACCGTCACGCGGATGTCCTCAGAGAACCCGATCGAATCCAGTAGATGCCAGCGGTACAGCCCGAACTTACGCGGCCCCTGCCGGTTCTCGTACAGTGCCAGCGGCATGCCAAGAAACGGCGATTCAAACCGGATTTCTTTCGAGTCCGGATTGTCAGGATTGAACGAGCCGAAGTTCCATGCACCGCCGAAGTAGTCCTCCGTACCGTTGTCGCACAGCGTGGGCTGGTCGCCGTCGCCGTCCAGAAAGAACTTGACTTCACCCTCGCCCCACCAGCCGCTCTCCGAAATGTTGTACATCAGGTACGTGCCCACGTACAACCCCTTGCCTTTCACGCCATCCAGGATCGTGTGCTCCGGGCAAGATTCGCTGGTCGTGTCGCGGCGGTACTGCGCGTGGAAGTAGGCCGCCTCCGGATCCACCGGACCGAGCTTGTACAGCACGCGATATGCAACCACGTTCACCTTGGTTTCGCCCTCGTTGGTGAGCGTAATGCACGCGTGGTTCCGAAACGGCATCTGCCAGTAGCAGCTCATGCCCCGGTGTGGCGCTACGGTCACGGGCAGGCTGGACACCGTGTGCGGGTGGCGGTCAAATCCCATCGCGAAGAACGCGCCCATCGGGCATTCTACCGAAGGACTCTTTTCCCCGTCCCAGTACATCCTGAGCACCAGCTCGCTGAAGCGCTCGGTGTCGCTGGTCAGATAAATTTCGTTGATGACACCTGAACCCTCGATGTCGGCCACGAGCAACGTCTCGCCGGCTTCCACGGGCACAAACGGCCTGACCTTCCAGCCCTTGCCCAGCCCCGTAGAACTGCTGCTGAACGGAAGGTCGGGGTTGGACGGGTCAGGCGCCCAGCGGCAGCCGCCGCCCTTCTCCCCGGTCGGGTTCTCCGCATTGATCTGGCGCGTCACGGCACCGGTCATCAAGGACAATCCTCTCAAAATCTCCATTAGAACTTCGCTTCCTTCATCAACGGTCAACCATTCTGGTTCATGAGCCTTTGCAGGGTCTGTCCGTCCGCGCACTCAATGGCCATCAAGCAGCCGCCCAGCGCGTACTCCGGCTCGAGCAGCCGTCCGGGAAATAGCTTTATTTTCCCCAATATTCCGAAACTGGTTGACGTTTTCATCGATGGTGGTCTGCGCCTTCTCCAGCATGATTGAGGTATCAAACTGGGCGCTTACAACGACGGACGGAATGTCAAACAGTAGAGACGCGTTGATGATCCCGATCCCCAGGTAGTACCCTGCGTACTCGATCACCGATCGGGCGTTCAACTCCTGTACAAAGACGACCTGGCCCGGATGGACATCCGGGCAATTCGGCTGGAGCACATCCAGGAGTGCGTTAATCGGCTGGAAGACATGGTGCTTCAACCATTAAGAAGCAGACACGGCTGCTGGGTCAAGTATTAGGGCACGCGGTGTTTGCCGCGCTGATAGGATTACCGATTATAGTGGCGGAATTCACTGGGTGTTACGCCGACATTCTTTTTAAACGCACGGATAAAGTACTTAACATCGCGGTAGCCTGTGGCCTGCGCAATGTCCGCAAGGCGATATTGATCCTGAAGGAGCAGGCTCTTGGCCTTTTCCATCCGGATGTAGGTCAGGTACTCCAGAACGGTCATGTCCGTCTCCGCCTTAAATAGGCTGGACAGGTAATTCTGGTTGATCGAAACTCTGTCGGCCAATTGTCCAATGGAGAGATCCTGAGTATAGTTCGCGTCAATATATCGGATGGTGGATTCGACAATCCTGTTATACCGGCCCTCCATGCGCTTCTGAAAAAGCGAAAGTGCGTACAGAACGAATCCTTCGGCAGTCTGGCGAATCTCGTCCAGCGTATAAAACGCCTGCATGTTCTGAAGCGCGTCGAAATACCGGATCGTCTCCTGATCCAGCATCTGGCTGTTCTCCATCAAATGCATCAACTCATAGGAGAACTTCCGAAAAAAATGAGATAGCAGGAAGATGTCGGGACGCGCCTCGCGAATCAGACTGAAAATGGCTTCAAGCTGCCGCGTGCTCTCCGCCTCCTGGCAGGAGGTGATGGCCGTATGCAGCTTTTGCATCGTTTCCTCCTTGACCTCAAATCTGGCGGATGGGCCGAGATTCTCGGCGGCGTGATAGGATTGAAGCGGGTTGTAGATGTGCATTTTCGCGGCGCGGTATGCGCTGGAAAAACAATCCGAGAAGTTTTCCTCGATGCTCTGCACCCGGACCGAACCGGCATATGACCGGATGGAGTATTCCCGCAGCAGCGCATCCTGGACGACCGGCCAGAATGCGTCCGCATTGGGAACGCCGCCTGAGCCAATGACAATGCCCCAGAGCGCTTTGTTCCGAAAGAAGACCAGGCATTCGCAGGCCAAAGAGGCGCAGAGGCGCTTAAGTACGTTACGCATATGGGTCAGAAAAGACAGATCGTCGGCCATTTCACCGGGAAGGGAGGCGCCTCGCAGGTCCATATCGATGACCATCAGCGTGTAAGACTTCATAATTTCGGGAAAGAACGACTTCAGATGATCCTGCGCCGTGATGTCGTTGTTCAGAATGCTGTTGATCACCGAGTTGTAGTATTCGGTTTCAAAATTGTTCTGGTTCATTCCCCGCGTATCCAGGTTCTTCGCGATGTCGTCCATGACGGATGCGAACTCATCCATGTTCAGTGGCTTGAGCAGGTAATAAAACACGTGGTGGCGCATGGCCTGTTTGGCGAATTGAAAATCCCCGTATCCGCTGATGATCATGATCTCCATATTGGGCTTCAGACTGCGCAGGTGTTCGATGAGATCCAGCCCGCTGAGGCCGGGCATTTTGATATCGGTGATCACCAAGTCTACCTCAATGTGGGAGAGCACGCCCACGGCCTCCCGGGCGGTGGCAGCCTGAGCAGCGACCTGCCAGCGGGGGCATCTCGTCTCGATGAGGTGGTTCATACCCGCGCGAAAAATCTCCTCATCGTCCACAACCAGCGCCCGGTACACTTTCTCTTCCATCTCACCGCACCTCCTCAGGTGAATTGCAGCACCGGCCGATAGGGAAGAAGCAGGGTCACCACGGTTCCTTCGCCGGGAACGGAGCGGATTTGAAGCCCATATTCCTCGCCGTACTTCATCTGCATGTAGTGGTGAATGTTGTACAGCCCGATCCCTCCGGTCTTGCCCAGAAAGATATCCGAGATCAGCTTTTCAGGCATGCCGCATCCGTTGTCCCACACTTGAATTGAAACGTTCCCTCCGTCCAGCGAGATCTCGATGCCGATCAAGCCGCCGGACTCTTTTTGTGCGAAGCCGTGATTGATCGCGTTTTCTACGATGGGCTGCACCAGCAAGCGCTCCACACGGCTATTTAGCGCCCGTTCGTCGATCTTGTAGTCCATGTCGAATTTGTTCTTAAAGCGGAACTGCTGTATGGACACGTAGTTGCGAACCATATTGATCTCGTCAGACAGCTTCACGTCGTCCTGCTTCTTGCGGAGAATATAGTGGAGGATTTCCGAAAGGGATTGCACGATCTTGCAGATATCCTCCGCCCCGCGCTCGTTTGCGAGCCAATTGACGGTATCAAGCGTGTTGTATAAAAAATGCGGGTTCAGTTGGGCCTGGAGCATCAGAATTTCCTGCTGCAGCTGTTGTTGATGGGAGGTGTTCACCTTCCTGAGCAATAGATTGATCCGCTTTTGCATGGACACAAAACTATTATACAACAGGCCGATTTCGTCGTTGTGGGCGATCTCGAACAGCGCCCGGGGTTCGCGCCCGGGGATCATCGAGTTCATCTCGACGACGATGGATTTTAGTGGTTTTGTAATCAGCGTTCGGTACAGGAAGACGCCCAAGGCCAGCGCAAGTATGGAGATAAACCACATGACAGTGGACAGAGAGCGTACGGGCTGGGAGACGGCGGCGAGCGCGCTTGCCGGGCTCATCATGTAGTAGCGCCAGCCATTGTACTCCGACGTATTCTCCAATACTAAATATTGAGTCCCGTCGATGGACAGCATCCCCGGCCTGTCGGAGTTTCGGTCAATTCTGGAAAGCCCGGCGTCGTCGGATAAGGAACTTGCGATATAATGGGCGGTGGAATGCCAAACAACGATCCCTTCCGGCGAGACGATCATCAACTGGCACCCCGTCGGCAGGGCGCGGAGCAGCGTGTCGTCGAAGAAATCGGTATTGACTGTCTGCACCATCACGCCGATGTCCGCGAGTCCGTGGATGGGATTGCGCAGGATGCGCGCAAAAGAGAAACAGCGTTGTTCGATCGAACTGTTCACGCCGATTTGCAGGGTCTCCTTGATGGAGGGCAGCCAGAAACACCGTCCGTCCAGCGCCGCCGCGCGTTCCCGGATCCCCTGGTTCTCAAACCACGCCTGGTGAAAGCGAACAAAACGGATGTCCATATAGCCGACTTTGTATCCGCTGGCAATCTGTCCGTTATCAAAAAAGATACTGATGCTCGTGCCGTTGTCACTCTTGAGGAGAGAATCGTCCAGACACTCCTGAATCATAGCGATTTGCGAAGCGCTCAACGCCGCTTTGCCGTCCTTGGGAAGCGCCGCCCGGAAGGCCAAGTTGTCATATAGGGTGATCTGAAGCCGGTCCATCTGCTTCAAGCGGTTCTCGACGCTTTGTCGCATGAAGATCAGGGCCGTGACGGCGTTCTGGCTTTGCAGGTCGCTGATGGCGTTTGTCGAAGTTTGATAGAGCATGTGAGAGGCCAAAAAAAGCGGGAGCACCATCGTCACAAAGGCGAGGGTGATCAGCTTGTAGATGACCGGTATGTAAGGACCGATATGCTTTTCCTTCATAATGATTGCAGCCCTCATTTTGTTGCACTCAGTATAACATGAGTCCCGACGGACGTCAAAGGGAGAGGGAGGCGATACGAGGAATATCCTCCAAATGTGAGGTATTTACTGCTTCACCTCGCATGCAATCTTTGTTAGAATCACATCGCAGGCAGATCCATCAAAATGAAGGAGGAACAGTATGAAAAAAAGCTTGTCGGTCTTCCTGGTACTGGTGCTGGCGATGTTCACATGCGGCTCCATCGCGGCGCAGGCGAGCGAACAGGTGACACTCGAGTTCTGGTCGTTCCACTCCACCACAGAGGCGGAAGCGCTTCAGCGGTACTGCGCGAAGTACACCGCCGAGGTCAATCCCAACGTCAAGATCAACTATACCCAGATCCCTTGGGACGATTACATCGGTACCAAGCTCACCACCGCCTTTGCCGCGGGAGAAGGCCCGGATATCTTCTTCACCTGCCCGCCGCAGTTGGCGCGCTATGTCGAGGCTGGCGTCACGCTGCCGCTGGACGACTATCTGACCCCCGAGGAGCGCGCGGACTTCCGTCCTGCCGCGCTGGCGGCCACCACGCTGGACGGCAAGCTCTGCGCATACCCCATTGAGGCTGAGCTGCTCGCGCTGTTCTATGACATCGACGCGTTCAAGGAAGCGGGCCTCAATCCGCCCTCCACGTGGGATGAGATGATCGCCGACGCGAAGGCGCTGACCACCGACAAGCGCGCGGGCCTGACGATGCGCATTGCCGACGACAGCACTGTGGTATTCCACTATCTTCCCTTCCTCACGATGGGTGGCGGGGATGTCTTCACAGAGGATTTTAAGGGCTCTGGGCTCGGCTCCCAGGCAAACATCGATGCGCTGCAACTGTATCACGACCTGATGACGGCCGGCGCGATCAATGTCAAACCCTCCAGGAGCGCGGACGACATCGGTATCCTCGCTGAAGGCGAGACAGCCATGCAGATCAACGGAACCTGGTCTCTGGTCAAACTGGAGCAGCAGTACTCCGACAAGCACATCGGCGTCGTACCGCTGCCCGTTAAGGACGCGAGCATGAAGTCCGCCAGTGCCGCCGGCGGCTGGCAGATGGCAGTCAACGCCCGCAGCCCCCGTGCGGATGAAGCTGCGAAGTTCATCACCTGGCTCTGCGCTCAGGACAAGGAGTGCCTGACCGATTGGTGCACGGTGGTCAAGTTCGCCTACCCCACCCGGAATTCCATCGTGGAAGCAAACAAGGACTTCTTCCAGAAGGGCCTCCGGGCGGTGTTCACCAACCAGATTCTGGGCACCGAAAAGCCGGAACTCCGCGCGCCGGCGGATGTCTACAAGATCCTTCAGGACATGATCCAGGATGCCATGTACAGCAGCGATGGCAAGACGGCCGCGGAAAAGGGTGATCAGAAGCTCAAGGACTTCTTCGCGGATTACGACGGCATCATTTAATCAAACGCCCATGGGCTGGTTCCCCTCCGCGGGCTTTGCCTCCGGAGGGGAACTCCTGTGACATACGGCGGTCAGCGGGCCGCCCTCATCGGCGAATGATGGGAGGGATTCCTGTGCAGGCAAAGCGCGCGGCAACGGCGGTGCAGAGGCGGGAGACCAGGGCCGCCTGGATCATGCTCGCACCCAACACCTTGGGACTGGTTCTCTTCGTCTTTATCCCGATTATTTATGCGTTTTACCTCAGCCTATTCTCTTGGAATGGCCTGACGGATATGAAGTACATCGCCCTCAAAAACTTCCTCAAACTCTTCCAGGACGACGACTACGGCGCTTCACTGCTCACCACGCTCCGCTATGCCGTAACCTACGTTCCATGCCTGACGCTCCTCTCGCTGGGGATTGCGCTGGTGGTCAATTCCCTCCGGCAAGCCCCGCAGGAGGTAGTCCGGACGTCTGTCTTCCTGCCCTACTGCATATCAACGGTCATCTCCGGTCTGGTCTGGTCGTTCCTCCTGGACCCCAAACTGGGCTATGTCAATACTGTCTTGAGGTACTTCGGCCTACCTGCCCAGGCGTTTCTCGGCTCTCCAAATCAGGCGCTCAATTGCATTGTCGTGACCAGCCTGTGGATACAGACAGGGTATTACTCCATCATCTTCCTTGCGGCGCTCAAGGATATCCCCAGGGATTATTATGAAGCGTCCAACATCGATGGCGCCAATTCCTGGCAGAAATTCCATGCCATCACGCTTCCCCACCTGCGCAACGCGGGCTCTTTCGTGTTGGTCGTGTCCACGATCGGCGCGTTTCAAGTGTTCGACCAGATCAAGATTCTGACCAGCGGTGGGCCCAACAGCGCGACCTCAGTAGCGGTTCTGAAGGTTTGGGAGACGGCCTTCACCCTCAACAAGCTGGGTTACGCTTCGGCACAGGCGTTTATCCTGTTCCTGATTCTTATGGTGTTTTCTTCAATTCAACTGAAGCTGATATCTTCCGAGGAAAGCTAGGTGACGATTGTGGAGAAGAAATCCAGGCAATCTTTCGGGGGGATCGCACTTCTGTTGCTTGGTGTGCTGATCGGGTTGATCTTCCTTTTCCCGATTTATATCATGCTGATGACATCGATAAAGCCTGTGACCCAAATCTTTGATCTGAAGTTGATTCCGGACACGGCCGTTTTCTCGAACTATGTGGAAATCTTCCAGAAATATGACTTCACCCGGTGCATCCGGAATAGCCTGATCGTCGCGGTTGTGACGACCTGCTTATCACTGTTCATGCAGTCAACCTCCGCCTATGCGCTCTCCAGGCTGCGCTTTCGCGGGAAGAACGCGGTCTTCTTCCTGGTGATCAGCACGATGATGGTGCCCTTCTCCGTATTGATCATCCCGCTGTTCCTGATCGCCAAGGCGCTGCATCTGACGAACACGCTTGCGGGCATCATCATCCCGATCGCGGCCAACGGGTACGGCGTATACCTGCTCAGGCAGTTTTTCTTCGGAATCCCCCGGGATATGGACGAATCGGCCTTTATTGATGGCGCCGGCTACTTTCAGATCTTTTTCCGCATACTCCTCCCGCTGTGTAAGCCAATTCTGATCACGCTGGCCACATGCTACTTCCTGTACAACTGGAACAACTACCTCTGGCCGATCATCGTGACGACGAAAAAGGAGCTCTGGTTGGTGCAGGCGGGTATCGCGGGCTTCCGCAGCGAGCGCACTGTCGAGTGGAATCTGGTGTTCGCGGCGTCGGTGGTGACGTCGGTCCCGCTGTTTCTCCTTTTCGCGTTTTTCCAGAAGTTCCTGGTCGAGGGGATCAAGACCACCGGCATCAAATGATAAAGGAGGGTTTATGATGAATCCGGCAATGCGCTTTGGCGATCTGGGCGGACTGGCTTCGATCAGGGGGGCGCTCACCCGCTCCATCAGTGCCGAAAATCCTACGGGGGAGGCGGGTGCGGGGGGGCAGTCGACGGACGGGGCTGCGATGAGGTGCGCGAAGCACCTGGGGCAGGGATGGAAGGTTTCGCCTTTCTTCGTCATCGAGCCTGGCGTGGAGTTTAACCTGGCCGATATCCGGGGGCCCGGCAGGATCGAAAGCATCTGGTTCGGGGGCAATGTCTCCAGGAACTATATTCTGCGCTTTTACTGGGAGGACGCTGCCTGTCCCGCGGTGGCCTGCCCTCTCCCAGAGTTCTTCGCTTACGGCTGGCAGGAGGATAGGGAGAATCCGATGGCCGGGTTGTTCCACCCGCTCAATTCCCAGGCTGTCGCGGTGAACCCGAACCGTGGGTTCAACTGCTTCTGGCCTATGCCCTTCCGCAGTCGCTGCCGGATCACCGTGGAAAACAGGACCGAAAAACCTTACGTCTGCTATTACCAGATCAATTACAGTCTCGGGGAAACCTCCGGGGATGAGGGGTATTTTCACGCCCAGTACCGCCAGAGCTTTCCGGTCGAAAGAGGCGTGCACACAGTGCTGGACGGGGTCGCAGGACAGGGACAATACGTGGGAACGGCACTGTTCGTCGGCTTAAACGGGCCTGGGAAGTGGTGGGGTGAGGGTGAGTTCAAGTTTTTCCTGGATGAGGATCGGGACTTCCCCACCGTCTGCGGCACGGGCACTGAGGATTATTTCGGCGGCTCGTATGACTGGGAGGTCGACGGACGGTACACACCCTATTCGACCCCTTATCTGGGCATGTACCAGGTGGTGCAATCAGATCAGCTGTACGAACATCAGCAAAGGTTTTCGATGTACCGGTGGCACATCCCGGACCCGGTCCGCTTTTCAAGAGCGATCCGCGTCACGGTGCAGGACTTGGGATGGGCTGTGCCGGGCGAACGCTACTTCGTCCGCCGCGACGACATCGCATCTGTCGCATACTGGTACCAGAATTCGCCGGAGGGCGTCGAATGCCGCCTGCCGGACCGGGATGCCATGCTGATCTGATCGCTCGACGAAGGAGGTTGAATGCAATGACGCTTGAACAGACGCCTGTGCAGGTCACATCCATGCCAATGAGAAAACTGTACACGGGGGCATCGCTGCCATCCATCGGATTGGGGACACATCTGCCGAACTGGTGGCGAACGTGGTCCGGGAGGCGCTTCGGATCGGATACCGATACATCGACTGCGCGGCGTGCTACGGCAACGAGCGGGAGGTTGGCGCGGCGTTCATAGAGGCGATGGACGAGGGCCTCGACCGGGGAGAGCTGTTCATTCTGAGCAAGCTGTGGAACGACATGCACGCCCCGGAGGACGTCATCAAATCCTGCGAAAAGTCCATTGCGAACCTCGGCCTAACCTACCTGGACTGCTATCTCGTGCACTGGCCGGTTCCGAATTACCACGCGCCGGGCTGTGCAGGGGATGCGCGCAACCCCGCCTCACGGCCCTACCTCCACGAGGAATTCATGGAGACATGGCGGGCGATGGAAGGTCTTGTGGAAAAGGGCCTGACGCGGCACATCGGCGTGTCCAACGTGACTATCCCAAAATTGAAACTGATCCTGCGCGACGCGCGCGTAAAGCCCGCCGTGTGCGAGATGGAATTGCACCCGACCTTTCAGCAGGGCGAGCTGTTCCAATTCTGCTTGGACCACGGGATTCAGCCCGTCGGCTACAGCCCCATTGGCTCTCCTGGGCGGCCGGAGCGAGACCGCACGCCGGAGGACCTGGTGGATACGGACATGCCGCAGGTGCGAAAGATCGCGGAGGCACACGGCCTCCACCCGGCAGAGGTATGCCTCAAGTGGGCTGTACAACGCGGGCAGACGCCCATCCCGTTTACGACCAAGCAGAAAAATGCGCTATCCAATATCCGAGCAATTCTTTTTGATCCGCTGACACCGGCGGAGATGGATTGGATGCGCTCCTGCGAGCGCAACTGCCGCCTGATAAAGGGGCAGGTGTTCCTGTGGGAAGGCGCGGGGGACTGGTTGGATCTGTGGGACGTAGACGGAACCATTCCCGGCTGGAACGGATATGCAAAGCGGATGGGGGGAGAAGCCATATGAACAGCAAGATGACGGGGGCCATTCTGCCCGGCAACTCCACTGTCCAAATGAAGGAATTTGAAATCCCCACGCCCGGCCACGGCCAGGTGCTGGTGAGGACCATGGCCTCCACCATCTGCGGGTCGGACATCCGGGCGATCTACCGGGAGCACACCGGCAAGGGCGCCGAAGGGTACATGGACGGCATGGTCGCGGGCCACAAGCCCTGCGGCATCATTGAAGAGGAAGGGCCGGGTCTGGTCCGGTTCAAGAAGGGCGACCGGGTGATCGTGTACCACATCCACGGCTGCGGCGTGTGCCATGACTGCCGGATGGGATACCAGATCTCCTGCTCCAGCCCCCACCGCGCAGCCTACGGCTGGCAGCGCAACGGCGGCATGGCGTCCTACATCCTATGTGACGAGCGCGACCTGGTCCTGCTGCCGGACGAGCTCACCTACTGCGACGGCGCGCAGGTGGCCTGCGGCTTCGGCACGGTGTACGAGGCGATTGAGAAGGTCGGCGTGTCCGGCAACGACGCGGTGCTGGTGGTGGGCCTGGGGCCTGTGGGCCTGGCGACCTTGATTCTGTGCCGCGCGCTGGGCGCCAACAAACTGATCGGCGTCGAGATGAGCGACGAGCGCATCGAGCTCGCGAAGAAATTGAACTTGGTGGACGAAGTCTTCAAGCCCGGCCCGGATACCCTCGCCCAGATCAAGGCTGCGACCGGCGGCCACGGCGTGGAGCGCGCCTTTGACGCCTCCGCCGCGGACGCAGGCCGCCAGCTGGCCATCCGCGCCACCCGCCAGTGGGGCAAGATCGCCTTCGTCGGCGAGGGCGGCACGGTCAGTTTCAACCCCTCCCCCGACATCATCCACGACCAGAAGACCATCTACGGCAGCTGGGTGACCAGCCTGGCCCGCATGGAGGATCTGGTGGAGCGGCTGGTGCGCTGGGGCATCCACCCGGAGGACTTGATCACCCACCGGTTCAAATTGGAGGACGCGGACAAGGCCTACCAGTTGATGGCCTCCGGCCACTGCGGCAAGGTTGCGGTCGTATTTGACGGCACCGAAACCTCCTAGTGATCGGATTAATAACTTAAGTCCACTGCCACACCCGTAGGGGTGAACTCAGGGGTTCGCCAACCTACGGTGAGGAAAGGATTCTTCTTCCATAGCACAACTTGTACATCCACTTCGAGGGAGACATCGATGATATCCTCCGGCAGGCAGTCGGGGCGTAAGCGGAATAGAAAAAAGGCGGGCAGCTTTGCAGGGGAATGCCGGGCTGCCCGGGTCATAGGATACCATCGTTCAACCGCACGAGAAGCTGACATTCTTTGTCATCAGCATTTTATGCATCCATACTAAGTATCTCTGCTCTATTTAGACTAAATATATGATCCAGGATCAGCGATGCTGCCAAGCAGAGTCCTCAAAATGCAAGCCATCACTTGACATCCGCCTGCCATCACCTTTTTATGCACTTATGCAAAGTGTCACTGCTTTTTCCGTCCAATTTCTCCCATGACGCTGATCCCAGATCAGTGATCGCGAAGCCCCTGATTACCCCGAATCCACCAAAACAGCCCGAAAACACCCCATCAGGTCCACCAAAACCCTATTTTGGGCGTTGACTTCGCTTGGAATTCCTGATATAATAGCCTTTGCTGGTTTTACCTCATGGAGAGATGGCCGAGTGGTTGAAGGCGCTGGTCTTGAAAACCAGTGATGTCGAAAGGCACCGGGGGTTCGAATCCCTCTCTCTCCGCCAACAGAATATCATTTTCGGCATGGAGAAGTACCCAAGAGGCCGAAGGGGCTCCCCTGCTAAGGGAGTAGTGCTCGATAAGGGCAGCCCGGGTTCAAATCCCGGCTTCTCCGCCAATACGCAAATACCCATGTGCTAGATGGCTATTTGCGGGGGTCTGATGGTGGCTCCACCAAGGGGGGTGTTGCGTTTTACGCAATGCCCTCTTTGGCTGTCTGGAGGTAGTTGCTGATGAACCTGTACCGAATCGTGATCTCCAGCTTCTTTCCGCTGTCTTCGGAAACCTCAATGGAATCAATCAATTCTGCCACCGTTTCCTGGTCCAGTTCATCAATACCGACGTGGGCACTTATCCTCCGTATCCATTCCGCCACCTGCCGTTCAGAATCATCCGCAACGTCCAGCTGCTTATACAGTTCGGGGCGCTTGCCTTCCAGTTCCGCGCGCTCTCGTCCGTAGTCCGCAACCAGCCCTTGAAAAATGTCCTCCGGCAGTTTGCCCGCCACCTTATCCTCATACAGGCTCTTGACCATCGCGCCGATGGTGTCCAGGCGGGCCTGAATCTCACGCAGGCGGGCCTTGATCTCGCGTGATGTGCCGTTTCGGCTGGCCTGTGCCGATTTCAGCAGGCGTTCCACAAGGGCTTCGCGCTCGGTCACGGCCAGTTGGGCATGGGTGCGAATGTCGTTCAGCACGATGGTGGTCAGGTCGGCCTCATGGATGTAGTGGGCCGTGCAGGCGTTTCCGCCGCTGTTGTTGTACCGGCTGCACCGGTAAACACCCAGGTACCGACCCACTCTTTCCCGGCGCATAAACGCCAGCGCAGCGCCGCACTCCGCACACCGCACCAGCCCAGCGAAAAGTCCAGGCAACCCGCTGCTGGTGGTCCGGCTGATCCGCTTGTTCCCCAGCCGATCCTGAACCCTATCCCACGTGTCCCGGTCAATGATGGCTTCGTGCATGCCCTCGACCACAATCCAATCCTGGGGGTCTTTGGTCAGCCGCTTTTTCACCTTGTAGGACACCGCCGACCGCTTACACTGAACCATGTCCCCAATGTAAACGCGGTTTCGGAGGATTTGCAGGATGGTGGCGCTGCCCCAGCGGTTCCTGTCCTCTGCCTTCGGATTGGGCTTGCCAATCTTTTTGTAGTGGTAGAACTGGGGGGAATCGACGCCTTCAGCGTTCAAGCGGTTCCCGATGGCCCGCGCGCTGATGCCCGTTGCGAATTCCGCGAAAATCCGCCGAATGATGGTGGCGGCGGGTTCTTCGGGAATCAGGATATGCCCGTCATGGGGGGACTTCTCGTACCCATAGGCTGCTTGACTGCCGTTGAACTTGCCCTGCCGTGCGTTGGAGGTTTTCACCTGCCGCACCTTCCGGCTGACTTGCTTCGGGTAGATTTCATTGACCACGTGATGGAACGGAATCATGTCGTTATCTTCCAACGTGTCAATGCCATCGTTCAAGGCGATGAACCGAACGCCCTTCGCTTTGAAAAACTCGTCCGTGTAGTAGCCGCATTCCACGTAGTTGCGGCCCAACCGTGACATGTCCTTCACCACGATGCAGTTCAGCTTTCCTGTCTCAACGTCCCGAATCATCCGCTTGAAATCCGGACGGTCAAAGTTGGTGCCGGTGTACCCATCATCGCTGTAAACGTCCCGGGTATTCCACCCCATTTCAGTAACGTAGTCGGTCAGGATTTTCCGCTGGTTGATGATCGACATGCTGGCCGCGTTGAAATTGTGGTCATCATGGGACAACCGCAGATACAATCCCGCGTCGTAGATGGTTTGCATCAAGGCCATACTCTTTCCTTCCTGACGCAAACACCAAAGCCGTGGAGGGCTGTACTGATTATAGCACAGCCCCCGGTGTGATAGAAGCCCTTTCGGAGTAATCGCGCATTTTGCCCCGCACGATGCGGTACAGCAGGGTGGTGTATTTCTCGTCACCGCTGAAGATGCTGTTGACCACGATTTCCGTTTGACCGGCTTTGTATGTCCTGCGCATTTCCGTGCGGCTCAAAACCGCTTCGCTTGTTTGAATGACCGGCTGGCGGGCACTGTCGCCCTTTTTCACGCGCATGCCCCCTTGAACACAGGTTCCGCCCGGTATTCCACCCGCAAGGGCTTTATGTCGTTCACATCCTTGCAGCCGTCAGGGATGTTCAGGCGGAAAACGTCTTTGTACCCGCCCAGTCGCTTTGCAATGTCCCTTGCGGCCTTTTCCCCCGCTTTATCTGCGTCCGTGGCCACAATTACGGATTTGGCAGGGTGTTTCAAGATTAAATTTTCTTGAATACTGGACAGATGGGCCGTTCCCAGCGCCACGGACGCGTACCCGCGGGTGGCAAGGTATAGGGTATCAATCTCCGCTTCGGTGATATACAGGGTGTCCGCGTGTAAAGTTTCCGCATACCCGAAAAGGTGATTGCTCAATGCCTGCCCGCCGTCTGCGCATCGGAAGGCCTTTCCCTCGACGGACCGGTATTTGACGTTCACCAGCCGCCCTTCGGTATCGAACCACGGGAGTACCGCCGCCCGCTTGTGGGCGTGGGTATCCCACGCGGTACCGTGCCTGTATTCCGTAATCAATGCCCCGCCCGGCCAGGTATTCGCACGGTTGGAGGTTGTCCAGCATGGCCATGTCCAGGACCGGATACGCAGGCGGTTCCAGCGTCAGCTTTAGGTCCAGCGTCAAGCCCTCCGGGTCAACGGCCAGATACTTGCGTATCAGGTACCGTTTGGTGTTCTCCCGGTCGGTGCCTTTGAGGAACGCCAGCAGGGTGAGGAAATCGCCCTTTTCGTAGCCCGGACGCGCAAACCCACGGTCCACCCAGTTGCCTTTGTAAAGGAACACCACGAACGACGGGGTGCTTTCGTCGCGGAAGGGGCAGCGGGCGTGAATCTTGCCGGGGTAGTACCGCGCGTTGATGCCCCAGTCGAACGCCGCCAGTTCCCCGGCGATGTCCACTGGCCGTTGTAGCCGTCAATCCTCACGCGGTCGCCCCCGATCAGCAAACCCGATCTTCCCTTTTTGCTTATCCTCCCAGTACAACACACACGTGACATGCTCTGGCTTGACAATCACGGTGCCTTCGGCGTCGTTGATGGTGATCACGTCTTTGCCGGAACACATCAGGGGTTCCGTCCGCTCCACATGGCCGCAATCAGGACAGGTGAACGCGTGTGTTCGCCGATCGTAGGTCATGCGGTCACCGCCGCATTTGGGACAATAGAACAAGGTAACTCCACCCCAAACAGATACTTTTAGAAACGGTCTGCGCAGACCGTTCAGGGTATTGACAAACAACTGCGGCTGCACCCTGTACCAGCTCAATTCCGCCTGAACTTCAGGACAAGTGCATACGGGGATTGGCCTTCTCGTAAAGATCCCTCAGGCTCTCCGCGTCTACTTGTGTTTCTTATACCGTTCTTTCCCCATCTATTGGATGTTTTCGGCTTTGCCACCCTTTCCCCTATATGAAAAACTGCCGTGCTAGGATAAATCCCAACACGACAGCCCCTTTTTGGTATACAAAAACCGACCGGCAGCGCCGCGTCAGCGGTACGCCTTCAGCGTTTCAAGCAGCGCCATCGCGCGCTCGGGGCTTCCGGGGAACAGCTCCAATCCGACCGGCGCACCGGTGCCGCTTTCCCGGATCAGCTCCAGCACCGGGCGGTAGTCGAAGTTCGAGAAGATCGCGTCGTCCCGGTTCGGGTGCCCGGCGATGTGGAAGTGGCCGATCTCGTCCAGGTGATCCCGGATCTGGCTCAGCACGTCCTCGCCCATGTGCACCTGGTGGTACACGTCGAACAGCAGCTTGACGCGGGGCGAGGCGGCCTCCTCCACGATCGCAAAGCCCTCTTGCGAACTGGTCAGGTAGTAGCCGGGGTGGTCCTTCACGTCGTTGAGCGGCTCCACCAGCAGCGTGACGCCCGCCTTCTCCAGCAGTGGGGCCATGCGCTTCAGCCCCTTCACGATCGCGGTATGTTGGACGGCGCGCGCCTTCCCGGTGTCCTGGCCCACCTGCGTGATCAGCGATGGGCAGCCCAAAAACTTCGCCCGGTCCAGCGCGACGCGCAGCGCGGCCTCGTACCGGTCGTGGGCGCTCTCGTTGTTCAGCGCGAACTCGTCCGGGCAGAAGGCCGAAAGCCTGATCCCGTGGGCGCGCATGGCTTCCAGCATCGGCTCCAACTGATCGGCCCGGAGGGCCCACTGCTCGAAAGTGTCGTATCCAGCCTGCCGCATGCGCGCAAAAGCGCCCTCCAGCGGCATGCCGCCAAACAGGCAAAACGTGTTGATGCTGAACGTCATGGCCTTGACCCCCCGCTTCCTCCCGCGCCGCGCGCGTTTTTGAAAGGCTTTCACGGTTTCCGGTGTATGTGAACAGCGACATTATAGGAAATCCTTTCACCCGGTGTCAACTGAAATTTTCACAAGGGAAGAAAGGCATTCATTGCGTCCGGCCCCCGAGCAAATCCCGCGCGGCGGGATTTTCGTTGACAAAGGCAGGCAAACCCGGTACTGGCGGGTGGCCTGATACCCTTTTCAAATATGAACGCCGATTGTATCAGCCACCTGCGGCCGGTTCTCCGGGCGAACGCGCCGTCCCGCCGCGGCCCGGCCCTCGGCGAGCGCAGCGAATATATAGCGAACATGTAGCGAACAAAATCACGGAATGTTCTCCGAACGAATTGCAACAATTATATAAAAATGGCAAATAATTGTATAGTATTCAGGCAAAATAAATTATTTTATAAAATGTATTGACGAGAATTAGATTGTACGGTAGAATGAATTGTAAAAATACAGCGAACATAGCGTAATTTTCAGCGAACAAACGATGGGAGGAGGGTGCCGATGCCGAACATGAGGGATATCGCAGCCAAGGCCGGCGTATCGGTATCGACGGTATCCGCGGTCATCAATGGCAACAAATATGTGAGCCCCGCGCTTCAGCGAAAGGTGGAGGCCGTGGCCGCGGAGATGGAGTACACCGTCCTGCAGCGCGACGAGATGCAGCGGCACTCCAGTGGCGTGGCGGTGATTCTGCCCGGCGTGTACAGCGTGTTCTTTCCGCCGCTGCTCTCCGGCATCGAGGACGTGGCGATGGAAAACCACTTCCTGCCGGTATTATGCGATAGCAACCGGCGGATCGAAAGCGAGTACAAGGCGCTCAAAAGCTGCGTCGCCTTGGGCATCAAGCACGTGATCCTGGATTCGGTGTGCGATGTGGAGCATGAGGCCGCCTATTTCGGCGAAATCCGGCGGGAGATGATCGAAAAGCGCGGCGTCAACGTGGTGCTGCTGGAGCGGGAGATGAAGGACGAGGCGTTCCATTCGATCTACGTGGACAACTACCACTCCAGTTACTTGGTCACGGAGCACCTGATCGAACGGGGGTGCACCAAGATCGCCCACATCCGTGGCTCCCACGAGTTTCCGCACACGAAGGTCCGCGCGCAGGGTTACCAGGATGCGCTCCGGGATCATGACATTCCCTTCGATAAGCAGTTGATGCAGTGCGGCGATTTCTCCACCTCCAGCGGCCACCGGGTGGTCAGCGAGATGTTCACAAAGGGCGTGAAGTTTGATGCGGTCTTCGCGGCAAACGACCAGATGGCGATCGCCGCGATGAAGGTACTGCTGCAGCATGGGCTGCACATCCCGGAGGACGTGGCGGTGGCGGGGTTTGACAACCTGGTATTGGCGTCGATGGTCACGCCGTCGCTGACCACCGTCCAGTACCCGGTCTATCAGATGGGCTACCGCGCGATGCAGATGATGGTGGATTCGGCCCGGGGCGAGGAGGGGCCCCGAAAAGTGCAGCTGGAGACCAAGCTGATGATCCGGCAATCGACCGATCCGTCCCAGATCCCGGACTGGGACCTGCAGTTCTGGTGATCGATCCTGCCCGGCAGGGCGCGACAGACGAAACTCAGGCGGAACCCGGCAGCGGTGGAATGACCGAGGCCGCCCCCCCAATGCGCGCACATGGAGAATGAGGAGGATTGCAACGTGGCAAAGAAAGTTCTGGCGCTTGTACTCACCGCTTTGATGGCAATTTCCATGCTCACCTTCGCGACCGCCGACTCCGGGAAGGTAGACCTGAGGCTGTTCTTCTGGTTCGACGTGACGGACTTAGGCGACTGGCAGAAGACCATCGACGAGTTCAAGACGGCCCACCCGGAGATCAACGTCATCATCGAGGGCGCCTCTTGGGAGCAGTATTGGACCAAGCTGCAGACGCAGGCGACCTCTGGATCCGTGGCCGACGTGTTTGGCATGGTGTCCATGTACTCCCAGGACTACATCAATAACGGCGTCACGCTGGGCCTGGGCGACCTGATGAAGGCGGACAACCTCGATCCCTCGATGTACTACCAGGCCATCATGTCGGCCTACTCCGACGGCACGCAGTACCATTGCCTGCCCTACGACATGTCCACGATGCTGATGCTGGTCAATAAGGATATCCTCGCCCAGTGCGGCGTGGACTTCAAGCCCGACGGCTACACCATGGACGAGTTCATGGCTGCGATGAAGAAGATCAAGGACGGTGGCTATTACGGCGTCAACATCCAGCCCAAAGACTGGGCCTACTACGACATCATGACCCGCGCCGGCTACAACCTGCTGGATGACAAGGGCCATCTGAACCTGAACCAGGATGGCGTCATCAAGACTACCCAGTGGATGGCGGACCTGGTCAAGGACGGCTATATGCCCATCACCACGCCTGATCTGGACCTGTTCGCCAGCGGCAAATTGGCCATGACCTCGGTCAACCCCGAGTGGGTGTCCACCTACACCAAGACGATGAAGGCCAATCTCGATGTGATCCCCTACCCGACGGATGTGGCTGGCGGCAAGTGCGTGGCCGAGGGCGGCGCGTGGGCGATCTACTCCGGCACCAAGCATCCCAAAGAGGCCTGGGAGCTTCTGAAGACTCTGACCTCCGCCAAGAACGCCGTCAGCATGGTGGGCGCCAGCCACCGCGGCATCCCGCCGACGACCGATGAGGCTTCCAAGGAATCCATGATCAATTCGCCCTACGCGGTGCCGCATTCCCAGCGCTACATCGACATGCTGGCCAGCAGCACCCGCGTGGACTACCCGCACCGCACCGAGGTGGAGACCGAGATGAAGGCCGAACTCTCGCTGATCTACACGGGCGAGGTGTCCGCAGCCGATGGGTTGGCGGAGTTCCAGGCCACCGCGGACGACATCATGAACCAATAACAGCCCCTGTCCGAATCCAATCCTGAATGCGCGGGGCGGGCTTCCACCACCCGCCCCGCGCGGATAGGTGCTTCAGAAAGGCGGTTATCGTTATGGTCGGCGGTGCCACCCGGACCAAGGCATACTTGAAGCGGCACAGAAACGAACGGCTGGTTGCGCTGTCGTTCCTGGCGCCCAACCTGATCGGCTTTATCGCATTGACAGTCCTGCCCATCCTGGCCACGATCTACATCTCGCTCACGGAGTGGAACCTGCTCAAGCCGCCCCAATGGCTGGGCTTTGATAACTACTTGAAGATCTTCGTCAGCAAGCGGTTTTTGCAGACGCTGGGCAACACCGCCTATTACACCATTGCCAGCGTGCCGGTCGGGATTATCCTGGCGGTGTTCCTGGCGGTTTTGATGAACGGCCCCCGCAAGAAGCTGAACACCTTTTTTCGGATTGTGTACTACCTGCCGGTGATCTCCTCGACCGTCGCGGTGGCGCTGATCTGGAAGTTTCTGTATGCCGACGACATCGGCCTGTTCTCCTATTTCTTTTCGTCGATCGGGCTGACCGCGCCCAAATTCCTGACCAGCACGCAGTGGTCCATGACCAGCGTGGTCATCATGAGCGTGTGGAAGGGGCTGGGCTACAACATCATCCTGGTGCTGGCGGGCCTGCAGGGCATCGCGCCCACCTACTACGAGGCCGCCGAGATCGACGGCGCCAACGGCTGGGATCGGTTCTGGCGCGTGACGCTGCCGATGCTGACACCCACGCTGTTCTTCATGACGATCATGTCGGTCATCAGCTCGTTCCAGGTGTTCGATCAGACCAAGATCCTGACCGACGGCGGCCCGGGCTTTTCGTCCACGTCGATCGTCTATTACATCTACAACCTCGGCTTTGTCAACATGAAGTTCGGGGCGGCTTGCACCGTCGCGGTGGTGCTGTTCGCGCTGATCCTGCTGCTGTCGATGATCCAGTGGGCGCTGCAGAAGAAGTGGGTGAATTACGATGCATAGGAAGCGCGGAAGCGTCAGCCTTTCCGAGGCGTCGGGGATCTTCATTCTGTTCTTAGGCGCCCTGAGCATGGTGCTGCCGTTTTTGTGGATGGTGTCCACATCCCTCAAAACTTACAACGAGGCGTTCCAGGTGCCACCCTCGTTCATCCCGCAGGTCCCCCAGTGGGGCAACTACACGGAAGTGCTGAACTCGGTGCCCTTCGGCAGGTTCTACTTCAACAGCATCGTGACCTCCACCGCCATTACGCTGGGGCAGCTCATCACTTGCTCGATGGGCGCCTACGCCTTCGCGCGGCTGAACTTCAAGGGCCGGGACAAGATCTTTGTGATCTACCTGGCGACGCTGATGGTGCCCGCGCAGGTGACGATGATCCCCACCTTCATCATCGTCAAGTGGCTGGGCTGGATCGACAGCTTTAAAGCGCTGATCATCCCGTCCATATTCAGCGCCTACGGCACATTCCTGCTCCGGCAGTTCTACATGTCGATCCCGATGGAGCTGGAGGAGGCGGTGCGCATCGATGGTGGCGGCGCTTACCGGTGCTTCTTTCAGATAATCCTGCCGCTGACGAAACCCGCGCTGGCGACGCTGGGCACCTTCGTGTTCCTGTTCTTCTGGAACAACTTCCTGTGGCCGCTGCTCGTCACCAACACCACCGAGATGTTTACGCTGCCGATGGGCATTCAATTGTTCGCGGGGCGCTTTACCGCGCAGTGGCATCTGATGATGGCGGCGTCCACGATGGCGATGCTGCCGATGATCGTCGTCTACCTGTTTGCGCAGAAGTACTTTGTGGAAGGCATCGCGATGACCGGCCTCAAGGCATGAGGCCGATCCCGAAGGAGGATGGAGTATGGAATGGTATCAAAAGCGGTTCCGGCGCAATCTTGTGGACATGCACATCGAGGATTGGAATCCGGAGTTTTTGTCCAAGTTCGACCCGGAAAAGTACGTAGAGCTGCTGAAGCGGGGCAAAATCACTGCCCCGATGCTGTACTTCCAATCGCACGTGGGGCTGTGCTATTGGCCGACCAGGGCAGGAAGGATGCACGGCGCGTTCAAGGGCCGCGAGGACTCGATGAAGCGCGTCGAGCGCCTCTGCCACGAGGCGGGCATGAACGTGATCGGCTACTACAGCCTGATCTACAACAACTGGGCTCACGAACACCACCCCGAGTGGCGCATGGTGGACCCGGAGGGCGCCCATTCCCGCGCGGATGGCAGCCGCTACGGCCTGTGCTGCCCCAACAACATGGACTACCGCGCGTTCACGGAAAAGCAGATCGAGGAGTTCTGCGGCTACTTCGACTTCGAAGGCATCTTCATGGATATGCTGTTCTGGCCGATGATCTGCCACTGCCCCAGCTGCAAGGCGCGCTGGGAAAAAGAAGTGGGCGGGCCGCTTCCGGACAAGGTGGACTGGCACGACGAAAAATGGCTGACCTACCAGAAGAAGCGGTCCGAATGGATGGGCGAGTTCGCGCTGTGGGCCACGGCCACCCTTGAGAAGTACAAGCCAGGCGTGGCGGTGGAGCACCAATATTCGACGATCATGCACGATTGGCGCTATGGCGTCAACGAAAACATGGCCATCGCCAGCACCTATGCCGGCGGCGACCTGTACGGCGGCATCGAGCAGGCGTCGTTCGCATGCAAGGCCTACTACAACGTGACCCGCAACCAGCCCTTCGAGTACATGACCTCCCGCTGCTATCCGGCGCTCTCCGAGCACACCACCACGAAATCGCTCGATATGCTGAAGCAGAGCGTGGCCGTGACCTTCCTGCACCACGGCGCATGCCTTTTGATCGACGCCATCGACCCGGTTGGCACGATGGACGAGCGGGTGTACGACCGGATCGGCCAGGTGTTCGACGACCTGGGCCGGTATGAGCCCTGGCTCGATTGGGGCGAGCAGGCCTATGATGTGGCGCTGTACTACGATTTGAACGGAAAATACAACCCCGAAGCGCCGGTGGTGCCGGTGACCGATCCCAAAGTGGACCGCACCAACCCGATGCAGGGCGCTCTCTTGGGCGCGGCGAGGTCGCTGCGCGCCCACCACATCCCCTACGGCGTGGTCAACAACTGGCTGTTCGACAAGTTTGAGAAGGCCAAGGTGCTGGCGCTGTGCGATGTGCCGGCGTTCGAGGCGGACAAGGTGCAAAAGGTGCTGGACTTCGTCAAAAACGGCGGCGCTCTGTACCTGAGCGGCCACTCCTCGCCGGAACTGGTCAAGGAGCTGTTCGGGCTGACGCTGACCGGGGAGACCGAAGAGTGCGTCACCTACGTCGCGCCGGAGGGCGAGGGCAATTCCCTGATGGACGGCATGTTCACCCGCGACTACCCGCTGGTGATGTTCGAGCCCCAGATGAAGGCCGAGGGGGAACTGCGCGGCGAAGTGCTGGCCGAGCGGGTGCTGCCCTACACCATGCCCCGCATGATGGAATGCGTCGATACCAAGCCGGGCGTGAAGCCAGGGCCGTTCGCGTCAATTCACTCCAACCCGCCGGGCATCCACACCGGAAAGACCGCGATGGCGCTGACCCGGTACGGCAAGGGCGCCGCTGTCTGGAGCGCCGCGCCCATCGAAAAGCCCGACCGCGAGCAGCACGCCGAGATCTTCGCGCGCATCATCCGCCTGCTGGCGGGCGGTACGTTCGCGTTCGAATCCGACGCGCCTGAAAACATCGAGTGCGTGATGTTCGACGCGCCGGAGCGCGGCGCGATTCTCGTGGGCGTCGCCGACGTGCGGGAGACCTTCAAGATTCAGCCGGTCGGGGGCTTCACGGTGTCCGTCCGGACAAAGGCCGCCCCGAAGAAGGTGTCGCTGCTGCCTGACGGCGAGCCGCTGCCCTTTACGTGGGCGGACGGCTGGACCAATGTGCGGCTGGACGGCCTTCACATCTTCGGCATGTTCGCCCTTGAGTTTTGAGAGAGGGTTCGGTACTGGCGGAAGGGAGAAATGTGGGCATGAACCATTCGACCATCGACAGGCTGTTTGATGAGGGGAGGGGCATCCTCCGGCTGGCGCCCAATTGGGTGCCACGGTCGTTCTGCCGGCCGGGAAGGCGCCTCCGGCTGCACCCGGATGACTACTTCTGCCTGGGGCTGAAGCGCGGCGGCATTGACGAGCGCTGGTTTTCCTCCACCACGCCGGCCGATAACGGCCCGGGCACGCCGGAGGACGAGGGACTCAGCTACGCCGTCTCCTCCGACAGAAAGGAGCGCGCGCTGCTGACCGACGCGGTCGCGCAATTGAAGGGCGCGCTGATCGGCGAAACGCTGTATCAAAAATACGGCCGCTGGCCGATGTACTCCAAATTTTTCGACAACAAGGGGCCGTTGCCCCACCACATCCACCAAAATGACGAGTATGCCGCCAAGACCGGCGCCAGCGGAAAGCCCGAAATGTACTTCTTTCCGTCGCAGTACAACAACTACGGCGGCGAATTCCCATTCACCTTTTTCGGGCTGAACCCGGGCACCACGAAGGCCCAGGTGCGGGACGCGCTGGCCGCCTTCGCCAAGGGTGACAACCGCCTGACCTCGCTTTCGCGGGCCTACGCCATCGACGTGGATACCGGTTGGGACGTGCCGCCGGGAGTGTTGCACGCGCCCGCGAGTATGTGCACCTACGAGCCGCAGTTCGCCTCCGACGTGTTCGCAATGTATCAGTCGGTGTTGTACTTCGACCATGCGGTGGGCGAGGAACTGCTGTGGAAGAACTGCCCGCCGGAGCACATCGGCGACTTCGACTACCTGGTGGACGTGATCGATTGGGAGCTGAACGTGGATCCCATGTTCTACCAGCATCGCCGCATGGAGCCGCTGCCTGCGGGCGACGAGGCTGCGATGGAGGCGGAAGGGTATCTGGACGAGTGGATCTGCTACCGCTGCGATACGGTGGGCGCAAAGCGGCTGACCGTGCAGCCCGGGCACAGCGTACTTTTGAAGGACGAGGTGGCCTACGGGCTGATCACAGTGCAGGGGTACGGCCGGATCAACGAGCGGGAGCTGTCCTCCCCGAACATGATCCGGTTCGGCCAGCTGACCAGCGACGAATACTTCGTATCGGAGCAGGCTTCAAAGGAGGGCGTGCGATTCACCAACCTCTCCAAGGAGGAACCGCTGGTGCTACTCAGGCACTTCGCCAGGCGGCCGTAGTCAACAAATTTACGCGTAACGGCAAAGCCAGGGCGGCCGTCATCCGGTTGATGAGAAACCGGATGGCGGCCGCCCTTTCCGAGCCCATCAAAAAGGGCGTCACCCCAGATCCTTCCGAAGCTTGTTGACAAGCGGTTAAATAGCCGTTACGATAGGGGCATGAGCTCTACGGCGGGGCCGGAGGCGATACGAGGGGGAGGAACGGCCTTGGCAAGGGTGTATCGGATCGAGAATTTTCCCATTACGCCGGCCGCCATCCAGGTGCAGGAGACGCTGTTCCACAACGCCAACGGCTACCTGGGCGTGCGCGGCACGCTGGAGGAGGGCGTGCCCGCGGGCACGGACACCATGCGCGGCACGTACATCAACGGCTTTTACGACATCGTGCCCATGAAGCAGGCGGAGAAGCTGTACGGCCTGGTGGAGGACAAGGAATCGATGCTGAACGCCGCCGACGCGCAGACCATCCGCTTTACGCTGGAGGGCGAGCGCTTCTCGATGGCCGAGGGGCGGGTGCTCGAAATCGAGCGGGCGCTGGACATGGACGCGGGCACCACGCTGAGGCGGGTCGTCTGGCGCTCGTCCGGCGGGCGGGAAGCCGAGTTCCGGTTCGTCCGCATGGCCTCCTTCGACTGGCCCAGCCTGTTCACCATCGACTGCGCCGTCACGCCGCTGAACTTTTCGGGGAAAATCGAAATCGAATCCACCCACTGCGCGCTGGTGCGCAACTATTCCAGCCCGGACGACCCGCGCCTGGGCGAGGGCGGCTGCTACCTGCACCCGGACGGGCAGGTCATCGACGGGGATATGAGCTTCCTCGCGGCCCGGACCGGCACCAGCGGCCTCGCGCTGTGCAGCGGCGTGGCCCACGACCTGTCGCTGCCGGCGGACGCGCGCATCGCCTACGACGAGGCGCGGCACGAGGCCGCCTTCCGCTTTTCGCTCCGGCTGGAACAGGGGCAGACCTTGCGGCTCACGAAGTACGCGGTGTTCTGCGATTCCATCCGCGAGTCCGACCCGCTGGAGGCTTCGCGGCGGGAGATGGCGCGCTCCCGGGGGCGCATCGACGAAGTCTACCGGGCGCAGCGGGAATACCTCGCCCGTTTTTGGGAAAGCGCGGAGGTTTCGATTTCCGGGAACGACGGGGACGACCGCTCGATGCAGTTCAACCTCTACCAGCTGCTCCAGGCCGCGGGCCGGGACGGAAAGTGCAGCATCGCGGCCAAGGGGCTGAGTGGCGAGGGCTACGAGGGCCACTACTTCTGGGACACCGAGATGTACATGATGCCCTTCTTCACCCTCGCGATGCCGAACCTCGCGAGAAAGCTGTTGGGCTACCGCTACGCCATCCTGGACAAGGCGCGGGAAAACGCCCGCATCCTGGGTCACAAAAAGGGCGCGCTGTACCCGTGGCGCACCATCGCGGGGCGCGAGTGCGGCGGCTACTTCCCGTCCGGCACCGCGCAGTACCACATCGACGGGGACATCGCCTATGCGGTGGCCGCTTACTACTTGGCCACCGGCGACCTGGACTATCTGAAAGCGCAGGGCGCGGAGATCCTGCTGGAGACCGCGCGGCTCTGGATCGACGTGGGCTGCTGGTATAAGGGGAACTTTCGCATCAACGACGTGACCGGCCCGGACGAGTACACCTGCATCGTCAACAACAACTACTACACCAACGCCTGCGCCCATTATAACCTGCGCTGGGCGGTGAAGGCCGCGGAAATCCTGAAAACAGAAGGCGCGTTTGACGCCTGGGCCGCGCGCCTTAACGTGGCGGCGGGGGAGCTGGAAGGCTTCACAAAGGCCGCGGACGCCATGTTCCTGCCCTACGACGAGGGGGTGGGCATCAACCCGCAGGACGACTCCTTTTTGCAAAAGCCGGTGTGGGATCTCGCCGCCACCCCGGCGGAGAACCACCCGCTGCTCATGCACTACCACCCGCTGCACCTGTACCGGTATCAGGTGTGCAAGCAGGCGGACACGGTGCTGGCCTACTGCCTGTTCGACGGCATCGAAAGCCCCGAGGTGATGCGCCGCTCGTTCGAATACTACGAGAAGATCACCACCCACGATTCCTCACTGTCCAACTGCATCTTTTCCATCGCCGCCTGCCGCCTGGGCCTTAAGGACAAGGCGCTGAGCTACTTCGGGGACAGCCTGGGGCTGGACCTTCTGAACACCCATCACAACACCAAGGACGGGGTGCACACCGCCAACATGGGCGGCTGCTACATGGCGGTGGTGCAGGGCTTCGCGGGGCTGCGGATTGGGGAGGACGGGCCGAGCCTGGACCCATTCCTGCCGGAGAAGTGGACCGGCTACCGCTTCCGCTTCCAGTACCGCGGCAGCCGGCTACAGTTTGCGATGGATAAAGCGGGCGCTTCGGTGACGCTGCTGGAAGGCTCGGCGGTGCGGCTCCGCCTGAAGGGGGCTTGGGCCGTGCTGGACCGGCCTGGCGCGGTGGTCAAGGGGTGAAACGTGCCTGCCGCACGCAGAGAAAAGCGCGGGAACGGCGTTCCGGCGCTTTTTTTGCGCCTCTCTTGACGTTACATATCATATAATGATATACTGTGTGTAACGATGGGAGGCGGTTTCATGGAGGTCATTACGCTCACGGGCAAACGCGAATTGGACATCTACATCAACCCGCGGCGGCAGAACCTTTTGCGCCTGATGCGCCTGATCGGCGCGCCGGTGACGCCCAAGGCCCTGGCGGACAAGATGGGCATCTCCGCGTCCTCGGTGCAGCACCACCTGGGAAAGCTGTTGGAGCTGGGGGTGGTGGAATTGGACCACACCGAGCGCATCCGGGGCATTACGGCCAGCTACTACCGGGTGCCGCCGAAGGTCGTACAGATCGGCAGCCTGATCGAGGACGGAAACGCCGCCCAGCGCCTGGCGCTGATGCAAAACGCGCTGACCGCCGCTTTTTCCGGCTTTTCGGAGTATTGCAAGCGGGGCGCCGCCGACCTCCGGGAAGGGAGGCAGCACGGCGACATGCTCTCCGGCATCATCCGCCTGAAGGACGAGGAGGCAAAGGAACTTTTCGGCCTCATCCGCGCCTTTCTGGACGCTCACGAGCCGGGCGAGGAGGACGGGACGCCCTGGGAGTACGCGCTGATCGCCTACCCGGCCCGGGAGGCGGGGGATGCGTAAAATCTATCAGGCGATCGTGCTGATCAAAAACTTCGCCACCGGCGTCATGGCGCCGGTGCTTACGCTGGCGCTGATGGCGCGGGGCGCCTCCGTCGGCGAGGTCTCGCTGCTCATGGGGGCGTATTCGTTCACCGTGATCGCGATGGAGTTCCCCAGCGGCGTATACGCCGATCTGGCCGGGCGGAAAAAGGCGTTTCTCTTGTCCGCCGCGCTTTTCGCGCTGTGCTACGGCCTGCTGCTTGCGGCTTCGTCCGCGGTCACGCTGTTCTCGGCGATGGTGGCCTGCGGGCTGGGCCGCGCGTTTTCCTCCGGCAGCGTCGAGGCGCTGATCCTCGACGAAGCGACGGGCCGGGGTGCGGATGCCCCGGTTGCCGGCGCAGCGGTTGAGGCGGGCGGCGCGCTGGTCCGGGTGACGGCGCGGCTGTCCATATTGGAAAGCGTCGGGCTCGCGGCGGGGTCGCTGGCGGGCGGGCTCATGGCGGGGCTGATGTCCGGCTACCGGGTCAACCTGGCCGTCAACCTTTTATTGTACGCGCTTTTGTTTTTGATGGCGCTGCTCTTCGTGCGGGAAGCGCCCCGGCCCCGCGGAGCGGGTGCGCTGGGGCCCGTCCGGGCGCAGATCCGGGAGAGCGTCCGCTTCATGGCGCGGCCGGGGGAAGTGCGGATGCTGCTCGCGCTGGCGCTGATTACCGGGTTTTCATTGATCGGCCTGGAAACTTACTGGCAGCCGGCGCTCTCCCGGCTTTCGCCCGCCCCCTGGACGTTGGGGGCGGTCAGCTTCGCCGGGTTCTGCTCGGTGATTCTGGGCAGCCATCTGGCCCAGCGGCTGATTTCCCGCCAAAAGGACGGCGGCGTGAGGCTGCTGCTTGGACTGAAGGCGCTGGCGGGCGGCTGCCTGATACTGCTCGCCTTTCAAGCCCGCGCGCCGCTGTTCGCGTTTGTGTATATGCTGGTCTACCTGATGCTGGGCGGCGGCGGGGTGGCGGAGAGCGCGCGGCTGAACCGCGCGGCCCCGGCTGACCAGCGGGCGAGCATCCTTTCGCTGTTCTCTTTTGTGACGCAGGTCGGCGGAGTGATCGCGTCGCTTTGCGGCTGCTTTGTGAGCGCCCGGGCGGATTTCACGGCGCTGTGGAGCCTCTCCGGCGCGCTGATGGTTCTCGGCTCGCTCGCGTTCCTGGGGACGAAAGCCCGCCGTTGATTTGATTGCTTTAAGCCTGAAGCCGGCTGACCGGCGCGTTGTGCGGGTATCCGTTCTGCTCCGCGTACGCGCACAGCGTTTGGTGCGCGTGGAACAGCAACTCGTCCAGCGTGCCCTTGTTGCGGAAGTAATCAAACAGAATGTTGGCCAGCACGTGCTCGGTCCACACCTCGTTGAGCGGCGCTGCGCCGGGGACGGGCGGAATCTCCCGCTTGACCGCGGTGTGGTACTGCTGGGACACCAATTCGTTCCAGGGGTACAGCTGCTTCAGCGGCTCCAATTCGATCAGCGGCGTCAGCGGCGCGGCGCCGCCCAGGATGGTGAAGGCGGAGGCCAATTCCATGCTGGAAAACCAATGGATGAAGTCGAACGCGTGCTGCAGGTTCGGGCTGTAGCGGTTGACGGAGATGCTCCAGCCGGAGGACACCGGCCGCTGATCCGGGATGGGCGCGAAGCCGATCTTGTCCTTGATGGGGTTTCGCACGCTGTCCGCCAGCGCCGAGGCGTTGTTGGAAAACACCACACCCATCGCGGTCTCGCCCTCCAGCAACTGTTTTACGCCGGAGAAAGCGTTGTAGCCCAGCGCGTCCGGGGAGCAGCAGCGGATCGTCTGGATCAGCGACTGGTACGCCCGGAGGTTCTCCTGGCTGTACAGCCGAACAAAGCCCCGGCGGTCGAACACGGTGCCGTTGTACGCCCACATGCGGGGGAACAGTTCCGAGCAAAGCCCCGCGTCGAAGTTGCCGAAGATGCTGGTGCCGTACACCGTGGGCGAATCCGGGTTCATCGTGCGGGTGAAAAACCCCGCCACCACGTTGAACAGGTTCCACGTCTGTGGCGGCGCCAGCCGCACCCTGTACTGCCTGTAAAACCGGGCGGAGAGCTCCGGGTCGGCGAACAGGTCCTTCCGGTAGAACAAGAGCGACAGCGAATAGGTGTAGGGCAGGCCCAGGATGCGCCCGTCCAGCGAGCCGATGTCCTCCAGCACGTTGGGGGCCATGCGCGCGGGGATGTCGGAGGAGCGGATCAGCCCGGTCAGGTCGTAGAGCAGTTCTTTCGACTCCAGGTAGGGCAGCCAGGGCGCGTCCATCGAGAACAGGTCGAAATCCGTGGATCGGGTTTCCGCCATCTTGACCAAGGTGTCGTACAGCTCGTGGTGAGGCAGCGGGCAGAACTCCACGTCCACGCCGTGCTGCTTGACGAACTGCGGGATCAGGCTCTTGAGCGCGTCGGTGCCGCTATCGGTGGCGTTGAACGCGATGCGGATCTTCCCGCTCGTTTGAGGTCGGGCCCGGGGCGGCGCGTTGCCCTCGAGCCGCTGAATGTACTCGCCGAGCTTATTGTACGCGAAGCCGTCCGGCAGGAACAGGCTCACGTTTTCAAACACCGCGGGCGCCTCGAGCCGCGCCTTCAGCGCGTGGGCGGCGCTGGTGCCCAGCTTCTGCGCGTCGCGGTAGGTGCACACGATGCGGTTGACGAACATCAAATTGTACCAGCTGTCCTCGCCCAGCGCGAACAGGAACAGGTCGCGCCCCAGTTCGAGGTTGCGGAAGTAGGCCACCTCCTGAATCGCGCCGGCCGCCACGTAGGAGGTGGTGACGAACACCTTCGGGAAGTCGCCTGAATCCAATAGGCCCATGATGCTGCGGAAGATCGCCTCCCGGGAGAAGGGAATGCTGAACACCCGGTTGGGCCTGAGCGCCTTGCCCATGTGCCCGAACGCCTGGCGAAACGCGTCCAGGCACTCGGCCTCGCAGGAAAACGAGGCGTCGTCGGTGTACAGGCCGATGTCCTCATAGCCCAGCCGGATCAGTTCCGCCGTCAGCGCGTAGACGGTGTCCGACTGGTTAAAGCCCAGGCAGCTGAAGCGGCTGGAACCCTGCGGCTTTCGGAGCAGGAAGAAGAGCGGCGTCCGCTCGTCCAGCCGCTGAAACAGCGCGTCGTTCCCCGGGTCGCAGGTGCAGAGGAACACGCCGGCGCAGGGGTTGTTCAGGCATTCCTTGAGGATCTGCGCCTCGCGCTCGCGGCTGTCGCCGGTCAATTGGATCACCAGCCGGTACTCGCTGCCCAGCACCGCGCTGATGCCCACCATCACCTCGCGGTAGATCTTCTCGGTCATGTTGGGCACGACGTACAGGATCTCGCTGGAGGACTGGGTCTTTAGTTGCCGCGCCGCACGGTTGGGCGCGTAGCCCAGCGCCTCCACCGCCCGGTCGATCGCCTCCCGCTTTAACTGGCTGACGTAGCCGCTGTGGTTCATGTGTTTGGACACCGTCGCGGTGGAGACCCCGGCCAGACGGGCCACATCGTGAATGGAGGACATGCCCTCGCCCCTCTCGCAGGCAAGTTTCAATCGTATAAATCCTTAGGAAGCATAGCACAGGAAACGGCGCTTGTAAACACGTCAGAAAAATTCCCCTGCAAACGACAGGAAATTATTTCTCAAATTAGGAAAACGATATTCGGTATTTGAGCGCCGCGCTTGACCCCGGGAAGCGCGGTGTGTTAGCATAGCGCCGTACGGGGAAATGAAAGTAAAAAACTGTTGGATACGTCTAAATTGGTTTTTTCAATTATGGGATTGTGACGTAAGGAGGCGCGGGGATTGGTTAAGAGGACAAGCGCGCTCAAGAGGGCGTTCGGGAGGCCGGAACTGCCGGTGCTGGTGGCGGTGTTGGTGCTGGGCGGGGTGTTCCGCCTTTCGTCGAGCAATTTCCTGTCCAGCTACAACGTGTACAATCTCTCCCGAACCGCGGCGCTCTACATGTTCATCGCGCTCTCCCAGGCGTCGGTTCTGATCGTAGGCGGCATGAACCTGTCGATGGGCTACATCGGCGGCATGACGGTGGTGGCGGTGGGCTTCACGATGCAGAACCTGGGCCAGCCCGGCTGGGTCGCGGTGATCGTGGGCCTATTGGTGGGCCTGGTGGCGGGCCTTCTGAACGGCGCGCTGATCACAAAGCTCAAGATCAACTCCTTCGTGGTCACGCTGGCGACCAGCTTCATCTTTCAAGGCCTGATCAACGGCGTCTCCCAGGGCTTCCCCTACACCCAGCTGGCGCCGGGCTTCACGGCGCTGGGGCGCGGCGGGCTGTTCAATATCCCCGCGATGCTGTACCTGGCGGTGGCGGTGCTGATCGCCGTGTGGTACCTGTTCAAGTACACGGTGGTCGGGCGGCACCTGCTGGCCACCGGCGGCAACCTGCCGGCGGCCCGGATGGCGGCGGTGGATACCGACCGGTCGATCCTGATGGCCAACGTGCTCAGCGGGTTGTTCGCGGCGATCGCGGGCGTGTGCTCGGTGTCGATGAACGGCGCGGCGCAGCCCACCACCGGCGTCGACTGGATGATCTACTCCTTCGCCGTGGCGGTCATCGGCTGCACGTCGCTGGCGGGCGGCGTGGGCGGCTCGGTGGGCATCTTCCTGGCGGCGTTTTTGATCGTGATGATCACCAACGGCCTGGTGATGATGAACGCCAACATCTACTACACGCAGACCTACCTGGGCCTGATCCTGCTGGTGGCGGTGTCGCTGGTCTCGATCTCGGCCTTCGTCAGCGAAATCCGGCGGCGCAGGCGCTTCCTGAAGGAGCAGGCGCACCGGGAGGGCAAGTGATTTGACGGCCCGAAAGGCCATCAGATAGTAAAGCGAGGAGGTCTCATCTATGAAGAAGGTTTTGTCCCTGACTCTGGCGCTTCTGATGATCGTATCTCTCCTGGCGACCGGCGCGTTCGCGGCCGACGCCAAGTACGCCTGGTACTTCTCGGCGCCCCATGCCTACGGCACGGAGGTCGAGGGTTATGCGCAGCAGTTTGCCAAGGACACCGGCATCGACGTCAAGTACATGATCGGCGCGGACTGGAACCAGTCCACCGAGGACGCCAACCTGCGCGCGCTGGTGGCCGAAGGCTACAACAACATCTCGGTGTTCCCGTCCAGCGACGGCGCGTCGGGCGTGTTTGACGAACTGGGCCAGCAGGGCGTGAACGTGATCACCTACGGCGCGGCCACCTCGGCGATGACCGAGAAGTTCTGCGTCGCCACCGACGTACAGGCCGCGGCGCAGACCGCTGCCGAGGACGTCATCAAGGCGATGGGCGGCAAGGGCGGCATCCTGAACGTGCTGGAAGTGCTGTCCGACACCAACACCCTGAAGCGCAAGGCGGGCGTCGAGGCGGCCATCGCGGCCCACAGCGGCGACGTGACGCTGGTGCAGCAGGTCGCGGACATCACCTCCATCGACCAGGGCACCCAGAAGATCTCCGCGGCCATCTCCGCCAACCCGGACAAGATCAACGGCATCGTGTGCACCGGCAACGTGGCCTCGTCCGCGGCGGTGCAGGTGCTGAACGACTACTATCAGAGGGATCCCAACGCCCCCAAGATCTACCTGATCTGCATCGACACCCCGGACGACGTGATGAACGGCATCAAGAGCGGCGTGGTCTACGGCACCATCGCCCAGAACACCTTCGCCCACGGCTACATCCCGCTGATGATTATGCAGCTGATGAACGACGGCTACAAGAAGGTGGATGGCACCTACTTCATCGATTCCGGCTGCGTGCTGGTCACCAAGGACAACGCGGAAACCTTCAAGGATGACCTGCAGAAGGTCACCGACCAGATCAAGGCGGACCTCACCACCAAGTACCTGACCAAGGGCTGATCCGCCCCAGAGCGATGAAAAACCCCGAGGGTTTTTCATCGCGGAGGAAGAAGGACTGCGTGCGTCTGAAATTCTCTGGAATTTCCGGGCGGCGCACTGACGAGTGGTACTGTTTCCTCCACCAGTGTTCGCACTGGTTATGGAAACCGTTCCCGCCGGCAAGCCGCCGGGAACGATTGGAAGGTACGACGAGGTTTGTCAACAGGCTGCGGCGCCGCCGCGCGTAAAATCCCACGGCGGCGCTCCCGATTCTTCCATGAGGCGGGGGATAGACATGCTGGAAGTCCGGAACATCACCAAGGAATTTCCCGGCGTCAAGGCGCTGGACGACGTGAGCGTGTGCTTTGATAAGGGCGAGATTCACGCGCTGATGGGCGAAAACGGCGCGGGCAAGTCCACGCTCATGAAGATCATCACCGGCATCTACAGGCCCGACGCGGGCGCTGTGTATATAGACGGGCAGAAGATCGCGCTGCGCAGCTACGCGGACTCAGTCAATTACGACATCTCGATGGTGCACCAGGAGATCCAGGTGATCCCGGAGTCCACCGTCGCGGAAAACATCGTGCTGGACAAGCTGGCCAAGTTCCGAAACAGGCTGGGCAAGCTGGATTGGAAGCGCATGAACCAGACCGCGCAGGTCTACCTGGACATGGTCGAGATCGACGTGAAGCCCACCGACATCATCGGGGGCATGACCGCGGCGCAGAAGCAGCTGATCCAGATCGCGAAGGCGCTGTCCAGTAACGCCCAGTACATCCTGATGGACGAACCCACCAGCTCGCTGACCCGCTACGAGGCGGAAAACCTGTTCCGCATCCTCCGAAAGCTCAAGGCGGAGAACCGGTCGGTGATCTTCATCTCCCACAAGATCGAGGAGGTCACCGAGCTCTGCGACCGGGTGACGGTGCTCCGGGACGGCCGGGTCGTCGGCACCAGCCCCGTCGCCAGCATCACCCGGCAGGACCTGGTGCGCATGATGATCGGGCGGGAGGAGAACATCGAGGACCTTGGCACCTTGGATATTTCGGACGAGATCGTGCTGGACGCGCGCCACTTCGGGAAGGCCGGGCAGTTCAAGGACGTGAGCCTTCAACTGCACCGGGGCGAGATTTTGGGGCTCTACGGCCTGGTGGGCGCGGGACGCACCGAGTTCGCGCGCCTCTTGGTGGGGGCGGAGCGGGCCGACACCGGCGAACTGACCATCTGCGGGAAGCCCGCGAAGATCCAAAACATGCGGGACGCGCTCACCAAGTACAAGATGGGCTACGTCACCGAGAACCGCAAGGAGGAAGGGCTGGTGCTGCCCTTCAGCGTGAACGCCAACCTGACGATCACCATATTGCAGCGGCTGTGCAACAAGCTGTGCAAGATCGACGACGCCCAGGGCGCCCAGATGGCCGGGAGCATGATCGACCGCATGGCCATCAAGACGCCCTCGCAACAGACGCGGGTGGAGACGCTCTCCGGCGGCAACCAGCAGAAGGTGTCCATCGGCAAGTGGCTGATCGCCGGCTGCGACATCCTGATCATCGACGAGCCGACCGTCGGCGTGGACGTGGGCGCCAAGCGGCACATCCATGAGATCATCTGGAACCTGGCGAAAAAAGAGGGCAAGTCGATCATCCTGATCTCGTCGGACATGACCGAGATCATCACGCTGGCCCGCCGCATTCTGGTATTCAAGGATTACGAGATCGTGTCCGAGATCACCGGGCTGAACGAGGGCGCGACCAGCTACCGGGAAGTCAGCGAAAAAATCGGGCACGCGATGGCGTGAGGGGAGGGGAAACCAAATGACATCCAGAGAGCGCGTGCTGGCGTCCCTCGCCCACCGAGAGCCGGAGCGGGTGGCGCACGACATCGGCGCCACGCCCAGTTCGGGCATATCGGCCATCGCCTACAAAAACCTGACCGATTATCTGGGCATGGCCGATTCCAAAACGCTGGTCTACGACGTGGTGCAGCAGGTGGCCCAGCCGGAGATGGCGGTCATCGACCGGTTCGGCGCGGACATTTTGGACATCGGCCGGGCGTTCAACACCCGGGAGGAGGACTGGTACCGGGTCAAGCTGCGCTCCGGGCACGAGGTATACTGGCCCAGCTGGTTCCACCCGATCCGAAACGGCTCCCGGCTGGAGGCCTTCGATCAATCCGGCACGCTGGTCGGCACGATGCCCGACGGCGCGACGTTCTTCGACCAGGCCTACTTTCCGTACCTGAACGGCTACCCCGAGGACTACAAGGGGCTGGACGCGGAGATGGGCAGGGTGGTGTGGTCGGCGCTGGTGCATTCCCCCTGGGATCATGCGGGTGATGCGGACTTTTATAAAGCGCTCCGCGAGAAGGCGCTGTACCTGCGCAAGACCACCGACAAGGCGCTGATGATCGTCTGCGGCTGCAACCTGTTCGAGTGGGGCACGTTCCTGAGGCGGATCGACAACTTCCTGATGGATCTGTTGGAGGAGCCGGAGGAGGTCGAGCGGCTGCTGGACGAACTGATGGCGCGGCACCTCGAGACCTTGGAAAAGGTGTGCGAGGCGGTGGGCGACGTCTGCGAAATCCTGCGCTTCGGCGACGACCTGGGCACCAACAACGGCCCGTTCATGTCACCGGCCACCTATCGAAAGCTGTTCAAGCCGCGCCACACGATGCTGTGCGACTACGTGCACAAGCACAGCGGCATGAAGACGTTCCTGCACTCCTGCGGCTCGATCTACAAGCTGATGCCCGATTTGATCGAGGCGGGGTACGACATCATCAACCCGGTGCAGACCGTCACCCAGGACATGGAGCCGGAGCGGCTGAAGCGGGAATTCGGGAAGGACATCGTGTTCTGGGGCGGCGGCATGAACACCCGCGCCGTGCTCAACCACGGCACGCCCCGCGAGGTGTACGACTACGCGCGGCGCATGATCGACATCTTCGCGCCGGGGGGCGGGTTCGTGTTCAACACCGAGCACAACGTGCTGCCCGACGTGCCGCCGGAGAACCTGGTCGCCACCTACAAGGCGGTAAAGGGGGAGAGCCTGTGAGGCGCTACGGATCGGTCATCGGCGTGAGGCCGGAGAAGCTGAACGAGTACAAGCGGCTGCACGCCAACCCCTGGCCGGGGGTGCTGGACACGCTCAAAAAGTGCAACATCCGCAACTACTCCATCTATCAGTTCGGCGACCGGCTGTTCTCCTACTTTGAGTACGTGGGCGAGGATTTCGAGGCCGACATGGCCCGCATGGCCGAAGACCCGGTGACGCAGGCCTGGTGGCGCGAGACCGACCCGTGCCAGTTCCCGCTGGTCGAGGGCGAGAAGTGGGCCCCGATGCCGGAAGTGTTCCACATGGACTGAGCGCCCAAAAACCCTGAGGGGTTTTTGGGCGCAAAGGGCGAAGAAGCGTGCGCCTGAAACGCTGCGGCGTTTCCGGGCGGCGCACTGACTAAAGGAAACGTTTCCTCCACCAGTGTTCGCACTTGTTATGGAAACCATTTCCGCCGACAAGTCGCCAGAAATGAATTGAAAGCACGACGAGGTTTGTCAACGCTCTGGCCGTGATTACTTTTCGCTACGACTGTTTGTTTAAATTCCAGCCCATCCATACCACCCACACGTAGGCCAGCGTCTTGGGGATCATCAGCATGCCGATGGCCGGGACTTGGGAGGCGAACAGCACCACCGGGATGTAGAAGCCGAAGGACAGAAGCACCGCCAGCGGCATGAACCGAAACACCCGGTCGCCCGTCTTCCGGATTTCCTGCCAGAAGATCCAAAGGATGATCGCGCCCATAGCGGCGAACGGGATGTTGCGCAGGATGCCGTAGGAGAGCGGCTGGTCGTACTTCAGCCAGTCGTTCTGCGGCAGCAGGCAGAGGGCGATGCGGGCGACGGTGAGCAGCCACATCGCAGCGGTCAGGCCGCGCCGCCCCTCGACGTGGTAGCGCTCCCGCCAGATGTAGTAAAGGATCAGGTAGAACACGGTCATGGTGATCGAGGTGATCAGCTTTCCGACGCCCAGCGCCGCCGCGTTGGCCTCGAGGCCGGTCGTCCACAGCGCGATCGCCCGGGGCACCAGGTGGAAGGCGTCGCCTCCGCCCAGCAGAACCGCCATCCATCCGAACTTCTTGACCAGCGGGTTCGCGCCCCGCTTTGCCAGCAGGATTCCCACCCAGATGACCCCAACCAGGTAGCACACATCAAATGCCGTTTCAAAAACCGCTTGAATCATACACATTCCCCTTCATCATAGAGCGTCCGGTTGACCAGTTCGAGAAAAAAGTCGATATCCTCCTCGTCCGCCTCGATCAGTGCCAGCACGTTTCGCAGCGAGAAGTCCGCGTACCGCTCCCGGGTGAACGGAGCGCGCCACACGTCTTTCCGGATGGCGGGGTCGCGTTCCAGCCGCCGGGCGAGGGCCTCCCGAAGCAGCGCCTGCGCGGCGCGCATCCGCTCGCGCCCCTCCGCCTCCGCGCCGCTGAGGCTGCGCATCCAGGCGCCGCCGGGGCCGGAGACCCTTTCCCGGAGAAAGAGCATGATCTCCCTCAACTGCCCGGAGAAGCGCTCCGCGCGGATCGCGCCCCGCATCTCCTCCATCGTTTCGAGCCAGTAGCCTTCCGTCAGCGCCAGCAGCACGTCCTCCTTGCTTTCGAAGTAGTTGTACACCGTGCCGGTGGCGATCCCCGCCCGGGCGGCGAGGCTGCGGATGTTGATCGCGTCCACGCCCTCCTCGGCGGCGATGGCGCGCGCGCAGTCCATCAGCGTACCCTTCAGCGTCTCGTCCTTCTTGCGCATGGAGGCTCCTTCCATTCGTGAACATGTTCATTTATATTATAGGGCCGTTCTTCCGCGCTGTCAAGCGATTCTGAACGTGTTCATGTATAATTTACGGATCGGCGGGAATCGCGGGTTCCGGCACGCCTCCGTTTGCTTCCCCATATATTACTGTAAGGTGTCCGCTTCCATAATTATAGGCGGTGATATTCTTTAAGGGGGGTTTTTGATGTCCCAATCTTTCGATCCCGCGTGCGGCTTGACGTGTGCGCAGCTTGAGGTGTCGAATACCAACAGGCGGCTTTGGACGGAGCACGTGCTCTGGACGCGGTTCTTCCTTGTGAGCACCACCTTCAACCTGCCGGATTTGCCCTTTGTGACGCGGCGGCTGCTGCGCAACCCCGTGGATTTCGCGGACGAGTTCCGCATGTTTTACGGCGAGGAAATCGCGCTGCGGTTTGGGAAACTGCTGACCGAGCACCTTCTGATCGCGGCGAAGCTGGCGAACGCGGCCAAGGCGGGCGACGCCGCGGAGGTGGAAAGGCAGCGAAGGCTGTGGTATGCCAACGCCGAGGAGATCGCCTGCTTCCTCGCCGCCATCAACCCCTGCTGGAGCGCGCGCGTCTGGCGGGAATTGCTGTTCGATCATCTGCGCATGACCGAGGACGAGGCGGTGGAACTGCTGACCGGACAATATGAAAAGAGCATCCAGGAATACGACGCCATTCAAGCGGAGGCGCTGAAGATGGCGGATGAGATGACCTGCGGCCTCACGGCAATTCTGCGTCTAATACAATGCCGGGGAGCTTTTTGAGCGCGCGCGGGAGATCATTCCATCCTCTCCCGCAGATACCGCTGCAGAACCGCGGCGTGGTTGACCGTGGCGCTCCTCGCGCCGTAGAGGAGCGTCACCTTTCCCGCGTTTCCGACCTCCAGCAGATGGCGAACGGCCGCCTGTTTCATGGGATCGGCATCGAGTTCCAGCTGGTACATCTCCGCGAACCGGTCAAAATGTTCCTCCCTATGGCCGAACCAAGCGCGGAGCGCGGGACTGGGGGCGACATCCTTCAGCCACTCGTCGAGCCGGGCTTGCTGTTTTGAGACGCCCCTCGGCCACAGCCGGTCGACCAATACGCGCCTGCCGTCATCCTCCGACGCGGGCGCATAGATCCGCTTGATTTCAAAGCCCATATCCCCGCCTCCCTCCGGACGTGCCGTGTGATAAATGTATACCCGGATTGCGGCGGGGCAATCCGGGTTTTGATGGGTTTTGCTTTCAGGATTACGCGAAGGATCAGTGAACGGGGTCAGTCGCCGAACAGCAGCGTCCGGGTGTTTTCGATCTCCAGCATCTCGCGGATCACCTGGCACACCTTCAGGTACACCGCCGCCTGCGCCGCGTGGATGTCGCCGGCGTTTCCGGACAGCGCTTGCTCGTAGGCCTGGCGGATCTCGGTGCCCACGTTGATCTTGGCGATGCCGGCGCGGATGCCGTCTGAGATGGATTCCTTCCGGATGCCGGAGCCTCCGTGCAGCACAAGCGGCAGGTTCGTCGCCTCGTGGAGGCGCTGAATGTGCTCGATGTCCAGCCGCGCCTGGGGTTTTTTCTGGTTGCGCGTGCTCTCGGCCACCGCGCCGTGGATGCTGCCTACCGCGACGCTGAGCCAGTCGCAGCCGCTCTCTTTGGCAAACCGCCGGGCTTCCTCCACGTCGGTGAAGCCCTTCTTCGAGGTGAAGATCTCCTCATAGGGCATCATCGGGCCGCTCTCGTGGCCCATGACCGCGCCCAATTCGCTCTCGCAGGGCACGCCCGCCTCGTGGGCCAGCAGCGCCACCTCGCGCGTGGCTTCGACGTTCCCGGCATAATCCAGCCGGGACGCGTCCACCATCACCGACTGGTAGCCCGCTTTCAGCGCCCTCTGGATGATGGGGAGGTAGTCTACCCGCTTCATGTCCTCGTCGATGACCGGCGTATGGTCCAGGTGCAAAAGGGTGTGGCGGTCGTTTTTGTGCTTTGCGTATTCCTCCGCCACCGCCTCGAGGCTGACGGAGCCAAACTTTTCCCACTCGACGCGGGCCACCTGGACCATCGCCAGGCTGTTCATGTCCGCCACCGCCTGCACCACGGGCTTTACCATCGGCAGGTAGGGAATGTTGAAAGCGGGAATGACGACGTGGTGATCCAGCGCGCGCTGAACCACGTCCTTTGCCTGAAGCATGGGGCAAACCTTCCTTCTGACGTATCCGTTGGGAAATGTACCCGTCTATCATAGCGCAACCGGGCGCGCGGGGTCAAGGAAAATCCAGTTATGCGATGGGGCAGCGCGCTCCGGGGACGATTCAATTTCTCGCGGCAAAAAGATAGCCCTGGGGCGGATTGTCCGCCCCGGAGGCTATATGCGGATTATTCCCATTCGATGGTTCCCGGCGGCTTGGAAGTGACGTCGTACACGACGCGGTTGACGCCGGGCACCTCGCCGATGATGCGCAGCGTGACCTTCTTGAGCACGGGGTAGGGGATCTCGGCGGCTTCGACGGTCATCGCGTCGTCGGAAACCACCGCGCGCAGCGCGACGCAGCCCGCGTAGGTGCGGCCGTCGCCCATGACGCCCACGGTGCTGACGCCGGTCCACACCGCGAACGACTGCCAGATTTTGTCGGAGAGGCCCGCGTTTTTGAGTTCCTCCAGCAAGATCGCGTCGCACTCCCGGAGCGCGTCCAGCTTCTCCTTTGTGATTTCGCCGATCACCCGCACCGCAAGGCCTGGGCCGGGGAACGGCTGCCGCCACACCATCTCGTGGGGGATGCCGAGCCTCGTGCCCACCGCGCGCACCTCGTCCTTAAAAAGCGAGTCCAGCGGCTCCACGATGGCGCTCTTTTGGAACAGCGAGTCCTTCGGAAGCCCGCCCACGTTGTGATGGCTCTTGATGGTGGCGGAGCCGCCCATGCCGCTTTCGATGCGGTCAGGGTAGATGGTGCCCTGCAGGAGGAACTTCGCGCCGGTCTTTCTGGCTTCCTCCTCAAACACGCGCACGAACAGCTCGCCGATGATCTTGCGCTTCTTCTCCGGGTCGGTCACGCCCTTAAGCGCCGCGAGGAATCGCTCGGAGGCGTCCACGTGCACGATGTCAAGGCCCAAATGCTCCCGGTAGGTGGCCATCACCTGCTTGGCCTCGTCCTTGCGGAGCAGGCCGTGATCCACGAACACGCAGGTCAGTTGGCCCTTCTTCAGCGCCCGGTCGGCCAGCACCGAGGCCACCGACGAATCCACGCCGCCGGACAGCCCCGCCACCACCTTGCCGTCGCCCACTTGAGAACGGATGCGCGAAAGCATGGACTCGATCTGATCCTCGGCCCGGTAATCGCCCGCGCAGCCGCAGATGTCCATCACAAAGTTGTGCAGCATCTTGCGGCCCTCGACGGTGTGGTTGACCTCCGGGTGGAACTGCACCGCGTAGAGGTTGAGGCCGGCGTTTGAAAACGCCGCCACCGGGCAGTGGGCGGTGGTCGCCTCCACGGTGAAGCCTTCCGGCGCGGTGGAGACGAAGTCGGTGTGGTTCATGAACACCACCGTCTCCGCTCGGACGCCACGAAACAGCCGCCCGCCCAGCACGGTGAGGTCGGTATGGCCGTATTCGCTGAAGGCGGCGTGGGTGACGCTGCCGCCCATCATGAAATTGATCACCTGCATGCCGTAGCAAATGCCCAGCACCGGCACGTTGAGCGACAGGATCTCCCGGCCCACCCGGGGCGCGCCCTCTGCGTACACGCTGTTCGGGCCGCCGGTCAGGATCACGCCCTTGAGGGAATCGTCCGCCCACTTTTCAAACGGCGCGTTATAGGGGTGGATCTCGCAGTAGACGCCCATCTCGCGCACGCGGCGGGCGATCAGCTGGTTGTACTGGCCGCCAAAATCCAGCACAATGATCTTCTCCCGCATCACAGCGCCTCCTTCTTCTGGGCGGAATACTCGAGCGCCGCCTGCACCAGCCCCGCGAACAGCGGGTGGGGGCGGTTGGGGCGGGACTTGAGCTCCGGATGGAACTGCACGCCGATGAAGAACGGATGGTCCTTGAGCTCCACCACCTCAACCAGGTTGCGCTCCGGGTTGACGCCGGCGACGCGCAGGCCCGCGTTTTCGAGTTCCGGCAGGAACTTGTTGTTGAATTCATAGCGGTGGCGGTGGCGCTCCACGATCAGATCTTTGCCGTAGAGCTCCCGCGCCTTCGAGCCTTCGGTCAGCAGGCAGTCGTACCGGCCCAGCCGCATGGTGCCGCCGGTCTGCTCCAGGCCCTGCTGATCCTCCATGATGTCGATCACCGGGTAGGGCGTCTCCTTGTCGAACTCGGAGGAGTTGGCGCCGGCCAGCTCGGCGACGTTCCGCGCGATCTCGATCACCGCGATCTGCATGCCCAGGCACAGCCCCAGATAGGGGATCTTGTGCTCCCGGGCATAGCGCGCGGCGGCCATCTTGCCCTCGATGCCGCGGATGCCGAAGCCGCCCGGCACCACGATGCCGTCCGCGTCGCCCAGCGCTTCGTCCAGATCCACCTCCGGGCCGGACAGCGCGTCCGCCAGCACCCACTTGATCTTGACCCTCGTCCTGTGGGCGATGCCGCCGTGGGCCAGCGCCTCGACCACCGACAGGTATGCGTCGTGCAGCTGGATGTACTTGCCCACGAGCGCGATCGTCACCTGCTGCTCCGGCTTCTGGAAGCGCTCCACCAGCTCGATCCAGTCGTCCAGCTGGGGCTTCCGGCGCTCGAGCTTCAGCGCCTCGCAGACCTTGTCCGCGAACTGCTCGCGCTCCAGCATCAGCGGCACCTGGTAGATGGATTCGGCGTCCAGGTTTTGAATGATGTACTTGGCCGGCAGGTTGCAGAACAGCGCGAGCTTTGCGCGCATCTCGGCGGGGATCGGGTAATCGCTCCGAAGCACCAGCATGCCCGGCTGAATGCCCTGGCTCTGCAGCTGCTTCACCGAGTGCTGGGTGGGCTTGGTCTTGAGCTCCTGGGTGGTCCGGAGGTAGGGGATCAGCGTCACGTGGATGAACAGCCTGTCCTCCGGCTCCACTTCCCACTGGAACTGCCGGATGGCCTCCAGGAACGGCTGGCCCTCGATGTCGCCCACGGTGCCGCCGATCTCGGTGATGACCACGTCCTTGCCCTCGGCGACCCGGTGAATCTTGTCCTTGATCTCGTCGGTGATGTGGGGGATAACCTGCACGGTGCCGCCGTTGTAGCCGCCCTCGCGCTCGCGCCGGAGCACCGAGAAGTACACCTGGCCGGAGGTGACGGAACTGAAGCGGGTCAGGTTCTCGTCCACAAAGCGCTCGTAGTGGCCGAGATCCAGGTCGGTCTCCGCGCCGTCCTCGGTGACGAACACCTCGCCGTGTTGGTAGGGATTCATGGTGCCTGGGTCGACGTTGAGATAGGGGTCAAACTTCTGGATGACCACCGAATACCCCCGCGCCTTGAGCAGCCGCCCCAGGGATGCCGCCGTGATGCCCTTGCCCAGCGAGGACGCCACGCCGCCGGTGATGAACACGTACTTTGTCGCCACTTTCGCCACTCCCCGTAAAAATATCTTCAATATTATCGTGCCGCGCCGTTCGTTGCAACGTGTTTTAGGAGAACATCAGATTATTTTTTAAGACGACGAAAATCCGCTTCGCGTCTTTTCATCGAGGGGAACGATTGGACAGGCCCGGCCGCGAACCGCAGCCCTCCGCAACGGGGAAGGAAACGCTCTGGATGATATCCATCCGGACCGGTTTCTCCTTGCCATGCGTCCTCCTGATGGGGGGTACAAAATTTCTGTTTTATCCGGACATGAGTATATCGCAGCCCGGCCCCGCGCATACTCTTTACCATCCCGATCATCGAACAGGAGGGGATTGGTTTTGGAAGGAATCTCTGAGATGACGAATACGCGGCGCTCCGGCTGGTCCGGGGAGGAGACGCGCTTGCTTTGGGAAACGGCCGACGATGCCCAGCAGCAGGGCATGCCGCTCAAGGCGGTCTTTGAACGAATCGCCCGGGAGACCGGGCGCCGCCCCAACAGCATCCGCAATTACTACTACGCGCAGGTGGCCAAGCGGGAGGGCGGCGGCGCGCGCACCGCGCGCTTTGTGCCCTTCACCGAGCCGGAGGTCGCGCTGTTGATGGAACAGGTGCTCCGGGACCGGGCGCTGGGGCGGTCCGTGCGCTCGTGCCTCACCCGGATCTCAAACGGCGATCACAGCCTGATGCTGCGTTACCAGAACAAATACCGGTCCGTGCTGAAAACGAGGCCGGAACTCGTGGCCAGGATCGTCGAATCCCTGCGCGCCGAGGGCGTCAACGTGCAAAAGCCCGAGGTCAACCACCGCCCCCGCACCACGCTCACCGACGCCTGCCGGCAGCTGGTGGAGGGGGCTGAAAAGACCGGTTCCCCGGAAGTGGTGCGCGCCTGCGAGACGCTGGCCCGCTACCTCACCACCGGCGAGGCCTCGTCAAACCGCGCGGGGCTCGGCGTAAGGCTCGACCTGTACCGCATGGCGCTGGACGACAAGCAGCGGGCGCTCTCCCAGCTGTCGAGCGCGGCGGAGGAGATCATCGGCCCCATCAAGGAGTTCTTGGGCCAGACCGACAACATCCGCAGGGAGCGGCTGCCTGATTTCTGCGGCGAGCTGGCCGCGTCGATCGGCGCGCTGGAGGAGCAGCTGGCGCTGGTGGCGATGTCCTCCGCGGGCTGAGACCGAACATTCCTGACCTGCACGGAAGAAAGGAAACATAGTATGAATACCGTCAAGCATATCCCGGAAATAATTTTCCGGGATTTTTCATGCGCGGGCGCGCGGTGGACATTCTCCGGGCCGGGCGGTATAATGGTGGGGAAAACGCACGCAGGAGGGGCCGGATATGAATTCCAGGGAGCGCTGCCTCGCCGTCCTGAACCGAAAGACGCCCGACCGCACGCCGTTCTTCCCGCTGATGATGTTCTTCGCGGCGGGGCGGGCGGGGATAAAGTACCGGGCCTACGCCACCGACGCCCGGGCGCTGGCCGACGCGCAGCTGAATCTGTTTGAGAACTACCGCGTGGACGCGGTGACCGCCTGCTCGGACGCGTTCCGCATCACGGCGGACCTGGGCGGCGAAATCGGCTATCCGGAGGATCAGACGCCCCACGCAAAGGCGCCGCTTTTGAAGACCGAGCAGGATTTCCGCGCGCTCCGGCGGCCCGACCCGATGAAGCCCGGTTCCCGTATGCGGGATCGGGTGGACGCGGTGGAGCTTTTGAAAGTGCATACCGGCGGCAGCGCGCTGGTGTGCGGCTGGGTGGAGATGCCCTTTGCCGAGGTGTGCGACTGGTTCGGCGTGGAGAACACGATGATGCTGCTGTTCGACGAGCCGGAGTTCGTGCACGAGGCGCTGGCGTTTGCCGCGGAGCTGGAGATCGACTTCGCCAAAGCGCAGATCGATGCTGGCGCGGACCTGATCGGCTGCGGCGACGCGGCGGCATCGCTGATCTCCGGCGCGTTCTTTGAGGAGTTCGCGCTGCCCTACGAACAAAGGGTGACGGCGGCCATCTGGGACTATGGCGCGCACTCCAAGCTGCACATCTGCGGCAACACCTCGCAGAGCCTGCACCTGCTGGCGAAGTCCGGCGCGAGCCTTGTGAACATCGATTCGCTGGTGGATTTCGGCCGCGCCTGCCAGGTGTTCGGCGAGGCGAAGGTGCCCTTCAAAGGGAACGCCGACCCGGTGCGGGATCTTTTGAATTCCACGCCGGAGAAGGCCGCCGCCAAGGGCCGGGCGCTGATCCAGCGGGCCAAGGGGCTGCCCTTCATGCTCAGCGCGGGCTGCGAGATCCCCGCCGCGGTGCCGGACGAGGTCTACTTCGCGTTCGCGGACAGCGTGCAGGAGTAAGGCGAAGTAAGGGAAACCGCAGCGCCTCAAGCTGTTGACAAACCTCGTTGTGCTTTCAATTCGTTCCCGGCGACCTGTGCGCCGGGAACGTGTTTCTTCCATCAGTGCGCACGCTGGTGGAAGAAACAAACCCTTTGGTCAGTCGCCGCCCGGAAACGCCGCAGCGTTTCAGGCGCACGCAGTTCTTCTTCCTTTGCGTAGAAAAACCCCTCAGGGTTTTTCTACGCTCTGAACCGCGGCCGCGGCTCTCACCCACGGGGGTTCGGGGGCCGCGGCCCCCGTTTCGCCGCAAAATGCGCAGCGTTTTGCGGCGCTTAAAAGGCAGCCGAAGGCTGCTACCGCTTCCTCAAAGTCCTCGCCCCGCTTCGCAAAGCGGGGCGAGGACTGATACTATTTCCATTTATTAATGCTTCGTCGCAGGGGGTCTTTTCGCGCAGGACTGTGTCACCTTCCGCTCGGCGTAGCGCTGCTACGCCTCGCTCCGGCTCCTTGTCCTGCATCGAAAATCCCCTCCTGCTTTGGATGCATTAATAATCTCCAATAGTATGAAAACCCCGGCAGGAACGCCTGCCGGGGTTTTTCGTTTTTATTGGGCGGACATCTTCTTGTAGTTCTCCAGTCGTTCGGCGGCGTCCTTCTCGGCCTCCGCGAATAGCTTTTCGGCGGCTTCGGGGAACTGGCGCATCAGCGATGCGTAGCGGTTCTCGCCCTTGATGAACTCCTGATAGCTGCCGGTGGGCGCCTTGGAGTCGATGGTGAGCTTCGGCGTGGCCTCGGGGTTGAAGCGGTACATCGGCCAGTAGCCGGCGGCGACCGCCTTCTTGATCTCGGCCTGCGCGTTGTTCATCTTGATGCCGTGGTTGATGCAGGGCGAGTAGGCGATGATGAGCGACGGGCCGTGGTAGGCTTCCGCCTCGTGCATGGCCTTAATCAGCTGGTTCATGTCGGCGCCCATGGCGACCTGCGCCACGTACACGTAGCCGTAGCTCATGGCCATCATGCCCAAATCCTTCTTGCGGGTGCGCTTGCCGGCCGCCGCGAACTTCGCGACCGCGCCGGTGGGCGAGGACTTGGACGCCTGTCCGCCGGTGTTGGAGTACACCTCGGTGTCGAGCACCAGGATGTTGACGTCCATATTCTGGGCGATCACGTGGTCCAATCCGCCGTAGCCGATGTCGTAGGCCCAGCCGTCGCCGCCGATGATCCAGACGGACTTCTTGACCAGCTGGTCGGCCTCCTCGATGACCTCGCGCGCGAGCGTGCACGCCTCGCAGGTGCAGACCTTGCCGTTCTCAAGCCACGACTTTTCCCACTCGGTGCCGGTGAGGTCGACGTCCACGCCGTCCTTGCACGCGGCCAGCAGCCGCTCGCCCGCGAGCTTGGAGCCTTCGGCGTCGTTCATCTTCTCAAGCCATTCGGCGCCCGCGGCCTTGATGGCCTCGCCCGCGTACTCCACGGCGATCAGCTTTCTCACGGTCTCCGCGAGGCGCTCGCGCCGCTGGACGCTGGCCAGGTTCATGCCGAAGCCGAACTCGGCGTTGTCCTCAAACAGGCTGTTCGCCCAAGCCGGGCCGCGGCCTTCGTCGTTCACGGTGTAGGGGCAGGTGGGCGCCGAGCCGCCGTAGATGGACGAGCAGCCGGTGGCGTTGGCGACGATCATGCGGTCGCCGAACAGCTGGGTGACCAGCTTGACGTAGGGCGTCTCGCCGCAGCCCGCGCACGCGCCGGAGAACTCAAACAGCGGCTTCTTGAACTGGGAACCCTTGATGGAGCGGGTGTTGAGCGCGCCCTTGAATTCCGGCAGCTTGACCGCGAACTCCCAGTTCTCCTCCTGGTTTCTCTGGGACGCCAGCGGCTTCATGATCAGCGCCTTTTCCTTGGCGGGGCAGATGTTGGCGCAGTTTTCGCAGCCGGTGCAGTCCAGCGGGGAGACCTGGACGCGGTAATGATAGCCTTCGAATTCCTTGCCGATGGGCTTTTTGGTTTCGAAGCCCTTGGGGGCGTTCTTCATGTCCTCGTCGGACACCAGGAACGGGCGGATGACCGCGTGCGGGCAGACCAGCGAGCACTGGCCGCACTGGATGCAGTTGTCGATCTGCCATTCGGGCACGTTGACCGCGATGCCGCGCTTCTCAAACTGGGTGGTGCCGGTGGGCACGACGCCGTCCGGGGCGAAGGCGGAGACGGGCAGCTTGTCGCCCTCCTGCAGAAGGATGGGCAGCACGACGCTGTCAAAGTATTCGTTGGCCTCGACCTTGATGGGCGTCGCGCCGGTGGTGGCGCTCAGCCAGGCCGCGGGCACCGGGATCTCCACAAGGCCGGTGATGGCGATGTCGATGGCGGCCTGGTTCTGCTTGACGACCGCTTCGCCCTTCTTGCCGTAGCTCTTCTGGACGTACTGCTTCATGTACTTGTCGGCGTCCTCGTAGGGGATCACGTTCGCGAGCTTGAAGAACGCCGCCTGCATGATGGTGTTGATGCGGCCGCCCATGCCGGTCTTTTGCGCAAGGTCGATGGCGTCCACGTTGTAGAACTTGGCCTTCTTCCGGGCCAGCGCGCGCTTCATGGAGGCGGGCAGCATCGTTTCCATCTGCTCGGCCGTCCAGGGGCTGTTCAGCAGGAACACGCCGCCGTCCTTCAGCGCGGAGACCATGTCGTAGCTGGTGACGTAGGCGGGCTTATGGCAGGCCACGAAGTCCGCGGAGTCGATCAGGTAGGTGGACTTGATGGGCTTCTTGCCAAAGCGCAGGTGGCTGACGGTGATGCCGCCGGACTTTTTGGAGTCGTAGGCGAAGTAGGCCTGCGCGTAGAGGTTCGTGTGGTCGCCGATGATCTTGATGGAGTTCTTGTTGGCGCCTACGGTGCCATCGGAGCCGAAGCCGTAGAACAGGCAGGCCTTGGCGCCCTCGGTGCTGACGTCGATCTTCTCGCCCAGCGGGAGCGAGGTGTTCGACACGTCGTCCACGATGCCCACGGTGAAGTGGTTCTTCGGCGCATCGGCCTTCAGGTTGTCGAACACGGCCTTGACCATCGTGGGGTTGAACTCCTTGGAGCCCAGGCCGTAGCGGCCGCCGACCACGGCGATGTCACACTTGCCCTCTTCGCGGAGCGCGCTGCACACGTCCAGGTACAGCGGCTCGCCCAGCGAGCCGGACTCCTTGGTGCGGTCGAGCACGGCGATCTTCTTGGCGGTCGCGGGGATGGCGGCCATGAAGTGGCTCAGCGAGAACGGGCGGTATAGGTGCACCTTGACCAGGCCCACCTTTTCGCCGCGCTTGTTCAGGTAATCGACGGTCTCCTCGATGGCGTCGCAGGAGGAACCCATCGCGATGATGACGCGATCGGCGTCCGGCGCTCCGTAGTAGTCAAACAGCTTGTAGGCGCGGCCGGTCAGCTTGCCGACCTGATTCATGACCTCTTCCACGATTTGCGGCGTGGCCTCGTAGAACTTGTTGGCGGCTTCGCGGCCCTGGAAGTAGATGTCCGGGTTCTGCGCGGTGCCGGACTGCTTGGGATGGCCCGGGTTGAGCGCGCGGTCGCGGAACGCGCGGATTTCGTCCCACGGGACCAGCGTCTTCATCTCTTCGTAGTCGATGGCGTCGATCTTCTGCACTTCGTGGCTGGTGCGGAAGCCGTCAAAGAAGTGGAGGAACGGCACCCGAGCCTTGAGGGTGGACAGGTGGGCGACCAGCGCCATGTCCATCGCCTCCTGCACGGAGTTGGAGGCCAGCATCGCAAAGCCGGTCTGGCGGCAGGCCATGACGTCCGAGTGGTCGCCGAAGATGGACAGCGCGTGGTAGGCCAGCGCGCGCGCCGATACGTGGAACACGCAGGGCAGCAGCTCGCCGGAGATCTTGTACATGTTGGGGATCATGAGGAGGAGGCCCTGCGACGCGGTGAATGTGGAGGTCAGCGCGCCGCCCTGCAAAGAGCCGTGCACCGCGCCCGCCGCGCCCGCCTCGGACTGCATTTCGGCGATGCGAAGCGTCTGGCCGAACAGGTTCTTCCGGCCGTTCGCGGCCCACTCATCCGCCACCTCGGCCATCGGCGAGGATGGCGTGATGGGGTAGATTGCTGCCACGTCGCTGAACGCGTAGGAGACGTGGCTGACGGCGGTATTGCCGTCAATGGTCATCTTGGTACTCAACTGGTATGCCCCCTTTGTCCTAACTCAAGAAAATTTGGAAAACGGCAAAAGCCGTCTGCCCTCAACAGACCTATTATAGGAAAAAACCCTGTCGAAGTCAAGGTTTGCCGCGAGAACGCCCGGATTGTGGAGGTTAAAATTCACAGTCGGGCGAAAGTGGCGGCGTTTCCGCCGGAACGCTGACAAAGCCCGCTGCTGCTTCCAACCGTTCCCGACGGCTTGTCGCAGGGAACGGTTTCCAGTGCGTACACTGGCAGAAGAACAAACCCTTCGGTCAGTGCGCCCCCGCAGAATTTCAGGCGCGCGCAGTTCTTTCGCGCCCAAAATCCGCTTGCGGATTTTGGGCGCCTCGCTTACACCGTCAGCGCGACGGCGTCCGCGCCAAAGGAGCGCTCCAGCCCCATCCGGTCGAAGCCGTCCCGCACCCAGAGGTTGCGCGGCGCCAGCTCCTCCCGGCCCTCGTCTTTGAGGCGGAACACCACCGGGATCAGCCCGGGCGTGGGCATCAGGATCATCGCCGCCCGCTCCCTGGCCCCGCGGTCCGGCAGCGTCAGCGTCAGTTTCCGCTTGTCGGGCCGGTCGTCGCCCTCGCGGAAGGCGATCTCCTCCCGCAGCTTTGGCGGAAGCTGCGGGAGGCCGCCGCCCGCGCTTTCCGGCTTCTTCGCGGCCGCGCCATAGCCATTTTCCGCCGGATTCCTTCCGTTTATACCGCCGCCGCCCTTGAACCCGCGCCCTCCGCCGGGGCGGCAGCCGTCGCCGTGGCACAGCGCGCGAACTTCCTCCGGGATGATCTTGGGCGCTTCCTCCTCGCGGACGGACAGCCGCCCGCGCAGCACCACCAGCGCTTCGGGCTGGAGCAGTTCCTGGTACTTTTCGTAGACCCTGGGGAAAACCAGCGCCTCGGTGGTGCCGTGCAGGTCCTCCAGCTGCACAAAGGCCATCATGCCGCCGGATTTCGTGGCCTTGAGCTTTTTTTCGGCCACCATGCCCGCCATCTCGGCCACCGCTCCGTCGTGGGAGAGGCCGCCGTCCGGATCGTCGGCGAACGAGGCAAGCGCCTGGCGGTTCACCGGGAAGCGCTTCAGCTCCTCCTTATACTCATCCAGCGGGTGGCCGGAGATGTACACGCCGGTCATCTCCCGCTCCATCCGGAGAAGTTCCCGCGGGTCCTCCGGCCTTGCGGGCGGCAGCGGCGGCGGGGGCAGCTTTTCCGCCTCGCCGAACAGCGAAACCTGGCCGTCCACGGTGTTCCTGCGCTTCTTCGCCGCGCCGTCGATCGCCTTTTCGAGCGCCTCCAGCTTCTGCGTGCGGGTGCCGGGGAGCGCATCCAGCGCGCCCGCCATGACGAGGCTCTCCACCGCCTTCTTGTTCACCTGATCGCAGCAGGCCCGGTCGATGAAGTCGAAGAGGTCGGTGAAGGGGTCCACCCGCGCCCCTACGATGGCCTGAACCGCGCCGTGGCCCACGTTTTTGACCGCGCCCAGCCCGAAGCGGATCGAAGCGCCGCTGCCGCTCCGGTCCACCGAGAAGCCATCGAAGGAGGTCGTGACGTCCGGCGGCAGCACGCGGATACCCAGGCTTTTGCAGGTGTCGATGTAGAAGGCGACCTTTTCCGTGTTGCCCTGGACGGAGTTCATCAGCGCCGCCATGAACTCCACCGGGTGGTAGGCCTTCAGCCACGCGGTCTGTACGGCCACCACGCCGTAGGCCGCCGCGTGGGACTTATTGAAGGCGTAGGAGGCGAAGGCGGTCATCTCCTCGAACAGGCGCTCCGCCACCTCCTCCGGCACGCCCCGCCGCACCGCGCCCTCGACTTCGACGCCGCCGTCCGGCGCGAGCTTGCCGTGGATGAAGTATTCCTTTTCCTTGGCCATCACGTCGTGCTTTTTCTTGGCCATCGCGCGCCGCACCAGGTCGCTGCGGCCATAGGAGTAGCCCGCCAGATCTCGCACGATCTGCATCACCTGTTCCTGGTAGACCATGCAACCGTAGGTCACGCCCAGGATGGGTTCCAGCAGCGGGTGCTCGTAGCGCACGTTCTTGCGATCCTGCTTGCCGGCGATGTAGCGGGGGATGGACTCCATCGGCCCCGGCCGGTACAGCGAGATCGCGGCGATGATGTCCTCGAAGTTCTCCGGCTTCATGTTCATTAAAAAGGCGCGCATGCCGCCGGACTCCAGTTGGAAGATGCCGTCGGTGTCCCCGGCGGAGATCATCTTGTAGATCACCGGGTCGTCGAGCGGGATGTCCTCCGGGCGCATCGAGGGCCCGCCGCCCTCGGCGATCATCTTCAGGCTGTCGCCGATCACGGTCAGCGTCCTAAGGCCCAGAAAGTCCATCTTTAAAAGGCCCAGCGCCTCCAGCGTGCCCATCGGGAACTGGGTGGTGATCACTTCGTCGTTGGTCTGCAGCGGCACGTACTCATAGACCGGTTTTGCGGTGATCAATACGCCCGCCGCATGGGTGGAGGCGTGGCGCGGCATGCCCTCCAGCTTCTTCGCGGTGTCGATCAGCCGCCGCACCAGATCGTCGCCCTCGTAGGCGGCTTTCAGCTGCGGGTTCAAGCCGAGCGCCTTGTCGAGCGTCATGTCGAGCGCGAAGGGCACCATCTTGGCCACCTGATCCGTCTGCTGATAGGAGACGCCCAGCACCCGCCCAACGTCCCGGATCACCGCCCGGGCCGCCATCGTGCCGAAGGTGATGATCTGCGCCACGTGATCCTGGCCGTAGCGCCGGGCCACGTAGTCGATCACCTCGCCGCGGCGCTCGTAGTCGAAATCGATGTCGAAGTCGGGCATCGAGACGCGCTCCGGGTTCAGGAAGCGCTCGAACAGCAGGTTGTATTTGAGCGGGTCCACCGACGTGATGCCGAGGGAATACGCCGCGATGGAGCCGGCGCCGCTGCCGCGGCCAGGGCCGACCAATATGCCGTTGTCCCGGGCGTATTTGATGAAGTCCCAAACGATCAGGAAATAGTCCACGTAGCCCATCTGCTCGATCACTGAAAGTTCGTAGGACAGCCGCTCTTTCGCGTCCTCCCGCTCCGGCGGATACTTCTCGGCAAGTCCCTTCCAGCACAGCTCCCGGAACAGCGTCACCGCGTCCTGGCCTTCCGCCAGCGGGAAGCGCGGCAGGTGGGTGTGCGAAAAATCGAAGTCCACGTGGCAGCGATTGGCGATGGCCATCGTGTTTTCGATGGCGTCCGGGAAATTCGGGAACAGCAGCCGCATCTCGTCCTCGCTCTTGACGTAGAGCTGGTCGGTGTCCATATGCATGCGGTTCTCGTCGGAGAGGGTCTTGCCGGTCTGTATGCACATCAGCACTTCCTGCGCCTCGGCGTCGCCCGGCTCCAGGTAGTGGCAGTCGTTGGTGGCGACGAGGGGGAGGTCCATCGAGCGCGCGAGTTTCACAAGCCGCGGCAGCACCTGCCGCTCCTCGGCCAGCCCATGATCCTGAATTTCAATGTAGAAGTTGTCCCGGCCGAAGATCGCGAGGTATTTTTCCACCATCTGCCGGGCGTCGTTCTCCCGGCCATCCAAAAGCAGCTTTGGGATGTCGCCGGACAGGCACGCGGAGAGCGCGATCAGCCCGCCGGAGTATTTTTCCAGCAGCTTATAATCCACCCGGGGCTTGTAGTAGAACCCGCGGGTGAAGCCCTCCGAAACCAGGCGGATCAGGTTTTTGTAGCCCTCGTCGTCCTTGCACAGCAGCACCAGATGGCTGTACTCCCGGGCGGCGGACTGCTTTTCGTCCATGTCCGGGCACACGTACACCTCGCAGCCGATCACCGGGTGGATGCCCCGCTTCTTGGCCTCCTTATAGAAATCGACGACGCCGTACATCACGCCGTGGTCGGTGATGGCGCAGGCGGTCTGGCCCAGCGCCTGAAGCCGGTCGAACAGCTGGTCGATCCGGCAGGCGCCGTCCAACAGGCTATACTGGGTGTGCAGGTGAAGATGGGCGAACATGTGCATCCTCCAACGTACCTTTTCCAATCGTTCCCGGCGACCCGTGCGCCGGGAACGGTTTCCATAACCAGTGCGTACACTGGTGGCGGAAACAATTCCTCCGGTCAGCGCGCCGCTCGGAAATCCCGCAGGATTTCAGGCGCGCGAAGCCTTCTTCCCATGCGCTGGAAAACCCCGCAGGGTTTTCCAGCGCCATCTATTATAGCATCTTCCCGCATTTAACGCAAACCAGCGCGCAAGCCCTCGAAAATCGTTCTATACTATTGTGTCGTAATTCTGACTTGGTAGGGAGGTTCCTCCGATGTAGAGAAGCGGAGCGGTCTCTGCCCCCATAAACACATCGGGAGGAAGCAATCATGGAGCACCCGGAACTGAAAACAGAGGTCGCGCGCAGGCGCACCTTCGCCATCATCTCCCACCCCGACGCGGGCAAGACGACGCTGACCGAAAAGCTGCTGCTCTACGGCGGCGCGATCCGCCAGGCGGGTTCCGTCAAGGCGCGCAAGGCCGCGCGCCACGCGACCAGCGACTGGATGGAGATCGAAAAGCAGCGCGGTATCTCGGTCACGTCCAGCGCCATGCAGTTCGACTACGGCGGCTACCGCATCAACATCCTGGACACCCCCGGCCACCAGGACTTCTCGGAGGACACCTACCGCACGCTGATCGCGGCGGATTCGGCGGTCATGCTGATCGACTGCGCCAAGGGCGTCGAGGAGCAGACGGTGAAGCTGTTCAAGGTCTGCCGCCTGAGGTCGATCCCGATCTTCACCTTCGTCAACAAGCTGGACCGGGCCGGCAAGGACCCGTTCGAGCTGATGGAGGAGCTGGAGCAGGTGCTGGGCATCCGCTCCTGCCCGGTCAACTGGCCCATCGGCGTGCACGGCGACTTCAAGGGCGTGTACCAGCGGGATGTCAAAGAGGTGCTGCTCTACCGCGGCGGCGACCACGGCCAGGGCAAGGCCGAGGAGATCCGGCTTTTGCTTACCGACCCGAAGTTGCCGCTGGCGCTGGGCGAGGGCTACTACAAAAAGCTGATGGAGGACGTGGAGCTGCTGGACGTGGCGGGCGACCCGTTCGACCTGAACAAGATCCTGTCCGGTCAGCTGACGCCGATGTTCTTCGGCTCGGCCTACAATAACTTCGGCGTGGAGCCGTTTTTGACCCGGTTTTTGGGCTACACCCGCTCCCCCTCGCCGCGGGAGAGCGACATTGGCCTCATTCAGCCGGACGAGGACCGCTTCACCGGCTTCATCTTCAAGATCCAGGCCAACATGAACCCGGCCCACCGGGACCGGCTGGCGTTCATGCGGGTATGCTCCGGGGTGTTCGAAAAGGGCATGACGGTTTGGCACTCGTCGACGGCCAAGGAGATCAAATTGGCCCAGCCGCAGGCGTTCATGGCCCAGGAGCACGAGAGCGTGGACGTGGCCTACGCGGGCGACATCATTGGGCTGTTCGACCCCGGCATATTCCGCCTCGGCGACACGCTGTGCGAGGGCGCGCCGCTGAAGTATTCCGGCATCCCGCTGTTCGCGCCGGAGTTCTTCTGCCGGATCAGCCCGGTGGACTCGATGAAGCGAAAGCAGTTCGCCAAGGGCGTCTCGCAGCTCTCGCAGGAGGGCGCGGTTCAGACGTTCAAGCGCCCGGACATCGGCCGGGAGGAGATCATCGCGGGCGTGGTGGGCGTGCTCCAGATGGACGTGCTGGAATACCGCCTGAAGAGCGAGTACGGCGTGGAGCTGACCCGGGAGACGCTGTCGTTCCGCTACGTGCGCTGGGTGGAGGCGACGCCCAAACCCCTCGACCGGCTGCGCCTGACCTCCACCACAGCCCGCGCCATCGACCGCGCCGGGCGGGACGTACTGATGTTTGAAAACGAGTGGTCGATCCGCCTGGCGACTGAAAACAACGAGGGCCTATCGCTCAAGGAAACTGCAGACCGGCTGACCGCCGACGTTCTGGATTGATAAAGGGGTAAAGAGCGCTTGAAAATCGTACGGAATGACCTCAGGAACGTCGCCATCATCGCCCACGTGGACCACGGCAAGACCACGCTGGTGGACGAGATGCTGAAACAGGGCGGCGTGTTCCGCAAAAACCAGCAGGTGGCGGAGCGCGTCATGGACAGTAACGACCTGGAGCGCGAGCGGGGCATCACGATCCTGGCCAAGAACACCGCCGTGCACTACGAGGGCGTCAAGATCAACATCGTGGACACCCCCGGCCACGCCGATTTTTCCGGCGAGGTGGAGCGGGTGCTCAAGATGGTGGACGGCGTGCTGCTGCTGGTGGACTCCTTCGAGGGGCCGATGCCGCAGACGCGCTTTGTCACCAAGAAGGCGCTGGAACTCAACCTGCCGGTGATCGTGGTGGTCAACAAGATCGACCGGCCGGACGCAAGGTGCGCCGAAGTGGTGGACGAGACGCTGGAGCTGCTGCTAGAGCTGGACGCCTCGAACGAGCAGCTGGACAGCCCGATCGTGTTCGCCTCCGGGCGGGACGGCACCGCGAGCCGGGACTACAAAAATCCGGGCGCGGATTTGAGGCCGCTGTTCGATCAGATCCTCTCCCACGTGCCGGCGCCCCACGGCGACCCGGACGAGCCGCTGCAGCTGCTCATCTCCACCATCGACTACAACGACTACCTGGGCCGCGTGGGCGTGGGCCGCGTCGAGCGCGGCGTGCTCCGGCAGTCCCAGATGGCGGTGCGCGGCACCTATGGCAGCGAAGACGTGAGCGCGCCCACGAGGCTGGCGGGGCTGTTCCAGTTTGACGGCCTCAAGCGCGTGGCCTGCGAGGAGGCGCGCGTGGGCGACATCGTGGCCGTCAACGGGTTTGACCAGCTCTCCATCGGTGACACGATCTGCGCGCCGGGCGACGTCGAGCCGCTGCCGTTCCTCAAGATCTCCGAGCCTACGGTGTCGATGAACTTCGTCGTCAACGACAGCCCGTTCGCGGGCACCGAGGGCCAGTTTGTGACCTCCCGCCATCTGCGCGCCAGGCTCTTCAAAGAGATGCAGACCGACGTTTCCCTGCGCGTGGAGGACACCGACACCACCGACGCGTTCCGCGTGTCGGGCCGCGGCGAACTGCACCTGTCGATCCTGATTGAGACGATGCGGCGCCAGGGCTACGAGTTCCAGGTGACCAAGCCCCACGTGCTGTTTAAAGAGGTCAACGGCGAGCAGCACGAGCCGATGGAGTTGCTGGTGTGCGACGTGCCCGCCGAGTACACGGGCGCGGTGATCGAAAAGCTGGGCCGCCGCAAGGGCACGCTGGTGTCGATGCAGGGCTCTGAGCGCACCAGGATGGAATTCACGATTCCGTCGCGGGGCCTGTTCGGCTACCGGCCGGAATTTCTGACCGACACCCGCGGCGAGGGTGTGATGAGCGCGGTGTTCGACGGCTACGAGCCGTACAAGGGCGACATCCCGACCCGCGTATGCGGCTCGCTGGTGGCGTTTGAGACCGGCGAGACCACCAGCTACGCGATGTTCTACCTGCAGGATCGGGGCGAACTGTTCCTGTGGCCGGGCACCAAGGTCTACTCCGGCATGATCGTGGGCCGATCCTCCCGCCCGGGCGACATCGACGTCAACGTCTGCAAGAAGAAGCACCTGACCTCCATCCGCAATTCCGCCGGGGCCGAGGAAGCGCTCAAGATCACCTCCGTCCGCATCCCGACGCTGGAGGAGGCGCTGGAGTTCATCGACGACGACGAGCTGGTGGAGATCACCCCGAAGTCCATCCGCATGCGCAAGCGCGAGCTGAACGCCGAGCAGCGCAAGAAGAATACAAGCCGAGGAAAATAACGGGCGTTGAAAATCCGCTTCGCGTCTTAAGGAGCCTGTCAAAGCCGGATGACCGCGCAACGCGCGGTCATTTTGGAAAGGAGCCGTTATGCTGGTCAAGCGCCTGGCCGTGGAGAACTTCCGCCCGTATGAACAGGCGGAATTGTTCCCTGCGCCGGGCGTGACGCTGCTCTACGGCGGCAACGCCCAGGGCAAGACGGCGCTGATCGAGGCGCTGTACCTCTGCTGCACCGGGCGCTCCCACCGCACCAGCCGCGACCTGGAACTGATCAAAACCGGCCAGCCCTTTTCGCGGGTGACGGTTGCGGCGGAGCGGCGGGACGGGCGGCACGACGTGGAGATCCTCTTGCGCCCCGGCGAGAAGAAGCGCATCACCATCGGCGGCAGCGTGGCGTCCCGCTCCGGGGAACTGATGGGCCATGTGACCGGCGTATTGTTCTCGCCGGAGGATCTGCGCATGGTCAAGGACGGCCCCGCCGAGCGCCGCAGGTTTATCGATATGGAGCTTTCCCAGATGCGCCCGGCCTACTACGCCGCGCTGCAGCGCTACAACCGGGCGCTGTTGCAGCGGGGGACGCTGCTGAGGACCGGGGATTTGACTTGTATTGACGCGTGGGACGAGCAACTGGCGAGGTCCGGCGCGGAGATCATGCGCGCCAGGATTCAGTTTGTGGAAAAACTCTCCGCCATCGCCCGGGGCGTGCACGAGGGCATCTCCGGCGGCGAGGCGCTCGAAGTCGAGTACCGGCCGGGCGCGAAGGCCGAGCCGGAGGCGGGGGCGCTGCTAAAGCTCCTTCAGGAGGCGCGCGCGGCGGACATTCGCCGGCAGACCACCTCCGTCGGCCCCCATCGGGACGATTTGGGCTTTTTGATCGCCGGCTCCGATGCCCGCGCCTACGGCTCCCAGGGCCAGCAGCGCACGCTGGCGCTGGCGCTGAAGCTGTCGGAACTTGAAGTGATGAAGGCCGAGACCGGCGAATACCCGGTGCTGATGCTGGACGACGTAATGAGCGAGCTGGACCCGGACCGCCGCAGGCTTCTATTGGAGCGGCTCAGCGGCGTCCAGACGGTCATCGCCTCCACCGACCCGGCCGACCTCGCCGGGGCCAGTGTGGACCTCTCCGTTCGGGTTCAGGCGGGAAGGCTGGAGGCATGACAAAGTGCTAAGGAAGCCGTTCACCCCGCTCCGGGAGAAGGGCCAGCCGCCGCCGGATCTCCCGATCGAACTCCTCGTAGGAGGAGAAGCCCATGAACTCGGCCATCTGGCAGATGGCATGATAGAGCAGCGCTGCCTGAAGCTGCTTGTCCCGCGCCGGCGTGACGCCCGACCGCGCGAATTCCAGCTTCGCCTGCCGGTAGGCGCGCAGGTTCTCCGCGCCCAGCGCCAGCAGCGCTTCGTAAACGCGGTCCCGTTTTTCCATTGTGATACTCCCCGTGGTCTCCCAACTGAGCATTACACTTTATAATAGATCAGAGGGGCTGCTCCTGCTCCACCCGGACGGCGCGGCCTTCCTCGGCGGACTGGGCGGCGGCGAAGATCGCGCGCATCGCCTTGATGGCCTCGCTGCCCTCGGCGAGGGAGGGCGTATCGGTCAGGATGCTGTCCACAAACGCGTCGATGACGCCGGTGGAGCGGCGGTGGCCGCTGGTCTGCTCGTCGTTGGTGGTGATGTGGTCCAGTTCGTATCTCTCGATGGTGCCGTCCCGCTTCTCCCAGATCAGCGACTGGCGCGGGTCGTCGTAGACGCGCAGCACGCCCTTGGTGCCGTAGATGCGGGTGGAGTTGTCCTCCTGGCCGTAGAAGGTCCAGCTGACGCGCAAGATGCCCATGCCGCCCTTTTTGAGCCGCATGATGCACACGGCGTTGTCGTCCACCGAGACCGGCGCTCCGTCCGGCGTCTTTTTGTCCAGCGTGCCCAGAAATGCGGAGCACTCCACGATCACGTCGCCCGTCAGGTAGTGGATCAGATCCGCCTTGTGGATGCCCAGGTCCGCCAGCGCGCCGAACACCGCCTTGTTCTTGTCAAAAAACCAGCTGTTCTTCGTGCCGGTCCAGATCTCCGGGCCGGAGTGGCCGAAGGTGGTCAGGAAGGTGAGCACGTCGCCGATGTCACCCGCGGCGATCATCTCCCGCGCCTTCTGGTGCGCGGGGGCGTAGCGCTGGTTGTGGCCGATCATCAAATGCTTGCCGCTCTCCCGGGCGGCCGCCACCATCGCCTCGCACTCGGCGAGCGACGTGGCCATCGGCTTTTCACACAGCACGTGCTTTCCGGATTTCAGCGCCTTGACCGTCATATCCGCGTGGTAGATGTTGGCCACGCACACGCTGACCGCGTCCAGGTCCATCCGGAGCAGTTCTTCAGCGCTCTTGCACACCCGGCCTCCGTATTTCTTTGCCAGCGCCTCGGCCCGCTCGGGGATGGCGTCGTACCATGCGTCGATGCGGCAAGCGGGGTTTTCGGCGTATTCGGGCGCGTGGCGGACCTCGGTGATCTTCCCGCAGCCCAGTATGCCAATTTTCAGCATGGGATACCTCCTTATTTCTTGCGGTTCTGGGTGCTCTGCAGCAGCACCGCGATGATGATGATGCCGCCTGAAATGGCGCCGTTCAGGAAGGTGGGGACGTCGGCCAGGTTCAGGATGTTGTTGATGATCTTGAACATCAGTACGCCCAAGAAGGTGCCGATCACCTTGCCGCGGCCGCCCGACATCGACGTGCCGCCGATGGCGACCGCCGCGATGGCGTCCATCTCGAACAGGTTGCCCGCGCTGGACGCGGCCACCGCCATCACGCGGGAGGCGTACAGCCAGCCCGCGAAGCCGCACAGCAGGCCCGTGATCGTGAACACCAGGATCTTGACCCGGTCCACGCTGACGCCCGCCAGGCGCGCCGAAGTCTCGTTGCTGCCCACCGCGTAGATGTGCTTGCCCAGCTTCGTGCGCTGCATAATCAGGTCAAACAGCAGCGCGAACGCGATCAGCATGATCATCGGGTAGGGGATTTTGAGGCCGAACAGCGAAATGTGCCCGGCGGCCACCATGCGGAAGGTTTCGTAATTGGCCTTGTCGGCCACGGTGAACGGGCCGCCCTGGCCGATCTGGTTGATGATGGAGCGGCAGGCGCTCTGCACCGCCAGCGTCGCGATCATCGCGGGCATGTGGCCCTTGGCGACGAGCGCGCCGGTGAAGGTTCCGATAAACAGGCCCAGCGCCAGGCAGAACAATAGCTGCACCCAGATGTTCGACGTGGCGTTCAGTACCACGATCGAGAGGCCGGAGATGATCGCCACCTGCGCGCCGACCGAGATATCGATCTGCCCGGCGCAGATGACCATCATCATGCCCAGAGCGATGATCCCGGTGGGCGCGCTCTGCACGAAGATGTTGGACACGTTCGTCCAGCGGAAGAAGTTGGGGTTCATCGCGCCGGCCAGCGCGACCAGGATCAGGAAGGACAGCCAGTAGCTGTATTCCGACAGCAGCTTTTTGATTTGAAACTTCGGCGGATGCGCCTGCGCTGACTTAACCATGCCTGATCCCCTCCAAATTTGCGCCGATGGCGTAATACATCATGTTCTTCTCGGTCAGCTCCGCCCGATCCAGCGTTTGGCGGACCTCTCCCAGGTACATGACCATGCACTTGTCGGCGAGCTTGAAGATCTCCGGGAATTCCGAACTGAACACCAGGATCGCCTTGCCGCTCTCGGCCAGGCGCAGGATCAGGTGGTAGATTTCAAACTTGGTGCCCACGTCAATGCCCTGCGTGGGGTTGTCGAAGATCAGGATGTCGGCGTCGGTCTCGAGCCAGCGGCCCAGTATGACCTTTTGCTGGTTGCCGCCCGACAGCGACGTGATCGGGTTTTTCGGGTTGTCCGCCTTGATGGACAGCGCCTTTTTCTCCCGCTCGTAGCGGCTTACCTCGTCCTTGGGGCGGATGAGCAGCTTGCGGTGCTTGGTGTTGAAGTAGGCCATAGAGGTGTTGTCGATGATTGAAAGGTCGTTCAGGATGCCCCGCTCCTTGCGGGAGCGCGGCACCATCCCGATCCCTCGGTGCATGTGCTGTAGCACCGTGCCGCCGCTTTTGACCGGGTGGCCGTTCACCGTCACCTCGCCGCTGGACGGCTCCGCGCCGAACAGCGCGTCCGCCAGCTGATCGCGGCCGGAACCCTGCAGGCCGGTGATCGCGATGATCTCGCCCTTCCGGAGGTCGAAGCTGACGTTCCGGAAGCCCGCGCCGGTGAGGTTTTTGACCGACAGCGCCACCTCGTCCCTGGCGTAACAGGGCTTGTGCTCGAAGTCCTCGCCCGACAGCGTCCGGCCGATCATCATCTCGGTGACGGCGGACTCGTCGATGTCCGAAAAGCGCCCGCTGGACACCAGCTTGCCGTCCCGGAGCACGGAATAGGTCTCGCAGATCTCGAACAATTCCGGCATCTTGTGGGAGATGTAGATGAAGCTGACGCCCTGGGCCTTTAGTTGCCGCATGATCTCGAACAGGTTCTCGATTTCGTGGGTGGAGAGCGCGGTGGTGGGTTCGTCCATGATGATGACTTCGCTCTTAAAGAGCAGCGCCCTTGCGATCTCCACCATCTGCTTTTCCGCGGGCTGCAGCGTCTCCACGGCGGCGCAGGGGTCGATCTCCACCTGCATGCGCTCAAAGACCTTGGCGCAGCGCTCGGCCATCGCCTTCTTATTGAGAAGCGGGCCCCTCAGCAGTTCCTCCGCCAGGTACATGTTCTCAAACACCGTCAAATCGTCGCACAGGTTCAGCTCCTGGTGGATGAAGCGGATGCCCAGCCGCATCGCGTCCTTCGCGCTGCCCAGCGACACCCTCTTGCCGTCCAGCAGGATTTCGCCCTCGTTCGGCGGGAATGTGCCGGCCAACACGTTCATCAGCGTGCTCTTGCCGGCGCCGTTTTCACCCATGAGGCCCACGATCTCGCCGGGCTTCACGGTGAAGTCCACGTGATCCACCGCCCGCACGGGGCCGAAGTCCACCACGATCCCCTTCATTTCAACCAGCACTTGGAAACCTCCCCGATGCGACGCGGGCCGGCCGAACGGCCGGCCCGCGATAGCCCTTATGGTTTGTCAAAATCAGCCCTGGGGATAGCGCTCCGCGTATTCCTTGCTGGCGCGGTAGTCGGCCACGGAGTTCTTGTCGATCTCGATGGTCGGGATCAGGAACAGCTGGCCCTTGATGTCCTGGCCCTGGTACTGCTGGCCCTGGGCCGCGGCCACCGCCAGGCGGATGCCCTCGCGGATGAAGGAGGGGCTGAAGAAGTAGGTCACCAGGTCGATCTTGGAGTTGTCGTAGGTGCCCAGCGTTTCCTTGCGGCCGCCGACGGAGCTGATCAGCTTGATGTTCTGCTCGCCGGTGAAGTTGTTGAGCGCGATGGTGAGGCCGTCCACGATCTCATCGTCATGGGTGCAGATGAAATCGAGGTCCTTGATCTGGGCGGGGTCGGTGGTGTTGAGCCAGTTCTCCATGAACTCCTGCGCCTTGGCGTTGGACCAATCGGTCTGATACGGCTCGTGCACCTGCTCGAACTGAGCGGCGTAGGGCGAGGCGTTCAGGATGTCCACCATGCCCTTGGTGCGCTGCACGGAGACGGTGGAGGAGTCGCCGATGAAGGTCAGGTACTGCAGCTTCTCGCCCTTGTCCAGGCGATCCTTGAAGTACTTGAGCAGGTACTCGCCCATCATGTTGCCGATTTTCTCGTTGTCGCCCATGATCTCGCCGGTCAGGCCCTTGAAGTCCGGGATCAGGCGGTCATAGATGATCAGCTTGACGCCCGCATCCACGACTTCCTGGGCGGCGGAGCGCAGCTGCTCGCCCTCGATGGGCCACAGCATGATGACGTCCGGGTTCCAGGTCAGCATGTCCTCGATGGCGGCGATCTGCTTGGAAGCCTCGCCGCCCTTGGCGAACTTGTAATCGAAGTCGGCGCCCAGCGCGGCCTTCTGCGCGTCCAGCTCGGCCTGGGCTTGGGCGATCGAGTCGCCGGTGAAGCCGTGGTCGGCGTCCGGCGTCACGACGCCGATCTTCAGCGCGTAGGCGTTGGTAAAGGACAGGAGCATCAGCAGGGACAGGGTCAGCGCTACGAGTTTCCTCATGGTATTACCTCCCACTGAATTTTATGGCGTTCCGGCCTCGCGGGCCGGGGACTCCCTATGGGGCGGGGGGCGCGGTGGACTCCCGGACGATCAGCCGGTGGGGAAGGATCGCCTCCCGTTTGGAGGCGGCGCGCCCGATCGCGCCTTCGAGCAGCTCCATCGCCTTTTCGCCGATCGTCAGGCACGGCTGGGCGACGGTGGTCACGTGGGGGTGGAACATGGTGGTGTGCTCCACGTCGTCAAAGCCCACCACGGATAGGTCCTCCGGCACCCGAAGGCCCAACTCCTTCGCGCTGGCGATGGCACCCAGCGCCAGCATGTCGGAAACGCATAATAGCGCCGTCGGGCGGTTTGAAAGCGTAAGCAGGCTCTTTGCGGAATCGAAGCCGCTTTTGAAGCTGTAGTCCGCGTCGCCCAGCCGGATGTAGTCGTCCGAGGGCGTCAGCCCCGCGTCCTTCAGCGCGTCCCGATAGCCCGCGAGGCGAAGCTCGGTGGAGATGTACAGGTTCCGGCTGGAGACCAGGCCGATGCGCTCATGGCCCAAAAAGATCAGGTGGGCCATCGCCTCCCGCGCGGCGGCGTAGTTGTCGATGGAGACCCTGGGGAGGCCGAGCAGCGGGTCGTACTCCGAACATTCCACCAGCGGGTACTTTTCGGCGTAGGGGCTCAGCCACTCGCTTACGCGCTCCGTGGCCAGGAGGATCGCCCCGTCCGCCTGGCGGCGGACCAGCATATCGAGTACCTTCTCGGTCTCGCTCCGCTCGCCGCCGGTGTCGCACAAAAACGCGCTGTAGCCCATGCGGTGCGCGGCCCGGCCGATGCCCGCGAGGATGTGGGTGTAATAGGGGTTGGTGATGTTGGGCGCGACGATCAGGATGATCCGGCTCTCGTTCAGGCGGAGGTTGCGCGCCGACACGTTGGGCGCGTAGGACAGCGCCTCGACCGCGCGCATCACCCGCCGGGCCGTCTCCTGGCTCACCTGCCCTTTGCCGTTGAGCACGCGGGAGACCGTCGCCACCGAAACCCCCGCCGCCTTGGATACGTCCAGGATCGTCGCCATGACGGCCTCCGTTTCCCCGACACACCCTCGCATTGCGCCCGCTGGGGTTCCGGGCTGGGATGGTAATCGTTTACATGAATCTACCACAATTTTGGTTAACTGTCAAGCGACATTTTGGCGGTATGGGCAAGAGTGTGAAACCAGAACCACCGGAGTTTACGAAAAAGACCGCGGATCCGCGTAAAATCGGGGAAATATCGCCTGGAAGTAAAGTTTGAGTGAACCGTTGATTTTGCCGCCTTCGCCGCCTATAATAAAAATGCGAATGCGAATCATGTGCAACTGGAGAGCTGCAAGCGGGGGAAACGGGATGAAAAGGGTTCGGTTTTATTTATTTGCGCTGGCCGCGCTGCTGGCGCTTGGCCCGCTGACCGGCTGCGCGCGGCGGGCGGAGGCGCAGGACGTGGTGGCCAGCTTCTACCCGATGGCCGACTTTGTCCAGAAGATCGGCGGCGACCGGGTGCGGGTGACCACGATGGTGCCCTCCGGCACCGAGCCTCACGACTGGGAGCCTTCGCCTCAGGACATCGTGACGCTGGAGAAGGCGAAGGTGTTCGTTTACAACGGCGCGGGCATGGAGCACTGGGTGCGGGATGTCATGAACTCGCTGGGCAATACCTCGCTGATCCAGGCGGAGGCCTCGAAGGGCGTGGCGCTGCTTCAGGGCGATCCCCACGTGTGGCTGGACCCGATGAACGCCAAGATCGAGATGGCGAACATCCGGGACGCGCTGATCCAGGCGGACCCGGAGGGGAAAAGCGCCTACGAGGCCAACTATCAAAAGTACGCCCGGCAGCTGGATGCGCTGGACCAGGAATACCGCACGGCGCTCGCGGGCCTTAAAAGCAAGGACGTGGTGGTGGCCCACGCGGCCTATGGCTACCTGTGCCAGGCCTATGGGCTGAACCAGGCGGCCATCGAGGGGCTGTCGCCCGACTCGGAACCCGACCCCGCCCGGGTGGCGGAGATCATCGACTTCGCCAGGCAGCATTCGGTCAAGGTGATCTTCTTCGAGGAACTGGTCAGCCCCAAGGTGGCCCAGTCCATCGCGCAGCAGGTGGGCGCCGAAGCGCGGGTGCTCAGCCCCCTCGAAGGGCTGACGGGCGAGGAAGCCAAGGCCGGGGACGACTACTTTTCGGTGATGCGCAGGAATCTCGCGGCGCTTCAGGCGGCTTTGTCGTAAATTTGGGCGCGGGCGCGCCGGGGCAGGGGGAGCATGGGAAAGGTCATTGAAGCGGAGAACCTGGGGTTCGCCTACGGCGGCGAGATGGTGTTCTCCGGCGTGGAATTTGCGGTGGGCGAGGGCGACTTCATGGCGGTGATCGGCTCCAACGGCGCGGGCAAGTCCACGCTGATGCGGCTGATATTGGGGGAACTGACGCCCACCTGCGGCCGGGTGAAGGTCTTTGGCGAGGACGCCGCGCGCTTTAAGAACTGGCCGCGGATCGGCTACGTGCCGCAGAACGCCGCCCGCGCCGGGCAGGACTTCCCGGCGTCGGTGATGGAGATTGTGGAGGCCAACCTGTATGGCCAGGCGGGCCTTTTCCATCTGCCGGGCCGCGCGCTGAAGCTAAGGGCGGCGGACGCGCTCCGGCAGGTGGGCATGGAGGGCTTTGAAAAGCGGCCCATCAGCCAGCTGTCCGGCGGGCAGCAGCAGCGGGTGATGCTGGCGCGCGTGCTGGCCGGGCAGCCGGAGGCGATGCTGCTGGACGAGCCGACCAGCGGCGTGGACGCAAAGACCGTGGACGCGCTGTACGAGCTGCTCACCCGGCTCAACCGGGAGCGGGGCATGACCATCGTCATGGTCACCCACGACGTCGCCCGCGCGTCGCGCTTGGCCTCCCGCGTGGTGTGCCTGGAGGAAGGGTCGCTCGTGGAGTTGCCGCCGTACCAGGTCAAGGAGGAGCTGGAGCACAAGCACAAGCACCCCGGCGGGGAGGACAAGCTGATCGCTTCCGCCGCCGGCGCGGGCGGCGAACCTCCCGAAAAATCGGCGGACGAGCGCCACGAAAGGGAGGGCGGTCATGGACATCCTTCAGTATGACTTCATGCGCAGGGCCTTCCTGGTGGGGCTGCTGCTGGCGGTGATCGTGCCCTGCGTGGGCGTGGTGGTGGTCTTAAAAAGGCTGTCGATGATCGGCGACGCGCTCTCCCACACGTCGCTGGCGGGCGTGGCGGCGGGCCTCCTGCTGAATGTGAACCCGATCCTGGGCGCGGTGGTGATGTGCACCGCGGCGGCGCTGTCCATCGAGCTCATCCGCAAGAAGATGCCCCGCTACCAGGAGATGTCCATCGCGGTGATCATGTCGGCGGGGATCGGCCTCGCGGGCGTGCTGTCCGGGTTCGTGCCGGGCGGCGCCAACTTCAACAGCTTCCTGTTCGGCTCCATCGTGGCCATCGACGACTTCGAATTGTGGATGGTCGTGATCATCAGCTGCCTGGTGCTGGCCTGCTTCCTGCTGTTCTACCGGGAGCTGTTCTATATCGCGCTGGACGAGCGGGCGGCGCGGCTTTCCGGCGTGCCGGTGGGCGCGGTCAACTTCACGTTCACCATCCTGACGGCGGTCACCGTGTCGGTGGCGGCCAGGACCGTCGGCGCGCTGATCGTGTCCTCGATGATGGTGATCCCGGTGGCCTGCGCGATGCGCTTCGCACGGAGCTACAAGCAGACCGTGCTGTACTCCGTTGGCTTTGCGCTTGCGTTTATGATCGCCGGGCTGTTCGCCGCGTTCTACCTGGGGCTGCGCCCCGGCGGGACGGTGGTGCTGCTGGGCGTCATCTGCCTGGCGGCCATTCTGGCGCTGCGCAGGCAGAGCTGATCGGCGCAAAAGGAGAGGGAATATGGCGGATATCGAATGGCCCGGCGGCCTCAAGCGGACGAAGCAGCGGGAGCGCGTGCTGGAGGTGCTCATGGGCGCGAACCAGCCGCTGAGCGCCCAGGAGATCGCGCGCAAAATCGAGGGCGAGGGCGGCGGCGCATGGCTGTCCACCGTCTACCGGGCGCTGGAGTCCTTCGCGGAGCACAAGCTGGCGGTCCGGGTGCAGGTGGCGGGCAGCGATGTGGCGCTCTACGAACTGAGCCGCGCCGGGCACCGGCACTACGCGGTGTGCGTGGACTGCCACCGCATCATCCCGATGAGCGGCTGCCCGGTGGGCCCGCTCAAGCCCGAACTGGCGGAGGACGGCTTCACCGTCACCGGCCACAACCTGGAGGTCTACGGCCACTGCCGGGATTGCCTGAAAAAGAGCGGAAAGTAGCGCGGCCCTTCGGTCAATCCCCGATTGCGGCGGACGCTACCAGTTATGACGCTCCGGCCGGGGGAAACTTTTGACGGCCCGCGCGCCGGAAATTCCAAAGAAGGTTTTGAGGTAATATATGGCTAGACAAAAACGGGTGGCCGCGATCCACGACATCTCCTGCTTTGGCAAGTGCTCGCTGACGGTGGCGCTGCCGGTGATCTCCGCGATGGGCGTGGAGGTCAGCGCGATCCCGACGGCGGTATTGTCCACCCACACTGGCGGCTTCACCGGCTACACGTTCCGGGACCTGACGGAGGACATCCTGCCCATCGTGCGCCACTGGCAGGCGCTGAACCTGCGCTTTGACGCGATCTACACCGGGTATCTGGGGTCGTTCGAGCAGATCGAAATCGTGCGGGAGGCCTTCGGGGCGCTGAAGTCGGAGGACACGCTCTTGGCGGTGGACCCGGTGATGGCGGACAACGGCGCGCTCTACGCGCACTTCCCGAAGGATTTCCCGGAGGGCATGCGCAAACTCTGCGCCGGGGCGGACGTGATCCTGCCCAACCTGACGGAGGCGGCGCTGCTCTTGGGCGAACCCTACGCGGAAGGCCCCTACGAGCGGGAGTACATCGAGGGGCTGCTCCGGCGGCTGTCGGATCTGGGGCCCGGGCGGGTGGTGCTGACCGGCGTGTGGCTCGACCCGGAGCATCTGGGCGCGGCCTGCTACGACCGGAGCACCGATCGCGTGGACATCAGCCTCGCGCCCCGGATCGAGGGCTACTACCACGGCACCGGCGACGTGTTCGGCAGCGTCGTGGTGGGCGCGCTGATGAACGGCTGCCCGCTGGCCGAGGCCGCCGAACTGGCCGTCAACTTCACCGCCGCGTCGATCCGCCGCACCCACGACGCGGGTTCCGACATCCGCTTCGGCGTCAACTTCGAGGCGGGCCTGGCCGCGCTGGCCGAGGAAGTGAAGAACTCGGCGGGCAGGCTGGGGAAGTAGCGGGCCCGGCGACGCTTTTTCAAAACTTTGGAGAGGGGATGCCCTCTCCATTTTTGTCGAAAACTTTTCCTATGCGGATTTCGGGTTCGGAGTGAGAACCTCCGCGCGGCTGCCGGCGGGCGCACCGGGCC
>Ga0183096_1000283_pt1 | contig 81429 bp, 76 predicted proteins | sample Biomet5_FD_127791 | JGI IMG/M metagenome (GOLD analysis project Ga0183096, IMG submission 127791) | Microbial communities from bioreactor (seeded with sewage sludge) at LBNL, California, USA - Biofuel metagenome 5 (version 2) (version 3) | ecosystem: Engineered > Bioreactor > Anaerobic >...
ATTTGCCGCAGGCTTCCTTCAGATTCCACTTCACAATGGACACCCTTGCCTTAAGCTAACACTTCCAGCTATAATGGCGTGATCGGGACTTGCACCCTAAAGTAAATAGTTCATGCTGGGCGAACACGCAGAAAAGCAGGGAAAGATCCCTGCTTTTCTATTACTATCAAACAATATAATATTTGAGAATATTACTTCGCTGCAACGTATCCAACTTCATCGACCATCTTCTGACCTTTAGCAGAAAGTGCGAAATTAAGGAATGGAGTAACTTTGGCTTCGTCTTTCTTGATGTAATACATGAATAGCGGACGAACTACAGGGTATGATTTATTCTTTGCATTTGCTACAGTTGGTGCAACAAATTTCTTTCCGTCATAAGAAACCTTTATAGCTTTTACGTTTTTGGAAACATAAGCCAGGCCCACATAACCAATGGCACCTTTTGTTTGACTAACCGACTGAATAATTGCTCCGGTTGCAGGCATTGAAAGAATATCTTTCTTGTAGTTTTTGTTTGCTAAGATGTGTTCCTTGAAGAACTCGTAAGTACCCGAGCTGGTTTCTCTTGAGTATGCAATAATAGGCATATTGGCACCTCCTACTTGTTTCCAGTTGGTAATTTTACCGGTAAAGATACCTTCTAACTGTTGGCGGGTAAGCTGACTTACTTTATTGCTTGGATTTACAACTACAGCCAGGGCATCATAAGCAATAACTTTCTCTACAAGAACTTTACCTGCTTGTTTGAATTTAAGTTTCTCGTCGAACTTAACCTTACGTGAAGCAGAAGCAAGATCGGTACTTCCTGCAAGCAATGCCGAAATTCCTACGCCACTACCACCACCGGTTACTGTTACTTTTGCACCTTTGGTAGCGTTATAGTTCTCTGCCCATTTCTGAGCTACCGGTAACACTGTATCACTGCCCTTAACTCGTTGTGCAAATGCTCCCTGAGCCATTACACTGAATAATGCTATTGCTAAAAAAATCTTTTTCATCTTCAATTGTTTTGTTATTTTTTTGATATTGCAAATTAAGTTCAAACAGATTTCATAGTTATTGCGTATCAATTACACTTTAAATACATTTATATTACTATTGTGTTACAAAATGCTTGTTAAGAGGCTGCATCTGCCTCCCGAAACAAACAGGGAAGGAAAGAACCGCCGCTCTCGCCTTCCCCTCTCCATAGTCTAAAAAACAAAGAAAACGTTCGTTAAATGCATATTATCTTTTTACGAATTTACGGGTTACAGTGGCTTTATCTGTTACAATCTTAGCCATATATACACCTCCCGACAAGAAGCTTACATCAACAGGATCGCTTCCGGACATCTGTTTTGAAAGAAGCAGACTGCCGCTTAAATCGAAAACATATATCTGTACGTTGGCCTCAGAGGTATTTAGGTTGAAGCTGTTGCCAACAGGATTTGGGTAGATTGTTATTGCTGATGCATCATCGGCTTTCTGCTCAACTACTCCCGTACCGGTTCCGGGTGAATAGTAGTAAATGGTTTTGGATTTGTTGTCCCAGTTGGTGGTTACGGTATTCCATTTGTAATTCATATCCTGAACTGGTTTGTTATATATATCGGCTACTGCAACAAAATTATAAGCATTAAAAAAAACTGCATATCCGTAAGGGAATATTAAATCGGCAAAGGCGTAGTTTAAATCAAAGGTATTCACATCTTTTTCTTTATAAGTCCACTGTCCGTTTAGCCATTCGGATGTATAGTATTCTGTGTTATTTCCATTGGCATCGTACTTCAGTTCATTCATTTCAGTATAATTCCATTGATTTCCCATAAGACTCCAATCAGATCTTGTTTCTTTTGAAATCCGTCCGTTGGTATACTCGTATTCGTATTTCATCATAAACATCCAATCGGTACCTGCCCAAATGGAATAAGTATCTTTTATAATCTTACCACCTGCATCATATACATACTCATATTTCATTATATTTTCCCACAGATTTGCATCGGTATCCCAATTGGAAGCAATCACAAATGCAAGTTTGCCGTTAGTGTAATTATAATCGTATTTAAGACTATTTACCCAATCGTTGGCAGTGGTACTCCAACTGGAAATAAGGAACTGTTTGGCGGTGTTATCGGTGTTATAAGTTAGATCGAATTTGGTGTCGTAAACCCAGTCGTTGGCTGTGGTACTCCAGGTATAGTTAATTACTAGTGTGGCATAACCGCCGGCATTATATGTATAAACCTGCTTAATATCCTTAATCCACTCTTTGGTTAAGCTATCCGCTTTATAGATAATAGTTATACTAAATTTGCCATTGGCATCGTAGCTGTATTCATATCTTGTTTCATTTACCCATGCTTTGGTAGTTGTATTCCACTTATAAAAAGAATCTCTGATCCATCTACCATTGGCATCATAAACAAAGTGGTTCTTTTCCGATTTCTCCCATTCAGATGGAGTAGCGCCAACTACAAATAACACAACACTATCAAGCTTTTGCTTAGTTGTTGCATCTCTCAGAGTAAAACTTTGAGGAGAAACGCTTTTTTCCAGAAGTTTAAGATCTTGTTTCAGCTGAAGTTCTTGCTTATCAAGCCCTTTTAACTGCTGCCGGACTTTTAGTAAACTTAATATTCCACTGTCGTTAATTTGTCCGAGAACGAACAATGCGGGCAGAGTGAAAAGTAATGCGAGTAGAATTCTTTTCATAGTCAAATTATTTAAAGTGTTTATAGTATACAGTTATATAAAAACACTTTAGTAGTCCGTTTAGTTCTCCACAGCTTGCAATCTTTGTTTGCTTAATTCAGCATCAGCATCATTTTTTTCTATTTATCTATTGAAAATAATCATAATTTGTATATAAATAATTTGTATTAGGAATTTTATGAATAAATTTGCACCCGGAAAAAATATGCAACTATTATAATTTAAAACGCGATAAAATATGGCTTTAATTAAATGTCCAGAATGCGGCGAGTCGGTATCTGACAAAGCCCCTAATTGTCCTCATTGCGGATTGGCTATAGCCGGAAACATCATCCCTTGTCCGGAGTGTGGCGCAGTAGTTCCTAAAGGAACCGAGACATGCCCTAAGTGTGCTTTCCCATTGCAAGAAGTTAAAGAGCAAGTTAAGAACGTTGAAGCAAGCCCTGCTCCTCAGAAACCGGCCATAAAAGCCAGCGAAGAGGTATTGGAGAAAATTGGTCCCGTATTTCTTGAAGCAAAAGAGCTATACGAGAAAAAGAAGTTTGTTTCTGCTTACGACAAGATTAACATTGCACTCTCTGCTGCTCCAAACAATACAGAATGTTTAAAGCTGGAAGCTGCAATTGTATCGGGCATCTGCGATCATTCGCAAAAAGTGGCGGAAGATCTTTTCCAGGCTAAGGAATATGCAAAAGCATTGGCCGAAATTGATGCAGCCTTGAAGTTTGCTCCAAACAGTCAGGCTCTGCTTAACCTAAGCAACGATATTAAGAGAGCTAAAGCACGCCGTAAGACTCGTATCACAGTTATCTCTGTGCTTGTAGTTATCGCTATTGCTATTGTTGCAGCAATGAGTATACGCAAATCGTTTACTGCTGAAGAAGAAAACGAAGCATGGACAGCTGCACAAGATTCAAATACCGTATCTTGCTACGAACAGTTCCTGGAAGATTATCCGGATGGTGCTCACTCTATGGATGCTCAGGAGATGCTTTTGAAGCTTCAAAAAGATGAAAACGATTTCTGGGGCAGAGTTCGTATGTCGAGCGATGTTTACAGCTACGAGCAATATCTGAAGAAATTCCCTCAGGGTCAGTATGTGGATCAGGCTAAAACAAGTATCGACTCTCTGGATTGGGTGAAAGCTTCTAAAAAGAACACTCCCGAAGCATTTGCAGAATATCTTGCTGCTCACCCGGAAGGTGCACACGTTGGCGAAGCTCAGTCGGCCAATGATAAAATTGCTGCTACGGTTCCTACACCAGAAGAAATTGCAGGTATGAAGAGTTTCTTCTCTACTTACTACGCTGCCGTAGAAAATAAAGACGAAAGCTCTGTTCTTGATTTCTTTGAATCTGTTACTCCAAAATATTATGGTATTTCCAATGCCAGCAAGAGTGATATTCAGACAAACATTAAGAAGATGTATGCCAAGGATATTAAGCAGGTGCACATTGCAATTAACGATGCAAGCTTTAAAGTAACTAAGGATGAGAGTGGTAATTTCCACGTAACATTCCCTATTGATGTAACTTACGATCGCGAAGATGCTGCCAAGACAAACACTTCTAGCATGACAGTTACTGCTGTGGTAAACAGTAATCAGAAGATTACATCTATTATATCGAATAAGAATAGTAATACTCTATAAGATTTTTTCCTTTTTATGTATTTATGATTTTTTTTAAGTTCGAAGAGAGAGAAGTAGCCGGCCAGCACTTCTCTCTCTTTTTTTATTGTCTTTTTTGAAAAAGGAATTAGTTGGGGTATCCTCCCCAAAAGGACTCTCTAAAAGGGATATACTCTAAAACGAGAAGCTAACCCAAAGCTTTAGCCTTTTATTCTCTAGTGATGAAGCTTGAACCGTTTCTTTAGACTTACCGAAATCTTTAAAAGAACGATCAGAGAGCTAACCCTACTCGATCCCTCTCCTTCTAATAATAAATCGGGAGGATTCTCTTTTAAGGCTCCCCAAGATGATTCACTATCGCTTTAACCTGGCGTGGCGTATAAATCCTGTTACGATGATTGTATTCTAACTGGGCCAACTCGGCAGTTAGCCCACTATTACCGGCTATCCAGCGGGCAAGTATGCGCAAGGCCCCGGGAATAGTCATATACGGATTGTAAAGACAGGCAAGTTCTACCTTGGTATAAGCCCGGATTTTAAATTCTTCTTCTGTTTTTATCATTATCTTTCTTGTTTTTATTATAGAAATTCTTGTTTTTCTTCCTGTAAATTTACCAATTATCGCCCGTTTATACAAGTTTTAAAGGCAATAAAACGTTCATTAATTGTAATTAATTCACACCAATTACACCTAATACACTCTACAGTTTACACTCCCCCGCCATGCCCTATCTTTGTAGTGTTAACAAGAAAGGACAAGAGCTCTTCACCGCAGTATTAATCAACTAAAAATGTAAAGAAAATGAGTGTAAAGTATTCAGTAGTTATGAGAAAGAACCCGTCTAAATCTTCGGAACCGGGTAAGTATTATGCACATGCACAGGCGTATGGTGAAATGGATTTTGATTCGCTTTGCGAGGAAGTAAACGGACGATGCACCGTAACCCGTGCCGACGTGGCAGCAGCAGTGGAAGCCATTCTGGAATCGATGAAAAAGGCATTGGCCGAGGGTAAAATTGTTCGCTTAGGCAACTTCGGTAGTTTCCAGATTGGGGTGAGAAGTAAAGGTGCCGAAAAAGAAGATGAGTTTGTATCTTCATTGATTCGCGGAACCAGAATCAGTTTCCGTCCCGGTAAGTTGCTCACCAATATGCAGAAAACGCTTGCTTATGCGCAAGTAGCCAAGCTTCCGGTAAAGGTTACCAATGGCGGTAACGAGGTGGGCTAGCAGTAGCCTGTAGCTTTGGAAAAGATTACTCTGTGTTACCAACGGTGATAACGAAATAAGACCGTTGGTGCACAGGTACTTTTCTAAGTCCGCATTGATAAAGAACATCCGGCAAATTCCGGGACTCTTCTAAAAAGCGGGACGAACAAAAAGCAGCAATCGGTAAACCAGGGAGGCTATAGAACCTTGCTACCACCCATTGTAAGGCAATTATGCACAGTGGATTGGTAAAGCAAAAAGGTAATATACCTCGTAGTTGCTGTAACGTACAATAAGCATAGTAAACAGGCAAACAAGCAAACCGGAGAGGTTATATAACCTTGCAACGCCAACTTTAGCAAACTAAATCAGTAAGCCGGAGAGGCGTTCATTGAAGGAACAGTCTCTCCTACTTCAAATTATTAATCGACAAAAAACAGAAACATGAAAATTTTAGATGGCATAATAAACATCCTGCAAATGGTACTTCCTTTTCTGAAAAAGAAGGATGCAAAGCAAGTGCAGGATTTCACCGAACTGGTAAAGAGTCAGTTCGACTACCTGATGGAGCAGGTAACCCGCTTTGAGAAGGACTACTTCGAACTTTCCGAGAAAGTAAGGCAGATGTATCAGGAGATGATTACGTTGAACGCCCAACTAAACACCGCTCTTAAAGCACAATGTGTAGTAGTTGGTTGCAAGGACAGGCAATAATTACGGCACAGAAAACAGAATTACGGCATTTATAGATTTAGAAAACCCTGTTAATAGGGATTCCAGAATCAAGATTACGGCAGTCGTAAATAAATTACGGGAACAAAATACAAATTACGGCATTTAGGGATTCAGAATGCCTTTGTTTATAGGGTTCTCGGAATGGAATTACGGCATTAGTATTTTAATAACGGAAACGGAATACAAATTACGGCAATTAGAGATTCAGAAAACCCTGTTAATAGGGATTCCAGAATCAAGATTACGGCAGTCGTAAATAAATTACGGGAACGAAATATAAATAACGGCATTTAGAGATTCAGAATGCCTTTGTTTATAGGGTTCCCGGAATGGAATTACGGCATTAGTATTTTAATAACGGAAACGGAATACAAATTACGGCAATTAGAGATTCAGAAAGCCCTATTAATGGGGAATTAAAACGAAGATTACGGCATTTTAAATAAAATAACGGCAAAACAAAATGAGAGAAATAAATTTAATTGTAATTCATTGCTCGGCAACGAGAGTGGATAGAGATATCACTGCACAAGACATAGATTCAGCTCACAAAGTAAGAGGATTCAGTTCCTGGGGTTATCACTACTATATCCGTAAAAACGGCAAAGTAGAACCAATGCGAAGTCACGATGAAGTTGGAGCACACGCTCGCGGATACAATGCAAAATCACTTGGAATCTGCTACGAAGGCGGACTGGACACCAACGGCAAACCGGCAGACACTCGCACGCTATCTCAGCAAATTGCACTGCACTCTCTGGTTAGCAAGTTACTCAAAGAGTTTCCCGGCTGCAAAGTAGTAGGCCATCGGGATTTGAGTCCGGACAAAAATTATAACGGCATTATCGATCCTTGGGAGAGGGTTAAAGAATGTCCCTGTTTCTCGGTTCTGGATGAAACGTGGGAATAACAGTTACTTTAAGTTGTTATAAGTAAGCCATTGAAATAGCTCATCTTGAGTAATACAAACCAGAAGCAAACGAGCAAAAAAATAGAGTGGACTTTATAAAAAAAGTGCCACTCTACTATAAAAAACTAGATAAAACAACTATAAAGATATTTTCAGTCCACTATTAAAAATGCAAAATCTATCTTTCATTTTCCGGCTAAAGACGGAAATAGCATTTTCGCCTGTACAGTGACCGGTATAGATTTTCATTTCAGGATATAAAGTTTTAATTTCATCTGCAATACTCTCTACGTCATCCTGATCTTCAGATATACCATCTACAAGATGCATTCCACCAACAAAAGCGTAAACATTATTGCAACGTGTAAAATTAGCACAAGAATGAAGTATATTCAGAACTCCATTATGTGAGCAAGCAGAAAGTACTACCAATCCTTTCTCTGTCTTTACAGCCAGAGCTACTTCATCATTAAAAAGATCGGGATGTTCGGATGTTCCACCAGAAACCGTGAGATACTGATTTCCCATTGGCTTTAGGTATAAATAACTATCGTTGTATACCAATGCTACAGAATCGGACAACCAAATGCTCTCTTTCACAGAACTAAAGCGTGATGAATATTCGCTGAATAATGAATGATCCGGACTTATATCGCGTTTACGTTCGTGTCTGTATGTATAATAATAACGGCTACTTATCCCCTGTGGAACAAAGATTTGAGCTGAAGTATTTGTTTGCAGAAAATCTTTCAACCCTCCGGTGTGATCTTTATGACCATGAGAGAGTACGAGGTTATTGACTTCACTAACGGAAACACCTGATGTTAAGGCATTAAGCAAGTACTTTCCCGACGCTCCCACATCATATAACCATTTCTTATTATCGACCTCAAAGTAAATTGATAATCCATGTTCGCAAAGCAAATCACTATTTGAATCAGATTTGTTATTATCTATCAGAACTATTAATTTTAGCATATCAGATGTCTTATAAAATTTCTATGCAAAATATAATGTTATGATAAAACAGGAACTATCTGAGTTACACTTTCTGCAAGTTTTTCAAAGATTGAATTCAATTCTTCATTCTGCAAATTACTGTAATTTTCTCCGTGTTCGGCTACTTCACCAACTTCTTTAATCAAAGGAACTTGTACCAATAATGGTGTGCCTAGTTCGCAGGAAAGCTTTCTACCTCCGTCTTTTCCAAAAATGTAATATTTTTCATCCGGATGCTGTTTAGGAGTAAACCATGACATGTTCTCAACCAAGCCAATCAATGGAACTTCGATGCTAGAATTAATGAACATCTCGGCTCCTTTGCGAGCATCGTTTACAGCTATTTCTTGTGGAGTTGTAACTATTACGGCACCATTAATATTAAATTTCTGTACGGTAGTTATCTGTATATCTCCGGTTCCAGGAGGAAAATCGATTATCATATAATCAATATCACCCCAACGTGTGTCTGTAAATAATTGAGTTATAGCATTTGACACCATTGGGCCACGCCATATTATTGATTTGTCCTTATCAACAAAGAAACCTATAGAATTAATTTTCACTCCGTATTTCTCTATTGGCTCCATTTTATTGCTCTCTACATCTGATAAGGCTGGTCTTTCGTTTTCAATATCAAACATTTTAGGAATAGAGGGACCGTAAATATCGGCATCTACAAGAGCTGTTTTATAACCTTTCTTTGCCAGAGTTATAGCCAAATTGGCTGAAATAGTAGACTTTCCAACTCCGCCTTTACCCGAAGCAACTACAATAAGATTCTTAACTCCAGGTAAATGAATCTTCTCAACAATCTGTTTCATTTTTCTTTCTTTTAAAAACTAATATTTAATTTATAGCTTCTGAAGGACACACCGTTACGCATAAACGACATTTCCTACATTTGCTTTCATCGATAAATGCTACACCATCTACTATTGAAATTGCACTTGTGGGACAAATTGCTTCACATTCTCCGCACCCCATGCATAATTCTGAATTTACTTTAGGGAAAGGCTTAGTGTCTTTCTTATTTTCTTTTTTTCTCAGTACTGTATCTTCAGGAATCTCAAGAACTATTTTTCTAACTAGATGGCAATCGCATTTGGGACATAACAAGGTGTTACAAGGAACTCCACGTTCATGTTCCACTGCATAACCACAAGATGGGCATACACAAATATCATCTACATTTTCAAGGGAATCTCCTCTAAAGGAGTTTCTGCCATGACGATTATTTCTACCAAACATATCTATTCTGTTTAATTGTTAATCAATGATTGTACAATGCAAATATAATGAACATTTGTTCATAATGAACTATTTTAAAGTATAATTTTTATAAAAGATTTTTATAACTAAATTAATAAGATGCTAATGAACAAATGTTCATTAGTAAATGTTTATAGATTTATATGCTACTAAAGAATGATTCCTTTTGAACAAAAATAATTAATAGTAAAAATTAGTATAAACATGATTAGTTTTGGTCCTATCCAATCGCGAAGACTAGGAAAAAGTCTTGGAATAAACAATATTCCAACTAAGAAAGTATGCTCTTATTCATGCATCTATTGTCAGCTTGGTATAACAAACGAGTATAGAAGCAGCAGAGAAACATTCTATGATCCGCTGGTTATTTACGAGAAGGTTAAAAAGCATCTAAGTGTATTGAAAGAAAAAGACAGACCTGATTATCTGACTTTTGTAGCTAATGGAGAACCCACGTTAGATTTAAATCTTGGACAGTCAATTAGAAAGCTAAAAGCATTTAATATTCCTATCGCTGTTATAACAAATGCTTCATTACTAAAATCTTCAACATTAAGAGAAGAGCTACAACTGGCCGATTGGGTATCGGTTAAAATTGATACTGCCGATGAAAAGATTTGGAAGCAAATAAATCGGCCTCATACTAATATTTGCTTTGATGATTATCTATCCGGACTTATTCAATTTTCTCAAGAATATAAAGGTATACTGGCTACTGAGACAATGCTTGTGAAAGGGGTTAATGATGCTAGTGAGACTTTACAGCAAACAGCAGATCTTGTTTGCCGGGTAAACCCGGGTACTGCATATATTTCTATTCCAACAAGACCACCGGCTTTAGCTTCTGTTACACCTCCAGATGAAAAAACGCTAACTGAAGCTTACCAGATTTTCCTAAATAACAAATTGAATGTAGAACTTCTTATCGCTTTTGAGGGTACAAACACGGGATACACAGGAAAAGCCGATGAAGATATTGTGAACATTTGTGCCGTGCATCCAATAAGAGAAGATACTATGCATGAATTGCTAAGAAAAGACAAGGCAGACTTCACTGTGGTAGAGAATTTATTGAAATACAAATTAATACAAAAAGTAACTTATAGGCACAAGACATTCTATATCAGGAAATTTTAGCAAATATGAACTATGGAAAGAGCGTGATTTCCTGAGTGAAAATCACGCTCTTAATTCTTCTTGAATTTTATTTTTCGCAGATATCTACTTTTGAGATTCAATATATTCAGCCCAGATTCTAGCAGCTTCTTCAACCATCTTTACGCACGGACGTTTGGCAAAATAAGTGGTTGTTCGCTCCTCCGGCACAGAAGAGATAGCATGATCTTTCTTTAGTCCTAGCAACTCGCCACAAATCAAGGAGCCATTACGTTCTTTAAAAACAGCAGCCAAATCCTGAACCAGCTTATAGTTATCTCCTTTTCCTTTTTGATCTTTGGCAATGGTTGTACCATTCTCCAATCCGGCAAGGATAAACATTCCACAAGCAGCTCCACAAGTCTCCCTCATGCGACCTATTCCTCCACCAAACGAAGCTGATACGCGTAAAGCTTGTTCGCTGGTAAAACCATATAAATCGGCAAAAGCTGCTACTACAGACTGTGAGCAATTGTAACCACTTTTAAATAACTCAACAGCTTTATTTATTCTTTCTTCCATTGTTCTAACTTTAAACTATTAACAATTTCAAAGTCCGGAAAATAAAGGCGCTATTTTCCGGACTTAATAACTACAACAAAAAACACCTTTCGCCCATTGTATTATACAAGAAACGGCTAACAACTTGAACGAAAAGCTATAGTATACAGAATCTCAACGACCCCTCTACTAACAAATAAATGATAATATAACTTATTACAAAAAACTCCTTTACTATTTCTTGTTAGTCTTTAGTGACTTAACTTTCTTTACACCACTACCATCACATAAACTTTCGTCTTTTATATTACGATTATTTATATGATTATTTGCTCTTACACAAGTTTTTGATTCATACTTATCACAAACTTTATTATTATTAGCATCTTTAAAACAACCTTTCTTTACAACAGTTGGTGATGCTTTTGCTTTTGCATTCTGTGCGTTTACTTCACTTCCCAATAAAGTTAGTGAAACTATAAATAGATATAGAAATTTCTTCATTTGGTTTATTTATTTTCAATTTCGTTAAAATTAAATCAGTCTTTTCCTTTTATTGCATCTAAAAGCAATGATGAAGGATGACATGGCCTACGTGTTTCCGAATTGACAAAAGCAAGAGTGGTTTCACCTTTATTTATCAATTCATTCATCTCATTAAAGATTGAATAAACAAATTTAATTAAAGGTCCTTTTATCTCCTTCAATTCTGTTTCAACTCTAAGCAATTCATCATATACAGCAGGTTTCAGATATTTAAAGTTCATGCCTACCACTGGTAGCATAACACCCGAATATTCAATATCTTTGTACGAAATACCCAGATCTCTAAGAAGTTCCCAACGAGCTTTTTCACAATATCGGGCATAATTTGAATGGTGCACATACCCCATTTTATCTGTATCAGGATACAATACTCTTATTTTACATTGATGACTAATCATAAACTATTTCTACTAATAAACAATATCTTATTAGCACCTTTTACTTATTAAAAGGCACAGATTGAATTGTAAGCATTCTCTATTAAGCGAGATGTTTCACAATCTTTATTATACTCTATTATTGTTTGACCGGCTATCATCGCTTCCACTATTTGTGCATCGAAAGGTAAATGGGCTGTAACCGGAATCTCCATCTCTTTACACCATTCATCTATTTGCTCACAAATATCGGAATTCAAATCAGACTTATTCACGATAACTGATATATGAACGGAAAAGCGGAAAACCACTTCAATAACTCGTTTCATATCCATAAAGCCTGACATTGTTGGCTCTGTAACAACTACAACTTTATCTACTCCTGTAATAGTTGATATAACAGGACAACCAATACCCGGAGGGCCATCGAGTATAATTGTTTCATAACCACAATCTTCAGCGTATTTTTTAGCCTTCTCTCTTAATAGATTGACCATTTTACCTGAGTTCTCTTCTCCGGGAGCCAAACGGCCATAAACCATATCGCCATAACGAAAAGTTCCGGCATACATACGACTTTTATCTGCAGGAATCATTTTAATTGCCTGAACAGGACATACACGGGAACACAGGTAACATCCATCACAAGCAGACTCTGAGATTCTTATTTTACCATCTATTTTGGATATAGCATCAAAACGGCAAAGATCGATGCATGTGTTACAGTTGGTACATTTATCGTTGTTTACTACAGCATGACTACCGGACACAAAGACCTGCTCTTCTTTACACAATGGGGAAAACAGTAAATAGAGGTTCGAAGCATCTACATCGCAATCTACAACTACTGCCGATTTTGCAATTGAAACAAAAGCAGAGCTTATACTCGACTTGCCTGTACCTCCCTTACCACTAATTACTGCTATTTCCATAACTAACTATTTCTTTAACTATATCTTCAAATATCACTTGTAACGAGCTTAATTCTTTTACTGCAATTTTGCCTTCTGAATAAAGTGAAGCAACATCTTTATTGAAAGGTATTTCACCCAACAATGGAATTGATTCATTTTCCAGATACTGATACACATCTCTGTTTCCAAGTCCTGCCCTATTCACTACAACTCCCATTTCTTTACCCATTGTTTTCAGAGTTTCAACGGTTTGCTTCAAATCGCTCAGCCCAAAAGGCGTAGGTTCTGTTACTAGAACCACAAAATCGGCATGTGAAGCTGTTTGTATGAACGGACAAGCTGTTCCCGGAGGAGAATCCAATACTACATAAGCTGCATCTTCCTGACCGGCTTGTTTCACAGCCATCTTAACAGCTGATTTAATTATAGGAACTGGAGATGAAACTCCCGGAGTCATTTTAGCTTCGAACATGCAGGCACCATCTTCATCTGTTTTATAAGACGTAACTTTTCCTATAAACTTATAAGAGTCTCTTATTGCTGAGTAATTACAGGCAACTGAGCAGGCAGCGCATCCGTGACAGAGGTCATCGAGCAACTGTATTTTGTTCATTGCCGGCAAGAAGAAAATTGCATGGTAATTACAGTATTCGGCACACTTTCCACATAGAACACAATTAGAACGATCAATAACCGGCCTATACTCTGTTACAACTTCCTCGCTTAGCTTTCTAACCGGAAAGAATATAAAAGAATTAGGAGCCTCTGCATCACAATCAACCAGTAAACTAGAATAGCCCATTTGGCGTAGCGAGTAAAACAAGTTCGTTGAAAAGAATGTTTTACCCGTACCGCCTTTACCACTAGCTACAGCTATGATCATGCTCATGATGATTACATGTGTTGGCTCCGGTAATTAAGTTCCCTTTGATAAAATCGAGCACTAATTCTTTAGGCTCTTTTTTCTCTGCACCTACATGTAAATCAATATTCTGCTGACGGAAAAGTTGTTTTGCTTTCTCTCCCATACCACCTGCAATAACAATAGATACACCCTTACCTGCTACCCAGGCAGGATAAAGACCCGGTTGATGTTCCGGAGGAGTAATTTGCTCTTCTTTTACTATTTCGTTGTTTACCAAATCGGCTACATAAAAATATTCACAATGACCAAAATGTTCACATAACATTCCATCCTCTACAGGAATCGCAATTCTTTTATTCATTTTTATTTTAATTATTTTAATTTATCACTACTCTTTAAACGTTTCTTATCACCTTCTCCACCTCCGGAACGTCTTCTTTTGCCTTCACCGGTACCTAGCTTTTCCAGAAGTTCCTCATTGGTATGTTTAACACAATTACCCAATTGGCGACCGCTTCCCGATCCTTTACCTTCGGGACCTGTTCCATCTAAACGTGGCATAGTTTTATGAATTTAATGTTTTAATAACTCAATAATATCTTCTACAGTTTTATCAGAGTCCTTAACCACAATCATCTGAATCCTGAGTTCAACCAACAGTGATTTGATTTTAAAGCCAAACTCTCCTGACACGATCTTCTCTACAGGAACAGAAGCTACTAACTGCACAGATGCTGGTCCGGCTCCTTCCTCAGCATCCTTATTGGGGTTAGGAATAAATTCAACCTCATCTGTCAGTGTATCGTAGATTGCAAAAAACGAACAACGACCAAAACGTTTATCCAGATTGCTTTTTAAAGAATTTCCGGAACTTGTTATTGCTACTTTCATATTATATTCTAATTACGTTTTATTCTTGATTTTTTTGGCACATACGTCCTCTTTTTCGCTTATTGGAACAATGTCCACGACCGCAACCACTATTACCTAAATAAGTGAATTCACTTTTTTCTTCCTCCGAAAGGTTATCGTAATTTTGAATATCACGACTTCCACACAAAGGACACACTTCTATTAGTTTATCTTCAGCCGGATTATTGAAAAAGCAATTGCATGAGTCGCAGGTATACCATTCGCTATCGAAACAAACCTTACCTCCTTCAATAATTATATTACGTCCCTCTACAAATGCCTGAGCTATTTTTTCTCGAGCCGACATATAAATACGAGTCAAAGTGGGACGAGATACATTCATAAAAGACGAAGCTTCTACCTGAGTGTATTTTTCGTAATCGCAAAGGCGCAAGGCTTCATACTCTTCATACAAAAGAAACAAAGATTCTTTCTTCTTTGCATTCTGCGTCATACCATACGGTCTGAAACCTGAAGCAACAGGCGCAACAGATATTTTTCTTATAATTTTAGGTCTTCCTGGCATAGTTTTAATTTATTGTCCGGTGCAAATATAATGAACATTTGTTCATAATGAATTAATTTAATGTTTATTTTTTCTTAAAATAAAAAACATTCTATCTATGAATACTCATCTCTGCTTTCTTAGGTAGCATCACTTTCTATAAATTAATAGAGCAAGATCCCGGTTTGGAAATCTTGCTCTATCATCATTCTTTTATTATACTAATTACACAAAACTCTATTTCTTAATCTTCTTCATAATTTCATCTTTAGGAATAGGCTTAGTACAGAAAAACCAATCATGGCAGGTAACACCGCTCTCCTTTCCTTCCATTCTATCTTTAGCGACACCACAAGAACCAGCCGTAGGAACAATTACATCATCACCCGGACGCCAGTCGGCCGGTGTTGCAATGCTGAATGCATCAGCTGTTTGAAGTGCCATCAATACACGTAATAGCTCATCAAAATTTCGGCCCAATGAAAGTGGATAATAAATAATAGTACGAATCTTCCCTACAGGATCGATAACAAAAACCGCACGTACTGCTTTTGTACTGCTCTCTCCTGGTTGAATCATACCATATCTTTTAGCTACATTCATGGTAATATCTTCAATAAGTGGGAATGTAACCTCTACATTCTTCATTCCTTTATATTCAATCTTCTCTTTAATAGTTCGCAACCAGGCTATATGACTATAAAGTCCATCAACAGAAAGTCCTACCAACTGGCAATTTAATTCTTTAAACTGACTCTCCAATGTGGCAAAAGTCATAAACTCTGAAGTACAAACCGGAGTAAAATCGGCCGGATGGCTAAATAGTATCACCCATTTTCCCTGATAATCTTCTGGAAACTGAATTGTTCCCTGTGTAGTCACAGCTTCAAAATGAGGAGCCAAATCGCCAATACGAGGCATTGAATAACCTTCTTGTTCCATAGTTCTAAATTTTAATATTATAACTGTATATAAAACAAATAGGATGAGGATATGTTTATTAATGCCAAGTCCATTATTTATAAAACATTTTTCATCTGCAATTATTCTTCTTTTTAAACAAAAGGTCTTATATTTGTATGTTTACAAATCTATACAAAAGAATATAAAATGAAAGAAGCGATAATCTTGAGTTATAGAATTGGTAATCCTATCCCCTTTCACGAACAAATCTGCTTATGGTTCTGCAGAAAGATTTTCCAAACATTATTCTGCAATTGAAATGAAACAAATTCAAAAAAAAAAGTTAAGTTTGCAGTAACGATAAAATAAGGCTGATTTGCTAAAGGCGAACTTATCCTCCTATATACAGATTAGTTTGCAGCAACGAAAAATAACAAGTACATGGATCTTTTTGATGAAATTACGGAATTCAGAACTTCAATGGTCATTCGTAAGAAGCTGGTGGAGTATAGCATAGTAAAGACTTTTAAAGAGGGTGAAAACATTCTTCGTGAGGGAGCTTATATAAAAGGTGTTCCTATTGTGGCTACCGGTAGCGTGAGGGTGATGCGCACCAATGATGACGGCAGGGAGATTTTACTCTATTACATTAAAACCGGCGAGAGCTGTGTGATGTCTATTCTTGGCGGACTGCACAACGACACCAGTAAAGTAAAAGCGGTAGCGGAAGAGGATACGGAGGTTTTCTTTATCCCGAACGATAAGCTGGCTATGCTGATAAAGGAGTTCCCCCAGTTTCTGGATTACATTTTCAGACTCTATCACAAACGGTTTGAGGAGTCTCTGGATATTATTAATGAAATTGCTTTCAAGAAGATGGATGAACGCTTACTGGCTCTACTTGAAAAGAAAGCGGAACTCTATCACGACAGAACAATCAATATTACGCATGAGCAGCTGGCTAATGAACTGGGCACGGCACGAGTGGTAATATCTCGTTTGCTGAAACAACTGGAAGAGTATGGCGCAGTTAGTTTGGGACGAAATAAACTAACTCTACTAAAATCTTTGGAAGGGTTTACTCCGGAAAAATAGCTGAACCATTCTCTTTTTTCATTGTTTTTTTATAAAAACATCCTTATGTAACAAAAGTAGCTGACCAAGGTTTTGGGATGCTCTACCTTTGTTGCATAATTAAATAATGAGGGACAATGAAAGAAAAAAAGAGAACAATCAGATTACTAACGGCCGCACTTGTTTGTTTAGCGGCTCTGGTACCTGTAAAAGCACAAAACGGCACACGTTTTCTGAGTCTGAATGAGGCTATGGAGAGTGCTTTGAAGGGAAACAAGCAACTACTTACCACTTCTCTGGATGAAAAGATTGCCACGTCCGATTACCGGAAAAGTGATGCGATCTTTATGCCTCAGGTAAATGTTTCCTACTCGGTAATGGCTACCAATGATCCGCTTAATGTGTTTGGATTCAAACTACAGCAACAGTCTGTAAAAGCGGAAGACTTTAATCCTACCTTACTTAACAGCCCCGATGCATTGACAGATTTCAATGCAAACATCGAGGTACAAATGCCTTTATTTAATCTGGACCATATTTATATGCGAAAGGCTGCAGCGGCACAGAAGGATGCTGCCCGCTATGGCACCATTCGCATGAAGGAATATATATCTTTTGAGGTGAAGAAGGCTTATCTGCAACTGCAGCTGGCTTACCGCGAAAAGGGTGTGCTGGAGGAAGCTCTGGGAACTTCGAAGGAGGTTTATGCTTCTGTAGAGCGTTTCTTCGCTCAGGGATTGATTCGTAAATCGGACGTACTGAATGCTAAAGTTCACGTAAGCGGTGTGGAAACGAATCTGGAGAAAGCAAAGAGTGCAATTGCCAATGCATCTGATTACCTGAGTCTGCTGATGGGACAATCTACCGGTGTAGTTTATCAGGTGGAGGAACCAGCCTCAGCAATGATAGGTTCCAGTGGTTCTGTTTCTGATCTCCGATCTGACTTCATGGCAATGGAAAAGGCTGTAACGGCTACAGAGATGATGAGAAAATCTTCAGGATTCTCTCTGGTACCCCGGTTGAATGCTTTTGGTACTTACCAGTGGAACGATAAGAAGTTTGCCTCCTTTGGTTCTGACAGTTATCTGGTTGGTGTACGTCTTTCATGGACATTGTTCAATGGTAACCAGAGCAAGTACAACGCTCGCTCGAGCAAGCTGATGAGTATGAAACTGCAGGAGCAGCTAAGCAACGAGAAGATGAAAGCGCAGCTGGAATACAACAAAACCAGCAGAGATCTGGACGACATTGCTTTTGAACTTCGCAAACAGAACGATATGGTGGAACAGGCTTCGGAAGCTCTCCGCATCACTAAGGATCGTTTCGATCAGGGATTGGAAAAGACAGCGGATGTGCTGATTGCTCAGACACAATTATCCGGTCAGCAACTTAACTACGCCCGTACCATTTACAAACAAAATCTCACGGCTGCTTATATGAAGTTCATCACAGCCAACGAATCAAACAATAAATAATCACTATATAAAAGATAAATTCTATGAAATCAGTAAGATATGTATCCGTAATGTTTTTCTCTCTGGTATTGGCCGGAGGTATGTTTCAGGCTTGTTCTTCTTCGGATAAGGAAACAAAAGTGAAGGAAGAGACTGTAGCTGTAGTAACTGCTCTACCATCGTCTACCGAGGAATCGGGTGTATTGGCAAGCGGACAGATTGAAGCCGGACAAACAGCTGTAATAAGCACCCGTGTAATGGGAAGCATCAGTCGCATTCATGTAAAAGCAGGCGACAAGGTGGCTAAGGGACAGTTGTTAGTAAGCATCTCAAACGCAGACATCATGGCTCAAAGGGCTCAGGCTGATGCAGCTATCGCAGAAGCTAAGGCAGCAGCAGCAGTTTCTGCAAAGGATTTGGAACGTTTCAAACAACTTTATCAGAACCAGAGTGCTTCGGCAAAGGAATTGGAGAATGTTACTCTGCAACACCAATCAATCAGTTCTAAACTGGAGACTGCCCTACAGATGAGGAATCAGGTAAATGCTATGCTAGCATATACACGTATAACTGCTCCTTTCTCGGGAGTAATCACTAAGAAATTTATGGATGAGGGCAGTATGGCCAATCCGGGTATGCCGTTATTGGCTCTGGAACAAAGTGGAAACTTCCAGGCTGTAGTCTCAGTACCGGAATCGGACATAGCCAGAATTAAGCAGGGAGCAACGGTTAATCTTACAGTAAAATCATTGAGTATTACGTTCCCGGGTACCATTTCGGAAATAAGTCCCTCCTCTCAGTTTACCGGTGGACAATATGGAGTAAAGGTTGCAATAAACGATAGTAAGTCGTTAGGAATCAAGGCAGGTATGTATGTAAATGTTTTAATTCCGGGCGAACAGGTAAAGAGCTCTCAACCGGCAAGAATGACAATTCCGGTGAAAGCAGTTGTCAATAAAGAGCAGCTTACCGGAGTATATGTGGTGAGCAAGGAAAACAAGGCTTTGCTTCACTGGATAAGATTAGGCAAGCAAATGGGCGACCGTGTAGAAGTATTGTCGGGCCTGGCTCCTGACGAACGTTTTGTGGTAAGCACAGAAGGACGTGTATACAACGGCAGTAAGGTGATTGAATCAAAATGAAATAACGACCGATAAAGAACTAAAGATATGAAAGAAGGTTTTGCAGGAAGATTGGCGAATGTGTTTATTCGCTCTAAGCTATCCGTACTATTGATGATTGCTTTCTTGCTTCTGGGAGCATTCAGTATAACCCTTATTCCACGGGAAGAGGATCCACAGATTGAAGCACCGATGGCCGATATAATGGTGGCTTATCCGGGAGCTAATCCTACGGAAGTGGAAAGCAGGGTGTCTATCCCTCTAGAGAAGGTGGTATCTAACGTTAAGGGTGTGGAGTATGTATACTCTACTTCCATGAACGGAATGACAATGGTTTCCGTACAGTTCTTCGTGGGACAGGATATGGAACGTTCCTTGGTAAAGCTCTACACTGAGATAATGAAGCACATGGATGAAATGCCGCAGGGTGTTTCCATGCCGCTGATTAAGACTCGGGCCATTGATGATGTGCCAGTGTTGGCTCTTACTTTGTGGAGCGACAAATATGGTGATTACTCTCTTCGTCAGTTGGCAGAGGTAATGACTACCGAACTAAAGAAAGTACCCGACGTAGCTGCTGTGAATATTCTGGGCGGACGTAGCAAGGAAATTAAGGTGGTACTGGATAAAGATAAGATGACGGGAAATCATCTGGATATGGCAGGTATTTCAAAATACATTCAGGGAAGCAATATGCAGTTATCTTCCGGTAATATCCTGAGTGGTGATTCTGCATTCTCCGTACAAACAGGCAGTTTCCTGAAAACGGCTGATGATGTGGCTAACTTGGTGGTTGGTGTAAACGAAGGTATGCCTGTGTATCTGCGTCAGGTAGCTCAGGTGGAAGAAGGTCCGGGTACTCCCAGTCAGTATGTATCTTACGGGGAAAAAGGTAACTACCCGGCTGTGACTATTGCCATAGCAAAGAAAAGCGGTGTAGATGCCAAGAAGCTAGCCGGACAAATTCTGGATAAAGTAGATCATTTGAAGAAGGAGCTAATTCCTATGGATGTAAACGTTACTACTACGAGAGATTACGGTCAGACAGCTTCAGATAAGGTTTCGGAACTTTTGCTTCACCTATTTGTAGCTATCATTGCAGTAACATTGTTTGTAATGCTGGCTATGGGATGGAGAGGCGGATTGGTTATATTCCTATCGGTACCGGTTACCTTTGCCCTAACGCTCTTCTCCTATTACTTTCTGGATTATACGCTTAACCGTATCACGCTGTTTGCATTGGTGTTCGTTACAGGTATTGTGGTAGACGACTCTATTATCATAGCAGAGAATATGCACCGTCATTTCAGAATGAAGAATTTACCGTTCATTCAGGCAGCTATCTATGCTATCAATGAGGTAGGTAATCCAACCATTCTGGCAACCTTTACGGTAATTGCTGCTGTACTGCCAATGGCTTTCGTATCAGGAATGATGGGACCTTATATGAGTCCGATGCCTATTGGAGCATCTATCGCTATGATATTCTCATTACTGGTAGCCTTAACGCTGACTCCTTATCTGGGATACATCTTCCTTCGCTCTAAAGAGGATAAAGATAGCAGTGAGACTACTGAAGAGGGTGAAACAAATCTGGAAGATAGCAAGGTGTACAGAATGTATAAGAACATTGTATCTCCTATGCTGGAATCTCGCAAGATGAGATGGACATTTATGCTTGCAACGGTAGCTCTGCTATTGATATCTGTTTCCCTGTTCTTTACCAAGTCGGTACCGGTAAAGATGCTTCCATTCGATAACAAGAACGAGTTTCAGGTGGTAATTGATATGCCCGAAGGAACTACACTGGAACGCACAGATGCCGTAGCTAAGGAAATTGCAGCCTATGTAGCGACTAATAAGGATGTAGTGAACTATCAGACGTATGTGGGTACTTCAGGTCCTATCAACTTCAACGGTTTGGCTCGTCATTACGATCTGCGTAGAGGTGAAAACGTGGCAGATATTCAGGTGAATCTGAAAGATAAAGGAGACCGTAAGTTACAAAGTCATGATATAGCCAAGGCTGTTCGCCCGGGTATTCAGCAAATTGCCAAGAAGTATAATGCCAATGCCAAAGTGGTAGAGGTCCCTCCCGGTCCGCCGGTACTCTCCACTTTGGTGGCAGAAATCTATGGTCCCAATTATCAGGATCAAATCAATGTAGCCAATCAGGTAAAAGACAGGCTAAACAAGACTTCAGGAGTTGTAGATGTTGACTGGATGGTAGAAGCCGATCAGAAGGAACTTGTTTTTGATGTGGATAAAGAGAAAGCTATGTTACGCGGAGTAGCTCCGGCACAGGTAGTTGGAGCAATACAATCGGCTATTGGTGGTGAAGTAGCAGGTGTGGTTCATCAGGAGTCCTCTTCTGTATCAGTACCGGTAAAACTTCAGTTGGCAGATGCAGATAAGAACGACATCAATAACCTGAAGAACCTGACTGTAGTGAACCAACGCGGTGAGAGTGTTCCTGTGGGAGACCTGGTTCAGATTACTGAGAAAGTAAAGGATAAGAGTATTTTCCGAAAGAATCAGAAGAGAGTGGTATATGTGGTTGGTGATATGGCCGGTAAGCTGGAAAGTCCGGTGTATGCCATGAACGATATGTCCGATCACCTGAAGGAAATAAAGCTTCCTAAGGGATATGAGTTGCAGGAGAACTACACCAGTCAGCCAAAGTTTGAAGATGAATTTACCTTGAAATGGGATGGTGAATGGCAAATAACCTACGAGGTATTCCGTGATTTGGGTATTGCATTCCTGATAGCAATCATCATTATCTATATGCTGATTATAGGATTGTTCCAGAACTTTACAGTACCATTGATCATGCTATCAGTTATACCATTATCGCTCATAGGCATTATACTTGGTCACTGGATGATGGGAGCTTTCTTTAGTGCCACTTCCATGATTGGATTCATAGCTCTGGCAGGTGTAATGGTACGTAACTCCATCCTCTTGATAGACTTCATTGACATCCGTTTGAAAGAAGGAATACCTTTGAAGCAGGCTATATTGGAATCGGGAGCAGTGAGAAGTATCCCTATCCTACTTACAGCGGGAACAGTTGTATTAGGTGCTATTGTAATCCTTTTCGATCCGTTGTTCCAGGGATTGGCAATCTCTCTGATGGGAGGAACCGTTACAGCTACGCTACTTACCTTGGTAGTAGTTCCATTGCTATATTTCAAATTAATGCGTAACAAATATAAATAAAGATATTATGAAACTATTAGTTGTAACCAGTCTGGTAGAATGTGCCGAGAGTGTAGCCGAGATGCTGACTCGCGCAGGCGTGAAAGTTTTTAGCAGAACAGAGACCACTGGCTTTAAAGAGGGCCATAGACCCAACATGCTCGATAATTGGTATGGTAGTTCCAATGGGAAATTCAATGCAATGTTCTTCTTTGCCTTTACATCCGAAGAAAGTGCCAATAAGATGCTTCAGGCAATCAGAGATTGTAATATAGAGAAGAAGAACCGTTTCCCGGTAAGAGGGTTTATCCTCCCGGTAGAAAGTTCTACTTACATGGAAGATGAGGTTTTGCCGTATTAGGCACTAGTATGTTCCTCTTACAGCCATGTTCCTCTTACAGCATGGATAAGCGGTGAAATATAAAGATTACATATAGAGATAGCAGAAGCTTAAAGTATCTTTAGTATTATCTTCTTGGGCAGGATGGGTAGAAACTACTCAATCCTGCCCTATTTTATGTAGAGTTATCAAAAAATTATGTTCTTTATTTATTCTTTAGAGAATTCAGGTTTTTGTATTAAAGCTTTCTAAATATTAAGTCTTGCAAAAACCAATACTATTCATTCTTTGTTTTTGATATGAATTGCTAGAGAAACCTTTTCATCCGTGCCCCTTTCCCTCCCCCACTATAGTAATTATGGGTCTCTTTGGACATGAATAGCCTTACTATAAAACTCAATTCCCCTTTGTTAGCTTTATTGTCAATTTAACCTCTGGAACAGTTTGTACCTTTTCCTAAATTAACCATCAATTTAAGTGGAATTAGAAAAGAAGGTGCAATTGCATTAATTTTATTGTATTTACGAGTTTACATTAATATTTTAAATCAGAAGATAATGAATACACATATTACACTAAAATCGTTTCTGGCAACATTTTTCTTGTTGCTGAGTTTTGGACTAAATGCTCAAACTATGTTATCTGAAAAAGAGGAAACATCACTAACTGCTTCCGATTATTATCTACCTACCCGAGTGGGAAATTATATTACATTATCAAGACCTAATCATTACATAAGATATTCGTACGTAAAATCTGACCAAATGAATGGTATTACCTATTTTTTTGAACTGATTGGAGAAAGTCAAAGCCAATATTTTGAGACAATTGACATTTACCAAAATATGTGGTTACGCGAAGATGAAGAAGGAAATATCGTGGTAGTTGCTTATAGTACTAAAAATCAAAGCGACCCTTTATTTGAAGATATAAACTCAGCAGTTGTTTTACCAACTCCCATGAAGTTATTTCCTAATTCATTTTTGACAGTTAATTCCTATACTAGATATAAACAATCTGAAGATGAAATTGGTACAGATTCAGTAATCAGTACTACTGCTACTGCCGGTGCGTACACTAATTGTATTCAGGTTAGATATACTGTTAAATATATAAGTAGCGGTACTATAAAGCTTATCGAAGATAACTATTATGCATATCATATTGGATTAGTTATGCAGCAAAGGATATTTCCAGAAGCTCAATCTTATACTTATAACATACTAAATTATGTTGCCGACAGCCCTACTGGCATAAACAATTTAAAATTAGTCGACAATGCTTTCAATTTTAAGGTTTATACAGATCAGGATGCCATAGTAGTAGCAAATGTAAATTATGGAGATAAAATATCTGTTTACACTCCTTTGGGCACTTTATTGCAAACCTTCATAGCCACAAATGATGAAACTAGAATAATAGTTCCTAGCAATCAGATTTATCTGGTTAAAATTGCTAACAAAGTCATTAAAGTAGCTTTATAGGAAGCAATTTTGAACAAAAAAAGTAAGTAACAGCAAATGAAAAATTATCAATATAAGTAAAATTAGAAAAGAAGGTACAATTGCGTTAATTTTATTGTATTTACCAGATTACATTAATATTTTAAATCAGAAGAAAATGAATACACATATTAAACTGAAATCTTTCCTAGCAACATTTTTCTTGTTGCTAAGTTTTGGAATAAATGCTCAAACTATGCTATCTGAAAAAGAAGGAAATACCAAAGAGGATTATAAATGGCGTAAAAATTACATAAACCTCGGTTATGTCAATACAACAATGGAACAAGATGGCTCTCTTGATTTGAACAGCAATTTTGGAGCCACATTTTCAATTGGAAGGACTTTCTTTCTTCATAAAAGACCAATAGGAGGTGTTTTTCGTTTCGGCATCGATGCAACTTGGTTTGACATCAATTACACCAATTACAAAATAAAAAATATCACAAATGAGGATACGAAAAACAATGAATATCAACAAGGTGAAATCTCCATGAATGTGGGACCTTCTATAACAATCAAAACAGTAGGTAAACTGACTATACATGGGTATTTTAGATATGCTCCATCGTTCTCTGGATTATATAATAATGATACTTTTTATGGGAACTATGCAACTTTCTTTGTTGGTGGTGCATCTATTTCCTACTGTGCTATCGGATTGGGAATTGAATCTCGATTCGGCGATTGTAAGTACAAAGAAATTGGTTCGTCCAAAGAAGAAGTTGCAACCAATAACAAAACTAAATACAATGGTTGGAGAGCCTATTTAACGTTTAGATTCTAAACATAAAGATTGAAAAAAGAATATATTTATTCATAGCAATTACTTTAATTGTTATTATGTGAACGTTGGTCTTTATAAGAAGCAATAATAAACAAAAAAAGTGACAGCAAATAAACTAAATTATTTGCTGCCACTTATTTTTTGTTTAATTGTCTCTATATTACCGTTTACAAATTAACTAGAATTTATAGCCAAGTGTTACGCTAAAGTTTATATTTTTGGCTGCACCCTCAACATCTTTTAGATTTATTGAGCCCACCTGTCCATCAAGACCAACAAGGACCTTACCAAATTCCAATCCTACGCCAAATCCTACTCCGGCATCAAATTCATCGAGACCATCTTTACCGAACGTATTGGCATCATTACTACTAAGATTTGAAGAGATTTTACCACCTATTCCATAAGCAATATATGGACCTGCTGAAAAAATAAGATTGGTTTCACCTTCAATATGTACTCTTGCCTGTATATTAACAGGTAAATCAAGATACATTTGATTAACGGTCACTTTTAATCCGGATTCTGAATACTTTGTTCCTTTTGTCGACAAGAATAGCGAAGGCTGTAACGACCATATATTATTAAATGCATATTCCATACCTACACCTACTTTAAATCCTAGTTTTGCATTATTTCCCTGAACATCGGCACCAGTCCAGTTGCTAAGATTCAAACCAGCTTTAGCATTCCAGGAAACTTTAGAATCTTGAGCCATTGTTAGCATATTACATCCTAATATGATGACCAAAAGTAATAATAGTTTTTTCATATTATCTAGTTTTTGTCATTGCTTTCCTGTTCCCTCCGGTTGGCACTATTAATAATTAAAAAACGTAGGAACTTGCAAACATCCGTTGTACGTTTGATGAATAGACCTATTTCTAAATTGCTACTCATCCATTAACTAAACAACCCGTAATGGAAATAGTTTCCTAAAAACTATCATTCACAACAATTACGCCGGAGTTCTGTTATACTCCGGCGTAATTAATTAAAAAGAACCAAACTTGTTTGTGAATTCTTGTACAAAAGAATACATTCTTCTGTACAGAACAATTAAATCTTTTGTACAGAAGAATGCATTGTTTTGTACAGGATTACAAAAACATTATTCCAGAAGAATAAAAAACACCTCGGCAGAGAAAGAAACCTCTGCGCAACTTTATGATTTATTCATTTCAGCAATCAGTTTGTATCTGAATTCGTTGGCATTAAGCATTGCATTATAACCATCAAAATAGAAATAAGTACTGTATATCTGTTTCCCTTCATTCCATTCAACCGATACAAAGCAAGAATCTCTTTTAATTTGCTTTTTGAAAGCCAGGGCAAACGGACCTAAAAGCAATATTCTATGAGCTGTAATTTTCTCTTCAACAGTTGAAGTATCTTCTAATTCAATGCTTACAACAGACGCTACAGGAATAGAAAACTTTTCAGCGGGTATGTATACATTAGCCGGTCTCACATAAAAAACAAAGTCTTTCGGTGTTCTTCTAAATACAAGCGAAGGTATTATATCTGTTACAGAAGGATGACCGCCTATATAAGTTCCACTTTCAACGAAATCTCTTGCAGACAAACCTTGCCTGTTCAATATATGTTCTGCCACATCTTCCCGTCTTTTTTTATTGTTATATACTACAAACAAAACGGCAATAGCTAATATTGCAACACCCAAAAGAAGGGCATGCAAAGTAAAATTGTTATCGCTATGAACTATCAACCGATAAGCATTACAGGATGGTAGTGTTAAAAGACTTATAGCCATGAACACATAGATGGTATGTTTTCTCATAACAGATTGGATTTAAGGATTAATCTCAATACTCTATCTATCAGTTCATTTTATAACAATTTTAAGATTCTTTTATATCAATTAATTATAGTAAATTAACATTAATTATATTATCAAGCAATTCAGCCTCATCAAAGGGTGATTTATTATATTTGTCTGATGGCATTAACCTTATGCTCCATTTGTTCATTCTGGCCTGGTTTATTATCAAACGTAGCGGTACAATAAATACGTTTAGTACTTTCCTCTAATATATCATTAGCTTTCGATATTACCGACAAACATTCATCCATCGTATCACATTCTACAATAGTGCCCATTGAAGTCAGCTGACTTTTATAAGGCAAAGTATCAATCATTTCAATTACCTTCTTTACGTAAAGGCTCACATGTTCTCCCTTATCCATAGGAAAAATAGCGAAATTCATTACTACAGACATAGCTCAATTATTTTAATTGTTAATTAATAGACAAATATCGCAATAATATTCTTACTTTGTCATTATCTAACATGCTAAAAATGTGTGATATGAATAAATCAATTTCCTCAATAGAAGACCTCGAGAAAAAGGTCTTTAAAATTGCACAAGATTCTATTGTTATTGATAAAATTATCGACGAATTTATTGATAACAACTATGGCAATCTTGATTCATTTGAAACGTTAGTTGTTTATTATAGATCCACTATTGTAGACGACACTACTTTTCTAAAGAATTATATTGAAGGGGTGATTGAACTGGCTTTTGATAAACTTAGCGATAAAGAGAAATATATATTCTACAACAGTTCTTACGGAATAATTGATGAATTTGAGTGTATTGAAATAGAAAACAACAATAGTGTAATCTGCTCCAGCGAATGGCAAATTACCGAAAGACTTATCTCTAATTTTAAAGAATACGTAGGATTCTACGAAAATGAACGCATAAAGTTCTATCAGTATAACGGTTATGTATAGTTTCTCATAAGGGATCTCTAATTTCAATGAATACGTAGGGCTCTACGAAAACGAACGCATCAGGTTCTACCAGTATAACAGTATGTATAGATACTTATAAGGGCTTAGACGAACAGTTTCATCTAAGCCCTTTCAATTTATGATCTTATCGGACAACAGTTATTCTGATCCGTTACGTTCTCCTTATTCTGACAACAGTTATTCCTATTAGTTATTCTATCTCCTGACATAATCCATCTAAATCATTTTATTTTTCTTGAATACCATTCCCAAATTTTATCAAGTGCTTTGAGAGAGAAGGTCTCTTCTATCACTCCATACTCGGCAGGCATTCCCGTTTTGCATTCCTGAAAAAGATGATTCAACGGATATATGCTGGTAGTTTCAACATTTCTGTTTCCACCTTTATTCAAAGCTCTCATTATTCCATCCAAATTCTCTTCTGCGCGAACTTGTCTGTCTTTCGTTCCATTCAAAGCTAATACCGGACATTTCACCTTTACTAAATAATCGGCCGGATTGGTAAGCAAGAAAGAACGGAACCAGGGATCCATAAAACGAGTAATCATACTATTGATGAAGATATCTCCCTGCTTTGTGTCAAATTTAAGAATAGAACAAATATCCTGCTCCTTTTCTTTATAGAACTTCTGTAACTGAGAACGGGCACTTTCTCCTGGATATTGACGCAATATATTGGCACTTCCTTGATGGATCTTTGCCAATGCTTGCTTAGCTTCTTCTGAATAAGATTCTCCAAGTAAATCTCCGCCTTGTTGAATCAGAATCTTTTCACCAGATAAACCCGGTCCGGCCAATAAAACAATAAAGGCAATCTTCTTATCGGTGGAAGCAACCATTGGAGCAATAATACCTCCTTCGCTATGCCCCATCAATCCGATTTTCTTTTTATTGATTTCTTTTCGTGTTCTGAGATAAGCAACTGCAGCCTCAACATCTTTAGCAAAATCGGCAGATGTAGCTCCTTTATACACACCACCCGACTTACCAAACCCACGGTCATCAAACCTTAATACAGCTATGCCTCTACGGGTAAGATAATCGGCTATAATCCAGAAAGGTTTATGATCAAAGATCTCTTCATCACGATTCTCGGCTCCACTGCCGGTAATCATCACTACAGCCGGATACTTACTATTCACCTTTCCCTTTGGAAAGGTCAAAGTTCCTGCCAGCGAAATGCCATCTTTTGCATTTAAGAACGTTACATCCTCTACGTTATAAGGAAACGGTGCCTTTGGTTCTTGTGGACGATTTCTTTTTAGTGCTCCTTTTTCAAGATCTAAAGGGAATGACATGCCCATCTGTTTAAATGTTCCTTTTAAGGACTTACCATCCCATTTACCCGAATATTCGGCTTGTAGCGGAGTTAAGGTAACGTTTAGCAGTGAATCTTTAAACGTAACACTTGTTATTGGAATTCCTTTTGCTGACTGATCCGGACTATCCATAGTTCCCGTATACAAACCATTATTACAATTAAAATGAAAAACTAAAGTCAGTTTGGTTCCCCGAACTTCGAGTTTGCCGTTCCAGTCTCCTGCTATTTCCTGCGCACAGACGCTGAGAGAATGCCATACTAACAAAAAAAGGAATAAGGTTCTTGTCTTCATAATATTACGTTTTTTTCTGAAATATAAAATTACAAAATATTTTTGAAAATATAATCGTTTAATCTTAAAATAGTTATCCTAAAAAAAAGTTATTCTCTTTTTAGGGAAATTCCTATTAAAGATTGGGGAATATCTTTAGTCGATAGAATTTTCTCATCTTACTTTTGTGACATAACAAAACAGACCAGATATTAAACTAAAAAAATTAAGCGTTATGAAGAAGATAATTTTATCATTAGTTGCCATTATAATGGTATCAGTGAGTTCGGTTTGCATGGCTTCCAATAAAGGGGGGCATCACAACAAGGGTAATCGCACAGAAGTTATCGTAATACACGAAAACAATAGAGGTAGAGACTACAGAGGCAGAGATCATTATATCCGTCACGACAACAGAAGATATGACGGTTACAGGAATGAAAGGTTTTGCCAGGAAAGAGACCATAGAGTTAAATGCAGAAAGCACAGATGTTATGACAGATGCTATGAATGCAGACACCATGGTCACAACAAAAACGCTGTAGTAGCAGGTGCAGTTCTTGGAACAGCAGCTCTCGTTCTAATGAATTCCGGTCATTAGATCACCAGTAAATAGGAATCACCAGTAAAAGTACTAGAGTGATGCATATATGGTGGCAGACCTAAACAAAAAGACTTAATATTCTACATCTCATATTTTAATATAAATCTGCGGTTAACGATTCGTTCTACATCATTACCGCAGATTTTTTTGTATCTATTTCTTTATCCGATAGCAGATAAGAGTATCAATAGGCGTGTTATTCAGGGTGGTTATCTGAACAAACATATCGGGTCTTTTAAACTCGAATCGGGTTTTTAGCTTTGCTTGTTCAGGGTCTGAGGAATCTTTGAAAGGAACTGCCTCACATACTTTGTCTGAAGTAAACCGCGATACAAAAACCATTGGGTGAGAACCTTTATAAATCTCGGTTTCAATAAAAGTATCGGTGCTTTTATCATATACATTAAGAACTTTGGCTTCCACTACTGTTTTCTTCTTCACCAAAACCTTGAAGTTACCTTCAATTTTGCTATTGGAGTATTTTCCGGTCCACACAAAAGTACTGTCTTTACTTAGCTTGCCTTTCCACGTTCCGGCAAACTGCTTAAACAGTTTTATCTGATTAAGATCTCTTTTTTTGTTATCATTCACAGTCTTCTCTACGGTTGATTCTACTCCGTATAGAATCTGCCATCTTACATCAATTCGTTTAAAGACAAAAAACAGAACTCCCTGATCTACCAAGATGTAATGTCCGTCTTTATAATCTGTACGGCTATTTATCTTTGCCGTATACAGCACTGTTGAATTATCAAGAATCTCATATTTCTCGTCCAGTATATTAATTTTCTGCCCTTCCTGAGTTTTAAAGAGAGGTTTAAATATAGAGATACAATCCTCGTAGGTTAAAACATTGCCATTATAAATGTATCTGAATTCAGGAGAATAGTTCATTGTTTTCATTACCAGACTAAAATCGGTTTGCTCGCAGCCTACAATGAACATATTCACTATCTTCTTAACCTCTTTCTTTATTATGCCTTTTTCGGCTTCGGAAACAGTTTTATCCTTGCTTGTGCAGGAAAATAAAGTGGTAACAAATAATATACAGAATAGAAGTTTTGTTTTCATAGTTTCCTGATTTATTAAGGGTTATGCTAACAAAGATATCATTTACATGGAATAATAATGTATTAATATCAGAATCTTTTCACTTTAACAAACAGAAAGGCAGGTTAGTTTTATCTGTAGTCTTAATAATGCAATCCATAAAAGCATAAAACGCAAAAAGACTCCTGTTACAGAGCCTCTTTGCATTTTATATAAGTGAGCTAGCTAACTAAAAACTTATTTAGTTACATCTGAAATAAACTTTCCAATTAGTTCAAGAGCTTGTGGAGAGAAAGTCTGCTCAATACTAGCATACTCGGTAGTCATTCCTGTTTTACATTCCTGAAACATGTGATTCAAACCTATAATACTCATTGTCTGAAAATTCTTGTTTCCGGCTATTTTCAACGCTTTCCTTATTTCAGTGAGATTGATATCTGCATTAACCTGTCTGTCTTTTGTGCCATTCAGAGCAAGAACCGGACAATGTACTTTAGTGAGATACGTTACGGGATCTAAGCTAAGGAAACAGCGAGACCACGGATCCATAAATTGTTTTATCATTCCATTTACATAATCCTGCTGATGATCTACCGGAACTTTCTGGTAAGCAAAGACACTGTCTTTATTGTCTTTAAAGTACTTCTCTAACTCTGCACGAGCAGATTCTCCGGGATATTGAGAGAGAATCTTAAAGCAATCAGCCGGAACTTTAACCAATTTATCCTTTTCAGCTTCGGGCATAGAATCGCCGGCCAAGTCTTTAGTTTGCTGTATTATGATCTTATCTCCCGAAACACCCGGTCCGGCAAGTAATACAATGAAAGATATATTCTTATCGGTAGAAGCAACTATCGGAGCTATTATACCTCCCTCACTATGCCCAACCAATCCAATCTTCTTTTTATTGATTTCTGTTCTGCCCTGAAGGTAATTAACTGCAGCCTGTACATCCGTAGCAAAATCTGTTGTTGTAGCTCCCTTAAAAGCACCTCCAGATTTTCCTGTACCTCTGTCGTCGAAGCGTAAAACGGCTATACCTTGGCGGGTAAGATAGTCGGCAATAACAAGAAATGATTTATGCCCGAAGAGCTCTTCATCACGATTCTGTGGACCACTGCCTGTAATTAATACCACTGCCGGATATATGCCCTTTTCTTTTGGATAAGTAAGAGTTCCTGCAAAGGTAATACCAGCTTTCTCATTCTTGAAAGTCACCTCTTCAGCTTTGTAAGGAAAAGGAGCTTTCGGTTCCTGCGGACGGTTTACAACAATTTCTCCGGCTTCAAGATCGAGAGGAAAAGTCATCCCTGCTTGTTTAAATGTACCTTTAATAGCTTTCCCATCCCATTTACCGGAATAATCAATCATCATGGAGGTTATCTGGGCATTAACCAGAGAGTCCTTGAAAGAAACACTCGATAAGGGTATTCCTTTTGCTGATTGATCCGGACTATCTAAAGTTCCTTTGTACGCACCGTTATCGTTTTTAAAATGGAACACCAAGTGTAGCTTCGTCCCCTGAACGTTAAGTGCTCCATTCCAATCGCCTACTATGTCCTGAGCAAAAATGCCTAAAGAACAGAATATAAATAAAAACGAAATAATTCCTTTTCTCATATAAGTAGATTTATAATTTAATTGAATACGAAGATAAAACAAAGAATAAAGATATGAATCATTTTTACAATAAAATTATTTCAATTATTGATTCTTTTCACATTAGGGAAATTCCTATAAAATATTGGGGATTATCTCTGCACAGAATATTCTCCTCGCAATATATTTGTTGCATAACAAAAAACTAGATTATTAATTCACTAAAACGAGTATTTATGAAGAAGATTTTTTTATCATTAGTTGCCATTATAATGGTATCAATGAGCTCAGTTGCTATGGCAGGACACGGATATGGACACCGCCACAAAGGTTCAAGAACAGAAGTTATTATAAACTACGAAAACGGAAGAGATTGTGACCGCCACGATTACGACGAAGATAACAGAGACTGTGACCGTTATGCATATAGAGATAACAGAAGGTATGATGATTACAGAGATTTGCGTGAAGAAAGAGAACGCGAAATGAGATACAGAGAAGATCAATGCAGAAGAGATAGATACGAACACAGACGCCATCATCACAACGACGGTGCTAAGGTAGCCGGAGCAATTTTAGGAGCTGCTGGTCTTATCTTACTTGCTACTCATTAATATTTTTCCAGACTAAACTACAACTAAACCATGTGCGGCAAACAATATATGATCATCATATAGTTTGCCGCATTTATTTATTCTGCATTTGTTAGCAACAGAGTAATAAGCAAAAGAAAGGAATCCGGCATTTATTTCCAGAAAGAGAAGAAATGATGAACCGGACCATGCCCCTTTCCTATCTCATAATCGGCTCCATGTAAAATAGCCTGAGTCATATATTCCTTTGCCTTTCTCACGGAATCATCCAAGTAGAAGCCATGAGCCAGAAAAGAAGCTACTGCCGAGGATAATGTACACCCTGTTCCATGTGTATTCTGCGATACTATTCTCGAAGCTTTTAGTTCAAGAACCTCGCTCGTTTCAGCATTGTAAAAGATATCAGTAAGCTCATTATCGGATAGATGTCCCGCTTTTAGTAGCACCGAAACCTTATTGTTGCACGAAAGACTCTTTATCACTGCTAGCATATCTTCCTTGCTTCCTATTTTCTGTCCGGATAGAACCTCAACTTCTGGTATATTCGGAGTGATGATTCTTGTTAGCGGAATTAATTCATGCTGAAGAGTGCGGACAGCTTCCTGCTTTAGTAAATCATTTCCGGCCGTTGCAACCATCACCGGATCGAGCACAATGTTACGAATATTATAGGGAGCTAACGCTTCCTTTACCGCCAATATCAGTTCTGAAGAGTGAAGCATCCCTATCTTAACGGCATCAGCACCAATGTCACTAAGAACAGATTCTATTTGTCCTCTGACGAAAGAGGCAGGTACGGGATGTACTCCTTTCACCTCAAAAGTATTTTCGTCTACTATAGCCGTAATGGCCGACATGGCATAGCATCCACATGCCGATATTGTTTTTATATCTGCCTGAATACCTGCGCCTCCGCTGGGATCACTTCCAGCAATGGTTAATACTTTTTTATATTGTTTCGACATACTTTTAAGGTTCATATTTCCTTCATTATCCATATTCCGGGATATAATTCACTACGATTTTGGCGAAGTTATTTTTCAGATTTCTTTCATCATCCATATTCCACAGTAGCAGTGCCCACTGTTTCCCATAGGAGCTTCGAGATACGAAAATCCCATTCTCTCATACAAACCAACCGCTCCGCTTAGCTCGTCCATGCTTTCAAGATATACTTTTGAGTAACCGGTTTCTTTGGCATAATCCAGGCATTTGTCTATTAGCTGTTTGCCTATTCCCTTTCCTCTTGTTTCGGGAAGCAGATAGAGCTTTACCAGCTCTGCAGTATCTTGTGGTAAACCTTTCGTGGGATAAATACCTCCGCCACCAAGCACTTTATTGTTTTCCTCGTCCCAAACCACAAAGTATGTACTTTTGTCGGCTTTAAAGATTTCACTTAAATAGTTTATCTCATCGTCATAATAGACAGTACCCGGATGATTGGCACCAAATTCTTCCAATGTTGTGCGAATAATATTTGCCAAAGCTTTATTATCCTCTTCCTTAATATTTCTGATTACCATAAAACTACACCATTTGATTGATTATAAATAAGAAACAGCCAATAGAAATAGCTATTAATTTACCGCAAAAGTAGTCGATTTATTTTTAGATTATCACTATTCCAAGCAATTCTTAAAATAAAAATAACAGAAAACCCTAGGATTATTCATTCTTTTTTTAGTTACTTTGCAGCCGTAAAGACAAAGGGGTGCCCCACAGAGGGCTGAGATTATACCCGTTGAACCTGATGCAGTTAGTACTGCCGTAGGAATTGTTGCAAAGCTTATTTATTATTTCTTTCCTCTCCGCACGCTTTTGTATTTACGCATTTACATATCCTTAAAAAACGTAAGTATGAAAGTTCAAGTAAACAACAAGGAGACAGAGCTTCAATCGCAGTCTTCAATCAAGCAAATGGCTTTATCAATGGATCTTCCCAAGGCGGGTGTGGCAATTGCCGTGAACAACAAAATGGTTCCACGCACGGAATGGGATCAGTTCATCCTGAACGAGAATGATCAGATTGTGATAATCAAAGCTGCTTGTGGAGGATGAATGCAATAAAATTTCAATTCATCACTCATTTCACCGACCACTACTCTTATTTCGACTCTGCCAAACTGGCCCTTGAAGGCGGTTGCCGATGGATTCAGCTACGCATGAAGGATGCACCTATCAAGGTTGTTGAGGCTGAGGCTGTCCGCCTAATGAAATTATGCAAGGAATACGGTGCTACTTTCATTATTGACGACCATGTGGAGTTGGTAAAAAAACTAGGTGCCGATGGAGTGCATCTGGGAAAGAACGATATGCCCATTGCCAATGCCAGAAAGATTCTGGGCAAGGACTTCATTATTGGCGGAACAGCCAATACATTTGATGATGTATGCATGCACGTAAATTCGGGAGCCGATTACATTGGAATGGGGCCTTTCAAGTACACAACCACCAAGAAGAACCTTAGTCCGGTACTAGGATTGCAGGGATACAAAGGCATACTCGGTCAGATGGCAGTAAAGGGAATATCAGTACCTGTTGTAGCTATTGGTGGTATTACAGCTGATGACATAGAAGATGTGATGCAGACCGGCGTATCGGGTATCGCACTCTCGGGTACTATCCTGAGGGCAACAGATCCGGTGAGTGAAACCAGACAGATTCTTCAAAAAATAGACAACAATAACACTTATTAGAGACTGATAGAGAGCTTGTATCTACTTCTTAATTCGAACATTTCCTACCCAAAGGCCACGGGAAGGAAAGCATTCACCGTAGATTACAGAACTTCTTTCTATCAGGCAACAACGAATAAACAAGAATAAAAATGGAAAAATTAATAATTGCAGGTAGAGAATTCAGTTCCCGCCTGTTTCTGGGAACAGGAAAATTCAATTCTAACCAGGTAATGGAAGAAGCTATCCTGGCTTCTGAAAGTGAAATGGTAACCGTTGCCATGAAACGTATTGACCTGGATAATCAGGAAGATGATATGCTGAATCACATAAAGCACCCTAATATTCAGCTATTGCCAAACACATCGGGTGTGAGAAATGCAGAGGAAGCTGTATTCGCAGCTCAGATGGCTCGTGAAGCTTTCGGTACAAACTGGCTGAAGCTGGAAATACATCCCGATCCACGTTATTTATTGCCCGATTCTGTTGAAACACTCAAGGCTACCAAAGAGCTTGTGAAGCTTGGCTTTGTGGTGTTACCTTATTGTCAGGCAGACCCAGTGCTATGCAAGCAGCTTGAAGAGGCTGGCGCTGCAACGGTTATGCCGTTGGGTGCTCCGATCGGTACCAATAAAGGATTGCAGACCAAGGACTTTATCCACATTATTATAGAACAAGCCGGAATTCCTGTAGTTGTAGATGCAGGTATTGGCGCACCGAGTCATGCTGCTGAGGCTATGGAAATGGGCGCTTCGGCAGTGCTTGTGAATACTGCAATAGCGGTTGCCGGTAATCCGGTGGAGATGACTAAGGCATTCAAGCTCGCAGTGGAAGCCGGACGAATGGCTTACGAAGCCCAACTAGCTGCAACAGGTATTATAGCCCAAGCAAGCAGTCCGCTAACCAGCTTTTTAAATGTATAATAACGCAAGATTCCCAATTATGAAAAGTGAAATAACAAGAACTCCTTTCCCTAATTCCGAAAAAATATACGTGGATGGTGTAATTCACCCTATCAAGGTTGCCATGCGCAAAGTAAAACTTACCGATACTGTGAAGATAGTAAACGGTGAAAGGGTTTTCCATAAGAATGACGACGTGGTGATTTACGATACCAGCGGCCCGTTCACTGATCCTTCCGTGCATATAGATCTACGGAAAGGGTTACCCAGACTTCGCGAATCGTGGCTTAAAGAGCGAGGTGACGTGGAACAACTCTCGGACATCAGCTCTGAATACGGACGCATGCGCCGTGCGGACAAAAGTCTGGACGCTTTACGATTCGAGCATATTGCATTGCCTTACAGGGCAAAAGCCGGAAAGCAGATTTCTCAGATGTATTATGCCAAACAAGGCATTATTACTCCGGAAATGGAGTACGTAGCAATCCGTGAGAACCAGAATAATGCTGAGTTGGGTATAGAATCGCACATCACGCCTGAGTTTGTTTGCCGTGAGGTTGCCGAGGGACGTGCTGTGATTCCGGCAAACATTAACCATCCAGAGGCGGAGCCTATGATTATCGGGAAGAATTTCCTCGTGAAGATAAACACAAACATAGGAAACTCTGCTACATCTTCGGGCATTGAAGAGGAAGTGGAGAAGGCTGTATGGTCTTGCCGCTGGGGTGGAGATACGTTGATGGATCTTTCTACCGGAGCAAACATTCACGAAACCCGCGAATGGATTATCCGCAACTGTCCGGTTCCTGTTGGTACGGTGCCAATTTATCAGGCATTAGAAAAGGTAGACGGCAAGGTGGAAGACCTTACCTGGGAAATCTACAAGGATACGCTGATAGAGCAATGCGAGCAAGGGGTTGATTACTTTACTATCCATGCAGGAATCAGGCTTCACAACGTACATCTGTCACAGAAGCGCCTTACGGGAATCGTTTCTCGTGGTGGTTCCATCATGTCTAAATGGTGCCTGGTTCACAATCAGGAGAGCTTCCTTTATGATCATTTTAATGAAATCTGTGAGATTCTTGCACAGTATGACGTGGCTATTTCTCTGGGTGACGGGCTCCGTCCGGGAAGCATTCACGATGCCAATGATGAGGCTCAGTTTGCCGAGCTGGATACTCTTGGAGAACTGGTACAACGCGCATGGAAGTACAATGTACAAGCCTTTATTGAAGGGCCGGGACATGTGCCTATGCACAAAATCAAAGAGAATATGGACAGACAGATTTCTGTTTGTCATGAGGCTCCTTTCTACACGCTTGGCCCATTGACAACGGATATCGCTCCCGGCTATGACCACATAACAAGTGCCATTGGCGGAGCACAGATCGCCTGGCTGGGTACGGCAATGCTTTGCTACGTTACACCGAAAGAGCATCTTGGATTGCCCAACAAGGAAGACGTTCGCGTGGGTGTGATTACCTACAAGATTGCAGCACATGCCGCCGATCTGGCCAAAGGTCATCCCGGAGCAGAGGTGCGCGATAATGCACTAAGCAAGGCCCGTTACGACTTCCGTTGGAAAGACCAGTTCAATCTTTCGCTTGATCCCGAGCGTGCATTGGAATATTTCAAGCAAGGAGCTCACGAAGATGGCGAATACTGCACCATGTGTGGCCCTAACTTCTGCGCCATGCGCCTGTCTCACGACCTGAATGCTTGTGCAAAATAATCCATTCGGGAATGGTTAAAAATATCTTGTACAAAAGATTGTTTTCTTCTGTACAAAACAATTAATTCTTCTGTACAAAAGATTGCATTCTTTTGTACAGGCTACAAAAAATATAAAAGGAAATGTTTTCAGATGAATTAGCTAAAATTTCATGGGAAGACTCTACAAGAGCCATTTATTCCAAAACATCCGCCGATGTGGAACGTGCGCTTGGCAAAGAACACTTAGATGTGAACGATTTCATGGCGTTAATTTCCCCGGCTGCCGAACCATACCTGGAGGTGATGGCCCAATTGAGCCACCAGTATACCTTACAGCGTTTTGGCAAAACCATATCCATGTTTGTACCGCTCTACATAACCAACTCATGCACAAACCATTGCATCTACTGCGGATTCCAGCACAATAATCCCATTGCCCGTGTCATTCTTACGGAAGAGGAAATTGTAAACGAATATAAAGCAATCAAGAAGCTGGCTCCGTTTGAGAATCTTCTGCTTGTTACGGGAGAGAATCCGGCTGCTGCGGGAGTTCCGTATATAGAAAGAGCTCTTCAGCTTGCCAAACCTTATTTCTCCAATCTTCAGATAGAGGTAATGCCGCTTAAAGCCGAAGAATACGAACGCCTCACGCATTCAGGCCTCAACGGTGTTATCTGTTTCCAAGAGACTTATAACAAGGCAAACTACAACATTTACCATCCGAAAGGAATGAAATCGAAGTTCGACTGGAGGGTGAACGGATTTGATCGCATGGGACAAGCCGGAGTTCATAAAATTGGTATGGGCGTATTGATTGGTCTTGAGGACTGGCGCACGGATGTTACCATGATGGCTCACCATTTACGATATCTGCAAAAGAATTACTGGAAGACAAAGTACAGCGTAAACTTCCCAAGAATGCGTCCTTCGGAGGGCCATTTCCAGCCCAATGTAGTTATGAGCGATCGGGAATTGGCTCAGCTCACATTTGCTTTCCGAATCTTCGATCATGATGTAGACATCTCCTACTCAACTCGCGAAGGCGCGGAAATGCGTAATAACATGGCAACCCTTGGAGTAACTACAATGAGTGCCGAAAGTAAGACTGAACCGGGAGGTTACTACACCTATCCGCAAGCGCTGGAGCAATTTGCCATTAACGACAGTCGCACAGCCGTACAGGTAGAAAAGGACTTGAAACAGATAGGTCGTGAACCAGTTTGGAAGGACTGGGATCAGGCTTTTGATAGATAATTATGATTCTGTATATGTGACTTGGAGGACTAATCGTTGTAATTCCTATAAGCAGCAAACTTGAAATTATAACTATATATATGTAACCCGATAGACTCCACCCTAATCTTCCTTTTTTTAAGGAAGATTAGGGAGAGTTTATTATTTGTACAAACAATAAATCGAGCAATGAGTTAGGCTGAAAAAGCTAAGTTCACTGATATCTTTTGAAATATAGATAGACTATAGTCTGATAGATTATAAAATATATAGAGATAAGATGCAACGAATTAAGCAGGGACTCTTTGAATACCTGGAAAAGCAAATTATCTACCAAATAACAAATAGCCCTATATATATGAACAAGAGATAATGGACAAGACTATACATTCCGAAATATTGAGAGAGATAGATTTTGTCATTTTATAAATAGCTCAATATATTAAGAACAAGAGATAACAGACAGAGCTGAGCTTCCATAAATATTGGGGAAGAGTAAGATTCTGTTATTATATAAATAACTAATTATATGAACATGAGATACGACAGACAAACAATGCTTCCCGAAATGGGCGAAGATGGTCAGGAAAAGCTTAGAAAAGCTTCAGTATTATTAGTGGGTGTAGGCGGCTTGGGCTCTCCCATTGCTCTTTATCTTACAGCAGCCGGAATAGGTACATTGGGGATAATGGATAATGATATTGTGAGCCTTACCAATCTGCAACGGCAGGTACTCTATACAGAAAGCGAACTGGATGAAGTAAAAACTGAGTGTGCACATAAAAGACTGAGTGCTTTAAACAGTGAAGTAAATATCCAGCCCTATCCGTACAAGTTGACAAAAGAAAATGCCGAGGAGATTATCAGCGAATACGATCTTGTAGTAGACGGCTGCGATAACTTCCCTACCCGATATTTAATCAACGACACTTGTGTAAATCTTGGCAAGCCGTATGTGTACGGAGCAATATTCGGTCTGCAGGGACAAGTGTCGGTTTTCAATCACAAAAGCGGAAAGACATACCGTGATCTTTTCCCCGATGAAGAAGAGATGCTGGCCATGCCTCCCCTTTTCAAAGGAGTTATGGGCGTAACACCGGCCGTAACAGGAAGCGTAGAAGCATCGGAGGTCATAAAGCTAATCTGCGGATATGGCGAACTACTCGACGGCAAGCTGTGGACCATTGATTTACGCACCATGGAGAGCAACATTATCTTGTTATAAAGCTCTTAATTTGATATCAACTGCAGCTATTATTTGGAGGTATGAGATGCCAGAATATCTAAATATTTTTTCGCAGCCGCTAATTGAGCATCTGTATTTATATCTTTATTTTCTACGTAAATATCTGGTTTTATGCCTATACTGTGATGTTGAGATCCGTCTCTGTTTAAAAATTTAGCAAATGTCATTGAAAATGATGCAAAGGGTAATTTAAAACGAGGCGTATCTCCGTTGCAACCTGCAGTATTCTCTCCTATAAGGATACCTAATTTATAATTCTTGATTATATCTATCACCGTTTCCATAAAACTCATTGAAACTGAATTAACCAAGAATACACAAGGCACAGTTATTTTATCGTTGACTGGCAATGGATATTGAAACTTCTTTGAATAGTCTTTATTCATTGCTGACGTTGAAGGAGCTATAAACCATTTTTCCGTGGGTTTAGGAACAGGATTAATGTGATTGGGAAAATAGTAATGTACCTCATAAAGATTCCCTAAAGAAAGAATTGAATCTGTGATATTAGCTAAAATACTAAATACATCTGTAGTAGGATAACCTCGCATATCAAAAATAACCCCTTTGCCTTTATTTATTTCTGGAATATAAGCTTTGAATTTTTCATAACTGATTAATTGAGGATCTTTCAGATTTATATAATATTCATTCCCATCAAAACATTTAATTAATTCTTTATCGGCAACATAAGCAGGTCTAAACAAGTTTATTTTTACAGCCACATCTGATTCTTTTCCTTCAGAATTCTTTATAGTCAGATTTAGAACAGAGTCTCTTGCATAACTACTAAAAATCTCATTGGAAGAAGTAAGCTTTGTTAATCCACTTTCTAAAGTTGAATAAGATAAGTTATTCAATTTCCCTTTTATAAAAGATTCGGCTTCCATATTATTAATCTTAATAATCCTATCTCCTCTGTGAATAACAGAGTCGTAGGGTGCAAGCACATTCTTTATAATCAATTTATTATCCAGAATCACAGTTTCAATTCCAGAAAATCTTTTTGTTGAGAATGCTCTTAGCACGTTAAAATTCAAATTAACATGGCTATCTTTTACTAAGTTCATCATGTTGCATACTAAATAGTAATAACTAGTAGAATTATTACTATTTGCTATTTTATTAAAATAGTCTTTATATGACTTCCTCCACGTAACATCAAGTTTATCCTCAAAATAATACGGATAAAAATGCTGAACGATATTGCAACGCATAATTTCATTTGCAATTCGTGCAAAAGGTTCTGATGCCAGTAAATAATACATAGATTTCTCATCCCATCTATTTTTACAAGAATCTATTAAGCTGGTTAGTTGTTCTCCTCTCTTGGGCAATTCTGATAATGCAATAGGAAAAGAAACCGATAATCGGGGATTAATAATGAATGTATATAATGAATCTGGTTTGGGATATTCCGCTGAATACGCTCTTATTTCTTTTATTTCGCTATTTAGTTCCCTATTCTCGAGCATACTACGTTCCTGTATATAAAAAGAACCGGAAGAATAATGCTTCGGCTTTGAGATGTGGTTATTTATGCTAAGATCAGGACATAAAGGAGAAAACAGTTGATATAGTTTCTGGTTAAAATCTTTTTCCGTCTTGCAGCCCTCTATTTCTTTTATGGAATAAATGAGAAAGTTAAACCAGTCGAGATCCTTCAAGTTATCATTAGGATAGAAATAACGTACATAGCCATAAACATCAGACAAGGCACACAAACGATTTTTAAAGTCTTCCGTTAGCTCTTTTTTCTTCCACTCTTTTATTGCAGGATTAGCACTATAACAGTTAGAAATATTCAAAAATAACAAGAAAGAAAAAAGAATGAAAGATCTGTTTATTGCCCGATTTACTATTCTCATAATTATAGAATTTACAAGATTATTTTTTTTGGTTCTTTTAAAACACATAGCATTCTCTAATGCTGATATTTGATAAATATTAAATCAATCAAATCAGAACCAAATGTATAAATAAAAAATACGTAAACAAAAAATCAGTGTATTTTTATTTATAATAATCTATCTATCTAATTAAAGGGAATAAATCTAATAATTAGACGAGTAAGCATGTTTAGAATTGGATAACGGGTATCTTTTTATTATCTTATGTGAGTTCCATTTTCTTGTATAACCTTCCAACCATTATCAAACTTTTTAAAGACAAACGTCCAACAACCATTATTCAAAATAGTATCGCCACTTACCTTTAAAAATTTACTCTTAAATTCTGTTGTACACGTGGCTGCTGTTTTCGACAACACATAAACGTATATTGCCACAACCCTTGCTTCAGTAAATCTTTGAATACCGGCAAAGCTAGACTTCATATGTTCGTTGTAACTGGAATAACTTGTGTATTGTATTTTTCCGTCGCCGCCCATTACGTAGCCTTCTTTGTTTGCCCTCATTCCTGTATGAGTATTATAATTCAGGGTATTGGGATTAAAGAAATTCGTTACAATAGTTTCTATTTCACCTTTTATCTTTTCTCTTTCTTTATCAGTAACTTCATCTCTGCATAGAGTTCTGCATGATATTGAGAAAAAGACCATTGCAATAAGAATAACAAAAGAACTCAAGTACTTTTTCATATCATTAAGTATTAGGATTTACAAAGAACGTTTTAAAGCTATTCTCTTCTACTTAGTAACACTATTATAAAACAAACAAGATGTTCTTTTTTTCATGCCAGTTCTAAAATTAACACTAACAAATTTTATTTGCTTGTTTTAAGCACAGGCATTATGTATACATAATTAAGGAATCAACAAATATCCTTTTAATTTAGTCCTTAAATAACTACCTTTGCGCACATTTTTTAAATTATGAAACTAATAGCCGTTACTACTCCATATTTTTTTATTGAAGAAGATAAAATTATCACTGCTCTATTTGAAGAAGGATTGGATATACTACATTTAAGAAAACCCGAAACTTGTGCAATGTATTCAGAACGCTTGCTAAAGCTTATCCCTGAAAAATATCACAAGAAGATTGTTACTCACGAACATTTCTATATGAAAGAAGAATTTGGGCTGATGGGTATTCATCTCAATTCAAGAAATTCAAAGGAGCCGGAAAATTACGAAGGACATGTAAGTTGTTCATGTCACTCTATAGAGGAAGTAAAACAAAAGAAAGAGTTTTATGATTATGTGTTTATGAGTCCGGTTTTCGATAGTATCTCAAAAGAGGGATATAATTCTCAATACACTCCCGAAGAATTAAGAAAAGCAGCCAAAGATGGCATTATAGATAATAATGTAGTAGCATTAGGAGGCATTACTGCCGATAATATTCTGCAAATAAAGGATTTTGGATTTGGTGGTGCCGCCTTACTTGGAGACATCTGGGGTAAATTTGATTTCTGTAATGACGAGAATTATTTAGCAATAATAAAACATTTCAGAAAATTAAAAGAAATTGCAGATTAAAACCAATCTGCCTAAAACAAAAAAAGAAGGGGAATTATTTAAATAATCTCCTTCTTTCCAATTTCACAGTGTGATACACAACAACTGTATATCTTATTTTTCTGCAAATAACTCTCTTTCTTTTTCATTGTAAATAGTCAGATTAACGATGCTTACGAATTTTTTGTACTGAGCTTCTGATAAAATAGCTCTTGCATTTCCCAAATTAAAGAATATTGCTTTTGTAGAAGCTTCCTCTTCTGTTGCTCCTTTTGCAGTAGCACGCTCCATTCTTCTTTCTCCTTCACTAAATACATACTTCAGAGTTTCTTTTTGCTCTGCATCTGTCTTAAGGAAATTTGCGATTCCATTAAGCGTACTTTCGTCATTTAACGTGTAAACACACTTACTTGAACCAACTGGACTACCTGCAAACGTTGCTGTTCCAAAACCTAACACAGCTAACATAAAAACTGATAAACGTTTCATAATTTAAAATTTTAATTAAACATATACCTAAAAAAAACAGAGAATACCCGAACTTATGTATTCATGGTATTCTCTGTCTTCTAAGGTTTTTATCTTTTGATGATGCAAACATACGAATATGTTTTATAACATGCAAATATTTTAAAAGAAATGTTTTATAACATATTATTTTTCTTGTTTTATATATCTATTAATTATAAACAATTGGTTTCCTTTTGAAAGAATAATATATCATTTTTAATATTATAATACCACATATAAGATCTTTATGATATGCATTATAAGTATTTATATATCATAAAGATATTTTTATTCAAATTAATATTTCATTTAGATTATTTCATTCATATTACATTTTATATCTAAATTCAAAATATTACTCTAGGCAGATCGCAATATTACTGAAGCAAATGGGAAGAGATCCGATATTTATCAATATTCAGATATCTGACAAAGACAAACTATTAGCATCTCGTTCAAACAACCTGATAAAATTTAGCATTGAAAGTCTTGGTAAAATTATGATAGCAGACAACAAAAATCAAGAAAACAAGTTTTTCTTAAGTCCAAAAGAGTAAGAAGGATTCAACGAACTTGCATTGGTCATTACAAGATTCTAAGCCGGAAATTCGAATAAAACAATGGTAAAAGCAAAATCAGCTGGATTGAAGGATAGTAGTATCAGGATTGCAAGTAAATAAAAACCAGAATAGCAAACGATAGACATTATGAGAATTGAGATCCAACCACAGATTATCGGTGTGTAATTCAGAGCGAGTAGTAAAGGTAGACTTATAAGCAAAAAAAGAAGGAGATACTAATTTATAGACTCCTTCTCTGTACTATTGCATATATATTTAATAACATACCTTGATAAGCTATTAATTCATCTTGTTATTAATCATTGTAAGATTAATAAGTCCTACGAATTTAATATACTGATCTCTTGATAAAATCTGTTTTGCATTACCTAAGTTAAAATATACAGCTTTTTCTGTTGCTTCATCTACAGAGGCACCATTTTTTGCAGCCTTATCCATAACTTTTGTTGCTTCACCAAATACATATTCCAATGCATCTTTTTGTTCAAAACCTACCTGCAAGAAAGAAGCTATTTTATCAAATGTTTTTGCCTCATTCATTTTATAAATAAAACTACTTGAGAAAGCTTCACTATTGTTGTTTCCTGCAAATGTTGTTGCTCCAAAACCTAAAACGGCAACTAATAAAACTACTAATCTTTTCATACCTTTAAAAATTAATTATTAAACAATCTTTCTTTAAAAAAAAGCAGAGAATACCCTGTTTTTCGTGTATTCTCTGCTTAAAGTCTTCTTTTTCCTATTGATGATGCAAACATACAAATATGTTTTATAACATACAAATCAATTAACATTTTATGTTATAAAACATACTATAACAACTTTTCGAAACCTATTTTAACAAAGAGAGGACTCCCCGATTGGGGGAATCCTCTTTAAAGTACTGCAAAATTAAAATGCTAAAACAACTAACTAACTTCCATAAACCAACTATTTTATTCTTCTATAGCTGCCTGAGCCGCTGCTAATCTAGCAATTGGCACGCGGAATGGTGAACAGCTAACATAATTCAAACCAACTCTGTGACAGAACTTAACTGAAGAAGGTTCTCCTCCATGCTCTCCACAGATACCACATTTCAAGTCAGGACGAACAGAGCGGCCTTTTTCTGTAGCCATTCTCACTAACTGACCTACTCCATTCTGATCAAGAACCTGGAATGGATCGACTTGCAGAATCTTCTTTTCTAGATATATAGGTAAGAATGAAGCAACATCATCACGAGAATATCCAAAGGTCATTTGAGTAAGGTCGTTTGTCCCGAATGAGAAGAACTCCGCACCTTGAGCAATACGCTCTGCTGTTAATGCTGCACGAGGTATTTCAATCATAGTACCAACTTTATAATCAATACTATCTCCCATTTCTGCAAACAAGGCTGCAGCTTCTTCACGAATAACATTTTCTTGTTCTTTGAATTCAGGCAATAAGCCTGTAAGCGGAACCATAATTTCCGGAAATGTTTCAACTCCTTCTTTCTTTAATTCGAGTGCAGCACCAAGAATAGCGCGGGTTTGCATACGTGTAATTTCAGGATATGTATTTCCTAATCGGCAGCCACGGTGCCCCAACATCGGGTTCTGTTCGTGAAGAGCTTCCACACGTTGTTGAATATGCTTAAATGAAACACCCATAGCATCCGCCATTTCCTGCTGACCTTTTTCATCGTGAGGAACAAATTCATGCAAAGGAGGATCTAGCAAACGAACTGTGACAGGACAGCCTTCCATTGCTTTAAAGATTCCTTTAAAATCAGCCTTCTGGTAAGGAAGAATTTTAGCTAAAGCAATTTTTCTGCCTTCTTCATTCTCTGCAAGAATCATTTCACGCATAGCTTTAATCTTCTCGCCTTCGAAGAACATGTGCTCAGTACGGCAAAGCCCAATACCGATTGCTCCAAACTTACGTGCAACTTCAGCATCGTGAGGAGTATCAGCATTTGTTCTGACTTTCATTCTGGTATATTTGTCGGCCAAAGCCATCAAATCGGCGAAGTCTCCCGAAAGTTCAGCAGCCTGAGTTGCAACCTTGCCTTCATAAACTTCTCCTGTTGAACCATTTATAGAGATATAATCGCCTTCTTTTAAAGTAACTCCTCCTACTTCCAGAGTTCTTGATTTATAATCGATACTCAACGCACCAGCACCCGACACACAACATTTACCCATACCACGAGCAACAACTGCTGCATGAGATGTCATACCTCCACGAGCTGTAAGAATACCTTGAGCAACAGCCATACCAGCAAGATCTTCTGGTGATGTTTCTATACGAACCATCACAACCTTATGACCATCGGTATGCCATTTTGCTGCATCATCTGCAAAGAATACAATTTGACCTGTAGCAGCACCCGGGGAAGCTGGCAAACCTTTGGCAATAACTTTGACATTCTTAAGCGCAGCTTTATCAAATACAGGGTGAAGTAATTCATCAAGTTTATTTGGTTCTACACGTTTCAATGCAGTTTTTTCATCAATCACACCTTGACGGAGCAAATCCATAGCAATCTTAACCATAGCAGCACCGGTACGTTTACCATTTCTAGTCTGAAGGAACCAAAGTTTACCTTCCTGAACAGTAAATTCCATATCCTGCATATCGCGATAATGGTTTTCAAGTCTAGTTTGAATTTCATCAAGTTCTTTATAAATTTCTGGCATAGCCTCTTCCATGGAAGGATATTTTGCAGCACGTACATCTTCGGGAATTCCTGCAAGTTCGGCCCAACGTTGAGAACCAATCTTGGTAATTTGTTGTGGTGTACGTATACCGGCTACTACATCTTCGCCCTGAGCGTTAATCAAATATTCACCATTGAAAAGATCTTCACCTGTACCAGCATCTCTTGAGAAACAAACACCTGTTGCAGAAGTTTCACCCATATTACCGAAAACCATAGCCTGTACACTTACAGCTGTTCCCCATTCGGCAGGAATGCCTTCCATCTTTCTATATAAGATAGCACGTTCATTCATCCATGAATCGAATACTGCACAAATTGCTCCCCATAATTGTTCGTATGCACAAGTCGGGAAATCGTGACCAGTTTGTTTCTTAACGGCTTCTTTAAACTTCTTAACCAGAACTTTCAAGTCTTCCACTTCAAGTTCATTATCAAGCTTTACTCCTTTTGATTCTTTTACTTCCTCAATAATTGCTTCAAAAGGATCAATATCTTCTTTATTAGTAGGTTTCATACCAAGAACCACGTCTCCATACATTTGTACAAAACGGCGGTATGAATCCCATGCAAAACGAGCGTTGCCTGTCTTACGGGTAAGCCCTTCAACTACTTCATCATTCAAACCTAAATTTAGAATAGTATCCATCATACCCGGCATTGAAGCACGAGCACCCGAACGTACAGAAACCAACAATGGATTTTCAACATCTCCAAACTTTGATTTCATTAATGCTTCAACTTTAGCTACTGATTTTTCAACGTCTTCCTTTAATAAGTCAACAACTTTATCGCGTCCTAGTTCGTAGTATTCTGAACAAACGTCTGTAGTAATAGTAAAACCTGGAGGTACGGGTACGCCAATAAGGTTCATCTCTGCCAGGTTGGCGCCTTTGCCACCCAATAAGTTTTTCATCTCGGCCTTACCTTCTGCTTGACCGTTACCAAAGGTATAAACTCTTTTCTTATCCATAAAAGTATTAAATTAAAGTACAAGTGTGTGTTTTTTTCTGACTACAAAACTAATTATATTTTAGAGAAATGAAAACTTTTTATGAAAAATATACAAAGTGACAGCGATTTTTGTTTGCTATTACACCTTTTAATGAAATGTATGACTAATTAATCAGTCAAAAAGTGTATTTTTGTGCCATTATTTTAAACTCATACAAAAGTGTCGCGTAAAACTAAAGATCTTCCTATCTTAGAAAAGGTAACAATAACAGATGTGGCTGCTGAGGGCAAAGCCATTGCAAAAGTAAACGACTGGGTAGTATTTGTACCATATGTGGTACCAGGTGATGTAGTAGATCTGAAAATCAGAAAGAGAAAACATCATTATGCTGAAGCAGAAGCTGTACATTTCCATGAATATTCGCCTGTAAGAGCAACTCCATTTTGTGAGCATTATGGTATATGCGGTGGCTGCAAATGGCAATGTTTGCCATACGAAGAGCAAATTAAATATAAAGAGAAACAAGTTGTAGACAATCTTACCCGCATCGGTAAAATCGAGATGCCTCAGGTGTCTCCTATTCTTGGCTCTGAAAAGACAACGTTTTATCGTAATAAACTCGAATATACTTTTTCAAATAAACGATGGCTTACAAGAGAAGAGGTTGAGAAAGAAGTTACATACGAGCACATGGATGCTGTAGGATTTCATATTCCGGGAGCCTTTGATAAGGTTCTTGCCATTGAAAAATGCTGGTTACAGGATGACATCTCTAATAAGATAAGAAATACAGTGAGAGATTATGCGTATGAGCATAATTACACTTTCTTTAATCTAAGAAGCCAGGATGGAATGTTGCGTAACTTAATAATACGAACTTCGTCCACCGGAGAATTAATGGTTATTCTTGTTTGCAAGATTGTTGAAGATCATGAAATGGACTTATTTAAGGACTTATTAGCATTTATTGCTGATAAATTCCCTGAAATATCATCGCTGCTATATGTTATAAACAATAAATGCAATGATACTATTACCGATCAGGAAGTTCTTGTATTTAAAGGTAACGATCATATCTTTGAAGAAATGGAAGGCCTTAAGTTCAAAATTGGACCAAAATCTTTCTACCAGACAAATTCTGAGCAAGCATACAACTTATATAAGATAGCACGTAACTTTGCTGGTCTTACCGGGAATGAACTTGTATACGACTTATATACCGGAACCGGAACAATTGCAAACTTCGTTTCAAAACAAGCTAAGCAGGTTATTGGTATTGAATACGTTCCCGAAGCTATTGAAGATGCTAAAGTTAACTCCAACATTAACGGAATAGAGAATACATTATTCTTTGCCGGAGATATGAAGGATATGCTTACGCAAGACTTCATTAATCAATATGGACGTCCGGATGTGATTATAACTGACCCTCCACGCGCAGGTATGCATCAGGATGTTATTGATGTTATTCTTTTTGCCGAACCTAAACGTATAGTTTACGTAAGTTGCAATCCGGCTACACAGGCAAGAGATCTTTCATTATTAGATACAAAATACAAACTAACAGCTGTTCAGCCGGTTGATATGTTCCCACATACACATCATGTTGAGAATGTTGTTTTGCTTGAAAAGAGATAAATAAAATCCCGAAATGAGAAAAAAGAAAAAAGGCACGCCAGCAGAACGCGCCAAGGCAAACATTACTACTTTTGATGTAACTGAGCCTTGCGAGCTAATGACGTTCTTAATGAATAAATTGAGCGGTATAAGTCGCACTACAGCAAAGTCTTTACTATCAAAACGCCAAGTGATGGTAGAAAATAAGATTACCACTCAGTACAACTGCGAACTTCGTCCCGGAATGAAGGTAAAAATCAGCAAGGACAAGGGTAGAAAGGAATTTACCAGCAGTTTACTTAAACTGGTATACGAAGATGCTTTCCTCCTTGTGATTGATAAAAGAGAAGGATTGCTTTCCATGGGCACAGATAAGCAGAAAGAGCGTACAGCTCATTCTATTCTGAACGAATATGTGCAACGTTCAGGAAAACAACATCGCGTTTACATTGTTCACCGACTAGACAAGGATACTTCCGGGCTGATGGTCTTTGCCAAAGATGAAAAAACAAAATTCACTTTACAGGATTATTGGGATGAAATTGTAAAAGACAGACGTTATGTAGCTGCAGTTTCAGGAGAAATGGAAAAAGACTTCGGAACAATCACTTCATGGCTAAAAGATAACAAGGTTTTTGTCACTTATTCAAGCATGAGTAACAATGGAGGCGACAAGGCTATTACACATTATAAAACAATAAAACGTGCTAATGGCTATTCTCTTATAGAGCTTGAATTAGAAACTGGAAGAAAAAATCAGATTCGTGTTCATATGCAGGATTTGCATCATCCGGTATTAGGTGATATAAAATATGGAGATGGCAATAATCCTCTTGGAAGATTAGCTCTTCACGCTTTTAAGCTCAGCTTTTATCATCCGGTGACTGGCGATTTACTTGAGTTTGAAACGCCTTACCCTAGTTCGTTCAAGAAGCTATTCATCAAACAAGCTCCTGTTCAGAAAGAAGAAAACTCTAAAGAATAAATATTTAGTTTTTAGATTGAACTTTTTATTTAAAGCATTGTTTATTAAATTAAACAATGCTTTTTATTTATATTTAGATTCTTCAAACTCATATTTACGCCTAACAAAACTTTACAAAGACCTAACCAGTTAAACAAAGAGGACTTTCTGTTAAAAGAAAGTCCTCTTATTATTATCACAATAGGAATCGTTCTATTACATGGGCTACTCCATCTTCTTCATTAGAAAGAGTAATGAAATCAGCTTGTTCTTTAACTGCCAGCTGAGCATTTGCCATAGCCACTCCTAGTCCGGCAAACCGGATCATCGACAAATCATTAAAGCCATCGCCGCAAGCAATCATTTCATCTGGAGTCATACCTAATTTATTCAACAAGATACTTAGCGACTGCGCTTTATCTATTCCATTTGGAACTAATTCAAGAAAGAAAGGTTCAGAACGATAAACACCCATAGAGCCCTTTAGATGTTCATTCATTTCCTTTTCTAATATGACTAATTGCTCAGGATCTCCGGTTATTAAACATTTTGCTACCGGAAAATCAACAAACGACAGAAAATCATCTACCTTCTTAATCTTCATCTTATTAAGGAAAGCTTCCTTGTGCACATATATATCATCGGGCTTCTCAGTTATAATATACTCATCCTGATACGTAATAATTGCCAGATCATTTCTTTTAGCACAATCGTACAAATAAGGAATAACCTGAGGATCAAGCAATCTTGCATGAAGAAGATCTTTTGTTTTCCAGTCTATAATTTCTCCTCCATTATAAGAAAGAATATAACCTCCCCGAGCATCCAGGCTCAACTCGTCTGCTAATGGAACAATTCCATAAGTTGGCCTTCCTGAAGCAAGTACAATTTTCACTCCATTCTCCTGAGCCTTTAATAAAGCCTCTTTTGTTTTTCGTGTTATTTTCTTTTGTGAATTAGTCAGAGTTCCGTCAAGATCGAGTACTAAGAGTTTATACATGCTTAATTAAATATTACTGTTCATAAAAGTTACATAACTTCCATCGAGTTTGCCCGATAAATAATCGTTTCTTACCCAAACGTTATCGAAGTACACAACAACATTCTTTCCATAATTCAATACCAGACATTCATGGTTTTCATTATACCAGCTCCAGCTTAAATTAAAAGATTGAGTTTTAGCAACCGTACTCAATGGATTTCCATTTATATCCATATTATTATAGATATAAACTTCTTGGGCATCCCCATCATAATCAAAAATTATTTTATGGGTACAATAGTAATGATCAGTAGTTGCATATGTCTCTACCCAGGTTTTTGAACATAAATCTTCTGTGGTGTTATATCCCACCTCATCATCATTTATGGTACAAGCTGTAAAGCCAAATGTTACTACCATCAGAAGTAAAAGCTTAAAATAAGTTTCTCTTTTCATACATCATTAAATTTTGTGGCTAGTTAATATTTCATTGTTATTGATAATTTTAATATAGTGTAACAAAAATGAATAAAGAAAATTCTTTTTAACAAGGATAATCCCCATTATTATATAGGGAAAGTCCTAATTTGGAAATCGGGTGCAAAGGTACATCTTTTAAACTGTTCTTAAAAGGTGAAATCTTTAAAAAGTGTATCTTTGCAAGATAACTTAATATTAGATATATGGAATTGACTTTATTAATTGTTTGTACTGTTTTATTGCTCCTCATTCTTGTAATACTGTTGAGCAAAGGTAAAAGCAAAGAAGATACCGACCGGATAGAGGCTTCTATCAAAGAACAAAACAATCGTTTGGAAAATATTATCAGAGAACAAAATACTCGTCTGGAAGCAGTTTTAAGAGAGCAATCTCATGAAAACCGTGACGAACTGGGCAAATCTATACGCGAATTCCGTACAGAAATAACAACTACCCTAAACACGTCAATTCAACAAATGCAGGATGCGCTCCATAAGAATATGTTGACCGGTAACGAACTTCAGAAAGAGAAGTTTGAAGCTATGGGAAAAACGCAGGAAGCGCTTATACAATCTACCGAAAAAAGATTGGATGAGATGCGCCTGGTTGTAGAAGAAAAGCTTCAAAAAACACTGAACGAACGTATTGGTCAGTCATTCGAGATTGTTCGCAACCAGCTTGAGAACGTTCAGAAAGGTCTGGGTGAGATGAAATCTTTGGCTCAGGATGTGGGTGGATTAAAGAAGGTACTGACCAACGTTAAGATGCGCGGAACATTTGGCGAAGTACAATTAGGGGCTTTATTGGAACAGATGATGAGCCCCGAGCAATACGATGCTAATGTTAAAACCAAGAAGAGCGGTACTGAATTTGTTGAATTTGCTATCAAGCTTCCAGGGAAAGATGATGCAAATTCAACTGTTTATCTACCCATTGATGCTAAGTTTCCTAAAGATGTATACGAGCAATACTATGATGCTTTTGAAGCCGGTGATACAGCTCTAATTGAAGCGTCATCCAAACAACTTGAAATCACCATTAAGAAGATGGCGAAAGATATTCATGACAAGTACATTGACCCGCCATTTACAACAGACTTTGCCATTATGTTTCTTCCTTTTGAAAGCATCTATGCAGAAGTTATCCGCAGAACATCATTAGTAGAGACTTTGCAAAAGGATTTCAAGATTGTAGTTACCGGACCAACAACGCTTGGGGCGATACTTAACAGTTTACAGATGGGATTCCGCACGCTAGCAATCCAAAAGAGAACAGGCGAAGTGTGGAGTGTTCTTGGCGCTGTAAAAACAGAGTTCAGCAAGTTTGGCGGGTTACTTGAGAAGGTTCAGAAGAATATTCAGACTGCAGGAGATCAGCTTGAAGAAGTAATGGGCAAGCGTACCCGTGCCATTGAAAGGCGCTTAAAGCAGGTTGAAGCTTTACCAGCCGAAGAGTCACAAAAGATTCTTCCTCTTGTTGATATGGACGATGATGAATAATCAACCCAAACAACAGGTTTTAAGAACAAAATATCGATAAGTAAATATGAACGATGATGAAGAATAAAATCTTTGATATGTATCAATCGGAATAATTAAAATCTCAATAATAGAAAAAAGGTCATTAAGTATTTTCGTTCTTAATGACCTTTTTTTTATTGAATGCGAAGCTTATAAATACCTTTTATGGTTCTTCGTCACATTTTGGTGGAAGATATCACTTTGAACCTCTTATTTATGGTGTTTTGCAGATTTTTTATCAGATTCAATAAATGGCCTATCAAAAAAATGTAGAATCTTGATTGGATAAGCACTTGAGACAGTTTGCTTCCATCAAAAGTGACGAAGCCCCCCTTTTATTCATTATTATTTGAATACTCTTTTTTAGGGAGAACCTTATACAGATATAAATAACCTAACAATCCAGCAATCACAGTTCCTCCAATAATACCCAGCTTTGCCTGATTCAATAATACCGACTCTGCATTTCCAAAAGAAAGAGTGGCAATAAACAGTGCTACAGTAAAACCAACTCCTCCCAACATAGATACACCAGCCAGATTCTTCCAATTCATACCTTCCGGCATCTTAGATATCTTCAGTTTAATGGTCATCCATGTAAATGAGAATATTCCTATGAATTTACCCAAAACAAGCCCTGAAGCAACGGCGAAGGTTACACTTCCAAGAACCTCTCCTTCTGCACCGGCAAGTACAACTCCGGCATTGGCAAAAGCAAAAACAGGCATAATGAAGTAGTTTACTGCCCCCTGCAGAGAATCTTCCATTGATTGTAAAGGTGATATTACGTGATCGGAAGAAGACTCTATACTTTTAAGTCTTTCTAACTGATCTTGTTCCAAAATTATTGAATCATTATTGGATACAGGGAACGACTGGATATTCTCGCGAATTCGTTCAATATACTTTCCAATTTTAATGTGTGGTCTGGAAGGAATCGTGAATGCAACTAATACCCCTGCTATCGTGCTATGAATACCCGATTGAAGGAATAAGTACCAAACTACAATACCCAGAAAAATATAGAATCCTTTATTTACAACTTCAAGTTTAATGTTCGCCCAAAGCATAAATGCAAGAATTGCAGCTGCTATAAGTAAATATCCAAATTGAAGATGTGTAGCATAAAATAATGCAATAACAATAATACCACCAATATCATCGGCTACAGCGAAGGTAGTAAGAAATATCTTCAGACTTAAAGGTACGCGTTTACCCAGCAGTCCTAATACCCCCAAAGAGAAAGCAATATCAGTTGCCATTGGTATAGCTATACCATTACTTTCGGGAGCTTGTGGAGCTATGCAGAAATAGATAATTACAGGAATAATCATACCTCCGCATGCAGCAATAATAGGCAATAATGCCTGACGCATGTTTGAGAGTTCGCCAACCAATGCTTCGCGCTTAATTTCCAATCCCACAGAAAAGAAAAAGATTGCCATTAACGCATCATTGATGAATGTAGATATTGACATTGGCTCTCCGTTGTGACTGAAGAGATTAAAACTGCCAATCTGCAAAGATACGGGATAATCCAGAATAGAAAGATAAGCATCACTCCAAGGCGAGTTAGCTACAATCATAGCCAGTACAGCTACAACCATTAGCACTATTCCACCGTTTACATGATGCTTTATAAAGCTATTAAAAGAGTATGCAAGCGGTTTAATCATGAGATTACAATTTTTATAAAGTTATTAGAGCTTTTGTTTCATCTTTTAAGAGATGAAACAAAAGCTCCAAATTTAATCTAATTTCAATACTGCAAGGAAAGCTTTCTGAGGAACTTCCACATTTCCAATCTGCTTCATTCTCTTCTTTCCCTTCTTCTGCTTTTCAAGCAATTTACGCTTTCGACTGATATCACCACCGTAACACTTGGCAGTTACATCTTTTCGAACCGCCTTTATCGTTTCACGAGAGATAATCTTAGCGCCGATTGCTGCCTGAATTGCTATATCAAATTGCTGTCTTGGTATCAGTTCTTTTAATTTCTCACACATTCGTTTACCCAAATCGTAAGCATTGTCCACATGGGTAAGAGTAGAAAGAGCATCCACAGGTTCACCGTTCAGCAGGATATCCAGCTTTATCAATTTGGAAGGACGGAAACCCGATTGATGATAATCAAAAGATGCATAACCTTTTGATATACTTTTCAGCTTATCGTAGAAGTCGATTACAATTTCACCTAGCGGCATATCATAATGAATCTCCATACGATTACCGGATATATACTCCTGTTTTGTCAGTTCTCCACGTTTACCCAGACAAAGAGTCATGATAGGGCCAATATAATCGGTCTTAGTAATAACCGAAGCTTTGATATATGGTTCGTCAATATGTTCAATTAGTGTAGGATCGGGCATTCCACCAGGATTGTGAACCTCAGTCATAACACCTTGTTTATCGTAAATCTGGTAAGAAACGTTAGGCACTGTAGTGATTACATTCATATCAAACTCACGATCCAAGCGTTCCTGAACAATCTCCATGTGAAGCAATCCCAGGAATCCGCAACGGAATCCGAAGCCTAACGCCAAAGAACTCTCTGGCTGGAATGTAAGCGATGCATCATTCAGCTGTAATTTCTCCAGAGAAGCGCGAAGATCTTCAAAGTCTTCAGCTTCGATAGGATAAACTCCCGCAAAGACCATTGGTTTAACTTCTTCGAATCCAGAGATAGCCTTAGAGCAAGGGCGGGCAATGTGAGTGATAGTATCTCCTACCTTTACCTCTTTTGAAGTTTTGATACCGGAAATAATATACCCCACGTCTCCTGTACGAAGCTCTTTTCTAGGAATCATATCCATCTTCAACACACCAATTTCATCTGCTGCATATTCTTTTCCTGTATTAAAGAATTTCACCTTGTCACCGGTGCGGATTACTCCGTTAGTAATTTTAAAGTAAGCAATGATACCTCGGAAAGAGTTAAATACTGAGTCGAAAATCAACGCTTGCAACGGCGCCTCTTCATCACCAACCGGACAAGGAACACGTTCTATAATAGCTTCCAGAATTTCTTCCACGCCCATACCAGTCTTTCCTGATGCACGAATAATGGTAGATCTGTCCACTCCAAGCAATTCAACGATTTCATCTTCTACTTCCTCCGGCATGGCACTAGCCATATCACATTTATTGATCACCGGAATAATTTCCAGATTATGATCAATAGCCATATAAAGATTGGAAATAGTCTGCGCCTGAACCCCCTGAGAAGCGTCTACAATAAGCAAAGCTCCTTCACAAGCTGCAATTGAGCGGGAAACTTCGTAAGAAAAGTCCACGTGTCCCGGAGTATCAATCAGGTTAAGAATATATTTTTCGCCTTTATACAAATATTCCATCTGTATAGCGTGACTTTTAATGGTAATTCCTCTCTCCCTTTCAAGATCCATATCATCAAGCATCTGGCCGCCTGTAACCTGAATGGTCTTTGTATATTCAAGCAGTCTGTCAGCCAAAGTGGATTTACCATGGTCAATATGTGCAATGATGCAAAAGTTACGTATATTCTTCATCAGTTTGTTTTATCATTAATATAATGTGCAAAGATATACAAATGAGGGAAAATAAAAAAATGCGCTGGCAACATATTAAAACGTGCCAGCGCATTTTTTATAATTCAGCTATTAACTTTCTTACTTCAAAGCAACAAAAAGATCGTTTTCAATTTCTTGAATAGAAACTTTATCTTCTCTTAGTAACCATCCGAAGCCTAAATAAAGATCTTTGTCTACTAGCTTAGTTGCCTTCTTAATTTGTTTTACTGTTAAACCTTCAGTGCTGTTCAATGCATTCCAAATTTGTCCTGCAATAATTCCTGCTTTTTCTTTCAACATTTTGAAAATACTTTTAGTTAAACATATATTTACTGAAACAAATCATCCTTTAGTGTGATTTATTTAGTGCACAAATATATACATTTTTATGTTATATAGCACTTTAAACAGAATATTTTTAATAAAAATGTAACATTTTTAGCCAAATAGCTTACCCTTTTTGAGTTTCAAGATATTCTGCCCATATTCTTGCTGCTTCCTCAACTATTTTTACGCATGGGCGTTTAGCATAATATTGTGCAGTTCGTTCCTCCGGAGTCGACTCAATTGGATCACATTTCTTCAGCCCCAATAACTCGCCACAGTTTATAGAACCCATACGATTCTTGAATATAGCCGCCAAATCCTGCACCAATTTATAATTAGCCGCTTTTCCTTCTTTATCCTTCGGATCAGTGGTTCCGGTTTGAAGTCCGGCTAGCAGAAATATTCCACAGGCAGCTCCGCAGGTTTCTCTCATTCGTCCTATTCCTCCACCAAAAGAAGAAGCCATTTTCAGAGCCTGTTCTTCTGTATAACCATATAAATCGGCAAAAGCTGCTACTACAGATTGAGAACAATTATATCCACTTTTAAAGAGTTCTACTGCTCTATTTACTCTATCTTCCATCATATTTTTAAAGAATTACTATATATTATTAGACTCTCTTGTACAAAAGATTGTTTTCTTCTGTACAAAAGAATTAATTGTTCTGTACAGAAGAATGCATTCTTTTGTACAAGATATTATAAACTAATAACCAATTATTGTAGAAATCAAGAGCCATACATTCAAAGCAGACACCGTTGCTGCAATAAAATAAAGCACAAACGTGTTCCATCTTCCGTTAGCATACTTGCCCATCACCTTTTTTGATGAAGTAAGACTCACCTGCAGAAAGACCGTAAAAGGAAGTTGAAGACTCAATACCATCTGCGAAATAATCAATCCTTTGAATGGGTTCGAAATAAAGCAAATCAACAGCAATGCTACACCTAGAGAAATAATAACTCCCAAACGAGAGTGACTATCCTTTATATGGTAAGACTCTCCAAAAATACCGGCAAAGATAGAACCAGCAGCCATTCCACTTGTAATCGTTGAGGAAACACCTGCCATAAGCAGTGCCAACGCAAAAATAATAGCTGCATTATTTCCTAAGAGCGGTTCTAATAACGATTTTGCCTGCTGAAGTTCTGTTACTTCAGTTCTAGTTTTAAAGAATGTTGCAGCAGCAAGAAGTATCATGGCACTGTTTATGGCCCATCCTGCAATCATAGAAAAAAGAGTATCGTACAACTCGTACTTCAAAACTTTCCTGATAGAGGCATCATCTTGTTTATTGTACTCATGACTCTGAATTACTTCCGAATGCAGATAAAGGTTATGAGGCATTACTACAGCTCCTAACACACTCATTACAATCAAAACACTACCCTGAGGAAAGCTCGGCACCACCCATCCTTGCGCGGCCATTGGCCAGTCAATCTCTACAAGTAAAAGTTCGTATATAAAAGAAAGTCCGATAACCGAAACAAAAGCAATAATGGAACGTTCAATCTTCTTGTATGAATTAGTGAGCAGCATTATAAACACAAACGCAGTAACCAGAATTGAGCCCCATATTATTGGAATGCCAAGCAGCATCTGCAAAGCAATTGCTCCACCCAGAATTTCTGCTAAGGAAGTAGACACAGAAGCCATAACGGCAGTTCCCAGAATGGGACGCGAAATCCATTTGGGTGTATACAGAGTTGCTGCTTCCGAAAGGCAAAGGCCGGTAACAATTCCAAGGTGAGCCACATTATGTTGAAGAACAATAAGCATAATTGTTGAAAGAGTTACCACCCACAACAATGAATATCCAAATTCTGATCCGGCAGCAAAGTTAGAAGCCCAGTTCCCTGGGTCAATAAATCCGACTGTTACCAATAATCCGGGACCAATATATTTTAAAATGTCAAGACCACCTAAATAGCGTTTATGGTCTTTACGTTTCAGATCTTTTAGAAAGTTAATCATAAGCATGTATTATTTTATGTTATGACAAAGATAATGATTAAAAAGATCTATTGTTCTTGTTCTGTTCATAATTATGGCTTATCTTAGTAGATCAAAATTCAACTAAAGATGAAAAAACTAGCATTAATTACAACTGGCTTGCTGCTGCTTATTTTTAACTCCTGTCAGGAGCCAAGAGAAAAGACCTTTGAAAAACTCGCCAAAGAATATACTGCTAAATGTCCTGTAACAATTGGTGAAGGCATTAGAATTGACAGTATGATTTATAATCCAAAAACAAATACTAACAGCAACTATTATACTTTATCCGGTAGAATAGATTCACCCGATTCTATTCAGAAGAAGAAGCAGTATATGAAAGATTCTATGATTGATGCTGTACGAAATTCCTTGGATTTAAAAGAATACAAAGACTTTAAAACTACAATAGAATATATTTATTTCTCGGAAAGTACAAAAAAAGAGCTTTTCCGGGTTTCTATCGATGCAAACATGTATAAATAGTATTGTCTGTTTTTAAGTTAGGCAATGTTGTTATGAAACCCTATTAGTGCTATATATCAAAGTAAAATTATAATAAAAGGATGGTAACACCGTCAAGCAAAACTTAGTGCTAGAGCTATTTATCAAAGTACAATTATAATGAAAGGCATATCAAAAGCCAATCTGTAATATACAATAAAAGAGCCATTCTCGACCTACTAAAGGTAAAGAATGGCTCTTCTTATTATTGAAAGGAGTTAATCTGGTTATAATCCGCAATTTTCAGTGATCAAATTCGGAATAGTGCCGCACTCTTATTTTCATTAATTAAATAAATACCTCAGACAGACGGAACCTGACGTAAAGCTTTGCAAAGTTGATCTGGACAAGAAGTAGGTCTTCCTCCACAGGATATACCTTCTAATTTAGAGATAACCTCTTTCACAGGCTGACCTTTTACCAGTTGGCAGATACCTTTTAGGTTTCCGTTACATCCACCCTGGAAAGTAACATCCTTAATGATGCCTTCTTCAACATCTACTGATACATAAGTACTACAAGTTCCAGATGTTTTATATACAAACTTCATTTACTCAGCCTCTTCTTCTGGTTTCATATTTGTATAGACGCTCTGAACATCTTCATCGTCTTCCATTTTATCAACCAGTTTATCGATAGAAGCTCTTTGTTCTGGAGTAACGTCTTTCAAATCTGTAGGGATGCGAGTAAACTCTGAACTGATAATTTCAAAGCCATTTTCTTCAAGATATTTCTGAATAGCATTAAATGATTGGAATTCTCCGTATAAAGTAATACCTTCTTCATCAGCATCAAGCTCGTCTACACCATAGTCAATCAATTCCAGTTCAAGATCTTCCAATGAAACGCCTTCTTTTGGAGCTACAGTAAACATAGACTTACGTGTAAACATAAAATCCAAGCTTCCAGATGTACCTAAAGAACCGCCATTCTTATTAAAGACACTACGAACATTAGCCACTGTACGTGTTGTGTTATCTGTAGCAGTTTCTACTAAAATAGCAATACCATGTGGACCGTATCCTTCGTATACCATTTCCTTGTAATCTTCGGTATCTTTAGAGATAGCTCTCTTTATTGCTCTTTCAACATTTTCTTTTGGCATGTTGGCTGCCTTCGCGTTAGCTACACAAGAACGTAAATGTGGGTTATTCTCAGCATCTGGACCGCCTGCCTTTACTGCAATAGCGATTTGTTTGCCAATTCTCGTAAATGTACGAGCCATATTACCCCATCTCTTCATTTTGGTGGCTTTTCTGTATTCGAACGCTCTTCCCATCTTTATTTTATATTATTTTAGTTTATATAATTATCTGAGTTTTGCTCCCAGCTTGCTTTCAAGATTAGCAATAAGTTTGCTCATAATCTTATCAATCTGCTTATCATTCAATGTCTGATTCTCATCCTGAAGCATAAAGCTTACTGCATAAGACTTTTTACCAGACTCAAGGTTCTTTCCTTCGTAAACATCAAACAAAGAAACTTCCTTAAGCAATTTACGTTCAGATTCAAAAGCAATCTTTTCAATCTCAGCAAACTGAACCTGCTTATCAAGAAGTAATGCAAGGTCTCTCTTCACTGCCGGGAATTTACAAATTTCCTTGTAGGATACCTTAACAGACTTAATAGCTTTCATAAGCTCATTCCAATTCAAGTCTGCATAATAAACTTCATTATCAATATCGAATGCCTTTAACTGTTTCTTTGTAATCACACCAAACACAGCCAAACGTTTGCCACCTTTGGTATTGACAGACAATGCTGCAGAGAAAAGATCGTCTGTAAGATTACCGACAACCAGATTACGCATATCTATACCTAAACGTAGGAATACATTTTCTACATAGGCTTTAAGCTCATAAACAGAACTTTGTTCATCAGCATGAGCCCAGGAGTTTGCAACGTTCTTGCCGCTTACCCATAAACCTAAATGATAATCTTCATTATATGCTGCAAGAACCTTTTCGGGATTCTTCTTTTCTTCATTGAAATAGTAGCAGTTACCAAATTCAAAGAATTTAAGATCGGCATTTTTACGATTTGCATTATGAGTAATACTTTCCAAACCACCAAACAATAATGTCTGACGCATACAGTTAAGATCGTTACTCAATGGATTCATCAACATTACCAGATTTTTAGCAGGGAATGATTCCAATTCTTCGTAATAAGCAGCTTTAGTTAATGAGTTGTTTAATATTTCATTGAATCCGCAACCAACCAATTGTTCTGAAATAAGGCTCTGAAGCTTATATGATTTATCAGCTTCGCCTTTAGTAGTTAAACTTGATTTCAGTGTAGAAGGTATTTCTACGTTATTATATCCGTAAATGCGAAGAATATCTTCAATAACATCTACGTCGCGAGTTACATCTACACGATATGGAGGTACAGCAAGAGACAAGCCTTCAGCTGTTTCGTTTGTGATTTCCATTTCCAGACTTCCAACGATACTTTTCACAGTCTCAACCGGAATATCTTTACCAATGAGGGTATTAATCTTTTTATATGTAATATCTACATTAAATTTGCTGAAAGGAACTGGATATACATCCTTTATTTCAGAAGAAACAGTACCACCTGCCAATTCCTGAACTAACAGAGCTGCATGTTTCAACACATAATCAGTATACAATGGGTCAATACCTCTCTCAAATCGGAAAGAAGCATCTGTATTCAAGCCATGACGACGAGCTGATTTACGTATCCATGTAGGATGGAAATATGCACTTTCAAGGAATACATTTACAGTATTCTCGGTTACGCCTGAATCCAGTCCACCAAATACACCGGCAATACACATCGGACCGTTTTCATTGCAGATCATAAGATCGCGATCACTAAGTTTTCTTTCCACACCATCAAGTGTTGTGAAAGGAGTTCCTTCGGGCAATGTTTTAACAATAACTTTTTTGCCTACAACATCGGCATCAAAGCAGTGAAGTGGCTGACCTAATTCGTGAACAATATAATTTGTTATGTCTACAATATTATTGATTGGACGAACGCCTATAGTTCTTAATATATTCTGCATCCATTCAGGACTTTCCTTTACAGTAATGCCTTTAATAGAAACTCCGGCATAACGAGGACATGCTTCATTGTTTTCAACAACTACATCAATATCAAGATCGTGATTGCCTACTTTAAACGCATCTACAGATGGCTTCTTAAGTTCAGCCTTGTATCCATTCTGGATTAAGTAAGCATATATATCGCGTGCTACTCCGAAATGAGAACAAGCATCTGCACGGTTTGGAGTAATATCTACTTCAAGTACATAATCACTCTTAACGTTATAATAATCCTTTGCTAATGTACCAGGAACTGCATCTGCCGGAAGAACAATAATACCTGCATGATCAGTACCAATCCCTATCTCATCTTCTGCACAAATCATGCCAGTAGATTCAACACCACGGATTTTTGATTTCTTTATAGTAAAACACTCATCACCGTCGTAAAGCTTTGCTCCTAATGTAGCAACAACCACTTTCTGGCCAGCTGCAACGTTGGGTGCTCCACAAACAATCTGAGTTGGTTCTCCACTTCCTAAATTAACTGTGGTAATATGTAAATGGTCGGAATTAGGGTGTTCTTCGCATGTAAGTACTTCACCAATTACCAAACCTTCCAAACCACCTTTAATGGTTTGTACTTCTTCTACCCCACCAGTTTCCAGACCTATTGAAGTAAGCGCTGCAGCAACTTCATCGGGCGTTAAATCAAAATTGACATACTCTTTCAGCCAATTATAAGAGATATTCATATCGTTAATTTTTTATTATTTGCAGAATTGACTCGCAAAGGTAATAAGTTTTTTTATTTTGTATGGTTATATATCAGAAAAAAGAGTTAGAACGGCAACGGACCGTCATTTCCATAATTCCCAAATGGATTTGACACCTGAGAAGGATATTCTTCAGGAGGTGGAGGTACCGAACCTTGAGGTTGTTTATTCATCTTTGATCCAAGTACTCCGCTCTCACCTGGCAAAGGAATAATTGTGTCATCATCCGGATTCTGGAATTTGGCAAACTCACCTTTAAATCGAAGAAGTACGTCGCCGGTAGCACCGTTACGATGCTTTGCAATAATAATCTCGGCCATACCACGCAAGTCGTTTCCTTTTTCGTCTGTATAGATTTTATAATATTCCGGACGGTGAATAAAACACACCATATCGGCATCCTGCTCAATGGCACCAGATTCACGAAGGTCGGCCAACTGTGGACGCTTACCATCAATTCCTTCACGATTCTCAACACCACGATTTAACTGTGACAGGGCTATAATAGGAATATTTAGTTCCTTAGCCAATCCTTTCAAGGATCGGGAAATGGTACTTACCTCTTCCTGACGGCTACCGAAAGACATTCCGCTGGCATTCATCAACTGAAGGTAGTCAATGATTAGAATCTTAACTCCATGTTCACGTACCAACCTACGGGCTTTTGTTCTTAATTCAAAGACTGAAAGCGAAGGAGTATCATCCACGTATAATGGTGCATCAATCAAATCTTTCAGTTTATAGTCTAACTGCTGCCACTCATAAGGAGCAAGTTGACCACTCTTAATTTTCTCACCGGGAATCTCACAAACATTCACTATAAGACGGTTCACTAACTGAACGTTACTCATTTCAAGAGAGAACACTGCTACCGGATTCTTAAAATTAACAGCTATATTTCTAGCCATTGACAATACAAACGCAGTTTTACCCATCGCCGGACGAGCTGCTATAATTACCAAGTCGGAGTTTTGCCAACCTGAAGTCATTTTATCCAATCCACGGAAACCACTTTCCAAACCACTTAAACCATCGGTTCTTGCAGCAGCTTTCTGCAATAATTCATAAGCTTCAGAAATAACTGGATTAATCTGTGTATAATCCTTTTTTAGGTTTCGTTGAGAGATTTCAAACAGTCTACCTTCAGCTTCTTGCATCAAATCTTCGACATCAAGTGTTTCGTCAAATGATTTTGTTTGAATTTCACTTGTAAAAGATATCAATTCACGAGCTAGATACTTCTGAGCAATAATTCGCGCATGATACTCAATGTGAGCAGAAGAAGCTACCTGACTACTTAATTTTGTTATATAAAATGGACCACCAACATCTTCAAGTTCTCCCCTCTTTTTAAGTTGTTCGGTAACAGTTAAGATATCGATAGGTTCCTGACGGACGGCTAAATCTGTAATTGCAGCATAAATCATTTGATGATGCCGGTCATAAAATGATTCGGGGCGAAGAATTTCACTAACCTGAGGATAAGCGTCTTTTTCAAGCATTAGCGCTCCTAATACAGCTTCTTCAAATTCACGAGCCTGCGGTTGCAGACGGCCGTAATCAGCTATAGGCTGTACCTTAGATTTAGTACTTCGCGTATTTCTTTTTTGTTCCATATCTATTTTGACATATTTGGGATGACAAAGATATAGTTTTTAATGAAGAGCCGGAAATATTCAAAGGTTTTTATACAGTATTTTATATCTAATATGATAGGTTAAGAGATAGCACGAAGAGCTGTATATAATCTCATATTTTCTACAAAATGTATAGGAATCTTATTATTTTCATATACTTTTGCATATAAAAAATAAAAGAATGATTGTATTTCCAAATGCCAAAATAAACCTGGGACTTAACATCACAGAAAAACGTCCTGACGGTTACCACAATTTAGAAACAGTTTTTTATCCTGTTCATATAGAAGATGCATTAGAAGTTGTGCCTCTTAATGATTCCGATAAAGAGTTTAATCTGCAGGTATTTGGCACTTCAATAGCTGGAAATCCTGAAGATAATTTAGTAGTGAAAGCCTACTATTTATTGAAAGAAAGATTTAACCTTCCGGCTATTTCTATTTTTCTTCAAAAGAACATTCCATCTGGGGCCGGTATGGGAGGAGGATCATCAGACGGTGCCTTTATGCTAAAGCTTCTGAACGACAAATTCTCTTTAAATTTATCAGATGATGAGCTGGAAGTTATTGCAGCTAAACTGGGAGCCGACTGTCCTTTCTTTATTAAAAACAAACCTACTTTTGCCACTGGAACCGGGAATATTTTCTCCGAAATAAACATCTCATTAAAAGGATTATATATATTAGTAATTAAACCAGAGATTTTTGTTTCTACCCGCGATGCTTTTTCACTAATCAAACCAGTTTTTCCTGAAAAAAGTATTAAAGAGGTCATTCAATCTCCTGTTGAAGAGTGGAAAGACAACTTAATAAACGACTTCGAGAAAAGTGTATTTGCTCAATATCCGGAAATAGGAAAAGCCAAAGAGAAACTATACGAAGCTGGAGCAATATATGCTTCTATGTCTGGTTCAGGTTCTTCATTATACGGCTTATTCAAAGCCCCGGTTGATAATCCGGAACTTATATTCCAGAATTATTTTATCTGGCAGGGAGAATTATAAAGCCTTGCTTTCAGATTCCTCAATCTTGGAAGTTATACGAGACAGATTTTTGTTTATATTTTCTTCGGGGAGGATAACATTAAAATCTCCCCAGAAATTATTATCATAACCAAAGTTTTCCTCTGAAAAGATCTTCTTAACGGGCAATCTTTCTTCACGAGGGAATGGAATCACACTATTCGTATCAACCTTGCACGTTACCATTTCAAAGAATATATGCAGCGGATTGAAGAAAAGTTGTCCTTTGCCTTTCATCTTAAAATACAAATCACCTCTTACGTGATTCATGTAATATTTGCCGTTTAATTCTTTATAAGATACAGAATATACTATTTGCTGAGGGTGAATTTTTACATTCTTACCGCGTTTTTCAACAAACAATTCTTCTGCTTTTTCAATATATGAAGGATGGACTTCCAACTCTGCACTAAGTAAGGCTGAATTTTCTGCATCAATATATAATTTCCCCCTCAAATATGGTTCTGTGATACCCTTTCTTTGCTCAAAAGAAATAACATGTGCCATACGTGAATCTATTTCCGTCATATCAATCTTGGTATAATCATAGATATTCTTATCATTAATTTCAAGATAATCGGGAATGTTCTTCATTAAATCAAGCATCAAAGAGGCTTCAACACCGGCTTTCATTTTCAGTACCAGCGAGTCTTTCACTGCATTATTTGTAATTTTGCGCATCTTTAAGAGCTTGACCTGATCGGCAGTTGAATGGGTATAACTTTGCTTATACACTTTAAAAACCGCCTCCGTAAGCTTTAACAGATCTTTCTTCCGTTCAATCCCCTCTCTGTAGAATGACGTAAAATAAGATGGTTTATCCAGATAAAGATGATCGCGGGCTTCCAAGGCTTCTTTTACAATTTTACGCGGATTTACCAACCTAAAGATTACCTCCTGAAGAGGAATAATGCGCTGAGATAAATATATGTTAGAAGAACCTGTTTCTAAAATAGTTAATGGTATTCTCTGTGATTCATATCCAATATGAGAAACATGCAGCTTTTCTACATTTAAAGAATCGGGCACTCTTAATAAAAACTTTCCATTGCTATTTGTTATTGTGCCAATGGCTGTACCTTCCAGACTTACAGAGCAATAAGCTATAGGTTCTGATGATAATTTTTCCAGTACAACCCCGGATATATTCTTATAAGATATACTATCTTTTGTCTTTGATACAGCCGCATGATGTACAGGTTGAGGTGCCGGAGAGTTTTTATCGTTAATTAATATGTATCTGTCAACAGCTCTTAAAGTATAGTTCTCACTTTTAAGCACCTGATAAATAGCTTCACGAATTGAATATGTGCCAGATTTTGTCTGAGATTTTTTTTCGTTATCAATAATCTTACTATCATAAATAAAATAGTAACCGGAAACATCTCCAATATAATTCAACAACTCATAAATAGTGCTCTTTTTCTTTTCAATCTGTATACGTCCACTTAAAGGATCGCCTCCATTCCCTGACCACAGAGTATGAAGGACGACACATGCAAATATAAAAAAGAAGCACAAGCGTTTCATTGAATTGCTTTAAGGTTGAGAAATAAAAATTGTATCTTGACGAATTTCTCGCTTCAGGTTAAGGGCCAGACTAATAATCTGTGTCATTTCATTTACATTATTTTTATAGAATTGCACATTTAATCTGGAAGCCTTCAATAAATCTCCTTTAAGAACAACAAAGGAATCATTATTTTGATTGATAACGTGCACTATATTTTGCAGCGTTTCATCTTTAAACCGCATTTTAGAGGTGTATCTATTGAAGATATCACTATCCTTATTTGAATATTTAAATAGATGATTATCTATAAAAGAAACAGACTGACCGGCGGTTACTACAATAGAATTACCGTTTATCTTTTCTGTTACTCTGACTCTTCCTCTCTGTACAACCAGTTCAAAGTTTCCATCGGCTGAAGACTTTACTTTAAATGCGGTTCCCAAAACTTTTACTGTAACCTTATCAGTTTCAATCAAAAATGGTTTTGAAGGATTTTTAGCAACATCAAAAAGAGCCTCTCCTTTTAAAGAGATCTCTCTCTTATTTCCAGAAAAGGATTTTGGATAACTAACAGAAGCGTTTGAGGTTAAATAAACCGTAGAGCCGTCTTCCAATGTCTTGACCAGAATATTCTCGTTCTCAGTATTCTGAAGCGTAAGTAAATCTGTAGTCTTTTTATCAGAATTATAAAGGAAGAATATCGTTGTGCCAAGAAGGGCTATTATACAAGCAGCAGCCCAATAAACAGGAATTATTCTCTTTTTCTGCTTCATTTGCACTGGTTCTTCATTCAACAGGTTTTCATTTTGCAACCTTGAATAAAGCGCACACCATGCAACATCTGTATTTGGTTCTTTTCTGAACATAGTTTCACTGATTATAATGTTTCAATTCTTTGCGCAGAATAACTAGTACTTTACTAATATCTGCTTCCACTGTCTTAACTGAAACTGAAAGTTCCCTGGCTATTTCACTATACTTTTTCCCACCAAAACGATTCATACAGAATATTCTTCTCTGCCGCTCAGGCAATCGTTGAAGTAAAGATGTAAATTTGCTCTCCAATTCTTTGTATTCCAGATCATCAGCCGGTGAAAAGTTACTTATTTCAGGTTCTTCCAAAGTTACTTTTTCACGGTACACATCCATTACCTGGAGATGTTTAAGGTAACTAAAAGATTTATTCTGAACTGACTGAAATAAGTAAGATTTCACAGAAAGCTTTATTTGTAAATCTGCCCTATCCTTCCAAAACATATAGAATATGTTCTGAACAATTTCTTCAGCACTATCCATATCATTTAAGAAAGAATCTGCATAATAGCAAAGAGGCTTATAATAAGAACGGAATAATTTCTCAAAAGCCTGGACATCGCCATTTTTTATCTTATTAAGAAGGAGCAAATCATTCAGCATATCTAATTCGCTTTGAATTAATCATTTTTCTTTAGATTAGAATTCAAATATATACAATTCTTTTTTCTTTATCAATTATTATTTATATTGTTTTTTCAGCTTCTTCACACCGTCCATCAATGATTCTGTAGGTGCTATAATGTTGTAACCGCCCCAGAAGTCTTCATCTGTAAAGCTAGATACTTTATCAGAGAAAGTCTGATCGTACTTAAAGGATTCTTTGTAAGGAATAGATTCTGTTGGTGCATCATCGCGTTCTGTAGCCACCACTTCTGAAAGAACAGTATATTTACTCTTGAACAATCTTCGTTTCCAATCACAATTAAACTGAGATTCTGTACGTATATAATTTATATAGCTAACTCCATTTTGCACTTTGTATGTAATCAGGAAGTTAACATCAAGCGGTTTAAAGCGTAAGCCTGCAGGTTTTTTGATAAGAATCTGACTGATAGCTTTTTCACGATCACGCAAATCTAAACTAAATTCAATACGTGTAAAGGCCAGGGATTGTTTATCAATATAATATTTACCGAAATAAAGCGCATAAGGTAAAACTACAGCAGGACGAAAACTGATAACATATTGCTGACGATTATCCAGATTTACAGGTTCCTCCATTGTGTATTCATAAGAGGATAGCATTTCTTTATCTAGCAATATATCTTTATTTTTGGCAACATCGAGTAGAACAGACATATACGGGCCACCCATTAATTTAACTGCCAATGTATCTTTTTGATTAGGACTAACCAATTTACGACCTTTAAAGATACGTACACGATCTCTTTCTATACCCTTGGTGTAAGGTTCTTTATAAAGATTAAGAATAGCTTCAGATATTTGGATATAGCGTTTTCCTTTTTGAACAGTTTCACGATAGAAGCAGTCAAACATATTAGATTTTGGACTATAATTAGCTTCAATCTTACTTACCGCTTCTTCAACTATTGAACGAGCTAATGCAGGTTGAACAATAACTTCTTTCAAAACATAGTCATTGGGACTAAGATAATAGGTTTTTGCTTCTTGTTCACTTTTTGAAATAGAGATGTGTGAACTTAAATAACCAACATGAGAGATCACTAATTCCCGGGCTTCAACAGATGACTTAATTTTCAGAGAAAATTCTCCATCTACATTACTAATCGTGCTTGTTGTAGTTCCAGGGATAGAAATTGTAGCATACTCCACTTTCTTTTTTGTCTGTGAATCTTTTACAATTCCGTTTACTGTGATATAATCTTCTGCAACAGAAGCAAAGGCTTCACTTTGAATACTTACTCCAAGTATCAAAATAAGCGTGCAAATTAAGCTTTTAAATAGTGTTTTCATAATGTTGTTTTTTTAATTTGATTACTAATGGATCACCGGTTTCTATATATAAGACCATTCAGTAATAAAATACCCTAAAGAAAAACACATAAAAAAACAACATAATAAAAAAAAGACGGTGCGACGACTCACGTCATGCACCGCCACAACACAAACACAAAATAAAACACGACAAAACTACTATGCAAGTACACCTGTCTATGCCGGGGAGACATACGTTAACCAAACAAGCTTAAATTCACATTTATGCTGCGGTTTCGGGCATACTCACAAAGTATAAACATTAATATTATAGTATTGTTTAATTTTTCTTGTTAAATAGAATTAAACAATCATTATGTATTATTGGATACCTCTTTCTCTTAATTTTAATTGCCATTTCCAGGCAGATAAAAGAGTATCTTCAGTACTTGTTTCGGCTTTCCAACCCAATTCGTTATTTGCATACTCAGGGTTAGCCCATACCTTTTCAATATCACCAACACGACGATCTGTTAGCTTATAGTTTAACTTCACGCCAGTAGACTTCTCAAATGCATTGATTAAATCCAATACAGAAAGTCCTGTTCCTGTACCAATATTGAAAGTCTCAACCTTAGCTTTTTGTTTTCCATTCAAAATACGGTCAATAGCTATAACGTGAGCTTTAGCCAAATCAACAACATTGATAAAGTCGCGAATACAAGTTCCGTCAGGAGTATTATAATCATGACCAAATACGCTTAATTGCTCGCGGATACCAATAGCTGTTTGAGTAATATATGGAACCAGATTCTGTGGAACTCCATTAGGAAGTTCGCCTAATAAAGCTGATGGATGAGCACCGATTGGATTAAAGTAACGAAGAAGAATTGCATTGATTGGAGATCCTGAAGTTACAGTATCTTTTACAATTTCTTCATTAATCTGTTTTGTATTTCCGTAAGGAGAAGTTGCAGGCTTAATCGAAGCTTGTTCTGTTACAGGAAGCTGATCGGGTTCACCATAAACAGTACAAGATGAAGAGAAAACAATGCCATTAACTCCATGTTTAGGCATCAGCTCTAATAAGTTAATTAATGAAACAAGATTGTTGCGGTAGTAAAGCAATGGTTTTTGAACAGATTCACCAACAGCTTTACTTGCTGCAAAATGAATAATAGCTTCAATACCTTTATATTTAGTAAACAAAGCATCAAGACCAGCGAAATCAAGACAATCTAGTTCTTGAAAAACAGGACGAATACCAGATACTTTTTCAATATTGTCAACAACATCGGCACTTGAATTGGATAAGTTATCGATAATGATTACTTCATAACCACTATTTTGGAGTTCTACAACTGTATGAGAACCGATATAACCGGTACCACCAGTTACTAAAATTCTTTTTTTCATTATAATTATTTTATAGGTTGGTTAGTTCAAATAGTTTTTGGGGATAAACACCTTTACGAATCAGATCATTAATACGTAGTATTACCTGAATTCTATCATCAGGAGAAACTAATGCCATCCATTTTGCAGGTGTGCTTATTGTATTAACTTTCAGTCCTTTCTGGATCATAGAATTCATAAACTGAGGAATTGTAAAGGTTGAATTCAAATCCATACCGCTTCTAGTAATAAAAGAATCGAACTCATGAATTAAAGAAGTAAATATATCGGGAGTAAATCCCCACATATTCATAGAAATAGGAGAAGCAACATCAAGCCCTACCCATTTATTAAACTCATTCAGGTACATAGGATCCCCTCCTATTCTTTCCACTCCTTTGCGGTCAACAATAGAAATCAGATTGCCCTCTTCGTTTACTTCACATATACCACGTGTCAGTCCCCCACTTTCTGCTAATACATTAGCTAAGCGAAAACTAACAAGGAAATGTTTATCACGGGTATTACGAATATTCTGTAATTCATTGTAGAGTATCTCAAAACTTTCACGTTGATAAAAGTTTGCAGCATTAATTACACCAAAAGGTTCCTTAATAACATCCTTAGCCATAAGCAAAGCATGCGCCGATCCCCACAACAAGTTTCTTTTGCTATTTCTTAGTTCCTCCGGAACAGATTCTATTTCTTGAAAAGCATATTCAATTTCAATCTTACCTTCGTATTTTGAAGAAACAACTTTCTTGAATTCCTCTTCAAAATATTTGCTAATAACGAATACTACTTTATTGAATCCTGTTTTTATAGCATCATACATTGAATAGTCGAGAATGGTCTCTCCGTTAGGCCCAATTCCTTCTAACTGTTTTAGGCCACCATATTTATTACCCATTTTTGCGGCAAGCACCACTAAAGTCGTAGTCATTCTGATTCTATCTTTTATTTGCAGTGCAAATGTAACTAAATAATGCGAGTTACAGTTCATATTTAGAGATAAAGTAATTCCTAAAAAGGCAGAAAATTAAAAAAAACATTTATGATTTTCGCCCGGATATTATTTAAGCATAAAGAAACATTCAAATTTCCTTGTACAAAACAATTAATTCTTTTGTACAGAAGAATTAATTGTTCTGTACAAAAGAAAACAATCTTTTGTACAAGATATTTTTTATCAGTCTAAATACTTTTTAGAAATTTAAAGACTCATCTGTTTATTTACGACTTAATGCTATCATTATTTGAATGTAATAAGAAATGCTCATCTAATAATGTTTCGGCAAAATAGGATAGAGAAAAAAAACTGCTATATTTGCATATTGTATTCAATAATAAAAACAAATACATCAATTATGAAAAGAATTAGTTATTTATTTGCGATGGCTTCCCTTACTGCATTATCATGCACCGGAGGGAATACCTATAAAATAACAGGAACAGTAACAGGAGCTGCCGATGGCGACTCTGTTTATATTCAGAACAGAGTAAACCGTGAATTTGTAAAAGTTGCATCTGCTGTAATTAAAGACGGTAAATTTGTTTTCGAAGGAAAACAGGATTCAACAGTAAATCGGTATATAACTTATACAAAAGGAGAGACAAAGTTATATGCAGATTTCTTCCTGGAAAACGGTGATATCAGTCTTACGCTTGGAGAAAGAGAAAATATTGTAGGTACTCCTTCCAACGATACTTATAATGCTTTCAAAGCAAAAATGAATGAAGTGAATGATAAGATGGAAGCTGTATATAATTTAATGCAGGCTCCTAACTTGAGTAATGAAGAAAGAGAAACAAAAAAGAATGAATTAAGCGCTCTTGAAAGTAGTCAGACCAATATTATTATTGAAACAATCGATGGAAACATAACTAATCCGGTTGGTATTCATCTGTTGAAAGCATACAATTATTATATTGAGTATGATAATCTGGAAAAGATTCTTGCCAAGGTTCCGGCTAAATTCCAAAACAATGAAGATATTCTTCGTTTGAAGGCTTTATTAAAGACAGCCAAAGCAACTTCTGTTGGTCAAAAATTTGCAGACTTGTCAATGCTTACTCCAGAGGGCAAATCTATTAAATTATCTGATTATGCTGGAAAAGGAAAATATGTACTGATTGATTTCTGGGCTAGCTGGTGTGGTCCTTGCCGTCAGGAAATGCCTAATCTTGTTAAAGCTTACTCTCAGTATAAAGACAAAGGATTTGAAATTGTAGGTGTTTCGTTTGACAAGAACGGAAAATCATGGAAAGACGGCATTACAAAATTAAATATTACTTGGCCTCAAATGTCTGATTTGAAATACTGGGATTGCGAAGGTGCTAAGGTTTATGCTATACGCAGTATCCCTCATACTATATTACTTGATAAAGACGGAAAAATCATTGCTCGTGGATTACACGGTGCAGAGTTGCTAAGTAAATTAGCAGAATTAATCAAATAATTCTATCTATTAGTAACAGCTAGTAATATTCAGTTATAAAAAAGTGAGCCGTTCTTATTAAGCTAGAACAGCTCACTTTTTTTATAAGTTAAAGTTTAATCAACAGTGACAATCTTATATAAAGAAAGCGAGGATGCTAAAATAAAACCTTAGCACCTCGTTTTTTATATTATTACTTAGGAAGTTAAACTCCTAAATTAAACCAACGTACATAACAGAAGTCCTGACGATGAGGAAGATCAATATTCTTAGGATACATACGGAATGCAACCTTAAAGCTACCTGCATTCGACAAACTATATTTAGTTTTAAACGTAAACAAGTCACCATCCTTCTTTACTAACTCAAATTCGTCAGTTGAATAGATACGCTGTTTGCCATCTTTATCCACTATAATAGTTACCAGTTCAACGCCAATAGCATTATCCAATCCCTTTTCATCAATTATAACTTCAACGTCATAATCTTGTCCACTTTCAATAATTAGTTTGCCTGATTCGCCATTTACTGAAACAGATTTCACTTCTATTGTATCCCATTTATCTACTACAGCATCTTTCCATGCAGCCAATTCTTTAGCTTTTGCATTTTTATTATCAGCTAAAACATGGAAACGTTTAGCCTGCTTATTGTAGAACTTAATATAGTAATCATCAAGCTGTCTCTTCATTGTGTAATGAGGAGCAATCTGAGCAATAGAGTTCTTTACGAACTGAACCCATTTTGGAGAATAGCCATCATCATTCTTGTCATAGTACAAAGGAATGATTTCATTTTCAAGCATTGCATAGATAGTAGCAGCATCTAACTGATCCTGATGTTCCTGATTCTGGTAAGTAACTTTCTCAGTCAGCGCCCATCCTGCGTTTTCACGATAGCCTTCAAGCCACCATCCATCAAGTACAGAGAAATTAAGAACACCGTTCATCAAAGCTTTCTCACCCGATGTACCAGAAGCTTCCAAAGGACGAGTTGGAGTATTCAGCCAGATATCAACTCCAGACACCAATCTACGAGCCAGAGTCATATCATAATTTTCAAGGAAAATAATTTTTCCAAGGAACTCAGGACGACGAGATATCTCTATAATCCTTCTGATTAAGCCTTGTCCTGCACCATCATGTGGGTGAGCTTTACCAGTAAATATAAACTGAACAGGGTAATTAGGGTTGTTTACAATCTTAGAAAGACGATCTAAATCTGTGAACAATAAATGTGCACGTTTGTAAGTAGCAAAACGACGTCCGAAACCAATTAAAAGGGCATTCGGGTTTATCTTGTTCAATAAGGCAACAATACGTGAAGGATCTCCCTGGTTATTAAGCCATGTATCGCGGAATTGCTTGCGAATATAGTCAACCAACTTATTTTTCAAGATCACACGTGTATCCCATATTTCCTGATCAGGCACATTATATATAGCTTCCCAAATTTTCTGATTAGAAAGATCATACATAAAGCTAGCATCGAAATACTTGCCATAAAGTTTCTTCCATTCAGTTGCAGTCCATGTAGAGAAGTGAACACCGTTGGTAACATACCCTACGTGACTTTCTTCCGGGAAATACCCCTTCCAGATTGAAGCAAACATTTCCTGAGATACTTTTCCATGTAACCAGCTCACACCATTTACTTCCTGAGAAGTATTGCATGCAAATACAGACATACAGAAACGTTCGCCAGAATCACCAGGATTATTACGTCCCATATCCATCAAATCATTCCAGGTAATACCCATTTTCTTAGGATATCCTCCCATGTATTTGCCGAACAAACCTTCATCGAAATAATCGTGTCCTGCAGGAACCGGAGTGTGTACTGTATAAAGTGACGAAGCACGAACCAGTTCAATTGCTTCATTGAATGAAAGTCCGGTAGCTACATAATCACAGATACGTTCAACATTAATTAAAGCAGCATGTCCTTCGTTACAGTGATAAATATCTTTTTTAATGCCTAAGGCTTTCAAGGTCATCATACCACCAATACCTAACAGAATTTCCTGCTTCAAACGGTTTTCCCAGTCACCACCATAAAGCTGGTGAGTAATAGGACGGTCAAACTCGCTATTCATTTCATTGTCTGTATCCATCAGGTAAAGTGAAACTCTTCCCACATTTACTCTCCAGATATATGCATGAACAAAATAGTCAAGATATGGAACAGACACAACAAGAGGTTGTCCATCAGGTCCTATAACACGTTCCAGCGGAAGACTTCCGAAGTTTTGTGCTTCATAATTTGCAATCTGCTGGCCATCCATTGATAGAGTCTGATTAAAATAACCATATCTATACAAGAATCCAATAGCACAAAGATCAACATTACTATCCGACGCTTCTTTCAAATAGTCACCGGCAAGAACGCCTAAACCACCCGAATAGATTTTTAGTACGCTTGATAAACCATATTCCATACTGAAATATGCCACAGAAGGACGATTTGTATCTGGTTTAACATCAACATATTCTTTAAATCTAGCGTAAAGATCATTCATTCTTTTAATGATAACCTTATCATTTGATAGTGCTTCAAGCTTTTCAAAGCTCATACGTTCCAAAAGAGTAACAGGATTTAATCCAACCTCTTTCCATAGTACAGGATCCAAATCACGGAATAAAATTACCGCTTCGGAATCCCAGGACCACCAAATGTTATGAGCTATTTCTGATAATTTCTTTAATTCCTCAGGAATACGTGACTTTACTGTTATCTCATTCCAAACAGGAACATTCACGTTACTAACTTTAACCTTCATAATTTTATAAATTACTTATTTGATTAATATTTCCTATTTCAATTGGCGCTTCTTTGCATTACGAAGAGCAATATCATACGCCTTATAATAGTATTTAATAAAATGTTTCCATAAAGCATGTTCTGCTGTTACAGCAGCACGATGACGAATATGTTCTATTTCCTCTTCCGATTTATTTGAAAAAGAAATCATAGATTCCTTTATAGCATCAGCTACTTCAATGTAGTTATTATCTGAGCGATGAATCACTCTAACTCCATCCTCTAAACCATGCTGAGTTCTGATGTTCTGAATCCAAAGTCCAAATCCTGTTAAATCCGTTGTAACGGTAGGAACATGGAAAGCAATGCTCTCAAGAGGAGTATATCCCCATGGTTCGTAATATGAAGGATAAACACTCAAATCATACCCCAGAAGCAAATCATAATAGCTAAGATCGAAAACACCATCATTCTCATCAAGATAACAAGGTACAAATATAATCTTAACTTTATCTTCCTTACTATTTCTTATTCCCAGGTATTTAATCATATTAAGCACTCTATCGTCAGACATAGAATCTAACCAGTGCGTAATATAAGGAAATTCTAAAGAATCTGTTATGCCATTACCATTATTTAATCTTTCAACTAAATCTTTTCTGGGTATAGGAGTACCTGCCGGTACATTAATAAAGGCAACAACATTCTTCTTTAGATTAATATCATTATTCAATCGGTTTAATGATTCAATAAAAACATCAATACCTTTGTTTTTGAATTCATACCTGCCACTTGTACATACAAGTAAGGTATCATCATCCAGATTTGTGCCCAATAATTTATTTGCAACATTGAGCATTTTTGTTCTTGCCTTTTTACGCTTGGCTAAAAAACTCTTCCCTTTAGGCACAAAATCATCTTCAAACCCGTTTTTTAAAACAACATCAGCCTCTTTATCCAGCAATTCCTTACACTCTTTATTAGTAATATCACTAACAGTAGTAAAGCAATCAACATGGTGAGCCGTTTGTTTTTCTATAGAATGCTTTGATTCCATATTCAATTCCTGAGCCATCTGGTCGCCATTATATGCAAATAGATAGTCATACAATGGTTTCAGATTACCTGCAATAGAACGTCCTATCGAAGTTGCGTGCGTTGTAAATATGGTAGCAATTTCTGGTACAGCAGTCTGTAGATATAGTGCACCTAGCCCCGTCATCCACTCATGCGCCTGAAAAACTACTCTATCTTTACGATTCAGGTTGTATTTATAAAAGCTTTCAACTACTTTACCTGATGCATAAGAAAACATAGATGCTTCATCATAATCTCCATACGCATGCAAAGAATCAACTTGAAAATAATCCCAGGCTTCTGTATATATTTCATTCTTCATTGAGAAAAATGAAGTAAAATCAACTAAAATAACAATTGGTTCGCCAATAATGTTCCATCGACCAATGCGCACAGAAAGGTTTTCATTGGTTTCAGCATGCAATTTCCATGGTTTATAAAGATAATCCAATTCAATAAATAATGGGTTATCTTTACCAATCCAGAAATCAGGACCAATAAATATCACTTTATCTTTATGACTATCTTGAAGAGTCTTAGCTCTAGTAGACAATACAGTATATATACCACCAACTTTGTTACAGACTTCCCAACTAGTTTCAAAAATATAATCAGGACTTATAAGGGAATCTACCATAATATAATTTAAAACAATCTTTTACGAAGGCAAAAGTAGTAATTTAATATTGAATAAATTATTAATAATCATAAATTATATTAGAAAGATATAGCAAACGTTTGTGTTTTACATATTATTATCTTATACAATATTAATTATTTAGTTTACAAGCACTTAAAACGAGATATTATTTATCAAATATTATAACAAAAAAAAGCAAATAGGATTGTAAAATAACTGTTATACAAATGAAGTATTCAAAGCATTATTATGAAGGAGATAAAGATGTTGTTATAAATATAGATGAGATATATTAAAAGATGGATATATAATAAGAGAAGCCTGATACTATTGGGTTCTCAAACAACTAGCAAGAGTGTAGATTGCTAAAGCACAGTATTCAGGATAACAAGAAAAGTTCACGTTATCCGGAGAGATGAGAGATAGGAACAGATGAAACGTAGGATAGAGAAGATATTTATAAGTCGACTCAAAGTTATTACATCTTAAATTAAGGAGCTAGATTATCATATAAGGTGAGATAGATGGCAGAGACGCATATACAAAAAAGGCCCGTGTTAGTTTTGTCATAGCATTATTAAGAATACACAGGAAATATACAACAAAAAAAGAGTCTCGTTCATTTTTCAATGAACAGGACTCTCAGATAAAACGGCAGCTACCTACTCTCCCACTGTTACGCAGTACCATCGGCGTGATCAGGCTTAACTTCTCTGTTCGGAATGGGAAGAGGTGGAACCCTGATGCTATAGCTA
>Ga0183096_1000286_pt1 | contig 80170 bp, 70 predicted proteins | sample Biomet5_FD_127791 | JGI IMG/M metagenome (GOLD analysis project Ga0183096, IMG submission 127791) | Microbial communities from bioreactor (seeded with sewage sludge) at LBNL, California, USA - Biofuel metagenome 5 (version 2) (version 3) | ecosystem: Engineered > Bioreactor > Anaerobic >...
CGCGTTGTTTAACGCCTGTCATTAACTGATGGGCCTTAACCGGCCCATAAATGGAGAAAGAAAATGATCCTCGACAAACTGTTGATGTTCTCCGAAGCGCAGGCGGTTACGGCTTCTGCTGCTTCCACCGACGTTATCGACCTGGCCCCTATCGACGGCACCCGCCGCGATATCGGCGTTGGCGAGCCTCTGGAGTTCTGGGCAAACGTGAACACCACTGCAACTGCAGCAGGTGCAGCTACCCTGAACGTCCAACTGCAGACCAGCCCTGATAACTCCACCTGGACCACGCTATACGACAGCGGCACGCTGGCACTGGCGGCGCTGACTGCTGGCAAGCGTCTCTTCTCTGCCAAGGTTCCGGCGGGAGTTCAGCGCTATCTGCGCGTCAACTACGTGGTCGGTACTGGCCCTCTGACCGCTGGCGCGTTCACCTCGGGTATTAACCTGGATGTTGACAACAACACTCCATACTACCCAATCCGCTCCAAAGTGACTGGCTAAGGTGACAGCAATGGAAAAAGCAAAATACCGCGTCCTGCGCTTATCCCATATTCACAACAACCTCTGGCCGGAAGGCTCTGAGATTGAATATGACGGTGAGCCAGGGTCGGCACTGGAGCCGATCAACGCAGCGGCAGAGAAAGCCAAAGCGGCAGCTCTTAAAAAGCGTGGTCTTGAGTTTGTTAAGCCAGAGTTGAAAGTTGACGATGGCAATAGCAATGACGATACCAGCGGTGATGACGATCTGGAGAAGCTACGCGAAGAGTATGAATTGCTCTTCAACGATAAGCCGCATCCAAATACCGGCGTCAAAACGCTCCGCGAGAAGATCGCAGAGAAGCGTGCAGAACTGGGCGTCTAAGCCTCGCGAATCAAACAGGGGGCTTCGGCCCCCTTCTTGCAGGAGTCAGTTATGGAACTGGTAAACCTTAAAACCGGCACCGATACCTATCAGGATGAGGATGGTAAAACCCAGACTCGTGATGATTATCCGTGGGGCCTGTGCATTAGCCTGGACAATGACACGCTGAACAGACTTGGTATTACTACTCCACCAGTTGGTGGCATGGTGATGATCACTGCTAAGGCACTCGTTAAATCAACCTCTGAGCGCCAGGACGAAGACGGAGTGTGCCGCCGGGCAGAACTTCAGATTACAGATATGGCAATGGCACCTGATTCAAGCGAGCCACCAAAAACCGCCGCCCAGACTCTCTACGGTGGGGAGGACGATTAATGGCCTCCGTTATCGAGATCTGCAACCGCGCGCTGAGCAATATCGGCAACAGCCGCAGCATTAACAACCTGAACGAGGCCAGCAAGGAAGCCGATCAGTGCTCCCTTCATTTCGATGCGTGCCGCGATGCTGCGCTGGCTGACTTCGACTGGAACTTTGCCACTAAACGCCTGGCACTGGCAGATACCAATAATCCTCCGCCGGACTGGGCATACGCCTACCAGTACCCGACTGATTGCGTGCGCATCACCGAAATTATGGTGCCCGGAGTTCGTAATCCGACAGCTGCCATGCGCATCAACTATGAGGTCGGCGCAAACGGTGAAGGCACTGGGAAGTTGATCTACACCGACCAGCCACAGGCGTGGATGAAATACATCGCGCGCGTCACTGATGTGAACATGTTCGATCCAATTTTCATGGAGGCGCTGTCCTGGCGTCTGGCGGCAGCCATCAACATGCCACTCACCGGCAGTGCCGATCTCGGAAACAATGCGCTGAACATGTACCGCAACGTCATCCTGAGCGCGGGCTCGCACAGCCAGAACGAATCCCAGGAGCCGCAGCCACCAGTCGATGAGTTTACTGCAGCGAGGTTGTCATAATGACTATCAGCTGGATACAGCCGAGCTTTGCCGGCGGTGAGATTGGCCCGTCGCTGTACGGGCGCATTGACATGTCGAAGTATCAGGTTGCGCTGCGCAAGTGCGACAACTTCATTGTTCGGCAGTATGGCGGCGTGGAGAATCGCCCGGGAACGCGCTTCGTCGGCGAAGCAAAATATTCGAACAAAAAATGCCGCCTTATCCCGTTCCAGTTCTCGACCGTACAGACCTATGCGCTGGAGTTCGGCGACGGCTACATGCGCGTTATCAAAGACGGCGCATATGTGCTGAACAGCAGCAATGTGATCTACGAACTGGCGATGCCGTATGCAGAAGCAGACCTGTTCCGCATCAAATTCACGCAGAGCGCCGACGTGCTTACACTGGTTCACCCGGCATACCCGCCGAAGGAACTGCGTCGCTACGCTCACGACAACTGGCAGATCGTCGATGTCACCACCAAAAACGGACCGTTCGAAGATATCAACGTTGACGAGTCAGTGAAGGTGTACGCCAGCGCCAGCACTGGTACCATTACGCTGACGGCAAACGCCTCTATCTTCGGTGCTGAGCAGGTTGGAAAACTATTTTACCTTGAGCAGCCTGCTGTTGACTCTGTGCCTGTCTGGGAGACTGGAAAGACAACTGCTATCAACGATGTGCGTCGTGCTGACAGCAACTATTACCGGGCCAATACTGCTGGAAAGACCGGCACCCTTAGACCTTCTCATACTGAAGGCATGTCATGGGATGGGTGGGGCGGAACAGGATCAACTGATACCGGCATACAGTGGGAATACCTGCACAGTGGATTCGGCATTGTACGCATCACTGCAGCGGCAGGAACAACCGCCACCGCCACGGTAATAAGCTTCATCCCTTCCCAGGTTGTAGGATCTGCAAATGGCAGCTACAAGTGGGCGCGCTATGCCTGGAACAGCGTAAATGGCTATCCAAGCACCGTTGTTTACTACCAGCAGCGTCTTTACTTCGCCGCTTCCACCTCGTACCCGCAAACCATCTGGGCAAGCCGTACAGGTGATTACAAGGACTTCGGTAAGAACAACCCTATTCAGGATGACGATCGCATAATCTACACCTACGCCGGGCGACAGGTTAATGAGATCCGTCACCTTATTGACGTCGGCACCCTGGTCGCGCTGACATCTGGCGGTGAATATACGATATCCGGAGACCAGAATAAGGTCCTGACGCCATCAGCTTTTGCATTCAGCTCTCAGGGCAACAACGGCTCCAGCAATGTGCCTCCTATCGCCGTGGCAAACATCGCGCTGTTCATCCAGGAGAAGGGCAGCGTGGTCCGCGATCTGGCGTACTCTTTCGACGTAGACGGGTACCAGGGAACTGACCTGACGATACTGGCAAACCACCTTTTCCAGAAGCGCAGCATTGTCGACTGGTCATTCTGTATCGTGCCGTACAGCAGTGCGTTTTGCATCCGCGACGACGGAAAACTGCTGGTGCTGACCTATCTTCGCGATCAGCAAGTTTTCGCCTGGGCGCCACAGTCCAGCGCCGGTAAATACGAAAGCACATGCTGCATCAGTGAAGGAAACGAAGATGCTGTTTATTTCGTGGTTAACCGCACAATCAACGGCCAGACGAAACGTTATATCGAGCGCCTGTCAAGCCGCCTGTTTACCAGCGATGAAGATGCGTTCTTTGTCGACTGCGGTCTGAGCTATGACGGGCGTAACACTTCAGCGCGCACTCTGACTATCAGCGGCGGAACTGGCGACTGGAGCTACCAGGTCGACTACCCAGTCACGATTACCGGCGGGGCTTATTTCGTCAACACGGACGTTGGCGCGCAGATCCAGTTCCCGTACTCAGAAACGAATCCTGATACTGGCTCGGTGGTGGCGAAAGAGTTACGTGGTGATATTGTTTCGGTAACCAGCAGCACGGCGGTGGTAGTACGCTTTAACCGTAACGTTCCTGCAGTCCTGCGCAGCGCGGCCACGACAAACTGGCAGATGGCGCGCCAGACTTTCAGCGGCCTGTCACACCTCGAAGGTCAGACGGTCAACATCCTCTCAGACGCCAGCGTTGAGCCACAGAAAATCGTAACTGGTGGCGCTGTCACTCTGGAATCACCTGGCGCGGTGGTGCATATCGGACTGCCGATAACCGCAGAATTCGAGACGCTGGACATCAATATCAACGGCCAGGAAACGCTGCTGGATAAAAAGCAGGTCATCCCTACCGTCACGATGGTGGTCAACGCCAGCCGCGGTATCTGGGCAACCACACCGGGCGGAACATGGTACGAATATCCGCAGCGTGAGTTCGAGTTTTACGACGACCCGGTTGATGATGCCACCGGCAAGGTTGAGGTGAAGCTCGACAGCAACTGGGATAAAAACGGACGCGTTAAAGTGCGTCAACTCGATCCTCTTCCGCTTTCCGTTCTGGCTGTAATACCACGCCTTGCCGTAGGGGGATTCTGATGCTTAATGCTCAAATCGTACCGGCCACTGCAGATCACATCGAAGCCATGCTGCCACATGTCAGACAGGCAGATGTTGAAGAGTTTCTGGCGACAAACGGATGGAGTCCGCGGCGCGTGCTTGAAACCGGGCTGCGCACGTCAACATTCTGCTGCGCCGGACTGGTAAACGGGGAAGTGGTAACCATATTCGGAGTGGCCCCTGCATCCATGATCGGCGGCAGCGGCATCCCATGGCTGGTGGGCACCGATGCGCTGGAGAAATACCAGCGCACTTTCCTGCGTCGCTGCGGGAAAGCGGTCAATGCAATGCTGACCGTTTACCCGTATCTTGAAAATTACGTTGATGCCCGCAACCACGTCGCGCGCGTATGGCTGCACTGGATTGGTTTCACCATTGAAGAGCCGAAGCCGTATGGCATCAAGCATCTCCCGTTCCACCGTTTCCACATGGAGAGAAAATAATGTGTAGCCCAGAGATCGCCCTGGTTGCTGTAACGGTAGCCTCCGCTGCCGCCAGCGCATACAGCCAGAACCAGCAGGCAAAATATACGTCAGCAGTGGCCGAGAAAAATGCCGATATCGCAGAGTCACAGGCTCAGGATTCTATCAATCGTGGCAATGCTCAGGCTGATGAGATTCGCCGCCGTAACCGCCAGGCAGCAGGTACCCAGGCAGCCACGATGGGCGCGACAGGTGCAGAGCTCTCCACAGGTAACGCGCTGGATATCTTCGGCGATACAGCTCAATTCGGCGCGCTGGATGCTCTGACTACCGTTAATAACGCCCAGCGTGAGGCATATGGCTATCAGGTGCAGGGAAGTAATTTCCAGTCTCAGGCTGATGCAACACGTAGCGCGAACAGCGCAGCATTAACCCAGACGCTGCTCACAACTCCGCTCAAAGCATACGGCGCTTATCAGATGGGGGGGGGGACCTGGTCCCCATTCAGCCAGAAGGCTGCGCCAATCAGCGCGGCGGTCGGAACCAGAACGGGGCGCTAAGGAGACATCATGCCAACAGTTCCAACAGTCACCGGGCGCCAGGTTGAAAGCCGCGGATTCCAGTCTCCTGGCTTTCAGGCGTTCGAACAGCCCAATGTCGGCGATGCACTCGTTGACGCCGGAAGCAAAGCTATCAGCGTATTTGGTGAGGCCAAACAGCGGGCCAATGTTGCTCTTACTCAAGAGGCATCACTGAAACTGAATGCCGTTGGCAACGATCTGCTGAATAACCCTGATTCCGGTTTTATGAATCTACAGGGTAAAAATGCGATCGGAAAAGGCCATGAGTATGTGCAGCAGTTCGATTCGCAGGTACAAAGTATTGCTGCAAGCCTGCCTGATGAGCAGGCGAGAAATGCATTCCTACAGCAGGCACATCAGCAGAGGATCCAGTTTGCAACAACAGCTGGGCGCCATGAAGTTGGTCAGGTTCGTCAGTACGAGGCCGGGATGCAGGAAGGCACGCTGCGTGCGCTGGCGCAGCAGGCGCTTTCTCCTGGCATGTTCGCACCGGCACTGATGAATGCCCGTAACTCTATCATGGCCTACGGTAAAGCCCACGGTCAGAGCGATGAAGAAATCGAGTCTAATTTTGTGCAGTGGCGTGAGCAGGCCGCTAACCGCGCCAGCGAAGCATGGTACACGCCGACCTATCAGCAAATGATGGGTCCGGAAGGCAAGATCGAAGTTACGGACACGCCGAGTGAATCACAGATCTTTTCCGCCATGATCTGGCAGGAGTCTGGCGGCAACCAGTACGGCAAAGACGGTACGCCGCTGGTATCTCCTAAGGGTGCCGTGGGCGTGGCGCAGGTGATGGAAGATACCGGGCCGGAAGCCGCCCGGCTGGCGGGTGTTCCGTGGGACCGCGATAAGTGGCTGAATGACCCGCGCTATAACGCGAAGCTGGGCCAGGCATACTTCGGCGCACAGATGAAGAAGTACGACAACAACCCGGTGCTGGCGGTGGCGGCGTATAACGCTGGTCCGGGCGCGGTAGATGGATGGATCAAGCAACTGGGCGACCCGCGCACCGGTGCCGTCAGCAATGAGCAGTTTGCAGCAGCGATCCCCTACGACGAAACACGAAACTATGTGGCGAAAGTCACCGGCAGTGCACCGGCGATCCCCGGCACGGCCACCATGGAAAACCTAATCAATCAGCCCTTCTGGAATGCAATGAGTCCGCAGAACAAATCCGCGATGATGAGCAAGGTTGCAGGCATGTACGACATGCAGGCCGCTGCCGGTCGCGTGTCATTGCAGAGCCGCATGCAGGATGATATGGCTAAGCTGGAGGCGGGTCAGCCGGTAAATCCGATCTCTGAGCGGGAATGGCTGGCGGTGATGCCGTTGCAGGCCAGCCCGGCTGACCGCATTCAGATGCGAGAGTCCTTCCAGCAGTACCAGCAGGCGATGACGCTGCAACCGGTTTATCAAACCATCGTTCAGGGTTCCGCTCAGCAGGGTATTGCTGCGGTCCAGTCGATGGCACCACAGGAAGATGATCCGGATTTCAAATTTAAGCAGAGCCTGTATGCGACTGCGCAGGCCAAGCTGAATCAGGTGATGAAGGCGCGTGAGTCCGATCCGGGCACGTGGCTGCAAACCAACTCTCCGGTAGTGAAGAACGCCTTTGAGCAGTACCAGAACAATCAGGCGTCCGGTGAATATCTGGTTTCCCGCCTCCAGGCTGAGAAAGACCGCCTGGGCATCAACAGCAAGAAAGTGCTGCCGGACTCTATGGTCAACAGCCTGATTTCGCAGATCGACAACAATCAGGAATCCAGCGTGACCGCTATTCAGTCGGTGGCGCAGTCGTTCGGCAAATACTCTGATCAGGTTATGCAGCAGGTGCAGAAAAGCGCTTATCCGGCGCTTCAGGTCATCATGGCGACCAATAACCCACGCGCCGCTAACGCGCTCTGGCAAAACCGCAGCGTTAAAACCTCTGATCTACGCGGCAGCTTTGAGAAGACCGATGCCGACAGCGCCGACTCATCCTGGAATGAACAGGCCAAAGACTTTGCAGGGACGATGGTTGTTCAACCTGGCGGGGCCGCTGTGTGGAACAACTTCAACGAGCAGGGTAAGCGCCTGACTTACACCTATATGCAGCGCGGCATGTCACCGGGAGATGCCGCAAAGCAGGCCTATCAGGACGTTCTCGGCGAGCAGTATCAGACCAACGGCACCTGGCGCATGCCTAACAACGCAGGGCACGATATTCGCGATGTTAAAGACGGCGCTAACGAGTACCTGAAAAACCTGTCAGCGGATCAGATCATGCCGCTTATCGGCGATGCCCGTCTGCCTGATGAGGTTAACCGAGAGCAGAGCATTTCGCGCATTCGTGATAACGCTCAGTGGGTGACCAACAGCGACGAAACAGGGCTGACTCTGATGATGAACGGTCTGCTGATCAACAACGCTCAGGGCCAGCCGATTACCGTGCCGTTTGCTGACCTGGCGAAACTGGGCGCTGGCAACCGCACCACGTGGAACAGCCTCACCAAATTCGTGCAGACGCCGGTTAAGTACACGCCGGGCCAGTCGAAGAATTACACGGTGGAAAGTCAGCGCGACAACCTGATTAACATTATCCAGAACGGACAGCAGAGGGGAAGATAAGATGCCAATTTATACAGATGATCCGGGTCATGGTATAAACCAGCCGTTGTCGAATGCCCCGGCAGGCTTGGGTGAATCGCTGCTTTCCTCACTGAAAGAAGGCTTTAAAGAGGGGCCTGTAGTATCAGGCTATCGGTTCTCCCAGGCTGAACAACTGGCGAACGATCCGAACTCGACTATTGTCGCCAAATCTGAAGCAGATGCTCGCCTGAAAGAGTACGGCGTGAAAAGCATTAACGTGCCGGAAAGTGGCGTCACGCAGTCGTATCTTGATCATGTGATCAGCGAGCGCCGGGAATCGCTGGCGAAGCAGCAGATCGCCATGTCTGCCCCGTCTGGATGGGTAGCCACTCCGCTTAACTTTGCCGCAAATCTTGCTGGCTCCATGGCAGATCCTGGTAACGTGGCGCTAGCGCTGGTCCCGTTTGGTGGAGAGGCGAAGGCGGCGACAATGCTCGGGCGTTTCGGTGAGCGTCTGGCTACCGGCGCGCGGCTTGGCGCTGGCCAGGCCATTGCCACCGTACCGCTGACGGCTCAGGCTGCAGCCGCAGAAGGCGATGACTTCACCTACGGAAATGTACTGGAGAGCACTTTTTTTAACACCTTGGCTGGCGGGCTTATGCACGCTGGCGGCGGGCTGATCTCTGATGTTGTGCGTTCCCGCAGGGCTAGCACCACTGAAAATCCTGCGACCTCGCCAGACATTCAGACCGTCGCTGATGCCCAGCCAACGCCGGTAGTTACGCCTGACAACATCCCGGCTGGCGTCAATATTCCTGATGCAGGTACAAACGCCGATCTTTCAGCGGCAATAGCGAGGGATGCAGAAGCGTATGCCTACAGCCGCGCCTATGATGATGTCGTCCCGGAATACCTTGCTCGGCAGCAGGAGCTACAGACCGGGCGCGTCGACAACGTTGCCGATATGCGCACTGAGCTGGCGGCCAACAACCGGGAAAGTGAAGCGCTTGACGCTACCCTGGAGCAGCGCACGACAGAGTACCAGGCGCAACGTATGAACTTCAAAGCGGCGCGTGCCAGAGCACAACGTGATATTCAGGGTGAGAAAGACACCATTGCCGCGCGTAATCAGGAAATTAACCAGACGCTTGAGCGCAACGCCGCCGCAGAACAGGCACGAGGCAGAGAGTCGCAACTGTCGCGAAAAGAGATCCCAGAAGACCTGGCCCACTTAATCGACCAGCGCGCACAGCAGATCCGCGAGAGCATGCAGATGTCACCGGTCGCTGGTGCCGTTCGTACCGCATCGGCAGCGGTGCGGGAGGCAGACTGGAGCGTGAACCAGCAGGCATACCGCGGCGCACTGGCGCACATGATGGAAGGCCGCTCGCCTGACATTGAGCCATTCTATGATCTGCACAAACCAGCTCTACGCGAGCGTGCTATTCAGCGCATCCAGAATCCTGTGCGGCAGGCTGATGAAGGTTCCCGCGCTGTCAGTGAAAGTGCCGATCGTGTGTGGCAGGATACGCAAAAGGCTGACCACGAAATCACAGCGGCCACTGCAGATCTGGAAAATGAATTCAATATCAGTGACGCCCTGCTGAACGACATTGCCACAGACAATCCTGATCTGGCTGCGTCAATGCGCGAGAACATTGCTGCTATTCGTGCAGAGGCAAGCGACGACTCTATCGGCAAAGCGTATCGCGCTTTCGCCGCCTGTATGATTAACCGGGGGCTGTAATGGCTAACGAATTTCTGACGCAATGCGAAATGACCGTCAATACGGCTGCAGGGCGTAAGCTGTCTGAGGACGAAATGGAATCGCTGGTGCGTGACATGAACGACACCACCAACCGGATCCTGGCTGGCAATGAAGCCCTGACACTGGAAGAAGCGGCGATGCGCGCCGCGCAGGAGCTTGGCAACCGCGAGCAACTGGCGAAAGTAATCGAGGCACGCAATAAAGCTATCAATACGCGCATTGCTGCTCAACGGCTTGGCGAACTTCGCCGAACGTGGAAAGACCGGCCTGACATTGGTCTGGAGGCAATTCTGGTGGGACGTAATGACGCGCGCACCGGTTCCCGCCGTTCGGTATCGTCTGAGGTTGCCCAGCTGCGCGGGAAGTATCACGCCGGAATCAACTACGATTTCGACCAGGCCGGGCTGGTTAAATTTATCGCCAGCGGCAGCAACGACCGGGAGATCTCCGACGCCATGTGGCGCATCGGTCGCGGACAGAAAACGGACGGTATGACGCCGCAATCTGTCAGCGCTGCGAAGATCATCATGAAGTGGCAGGAAACTGCGCGCGTGGATGAAAACCGGGCTGGTGCTTGGATCGGCAAAATGCCCGGCTACATCGTCCGGCAGTCGCATGACATCCTGAAAATTCGTGCCGCCGGTTATGAGTCCTGGCGCAATGCCATTCTTCCGCGTCTGGATGATGTCACCTTTGACGGGATCACCGACCGCGAAGGGTTCCTGCGTGGTGTTTATGACGGCCTGGCATCCGGCGTGCACCTGACATCTGAAAAGCCTGACTGGATGAATGGCTTCAAGGGATCGGCGAATGCGGCGAAACGCGCCAGCCAGGAGCGCGTGCTGCACTTCAAAGACGGTGTGAACTGGCACGAATACAATGAGCAATTCGGGACCGGAAGCCTGCGAGAGGCAGTCTTCGGTGGGCTGAACAGCGCGGCGCGCACGACTGGTATGATGCGCGTGCTGGGCACCAACCCACAGAACATGTTTAAGTACCTGACAGACACCATCGCAAAAGACGTGAGCAAGCAGAGCAACCCGGCGGCGCTGGCAGACTTCATGACCAAGGTGCGCCGGTTGAATCGCACGGTGATGCCTCAGGTCGATGGATCTCTGAATATCCCCGGCAGTGTCGGCTGGGCCAATGCCTCTGCCAACGTGCGCGGCTGGCTGCGCATGAGTCAACTCGGCGGCGCGGTTATTTCGTCTTTTAACGACGTGCCGATCTCGGCGACAGAAATGCGGTATCAGGGGCAGAACTTTATGCAGGCGCTTACCGGCGCAATGAAGGGCCGCTTCTCCCGCTACACCAGTGATGAGCAGAAGGAGATCCTGTCATCAATCGGCGTTTACTCCGACACAATGACGCAGGAAATCATCCGCCGCATGTCCGGCGATGACAGCATGAGCGGGAAGATGGGCCGCGCGCAGCAGCTGTTCTTCAAATACAACCTCATGAACTTCTGGACAGAGTCAGGACGTAACAGCAACGCCATGATGATCACCAACTGGCTGGCGAAGAACGCCGATCAGCAATTCTCTGCATTGCCGGAGGATCTCCGCCGGGTGCTGGACCTGCACGGAATCGGTGATGACGAGTGGAACATTTACCGCAGCATGGACATGGCCGACAGCGAGGGTCGAAAATTCATGACGACCAGCGGCATCCGCGCAGTGCCGGATGAGTTGATCGGCGACTATGTAACGTCGAAAGGCCTGAAGGTCACCGAGCGCGCTATTGCCGACGCCAGAGAGACGCTGGAAAGCCAGCTGCGCGGTTACATTCTGGACAGACTGAACATCGCCATGTCAGAGCCTGGCGACCGCACGCAGGCATTTATGAAGATGGGCACCGTACCTGGAACAGTGGCAGGGGAGGCGGTGCGCTTCGCCGGGCAGTACAAATCCTTTACTGCCAGCTTTATGCAGAACGTGCTTGGCCGCGAGGTGTTCGGACGCGGCTACACTCCAGCCGGGCTGGGTGAGTCGAAAACCGTATCGCTTACCAATGCGCTGATGAACAATGGGAAAGGTGCTTTCCTCGGCGCTGCAAACCTGTTCGTTTGGGCAACGATGTTCGGCTACATCTCCATGCAGTCGAAGCTCATGCTGAAGGGGCAGACTCCACGCCCGGCAGATGCAAAAACATTCCTGGCTGCCGCCGCTCAGGGGGGCGGGCTTGGTATCCTGGGCGACTTCATGTTTGGCGAAGTTAGCCGCATGGGAGCCGGGCCGGTGACGTCACTTATGGGACCGGCTGCCTCGAACGCCGACAGCATCATCACGCTGCTCCAACAGACCACGCGCGGTGATGCTGACCTTGGCGACTGGTATCGCACAGCTCTTGATAATACGCCATTCCTGAATGTCTTCTGGCTGCGCACCGCAATGAATGGTTTAATATTGAACCGTATACAGGATGCACTCGATCCTGGTTCACTGGAGCGCTACCAGCGACGAGTCGAGCGTGAGCAGGGCAACGAGTTTCTGATCAAGCCTTCACAGTTTATGCTAGGGAAGTAATATGAACAGAATTATATTAATGATTCTTCTTGTTTTTTTAGTTGGAAAATCTTTTGCAGATACTACCTCACCTTTAATGATTCAGCCTAAAAATGGGGAAACATTGGAGGATTCTAAAAAGCATACAATTGAATACTTTGGATGCATAAAAGGGCAAGCTGTAAAATATGCCAGGACAGGGGAAAGTGTTGAGTCAATCTCAAAGGCTTCTGTTGTATCCTGCGAGTCTTACATTCCAAAGATCGCAGAGTCGAATATATACTATTTAAATTCTTCTCAAGACGGTAAGAGACAGTTCACTGAAAGGCTAAAATCAGATGGTGAGAGGTTGGCAACAAAATTCGCCATGGATGAGAAGCTAAGCAAGTGATAGCGTGACATGTCACAAAGTCCGCCGCACCAACAAAAAAGCCCGCGGCGCGGGCTTATTCTTCCCATTTCTCATCGAAAAGGTCTTCTTCCAGTGGCATTGGTTGAGTTTTTGTTTGTTCAAAAAAGGCGTAGCTAACTGCGATTGCAGCCTCTGTGAATTCACCTTTTTCAGTCTCGTTATGGGCATCAGCATTCACAAAAAACATGACAAGCGCATCACGATTGTGATTGACCGAATAGACTAAAAAGCTATCACTAGTGGGGGTATACCTAACCTTGACAGACGCAATGTTTTTCCAAGCATCCCACGAAGATTTCTTTCCAGAGTGATCTTTAGCGCTATCTTCTGGAACGTAATCTTTAAGGTCGGAATGAGTGTGCCTTACGTGCAGGTTGAGGATCTCTTTTGGCCGCGCAAAAGCCGCATCTTTCCCCATATCCGGGTGGTAACCTGTTTTCCAAAACTGCTTAAATGCGTCAGCAATTTTTTTCAATTCAGGATCAGATGCACAAAGGGCCGAGAAATTCTGCGTATGCAGTACTCGACCCTTGTATGTAACAACTTGATTTTGATTATTCTGCGACGCAGACGAACTCATAGTTCCCCTTATCATTGCGAGAATCATGGAAAGCGCGAGACACACGCATAGCATGTTCTTTTGTCATTGTTACTTTTACGTACTCAACGCCTTCTCTGACAGAACGTCTTGCGGCAGCCTGCGCTCTACGCACCTGCAATCTTTCGTTTCGCATGACATCACCTCATAATTTAGAAACTACCTTCAACAAGGGTAAATCAAAACTTTTTTGTTTACCCTTGGGGTAATATTACATCACTAATACGTGATAGCCAATTATTTTATAGCCGCATTGCCCTTTAAACAAAGGCACATCCTTGTGCCAGCTACATCAGAACTCAGCTGTGTTTTTGGTGATGTACTGCGCGTGGGTGCGGATATCGTTCAGGCATTTGCTGACGCCGACGATGTAGCTCACCATGGTTGTGAACTCCGCCGCCGCGCCTGAAACATCGTGGCCATCTTCCTGCATACGGTTGAGCAGGTTCATCAGCAGCGAATGCTCAGCCAGGCCGAGAACGCCTTCAGGAGAATGGATGTGCTCGCGGTATCCTGGCTTCAGCGGAACGTTGTATTCCTGTTTCTCTCCGGACTTCATAGCTTCCAGTATCGCAGGCATAAAGCTGGCGAAAACCTTCTGTGCTTTGTCTGCCGGGGATAGTTCTTCTCGAACGTAGCGCCCGGTCTGGCGGATCTGCGGAAGCACTTCGCCGGTGACCCACTTGCGGAAGCGGTAGGGGATCGACCCCTTTTTGGTAGCATCACGGCAGCGCAATATCATAGTGTAAAGACCCGGTTCAGATATTACACTCAGGCTCTGAGGCCCCATTCCATGCTGACTGTCGGTTAAACCGACGGTATCTTTTTCATCATCATCAAGCTTGAGAAGAGCATCGCGGTTGTTCGAAATTCCTAAGGCATTACACACATCCAGAGCAACGAACCATGGCTCGCCATTAATGGTGAATGTGCGGATTTCAATAGTTGAATCGAAAGAGAAAATAGACGGTGCAGTTTGTGCTGACATAGTGATCACCTTTGTAGTTCGGTTAATCACCACCTGAGGTGCAAATCTCGTTGGTGGTGAGACGTACAGGGTTTGCACTACCGGCTACAAAGGACCCGGCCAGCCTTTCGGCTGCCCTGCACGCCCCACCATAATTCTGATGTGGCCGTGCTTTACGCATAAAAAAACCGCTTGCGCGGTGTATGCGCCTTCGTAGTCAGCGGGGTGCAAATCCCGGCACTGGATTTTGCCAGTGCCTGATTACTATGGCACAAGATTTATGCAATGTAAATTTACCGTAAAGGTAATGATTGCATGGAATTTAGGTAATTACAAACCCTATCTGGTTTGTTTCTTCAGTTGCTCTGCGCAGTAATCGAGATGCATCTGCAGATCCTTCATGGACATCTGCGAGCTGGTGACGTAATTCACCAAGGCTGTCAGCTCTGCCATCGGGCCATCAACGTTAAAGCCGTCCTCATTAAGTTGTCGCAGCAACGTCATCAGGTGAGATTCTTCAACAAGGGAGCGGACGCCTCCCGGCGTGTGTATGCGTTCGGCAAATCCTTTTTCCAGCGGGTGATGATACTGACGTTGCATCTCATATTCTCCATGCAATTACTGTATGAATGTACAGTAGCAAAAGTCCTGGTGACTATCCAGCATGATTTGTTGTTTACCCAAAAGGTAATAACTTTCCTGATTGTTATTCATTCAATTCATATAAGGGTTGTCAGGTAATAAACTGTCCAGATGATGCACGCGCGCCGGGCGCTGCTTTACTGGAGACAGGCCATGACGGTATCAACCGTAGTTGACCATAACGATTACACCGGGAACGGTGTTACGACATCATTCCCGTACACTTTCCGTATTTTTAAGAAGACAGATCTGACTGTTTCAGTTATCGATCTAAGCGAAAACATCACGGTGCTGGTGCTGGACACTGATTACACCGTTACAAACGCAGGTGGCTTTAACGGCGGAAGTGTTGTTCTAACCTCGCCGCTGGCGAACGGTTGGCAAATCTCCATTGCCCGTGAACTGGAGCCGACACAGGAAACTGATCTACGCAATCAGGGTAAGTTCTTTGCTGAGGTTCATGAAGACGCGTTCGATAAACTGACGATGCTGATCCAGCAGGTTGGCACGATGTTTAGCCTGGCGCTGCGGAAGCCAACCAGCATTGCAAACTGGTACGATGCGCTGAACAACTATATCCGCAACCTGAAAGACCCGCGTGACCCGCAGGATGCAGCGACAAAAAATTACGTTGATACTCTGTCAGGTAATAATCTGAGCAGATCACTTCGCGTTCCGGAGCCAATTAATCCGCTTCCAAATGTAGCTGGACGCAGAAACATGATGCCTGCGTTTGATAATGAAGGTAACGCGATAGTTGTGGTTCCTCCATCAGGTTCAGCTTCTGATGTTTTACTTCAACTTGCCAGCACTGCTGATGGAAAAGGAGATGCATTAATTGCAGTTAAACAACCATTCACCGGTGCAGTTGCTAGAACACAACACCAAAAGAATCTTGATGTACTTAACGTCAAAGATTTTGGTGCAATCGGCGATGGGAGTGATAACCCACTATCTTCTCGGTTTGCGTCGTTAAGCGCCGCCCAAGCGGTGTATCCTTTTGTTACGGCATTGACTCAGACTCAAGATTACGCTGGCATACAGGCGGCAATAAATGCCGCAAAAGTCCTTAATGCTGCCGTGTTTATGCCTTCCGGGCAGTATATTACCAATTCTACCATTACTGCTGACTACGCCTTATCTATGTATGGCGAGGGGGGCCAGGGCCTGCGGGACGTGTCCAGCACACACGGCCCTTCACAGGTTCGCGGAACCGTAATTATGTCTAAAGTGGCTTCCGGGCGGACTTTGTCTATAGCGCCCGATAAATATTGTTTTGGACTAACTTTAAGAGATTTTGCTATCTGGGGGGTTGAGGGGCAATGTGATGTGGGTCTTTATCTTGCAAATGTAGGTTGGATGGGCATTGTCGAAGGCGTCAATATCCAGCAATTCCCTAATCAGGGACTTGAGATTGGATATATACAAGATACATACTTTAACAACTGTAGCGTTTTACAATGCGGTAATTCTACCAACTTCGCAGTAACATGTTCTACCGACTCAAACTATGTATATTTTAATGGTTGCCATTTCGAACTAACGGCATATATGTTTAACATCAATAATTGCTGGAATTTCTCCTGGAACCAGTGTCATTTTGAAGTTGCTAGGCCTGTCGGTGATGGGGTTACTGATAACGACAGATTCTATTACATTTCAACAGCAATGAATCTTGGAACCTCTTATCGCCTGTCTTTCAGTGCATGTACATTTATACCTGTTGACGCTGCATATCTGGCAACTAAGCTATCACTGGCACGTAAAGATGTTCCTTACTTTATGATGAGTAGCGGTCCATACATTACGTTCAGTGAATGCATTTGGCTGGCTCCAGAGGGCAGTGTAGATATTGGGTATTTTACTGGTTCTCACATCCACTTTGGTGAGTGCCAGATGATCTCAGTTACGCCCTCTAAGCCATCACTTTATGTTCAAAAAGGTACTGTTTCTGATTGCACATTTGCCATCAAAATTGATGATGATAGCGGAAGACTTTTTGGTGCAACGGTAAATGAGGGTGCAGTATCCGGAAGTTCATTTTTATTCCTCGGGATAGATAACGGTGTTAAAAGAGGTGCCGGATTTTTTCTTATAGGGTCTGCATCCTGCAATGGAAACGAGTATCAGGAAAGTGCATCTGTGCATAAATATCTTGATAATGCTGCAACCGTTAATGGATTTGATGGTAAAGTACCAAGGTATCTGAATGTCAATGCGTCAGGTGATATTGATTTAACTGACTATCATCCAGCAACACAACTCATGGTGGGCGCTAATAGTGTGACTATTAGTCATATTTACGGAGCTCCATACGGAAGGGATGTCATTGTGACAACAAATAACACAGGAACGGTTCTGGCTTATTCATCTGACAATCTTCTTACTGCAGGTGCAGTTAACTACTCCCTTGGGCGGTATCATACAGCTCTATTTAAGTGTGTGAGCACAGGGGTTAGCGTTTTGCAGCAGATTGGTTAAGTTGCAGGTTGCTGGATGTGTGGTAAACTTCACTCCTTTACCATTTTATAAAAGAATGAAATGAAGCACATTCAGCAACTTGATGGACTAAGGGCATTCAGTGTCATGGGGGTAATCCTGTACCACTTAGGGATTCCTGGATTTGGAATGGGTTGGCTTGGGGTTTCTTTTTTCTTTGTGCTTTCAGGTTTTTTGATCACAAGAATATTGATAGAATCAAAGTCAGGAAGCAACTTTTTTTCTAATTTCTATTTAAGAAGAAGCCTCCGTATTTTCCCACTCTACTATTTATATATAGCTGTAATATTTATTTACTGTTCGTATCTTGGTATACAGAATACCCAAAACTGGTTGTATTATATCTTCTACGTACAGAATTATACTATGGCATGGAATGGCTTCCTGTATACTCCAGGACAGGAATTTGGTCATACATGGTCTCTTGCTGTTGAGGAGCAATTCTATCTGCTCTGGCCTCTTGTGGTGTTCTTCTGTAACAGGAAATGGATTTTTATATCCGCAGCTATACTCTCATGCATAGCCATAGCATCACGGTTTTATCTTGCAGAATACACGTCAATTGTCTCCTTTGCTCCGCTGTTCTCGGCTATGGATACCCTTCTTATAGGGGCGATCATTGCTGTTATCTCAGTTAACCAGAAAGCGATGAGAGTAGTATCATGTTCGCTGTTAGCTATAGGCCTGTTCTGGTTCATCGCAGTGGTTAAGTTTGGCATACTAATATATGGCTGGCACACCGGCCGTGAAATCGCCAACCAAAGCCTTTATCTTTCCTCAAACATGCTGTTTGCAGGAATTATCGGTGTGATCGCCTCTGGCGTTATCAAAGCAAAATTTTTAACAATTGCCCCATTAATTTACCTTGGAAAGATAAGCTACGGCCTCTATCTGTGGCACCCATTCGCAATTCAGGTTGTGGACTCGCTACAATACAGAGGGCACTTCCTTTGGGTAACTGGATCAATGATATGGATGTCAAAACTTGCTCTGACCATCGCGATTTCTGCCCTGTCATTTAAGCTTTTTGAGTTGCCATTCCTTAAGCTTAAGGACAGATTTACTAAGAGGTAGTCCAGGTATTTTCCTAAGGTAATATCTATCCATATATGGTTTATTGTGTATGATGAACTCACCAACTAAGGGGGTTCTTATGCACATTAAACGGTGGTCATTATGGCAACCTCGCTGACAACGGAGTCACTCAACCAGGGGCTTAGCCTCGGCGCACTGGCTTCCGTTGTTGCCGGGGTTCCTCCGGAAGTGGCGCTCGGGGCGCTTGCTGGCGCGGTAATTTTTGTTACCTCGGCAGTTGAATATCCCATAAAGCGCCGGTTGCTCATGGCGCTTCTCAGCTTCCTCTGTGGCGTTCTCTTCTATAAAGCAACATCTTCAATTCTGATAGGCGTTGCCAGCCTGATCCCCACGATTACGCAGGACTCTTTCGAAAAGGGTATTGTGTTTTCTGCCGGGGCATTCGTGTCGGCAATTGTCGCCGTCCGCATTGGTATCTGGCTATATCACCGTTCTGAAAATCCACGCGACCTGATCCCGGGGAGAAAAGACGATGACCAGTCCTGATCTGCTGTTAATCCTGAACGCAATAATCTGCGGCGGCATTGCTGTCCGCGTCCTGCTATTCCGCCGTGACGGGTCACGCCATCGCTGGTGGGGTGGATGGCTCGCCTACATCCTGATTGTCGTGGCTGCCAGCGTTCCTATCCGCACCTTCTACGGATACTACGTCAGCGCCGACTGGTCAGAAGTCATCATCAAAGCCGTGTTCCTTGCTGCGCTCATCAAGACAAAAGGGAACGTGGTGCAAATTTTCAAGATAACGAGGTCCCAGCATGGACATTAAGCAATTTCAGCGTGCAGCTGGTATCAGCGACGTGTTGGCCACGCGCTGGTATCTGCATATCACCGCAGCCATGAAAGAGTTTGGTATAGAACAACCGCTGCACCAGGCGATGTTTATAGCGCAGGTTGGGCATGAGTCAGGCGGCTTCACCCGGCTGCAGGAAAACTTCAACTACAGCGTTTCCGTGCTGGCAGGATTCGTCCGTGCAGGCCGACTCACCCAGGGCCAGGCCAACGCGCTTGGCCGCCGTGCTGGTGAGCCGTCGTTGCCGATGGAGCGTCAGCGTGCGATTGCCAACCTGGTTTACAGTAAGCGAATGGGGAACAACGGGCCGACAGACGGCTGGTTCTACCGCGGGCGCGGGCTTATCCAGATCACCGGTCTGAACAACTACCGGGATTGTGGCAACGGCCTGAAGGTGGATCTGGTCAAACAACCGGAACTGCTGGCACAAGACGAATATGCGGCCCGCAGCGCGGCGTGGTTCTTCTCCACCAAAGGCTGCATGAAGTACACCGGTGACCTGGTGCGCGTCACGCAGATCATCAATGGCAGCCAGAACGGTATCGACGACCGTCGCGCGCGGTACATCACAGCCACTAAGGTGCTGTCGGTATGATCTCGGCATTCGTCAAAGCGTACTGGAAACAGTTGCTTATCGTGGTGATGCTTGCTGCCCTGGTGGCCTGCGGAGTGGTTGCCTGGAATGTTCACGGCAGCCACCAGTACGACGCCGGGTATGCGCAGGCCAAGGCAGACCGAAAAGCTGAAGATGATAAAGCTCGTCAGCATGACGAAGAGGAGAAAGCGACCAATGAACGTGAAGCGCAACAGAGGATCGACCAGGCGCGCAATGATGCTCTTGACGCTGCCGCTCGCGCTGGCCGGTTGCAGCAACAGCTCGTTGCCATCCGTGAGCAGCTCAGGCAGTATAACGCCACTGTCGGCGCTGGGTCGTCAGCCGCAGACACCGGAGTTTTGCTTGCCGACGTGCTCAGCAAATCTCTCGAGCGAAACCGACAACTGGCAGAGTACGCTGACCGGGCCGCCGAAGCTGGACGAGTCTGTGAAAAGCAGTACGATTCGCTGACCCGTTGACATGGCATTTTTCATGGTACTGATTTCCGGTGACGGTATATAAAACGGTACGGTGAAAATTAGTTTTCAGAAACTTTTTACTACTCAATTGGTTATGTATGCCGTAAATAATTGAGTGGGAATAAGTTTCCCCCGTTAGTCAGTGAACAAAACCCTCTGTTATTACAGAGGGTTTTTTTATTTACGGCGGTGCTGACCTTAGGAAACGTCAATCGGCTATTGTTGGTGGTCTAAATATGGTCTATATTAAAACTAAGGCATGACCATCAGGTGGACGCATCATGAAAGTAGAGACAATCAGCTACGTTAAAAAGAACGCGGCAACGCTCGATCTGTCAGAACCCATCCTGGTTACACAAAATGGTGTACCTGCTTATGTTATAGAATCCTATGACCAGCAGCAGGAACGGGAAAATGCCATTGCTTTGCTGAAGCTTCTTACCCTGTCAGAAAAAGATAAAGCGGAAGGGCGCGTGTTCTCCAAAGACCAGTTGCTGGATGGGCTTGCGGATTAATGCAGAGTGCTTAACGTTAAGGGACTTTCATGGAACAGCGGGTGACCTTTGAGTACACGCTTACGGTAAAGCACTGCCTCGACACAATAACGGGTTTCCTGCGCCGTATTGATGTTGAGCCACGCCCGGTTATCGCAGATATTCTCACACAGTTTGAGAGTACCGTTGGTCAGTTCCCGCAGGGGTGCCAGATTTGCCCTGAGCTACTGAAAATTGGCTGTGCCAAATACCGGGAGTTTAACCACGCTGAAGGCTACCGGGTTTTGTACTCAGTAGACGGAACGTTAGTGACAGCACATGTGATCCTGGCACATCGACAGGATATCCAGCAGTTACTTTTTAAGCGTCTGATAACCATGTAATGACCTCACTTCCCGCCACCCAACTGATACGCCAGCGCCACCACCAGCGACTGCACCAGGCATAGCGTTGCTGACTGAGAGCGGAACGCATCCACCTGCGCCTCTTTCACCACAAAGCAGAGATCGCTAAATGTTGCCAGCGGGCTTATCTGGCTGTCGGTGATCACAATCTGCCGTGCGCCAACGCTGGCGGCGGTTTCGCTGACCATCACCGTCTCTTCCGCGTACGGCGAGAAGCTAATCGACACCACAATGTCGCGTGCCTTAATGCGGTTGATCTGTTCGCGCAGCATTCCGCCCATCCCGTCGAGCAGAACAGGGCGGCACTCCAGATGGCTCAGAGCGTAGGTCAGATAGGCTGCCACGCTAAAAGAACGGCGCAGGCCAGCAATGTAGATGGTATCGGCTTCAGCCAGTAGCTGTACCGCGCGTTCGAGCATTTCCGGTTCGGCACGGGCGGCCAGCTGCTGAAGTGCCTGCGCATTGGAACGCGCAAACTCCTGCAGGATATCCAGCGGCGTTTCCGGGACGGCTTCGCTCTCCATTTCGCGGAACATCCGCGCGCGGTCGCTGTAGCTGGCGGTCTCTTCAACCAGGTTCATTCGAAACAGCTGTTTCATTTCGTTGAAGCCGGTGAAGTCAAACGCGTTAGCAAAGCGGATCAACGTCGACGGTGGAACATCGGCGCGTTCAGCAATGACGGCGACCGTATCAAAGGCCACGCTGTTCGTGTTATCCAGCACATAGCGGGAGACCTGCTGCAGCCTCTTACTCAGGTTATCGTAGCGATCGCGGATTTGCTGCTGCAGTTCGTTCAGGCTGGTTGCTGTTGTCATTTTGTCCCCCAAATACAGTTTTATGATTCTAAACGCAAAACCGCGTCTTTTAAATGTCGGCCATCCATCTGGCATCAAAAATGAAACAGAAGCTTCAGCCATTGACTCGTGTGAAATTCCTTAATAGCGCAGGCTGTGCCAGTGATGTTGGTCGTTAACATAAAAATCCATCCTTGATCACAATAATCATCATTTATTTTATTTCAACTTAAAATGGAATATTTGTTTCATATATAGTGTTCAGTAAACACAGTGTTCAGGTAACAATCACGTATCAACAGCGAGAGGTTAAGGATGGAGACGGTAGCGAATTTTATTCACGGCGAATGTGTCACCGGTTCAGGCCAGCGCGTTCAGGCAATCTTCAACCCGGCCACTGGCGAGCAGATCCGCCAGGTGGTGATGAGTACGGCACAGGAAACCGGGCAGGCCATTGCGGCCGCGCAGCAGGCGTTTCCGGCGTGGTCACGTCATTCTCCGCTTAAACGCGCACGAGTGATGTTCCGCTTCAAAGCGTTGCTGGAGGAGAACACCGAGAGGCTTGCCCGCTTAATTAGCGAAGAGCATGGCAAAGTGTTTTCCGACGCGGTCGGTGAACTGACCCGTGGACTGGAAGTGGTGGAGTTCGCCTGCGGTATTCCGCATCTGCAAAAAGGTGAGCACTCTGCCAACGTCGGTACCGGCGTCGATAGCCACTCGCTGATGCAGCCGCTCGGAGTTTGTGTCGGGATCACACCGTTTAACTTCCCGGCGATGGTGCCGATGTGGATGTTCCCGATTGCGCTGGCGACGGGTAATACCTTCGTGCTGAAACCGTCGGAAAAAGATCCTTCCTTGGCACTCGCACTGGCAAAACTGCTGAAAGAGGCCGGGCTGCCGGACGGTGTATTCAACGTCGTGCAGGGCGATAAAGAGTCCGTTGACGTGCTGCTGACTGACCCGCGCGTGCAGGCGGTGAGTTTTGTCGGCTCAACGCCAATTGCGGAATACATTTACCAGACTGCATCCGCCCACGGTAAACGCTGTCAGGCGCTGGGTGGGGCGAAAAACCACTGCATTCTTATGCCAGACGCCGACATGGATATGGCGACGAATGCCATTATGGGCGCAGCCTATGGTGCGGCGGGTGAACGCTGTATGGCGCTCTCTGTGGTGCTGGCGGTCGGTGATAAAGCAGCAGATGACCTCTGTGCGCGGCTGGAAAAACAGATCGCCGTACTGCGCGTTGGGCCAGGTCTGGATCAGACGCCGGAAAACGAGATGGGGCCACTGATCTCCTCAGTACACCGTAGCAAAGTGCTGGGCTATATCGACAGCGGAGAATCACAGGGGGCGAACCTGCGCGTCGACGGGCGTGGTTTCAGTGTTAAAGGCCATGAGAAGGGTTACTTTGTCGGGCCGACCCTGTTCGATAACGTCACGCCAGAGATGACCATCTATAAAGAAGAGATTTTCGGGCCGGTGCTTTCTGTGGTGCGCGTAGCAGATTACAACAGCGCAGTGGAACTGATTAACCGTCATGAATATGGTAATGGCACGGCGATTTTCACCCGTGACGGCGGCTGCGCGCGGCGCTTCTGCGAAGAGGTACAGGCCGGTATGGTTGGTGTAAACGTGCCGATCCCGGTACCGATGGCGTTCCATAGCTTTGGCGGCTGGAAGCGTTCCATTTTTGGCGCACTTAACGTCCACGGCAATGACGGCGTGCGTTTCTACACCCGAATGAAAACCGTCACTGCGCGCTGGCCTGAAATGCAGCAAGACACCGGCGCTGCATTCTCCATGCCGACGCTGGGCTGACAGGAGGTGTTATGCAAACCGAACGTATGACTATGGCCCAGGCGCTGGTCAGGTTCCTGAATCAACAATATGTCTGTGTCGATGGACAAGAAACGCCCTTCGTGGAGGGCGTGGCGACCATCTTTGGTCATGGTAATGTGCTTGGCATCGGTCAGGCGCTGGAGCAGGATGCCGGCCATCTGAAAGTGATGCAGGGATGTAACGAGCAGGGCATTGCCCATATGGCGACAGGATTCGCCAAACAGCACCGTCGCCAGCGTATTTTTGCCGTGACGTCATCCGTCGGGCCGGGGGCGGCTAACATGGTGACGGCGGCAGCGACCGCCACGGCGAACCGCATCCCGCTGCTTCTGCTACCGGGTGATGTTTATGCCAGTCGCCAGCCAGACCCGGTGTTGCAGCAAATTGAGCAGTATCACGATCTCAGTATCAGCACCAATGATTGCTTCCGTCCGGTTTCCCGCTACTGGGATCGTATCAACCGGCCGGAACAGTTAATGAGTGCGATGTTAAGTGCGATGCGAACGCTGACTGACCCCGCAAACACGGGGGCGGTGACTATTTGCCTGCCGCAGGATGTGCAGGGCGAGGCGTGGGATTATCCGCTGAGCTTCTTTGCGCGTCGCGTGCATCACATAGAGCGTCGACCGCCTGACCCACAGCGTCTGGCACGGGCTCAGGATCTGATTGCCCGCAAACACCGTCCGCTGGTGGTATGCGGTGGTGGGGTGCGCTATTCCGGTGCGCATGATGCGTTTCGCGAGTTTGTCGAGACGCTGCAACTGCCGTTTGCCGAAACCCAGGCCGGAAAGGGGGCGCTGGTCAGCGATCACCCGCTGAACATGGGGGGGATTGGAGTGACGGGCGGGATGGCGGCGAATCAGCTCGCCCCGCAGGCCGATCTGGTGATTGGCATCGGGACACGCCTGACGGACTTTACGACGGGCTCAAAAGCGCTGTTTTCCCATCCGGATGTTGAGTTTCTGCTGCTGAACGTAGCGGAGTTTGATGCCCTGAAGCTGGACGCCACCGCGCTGATTGCCGATGCCCACACCGGGCTGACGGCATTAACCCAGGCGCTTAAGCATTACCGCAGCCGCTGGGGTGATGAGATCTCACTGGCGCGGGAAGCCTGGCACGACGAGTGCCGCCGTCTGTGGATGCGGGACTGGCACCCTGATGATGCGCCCGAAGTGGCGGGGCATCTTGATGCACAGCTGGCAGAGTACGGCGACACGCTCAACACCCGGTTGACCCAGACGCGGGTGCTGGGGCTTATTAACCAGCATATTGAAGATAACGCCATCGTGGTGGGGGCCGCCGGTTCGCTGCCGGGGGATCTACAGCGGCTCTGGCAGGTCAAAACGCCGGACAGCTACCATCTGGAGTACGGCTATTCCTGTATGGGATACGAGATTGCCGCCGCCATCGGGGCGAAGCTGGCGAAACCACAGCAGCCGGTTTACGCCGCAGTGGGAGACGGCTCATACATGATGCTGCACTCCGAGCTGCAAACGGCGGTGCAGGAGGGGATAAAAGTCACCATTCTGCTGTTTGATAACGCCAGCTTCGGCTGTATTAACAACCTGCAGATGGGGCACGGAATGGGCAGCTTTGGCACGGAAAACCGCCACCGCAACCCGCTTACCGGGCGGCTGGACGGGCCACTGGTGAAGGTCGATTTTGCCAAAAATGCCGAAAGCTATGGCTGTCGCGCATGGCGGGTGCATGATGAGCAAAGTCTTCTGACGGCGCTGGAAGCGTCCCGTGCGCATCCCGGGCCAACGCTACTGGATATCAAAGTGCTGCCGAAAACCATGACCCATGATTATGCGTCCTGGTGGCGAACCGGTGATGCGCAGGTGGCTGAATCACTTGCGGTTCGTCACGCGGCTGAGCAAACCCAGGAGATGCTGAAAAAAGCCCGTCAGTATTAAGTTTTCCCACCGTAACGAAATTTTCATTTCATTTTCTTTTTTCCCTCACCCGGACCCTCTCCCCACAGGGGAGAGGGAGAAAAGACGGCTCTGTACCGTTCCCTCTTCCCTTTGGGAAGAGGGTTATGGTGAGGGGCATATCGTCCACGATGTTGTGAGATTGATAACAAAATTTATCTCATTCATCTCAAAAGTGTTAACCCGCACTCAAAAACATAATTTTCACTATTTATAAAAATGAAATAAATGTTTTATTTATAGGGTCGTTAGTTCACAGCATTCACCAACACCGGGAGCCGTTATGTTTAACATTGCTTTACTGGGCGCTGGCCGAATTGGCCAGGTACATGCAGCTAACATCGCCAGCCACAACGCGACCACGCTCTGGTCCGTGGTCGACCCGAATCAGGAATTTGCCACTCGTCTCGCGACACACTATCAGGCGCGCCAACAGAGCCTGGATGAAGCGATGAACGACCCTAATGTTCATGCCGTGCTGATTGCCTCCGCCACGGATACCCACGCGGATCTGATTGAAATGGCTGCCCGTCATGGCAAAGCCATCTTCTGTGAAAAGCCCGTACACCTGGATCTTGCCCGCGTGCGCGACTGTCTGAAAGTGGTCAAAGAGTATGACGTACCGCTGTTCATCGGCTTTAACCGTCGTTTTGACCCGCAGTTTCGTCGTGTGAAAACCGACGTGCTGGCCGGGCGTATCGGTAAGCCGGAATCGCTGCTGATCATCTCGCGCGATCCGTCTCCTCCGCCTGCAGAATATGTGCGCGTTTCCGGCGGCATGTTCCGTGATATGACCATCCATGATTTTGATATGGCGCGCTTCATCATGGGTGAAGAGCCAGTGTCGGTGTTTGCCCAGGGCAGCAATCTGGTTGACCCGGCGATTGGTGAGGCGGGCGATATCGACACCGCGTTTATTGTCCTGAAATATGCCTCCGGCGCGATGGCAACCATCGTTAACAGCCGTCGCTCTGCCTACGGCTACGACCAGCGTCTTGAGCTGCACGGCTCTGAAGGGCTGCTGTGCGCGGGCAATATCCTTGAAAACCAGGTGCAGCATTACGGCAAACAGGGCTGCACCAGTGCGCTGCCGGAACACTTCTTCCTGCAACGCTACAAATCCGCCTATGCCGCGGAATGGGAACACTTCGTTGCGGTACTGCGCGGCGAAACGGTTCCTGATTGCAGCGGCGATGATGGTGAACGTGCGCTGTACCTTGCGGATAAAGCGCTGGAATCACTGCGTAGCCAGCGTGAGATCGTCCTCTAAACCACAACAACCCTACACAGAGAGACATAATAATGAAAAAACTGATCTTAGCCGCCCTCATCGCCATGACATCCGGGGCAGCAATGGCCGAAAGCGAGCAAATCGTATTCAGTACGCCAAACCTGGCCATGCCGTTTGAAGTCCACATGCAGCGCACGGCAGTGAAAGCGGCGAAAGAAATGGGGGTGAACCTGCAGGTGCTGGATGGTCAGGGAAGTTCGCCGAAGCAGGTGGCTGACCTGGAAAATGCCATCACCCGTGGGGCGCAGGGATTCATCGTCTCCCCGAATGACGTGAACGCCGTTTCCAGCGCGGTAGATGAAATTCAGGATGCGAAACTGCCTATCGTCACGCTCGACCGCTCCGTCGACAGCCAGAAGAAAGTGCCGCACTTTGGCGCTAACAACTATAAAGGGGGGCAGGCGATTGGCGACTTCGTCAAAACCAAATTCCCCAACGGGGCAGACATCATTCTGCTGACCGGTCAGCCAGGTTCCTCCTCTAACATCGAGCGCACCAAAGGCATTCGCGACAGCCTGAAAGCGGGGGGCGATAAGTACAAGATCGTCGCCGATCAGACCGGTAACTGGATGCGCTCTGAAGGCATGCGCATTGTGGAAAGCGTACTGCCGTCGCTGCCAAAACGCCCTCAGGTGATCCTCTCTGCGAACGACGATATGGCGCTGGGCGCGATTGAAGCCCTGCAAGGGCAGGGCGTGAAGCCGGGTGAAATTCTTGTCACCGGCTTTGATGCGGTGCCTGAAGCGCTGGCCCGCGTGCGCGACGGTTGGCTGGCGGTGACAGCCGATCAGCGTCCGGGTTTCGCGGTACAAACGGCGATGAGCCAGCTGGTGGCGAACGTGCGTGAGAAGAAAGCGATCACCGGTGCTGACTACCCACCAACGCTTATCACCAAAGAGAACCTGCAGCAGGCTGAGCGTATCGGTGAGGCCGGTAACTAACATATTCGGAGCCGCCCCAGCGGCGGCTCCTTATGAGGAGGAGCAGACTGATGTCGCAACCCTTACTGAAAGTGACCGACCTGGCAAAAAGCTTTTCCGGCGTCTGGGCGCTGAGCAGCGCTCAGTTGACCGTCGGCAGCGGAGAAATTCACGCTCTGCTGGGTGAAAACGGAGCGGGAAAGTCCACGCTGTTGAAAGCACTTGCGGGCGCACAGCCGCAAACGCGCGGGGATATCTGGTTCAACGGCGAAACGCTGCCAGTGGATGATTCTCCGGTGGCGCGGCAGAACAAGGGCATTATCACTATCTATCAGGAATTTAACCTGCTGCCCAATATGACCGTCGCGGAAAATATGTTCCTGGGCCGCGAGCCGCGCAAGCGTAACCTGATTGTCGACGAGAAGGCGGTAAATCAGGAAGCGCAGGTCATTCTCGATTACCTGCAGCTGAACGTTGCGCCGACTACGCCTGTTGCTCGTCTGAGCGTGGCCCAGCAGCAGATGGTGGAAATCGCCCGGGCGCTGACGCTGAACGCCAGACTGATCATTATGGACGAGCCTTCCGCAGCCCTGAGTGACAGCGAGGTGGAGAGCCTGCACCGCGTGGTGCGGGAGCTTAAAAGCCGTGGCGTGAGCATTATTTATGTCACTCACCGTCTGCACGAAGTCTTTCAGCTTTGCGATCGGTTTACCGTTTTCCAGGATGGCCGCTTCACTGGCTCCGGGGCGGTCGCGGATACCACCGTAGAGCAGTTGATCCGCCTGATGGTGGGACGCGACGTGGCCTTTAACCGTCGCCCTTCCAGCGAAACGCATCATGAAGACAAACCCATTCGTCTGGCGGTGAAGGGGCTGAGCCGTGAAAAGCCGCCGCTGGATCCACATGGCATTGCGCTGCATGACATCAGCTTCCACGTTCATGCTGGCGAAGTGCTGGGGATTGCCGGGCTGGTGGGGGCCGGGCGAACCGAAGTGGCGCGCTGCCTGTTTGGTGCCGACGCCTTTACCTCCGGTGTGTTTGAACTGGACGGCGTACCGTATCAGCCGCGCGACCCGCTTTACGCACTGGATCAGGGCGTGGCGCTGGTGCCGGAAGATCGTAAAAAAGAGGGCGCGGTGCTGGGCCTGTCAATTCGCGACAACCTGTCACTCTCCTGCCTCTCTTCATTGCTGCACTGGCGCTGGTTCGTCAACACCCGCAAAGAGGACGACCTGATTGAGTCTTACCGTCAGGCGTTGCAAATCAAGATGGTCAACAGCGAGCAGGAGGTACGTAAGCTCTCCGGCGGGAATCAACAAAAAGTGATCCTCGCACGCTGCATGGCGCTGAACCCGCGCGTGCTGATCGTTGATGAGCCGACGCGAGGCATTGACGTTGGCACCAAATCGGAAGTGCATCAGGTGCTGTTTGATATGGCAAAAAAAGGCGTGGCGGTGATCGTGATCTCCTCCGATCTGCCTGAGGTGATGGCGGTTTCTGACCGGATCATCACCCTGAGTGAAGGCCGGGTTACCGGCGAGATCCACGGCGACGACGCCAGTGAAGAGCGGCTTATGACGATGATGGCCATCAACCACAACGCCCTGAACGCGGCATAACGGAGTTTCTCATGACGCAAATGATTTCTAAAACGCAGGTTCCGGTTAAACGCGCCGGGCGCATCGATCCCATCGCCTTTTTTGAGCGCTTCGGGGTGTTGATTTTCATGATCCTGCTGCTGATTTTCTTTCAGTTGCAGAACAGCAATTTTCTCTCTGAACGCAATATTTTCAATATCCTGACCGAAGTGTCTATCTACGGGATCATGGCCGTGGGGATGACCTTCGTCATTCTGACCGCCGGGATTGACCTGTCCGTGGGGTCCATTCTGGCGGTCTGCGCCATGACTGCCGCGTATGTGATTAAGGGTGACAACTTCACCACCGTCGATCCCAACGCCTGGGGCGGCATGAGCTGGCTGATTGGGCTGGGGATTTGTCTGGCAATGGGGACTGCCATTGGCTTCCTGCACGGTCTTGGCGTGACGCGCCTGCGTCTGCCGCCGTTTATCGTCACTCTCGGCGGGATGACCATCTGGCGTGGTCTGACGCTGGTGATTAACGACGGCGCACCGATTGCCGGTTTCGACCCGGGCTACCGCTGGTGGGGGCGTGGCGAGCTGCTCGGCATTTCGATTCCAATCTGGATCTTTGCTCTGGTCGCCATTGGCGGTTATCTGGCACTGCATAAAACCCGCTGGGGGCGCTTTGTGTACGCCATCGGTGGCAACCCGGAGGCGGCGCGCCTGGCCGGGGTCAATGTGAAGCGGGTGTTGGTGAGCGTCTACGTGCTGATTGGCTGTCTGGCGGGGCTGGCGGGCTTTATCCTCAGCGCGCGTCTGGGGAGTGCGGAAGCGGTGGCCGGGATCTCATTTGAGCTGCGCGTCATTGCCTCGGTGGTGATCGGCGGGACTTCGCTGATGGGCGGCTACGGACGTATCGGCGGCACCATCATCGGCTCGATCATTATGGGCATTCTGATTAACGGCCTGGTACTGATGAACGTCTCGGCCTACTACCAGCAAATTATTACCGGGTTAATTATCGTTCTGGCTGTGGCATTTGATACCTATGCCAAGAGCCGTCGCGGCGCATTGTGAGGGATAAATAATGAAAGAAGTACGCATTGGACTCATCGGTACCGGGTATATCGGCAAGGCACATGCCATTGCCTATGCCCAGGCACCGACGGTGTTTAACCTGCACGGCAAACTGGTACGCGAAATGGTGGCGGAAGTGACCCCGGAACTGGCGGCCGAACGGGCGCAGGCGTTTGGCTTTAACCGCTCTACCGGCGACTGGCGCGCGCTGGTGGCGGATCCGGCCATCGACGTGGTGGACATTTGCTCGCCCAACCATCTGCATAAGGAGATGGCGCTGGAAGCGATTCGTCACGGCAAACACGTTTATTCGGAAAAGCCGCTGGCGCTGAATGCCCACGATGCGCGTGAAATGGTCGAGGCCGCCGAACGGGCAGGGGTGAAAACGCTGGTGGGTTTCAACTACATGAAAAACCCGACGGCACAGCTGGCGAAAGAGATTATTGCGCGCGGAGAAATTGGCGAGGTGATCCACTTCTACGGCACGCACAACGAAGACTACATGGCCGACCCGCTTTCCCCCATTCACTGGCACTGTTTTAAAGAGACGGCAGGGCTGGGGGCGCTGGGCGATCTGGCGGCGCATATTGTCAACATGGCGCACTATCTGGTCGGTGATATTGAGCAGGTCTGTGGTGACCTGAAGATTGTGGTGCCGGAGCGCCCGGCGAAGGTCGGTTCGGCGGAAATGATCGCGGTGGAAAACGAGGATCAGGCTCATGCGATGGTGCGTTTCGCGGGCGGGGCGCTGGGGGTCATTGAAACCTCCCGTGTCGCCTGTGGCCGCAAGATGGGGCTGTCGTATGTGATCACCGGTACCAAAGGAGCCATCAGTTTTACCCAGGAGCGGATGGCGGAACTGAAACTTTACCTGCATGACGATCCGGTCAACCGCCAGGGGTTCCGCACGCTGCTCGTTGGCCCGTCACACCCGGACTATGGCGCATTTTGTATGGGGGCAGGGCATGGTATCGGTTTTAACGATCAGAAAACCGTGGAAGTGCGTGACCTGGTGGACGGCATTGCCACTGGTACGCCGATGTGGCCGGACTTCGAAGAGGGCTGGAAGGTGTCACGCGTACTTGACGCCATTGCACTCTCACACCAGCAAGGCCGCTGGCTGAACGTGAACGACATTGTCTGAAGAGGTATCAACGTGGAAAAGCAGTTTGATGTGATATGCATGGGCCGCGTGGCGGTTGACCTCTACAGCCAGCAGATTGGCGCGCGGCTGGAGGATGTGTCGAGCTTTGCGAAATATCTCGGCGGTTCGTCCGGCAACGTGGCGTACGGCACGGCGCGCCAGGGCTTACGCTCGTCGATGCTGGCGCGCGTCGGCGATGAACATATGGGGCGCTTCCTGCGCGAAGAGTTAAACCAGGTGGGCTGCGATACCAGCCATCTGATTACCGATAAAGAACGCCTGACGGCGCTGGTGCTACTCGGCATTAAAGACCGGGACACCTTTCCACTGATTTTTTACCGCGATAACTGCGCGGATATGGCGATTACCGCCAGCGATGTAGATGAACAGTACATCGCTTCCGCACGTTGTCTTGCCATCACCGGGACGCATCTTTCTCATCCGCAAACGCGCGAAGCGGTACTGACGGCGCTGAACTACGCCCGTCGGCACGGTCTGCGCACGGTACTGGATATCGACTATCGCCCGGTACTGTGGGGGCTGACCTCATTAGGTGACGGCGAAACGCGCTTTATTGCTGCCGATAAGGTGACCCGCGAGCTGCAGGAGGTGCTGCATCTGTTTGACGTGATTGTCGGCACCGAAGAGGAGTTCCATATCGCGGGCGGCAGCACCGATACGTTGCAGGCGCTGGTACAGGTTCGCGCGGTAAGTAAGGCTACGCTGGTCTGCAAACGCGGCGCGCTGGGTTGCTCGGTTTATACCGATGCCATTCCGCCACGTCTGGATGATGGCCTGACGGTGACCGGCGTGCGCGTTGAAGTGCTGAATGTGCTCGGCGCGGGGGATGCATTTATGTCTGGCCTGCTGCGTGGTTATCTTAACGATGAGGGCTGGGAGCAGGCGTGCCGCTATGCTAACGCCTGTGGGGCGCTGGTGGTGTCGCGCCACGGTTGTGCCCCCGCAATGCCGGGCAAAATTGAGCTGGATGATTACCTTTCCCGTGCAGCGCAGGTACCGCGTCCCGACCTCGACCCGCATCTCAACCATCTGCACCGCGTCACGACCCGTCGGCGTCAATGGCCGGAGCTGTGCGTCATGGCCTTCGATCACCGTAGCCAGCTTGAAGAAATGGCGATGCAGTGCGGTGCGTCTCTGAAGCGTATTCCGGCGCTGAAGCAGCTGATCCTGCAGGCCAGCCGCGAGGCGGCAAACTGCGCCGGGCTGGAAGGTAAAGCCGGGTTGCTGTGTGACGGTACCTTTGGTCAGGACGCGCTGAATTCGATTACCGGTGAAGGCTGGTGGATTGGCCGTCCGATTGAGCTGCCAGGTTCCCGTCCACTGGAGATGGAGCACGGCAATATCGGTACCCAGCTCATCAGCTGGCCGCAGGAACATGTGGTGAAATGCCTGGTCTTTTTCCATCCGGAAGATGCGCATGGCCTGCGTCTGGAGCAGGAGCAGAAAATCGCCGAGGTGTACCACGCCTGCTGCCAGTCCGGGCATGAGCTGCTGCTGGAGGTGATCCTGCCTGCCAGCATGCCGCGCAGTGACGAGCTGTATCTGCGTGCCATTTCCCGCTTCTACAACCTGGGGATTTACCCCGACTGGTGGAAACTGCCGCCGCTCTCTTCCGCTGGCTGGACGGCGCTGGGCGAGATCATTGAACGCCGTGACCCGCACTGTCGCGGCGTGGTGATCCTCGGGCTTGATGCGCCGGCAGAGCAACTGCGTGCCGATTTCAAAGCCGCCGCCGGTCAGGCGCTGGTGAAAGGGTTTGCCGTGGGGCGCACGCTGTTTGGCGATGCCTCCCGCGCGTGGCTGAAACACGATATTGATGATGCGCAGCTGGTCGCGCGCATCCGGGACAACTACCTGCAGCTTATCGCCTGGTGGCGTGAGCGCGGACAAGCATAATTCAGGAGACAAAGATGACTGTGCAATTAGGCATTAACCCGCTGACATGGACCAACGACGATTTGCCTTCTCTTGGCGCGGAGACGCCACTGGATACCTGTCTGAGCGAAGGAAAAGAGGCCGGGTTTGCCGGTTTCGAACTGGGCAACAAATTCCCGCGTGAAGCGCGACTGCTTGGCCCCATTCTGCAGCGTCATGATTTACAACTGGTCTCCGGCTGGTATTCCGGTCGTTTACTGGAGCGCAGCGTGGAGGAGGAGATTGCCGCCGTGCAATCGCACCTCACGTTACTGCGTGAACTGGGCGCGAAGGTGCTGGTTTTCGCTGAAGTGAGCGGCTGCATTCATGGCGAGCAGCAGACCCCGGTTCACCTGCGTCCCCGCTTCCCGCAGGAACGCTGGAAAGAGTACGGAGAAAAGCTCACCGCGTTTGCCCGCTATACGCAACAGCAGGGCGTTCAGATTGCCTATCATCACCATATGGGGACGGTGATTGAGTCCGCTGAAGACGTGGATAACCTGATGATTCACACTGGTGAAGAGGTTGGGCTACTGCTGGATACCGGTCATCTGACCTTTGCCGGCGTCGATCCGCTGGTGGTCGCGCAGCGCTGGGCATCCCGCATTAATCATGTTCACTGCAAAGATGTCCGTGCCGACGTGCTGGCCGACGTCAAAAATCGCAAAACCAGCTTCCTGGATGCGGTGCTGAGCGGCGTTTTCACCGTGCCGGGCGACGGCAGCGTGAACTACCCGCCGATTATGGCATTGCTGAAAGCGAACCAGTATCAGGGCTGGCTGGTGGTGGAAGCTGAGCAGGATCCGGCTATCGCACACCCGCTCACGTATGCCCGTCTGGGATATAACAATCTGAGCCGCCTGGCGCGTGACGCCGGGCTTATCTGAGGAGGTGACATGTCACGTCTGTTATCACGCTGGCAGCAGCCCAACGCGGAAGGTTGTACGCAGTCAGTCACGCCGGAACGTGCAGGCTGGGGGCTCGTTGGCTTTGACGTTTATGAGCTGGAGGAGGGGCAGGCGCTGACGCTGCCCGCTGTCGGTGAAGAGCGCTGTCTGGTGCTGGTGGCCGGACTCGCTGCCATCAGCACTCCCACGGCGCAGTTTAGCGATATCGGTGAGCGGATGAGCCCGTTCGAGCGGATCAAACCCTGGGCGGTTTACGTTACGCCGAACGAAGCGGTGCAGGTGAAGGCGTTGACAAAGCTGGAGCTGGCGGTCTGTTCTGCACCGGGTAAAGGGACGTACCCGACGCGACTGATCGCGCCACAGGATATTGGCGGTGAAGCGCGCGGAAAAGGCCATAACCAGCGCTATGTGCATAATATTCTGCCGGAAGATAAGCCTGCCGACAGTTTGCTGGTGGTGGAGGTCTGGACCAACGAAGGCTGTACCAGTTCGTATCCGAGCCACAAGCACGACACCGATAACCCGCCGCACGAAACCTACCTTGAGGAGACGTATTACCATCGCCTCAACCCGGAGCTGGGGTTTTGTATGCAACGCGTCTACACCGACGACAGAACGCTGGATGAGTGCATGGCGGTCTATAACCGTGACGTGGTCATGGTGCCGAAGGGCTATCACCCGGTGGCGACGATGGCCGGGTATGACAGCTACTATCTGAACGTGATGGCAGGCCCGGTGCGCAAATGGATGTTCACGTGGGAGGATGACCACGCGTGGATTAACAAGGATTATCCCGCGCACAACCGGTCCTGATATGTGTTAAACCCGCAAGATGGAGTGACCTGCTGTATGGGGTCTTTTCATCAATGCGGGTTTTTTTATGCCTGATCTACGGATTTTTGCGTTATCCACCAGAACAGTAGCGCGAGCAGGCTGACCGTTCCGCCGAGCAGGCACACACCCTGCCAGCCAACGGCGGCATAGGTTATTGTCGTGCCTATCGCCCCAAACCCGCTGCCGGTGGCATAGAAAAGCATATAAAGGCCAACCAGCCGGCTATGTGCCTCGGGGCGGGTGCGGAAGATCAGGCTTTGGTTGGTTACGTGCAGCGCTTGTCCTCCCAAATCGAGCAACACGATGCCGATGAGCAGGATGCCGAGCGAGCGGTCCATCAGCGACAATGGCCACCATGCTAACAGTAAGATGACCAGCGCTGCCGCGCTGGTGTTCCGGGCATACCCCCGATCGGCCCATTGCCCTGCACGGGTAGCGGCAAGTGCTCCCACCACGCCAGCCAGACCAAACGCCCCAATCGCGGTATGTGAGAAGTTATAGGGTGGCGAACTCAGTGGAAGCACCAGTGCGCTCCAGAAAATATTGAACGCAGCAAACATCAGCAAGGCCAGTATGCCGCGTACTTGCAGCACTTTTTCTTTCCGTAGCAGGGTCAGCATTGAGCCAATAAGTTGCGGATAGCTCATTACAGTGGGAACGTCTGGCAGACGGGGGAGTTTCCACCACAGTGGAAATGCGATGATGACCATAAGCACGGCGGCACAGAGATATACTCCGCGCCAGCCTGCTATGTCACTTATGCCGCCGGAGAACACTCTGGCGAGTAACAGGCCAATAAACACGCCACCTTGTGCCGCACCAATGACGCGCCCTTGTTCATGGGGCGACGCGGCGCTGGCGGCATAAGCAATTAACCCCTGCGTCATTGCGGTACCCAACATGCCGGTGGCGAGCATGCCTGCCAAAAGGGTTGAGGAAGTCTGCGCTATGCCGACGGATATCAGCGCGGCCACAAGAGCCAACAGTTGTATTGCCATCAGGCGTTTGCGATCTACGTTGTCCCCCAATGGAACAACGAACAGCAAAGCCAGCGCGCAGCCGAGTTGCGTGGCGGTAACAACGCCGCCAACAGCCGCGTGACTGATACCGAATTCCCCGGCCAGCGCATCAAGCAAAGGCTGTGCGTAATAGACGTTAGCGACGCTTAATCCGCTGGCGATGGAAAACAGCCATATCAGGCTGCGGGGCATGTCAGTGGTGTTCTGCCTGTCTGACGGTAGTGGCGATGTTAGCGATGTTTTCACGATCCCGGCCTCATGCAACCTGATTTCAAAATGAAACTGGTTGAATGCTAGGGTATGTGGTTTTAAAATGCAACTTGTTATCGCAATCTGACGCTAGCGAGGAAATCTATGTCGACCCGTAAACCGACAACAAATGAATTTTGTCCCGTGCTTCGCTGTGTCGATCTTATCGGAGATCGCTGGTCGCTGCTTATCGTGCGTGATGCCTTTGATGGAATGCGTCGGTTCGGCGATTTTCAGCGCAGCCTGGGCGTCGCGCGAAACATTCTGTCCGATCGACTGAAAAAGCTGGTTGATGCGGAGATTCTGACCATGCAGGGCGCTTCAGATGGTACGGCGTATCAGGAGTATGTCCTGACGACGAAGGGGGAAAGCCTGTTCCCCATCGTCGTGGCGCTGCGGCAATGGGGGGAACAACATTTGTTCGAACCAGGAGAACGCCATTCATTGTTGGTTGATAACCGTACCGGAAAGCCGGTTCCATTTATGGCCCTGACAGCGCAGGACGGCACGGTACTGACAGCGGTCGGTACCCGGGTGAAAAAGGTAGAGTGAAGCCCGGTTTCTCCTTTGTCATTCAGGTCCGCTGAATGCGGGCGTATGTTATCGTCTTTATGTTTGCTCCTGATGGTTTTTTGTATCGGGTTATCCGCGAGGCTGCCGGGATACGGTGGGATACATTTTGCTGACAGATTCTGGGCGGATGTGCCTGTTACGACGCACAATAACGACCGCCAGCGCAGCGATGACCAGCGTCAGGCTCAGGGAAAACCATTGCGCTCCGGCAATCCCGAGCATGTTATTCAGCCACGCATAGGCAAACGGGGATGCCGCCGCCATCAGCTGTCCCGGGATAAGCAATACCCCGGTGCGTCTGGCATAGCTTTCAGCGCTGAACAACTCCAGCGGCAGCGTGGCTTTGACTATTGTCACCAACCCGTTTATCGCACCATACCCCAGCACAAATCCGGCGGCGAGCCACACAAATTTCGACCCGCCCAGCCCGACCAGAAAACAGAGCGGCATGGCAAGCGAGGTCAGTAGCGTCAGCCTGAGTGGTGTCAGGCGCGTACCTGCCATCACTTCCATCAGCCTTGCGCCAGTTTGACCAAATCCCCATAGCATCCCGATGCCAACCGGAAGGCCAACGCTGGCGATAAATTCCGGCAGATGTGTAGACGTACCGTTAGAGACAAAGGTGATGAGAGCGATAAATGCCGCATAGAGCCATCCGTTATGCGGGTCATCTTTCGATACAGACGCTTCTGTTTTTACAATGACGGAAGGCTTGTGGTGAGGCAGTTGGCAGATAAGCACAGCACTCAGCAGGCCAAAAAGGGCGTAAATCAGAAGCGCATCCTGCCAGTGCATCACCTTGAGTAACGCATCGCCCAATGGCCAAAATACGGCAGATGCCAGGCCACCTGCCAGCGTTACACGGGAAATCGTACGTCGGGCCTGTTGGCCGTAGAGATTTACCAGAGAGGCGAAAAGCGCGTCATACAGCGAAAGACGCATGCCAATGCCGGTGATGAGCCAGATGCCGTACCAGCCCGTTAACGTAGAGGTATACGTCATTACTACACAGCTTGCGGCAATCAGTAAGGTTCCGCCCATCACGACACGTTGCCCGCCAAAGCGAGCCAGCAAGCGGGCGACAAAAGGGGAGACGGCGGCCATCATCAGCATGGCGAGAGTCAGGCCGAGATAGATGTCGGGTGATGACCATCCCCGGTCGTGGGCAATTGCCTGTGCAAAGGTACCCGGCATGTAAAAAGAGATACCCCAGTTGATGAGCTGATTGCAACCGGCAGTCAGATATAGGCACCGGGGAAGTGCAGGTGTTTCCATTATTTTTCATTCCGTTAATGCAGTTGTCCTCAGCATAACGGGCGCGGTATTGTGCTGGCAGGCTCGTGACCTTATGACCTGTATAAGAGAAACTTTGAATGACGACGCTAAATCTGGGCAATCTGGCGACTTTTCGCCTGGTGGTACAGCGGGGCAGCTTTTCAGCCGCAGCGGATGTGCTTGGCCTTTCTCAGCCTGCGGTTAGCCTGCAAATCCGCCAGCTTGAGCAATTTCTTCAGACGCGATTGATTGAACGTACAGGGCGCGGCATTAAAGCCACCGCTGCCGGGCTGGCACTGTTAAGCCACGGGGAGCGTATTGAACAGGTAGTGGATGAGGCTATTCGTTCCGTCAGCGAGTTTAACCGCGAGGTCAGCGGCACAATCACGCTCGGGACGGGGGCAACAGCCTGTATCCATCTTTTGCCCCCGCTGTTGCAACAGCTACGAAACGATTACCCGTTATTAAAGGTGGGCGTCACGACCGGGAACACGCTCGATATTGTTCGGGCGATTGAAGAGAATCGTCTGGACATGGGGCTGGTCACGCTGCCTGTCAGCGGGCGCACGCTGGATGTCATGCAGGTGATGAATGAAGAGTTCGTCTTTATTGTTTCGCAGGAGCAGCCCGGCCCGTGGGATCTGCTGACGCCGGAGGTCTTGCACGCTCAGCCCTTGATTGCGTTCGAATCGGGAAGTGGCACGCGTGCGCTAATTGACGGCTGGTTTGAGGCCTGCGGGATCGCGATAGCGCCCGTGATGCAGCTTGGAAGCATTGAGGCTATCAAACGTATGGTGCGTGCAGGGCTTGGCTACAGCATCGTGCCGCGAATGGCGGTGGAAAACCTGGCCGATCGTGAAGGGTTAAGTGTGCATTCACTGACACCGGTTTTGCAGCGCCAACTGGCTGTTGTAATGCGTCAGGACAAAATCCTGAGTAAAGGGATCTCTGCCATTATACGGATGCTGCAAAATACGCCGCTGGCTTAGCGATCGGCAGTGTCGACGGACAGACTGGTTTGCTGAGATTGCATTTTATCCTGGTGGTGATACCAGGCACCAATGGAGGAGTAAACAAAGCGGCCAAAGAAAAACAGGAAGCTGATGAGCAGTATGATGCGGGTCATCCGAGTGTTAAACCGATGTCGTTTGTGCATACGCGTGGCCTGACTCACTGTGTTTTCCTGGGCATACCCTTTTGGGCGATACGGTTATTAAGGCACAGTGGGAAGACGGGGTCAATTCTGTGATGTGTAAAAAACCGTCAACATTTACATTTGTTAATGTTATTGAACGTAACGTATGCATTTATTACGTTGATAACAACAAAGAAAGTAACCAAAAAAATCGTAAATAAGGGGCGTTCAGATTAAATAGTTTGATTTAAGTCAACGGGTTCCCGGCCCCGATAACTAAAATCCATCCTCCACGATGCTCGCTCTGTACTCTTTCGGGCGGCATGTATGTCAGGTCGGATGCCTGTCTTCATTTTCCCTCTGGAGCGAAAGGGGTTTAACCGGGCATCTATGAAAATTATCCCCTTCCTGAATCACAATAAAGATCGCTGGTGGGCGCTCCCTCTTATTTTACCCGTCGTTCTGTTGCCCGCGATTAGCGTGGCGAATACCTTTACGCAAATGGGCGACGGTATTGTGGCACTGTATTATTTGCCGCTCTCGTTCCTGCTTTCACTGATGATGTTCTTTGGTCTGGAAGCGCTCCCCGGGATCGTGTTGTCGCTGTTGTTCCGCTACTACACGTCGGTTGGGCTGTTTGAAACCGTCGCCAGCATATTTCATTTTATTGTCCCCTTAGTGCTCTGCTGGGGCGGCTACCGCGTGTTTGCTCCCGGACGCAATATGACCGCTTATGGCGATGTGCGCCTGATGGCTCAGCGTCTCTTCTGGCAGGTCTTTTGCCCGGCAACGCTGTTCCTGCTGTTGTTTCAGTTTGCGGCCTATCTTGGTATCTATGAGAGCCGTCAGAGCCTGGCGGGGCTGAACCCTCTCAATATTTGTACGCTCATTAACTATCAGGCGCTGTTAGTCAGTGGGCTTACCGGTGTGCCGCTGAGCTACTTGCTTATCCGGCTGATCCGTCATCCACGGTATATCAGGGGACTTATTTCCCAGATCCGTTTGCAGATAGACAAAAAAGTCACGGTTATCGAATCTCTGCTTTGGGTTACGGTGATGGGCGGGCTGCTTTCGCTGCTCCTGATCCCGATGAATGAAAACAGCTCTATTTTCAGTACCAACTACACCCTGTCGTTGCTGATGCCAGTGATGCTCTGGGGCGTGATGCGCTGTGGTTATAAGCTGATGTCAATAATCTGGACGCCGGTTCTGCTGGTGTCGATTCACTATTTCTACCGTTACATTCCGCTGCAGCAGGGGTATGACATTCAGCTGGCGATCACCTCATCCAGCTATCTGGTGTTTTCGTTTGTGGTGATTTACATGTCGATGCTGGCAACACGGCAGCGCGCCATTAATATGCGTTCCCGCAGGCTGGCGCTTCTCGACCCGGTGGTACACATGCCGAACCTGCGGGCGCTTTCGCGCGATCTGGCTAAATCACCGTGGTCAGCGCTCTGCTTATTACGTATTCCTGAGCTGGAAGTTCTGGGGCGGAACTACGGCGTGATGTTGCGTATTCAGTATAAACAGCAGCTGGCGCAATGGATTAACGGTACGCTCCAGCCCAATGAACGGGTCTATCACCTGACCGGTTATGATCTTGCTGTGCGGCTCAATGTGGAATCGCACCAGCAGCGCATTGATGCCCTGGATGCGCATATCAAGGAATTCCGCTTTATCTGGGATGGGATACCACTGCAGCCTCAGGTGGGGGTGAGCTATTGCTATGTACGCTCGCCGGTAAACCATCTCCACCTGATGCTGGGTGAGCTGAGCGTGATTGCCGATCTGTCGCTCTCGACCAACCACCCGGAGAACCTGCAGCAGCGTGGTGTCACCCATTTACAGCGCACCCTGAAGGATAAAGTGGCGATGATGGGGCGTCTGCAAAGCGCGCTCGACCGAAATGCCTTTACCCTGATGGTTCAGCCTGTCCGGGGGCTGCGTGGCGATTGTTATCACGAAGTATTGCTGCGGATGCCGGATACGGACGGCACTTTGCTCTCTCCCGATCGGTTCCTGCCCGTAGCCCAGGAGTTTGGTTTGTCGTCGCGCGTTGACCTGTGGGTACTGGAGCGCACCTTACGCTTCCTGGCTGAACACCGTGACAGGCTGCCTGGTCAGCGTTTTGCCATTAATCTGGCACCGCCAACCGTGTGTCGGGCGCAGTTCCCGCTCGAGGTGAGCCGTCTGTTGGCAAAATATGGCGTGGAGGCCTGGCAACTGATATTCGAAGTGACCGAGTGCAGCTCGTTCGGGAGTGCGGAGCAGGCAATACAGACATTCAGGCAACTGCAAAAAATGGGCGTACGCATTGCGATCGATGATTTTGGTACCGGCTATGCGAGCTATGCCCGGCTGAAAAGCGTGGATGCCGATATTCTCAAGATAGACGGCAGCTTTATTCGCAATATCGTCAGTAACAGCCTGGATTATCAGATAGTCGCGTCCATTTGCCATCTGGCGCGCATGAAGAAAATGCTGGTGGTGGCAGAGTATGTGGAAACTGAAGAGATACATAGCGCGGTTCACGCGCTAGGTATCGATTATGTACAAGGATATTTGATAGGCAAACCGGTTGCCCTTGAGTCGCTGTCGCAAGCCGGGGCGTCGCAGGTGGACGCCTGAGCCATTACGCTGCGACGTCGGCGCTTTCTTCTTCGATTTTAAGCAGCCAGCCGGTGACCGCTTCCCAGTACTGTTGCTCTTTTTCCAGATCCAGCAATACCAGCGCATTCTGACTAAACCAGTCGTGCGGGAAGCTCAGCGTCCAGTGGTGATCATCCGTTTTGAGTTTCAGCGTCGGCGGCGTGGTGGTGGCCTGGCGCTGGTTATTGAGCAACACCCCCAGACGCAGCAGCTGAATCAGCGGCAGGAACTGCTTTTTCTTAAACAGCGTGAAGCGCGGCAAATCATCGAGCTTGATGACTTTACGATGGTAACGAACCAGCGTGGCCATCATGGTTTGCTGCTCCTGGTTGAAGCCAGGCAGGTCGCTGTTTTGCAAAATATAGGCTGAATGGCGATGCATTCCGCTGTGGTTAATATTCAGCCCCACTTCGTGTAGCATCGCCGCCCATTTCAGCAGGGCAGCAAGCTGCGGGTGCGCCAGCTTAGGATTCTGTTCCTGCCATTGATCGTATATCTGAATGGTCGTTTCCAGGACGCGCTTCGCCTGCTCGCGGTCGATGTTGTACTGATTTGCCAGACTTTGCGCGGTGCGGCTGCGAATATCCTGGTGGCGGAAGCGGCCTTCCATTTCATACAGCACGCCTTCACGCAGCGCACCGTCGGAGAGACGCAGTTCCTTAATGGCCAGCGAATCAAACACACCGCACAGGATCGCAAGACCCGGTACAAATACCGCTTTACGTTCTTCGGACAGACCCGGCAGGCTTAAGGCGTCAAAACTTTTATGCTTAATCACCTCGTCGGCCAGCAGCGTCAGGCGTTCAGGAGTGATAAAACCGTCTTTTTCACCCATTGCCAGCAGCACTTCATGCGCCGCCTTGATGGTACCCGATGCGCCCAGCGCCACGTTCCAGCCTTGAATGCGGTACTGCCAGGCCAGGTTTTCCAGTTTCTGGATCGCCGCCATGCGCGCCCGCTGGAAATTCTCGCGAGTGATGGTTCCACCCGGGAAATACATCTGCGCGAAGCTGACGCAGCCCATACGGCGGCTCTCCACCAGACGAGGCTCAAAGTCTTCGCCAATCACCAATTCCGTTGAGCCACCGCCGATATCAATGACCAGCTTGCGGCCTTTTTCTGGCTGCGTATGCTCCACGCCCATGAAAATCAGACGCGCTTCTTCATTGCCGGAGATTATCTCAATCGGGTAGGGGATGACTTTTTCCGCACGCTTGAGAAATTCAGGTGCGTTCAGCGCCTGGCGTAACGTATGCGTACCTACGATACAAACGCTGGACGGTGAGAATCCCTGCAGGCGTTCAGCAAACAGCGACAGGCAGTTCAGGCCGCGCTCCATTGCCTCTTCGCTGAGCATGCTGCGCTCGTCAAGACCATCCGCCAGGTGTACCCTCTGCTTCAGACGGCCGATGATCTGCATCGCGCCATCCACCTCACGGGCGATGACCATGTGGAAACTGTTAGAACCAAGATCGACTGCGGCGAATTCCTGCGGTCGTGGGGTCTTATCATTTATCGGCATAGGTTAATCGGGTTGCTCGAGTGATTTGATATAGTCGTAAATCGCCAGTTGCGACCGCACTTTGCGGCGGTTGCCGCGCGGTACATAGCGGTTACTGAGTTCTTTGTCGATATGGCGTGCTTTCACCGTATCGCTAAACAAAATCTCGATAATGTCGAGGATCTGCTGCTTCAGACGTGGATCAAGCAGCGGAGCCGCAACTTCAATGCGGTAATCAATATTGCGCGTCATCCAGTCCGCAGAGGAAAGATAAACCTGTTTATCACCCGCATTATCGAAAATATAGATCCTGTCGTGTTCCAGATAGCGGTCAACGATGCTAATAACGCGAATATTTTCGCTGATACCTTCCAGCTCCGGGATCAACGAACACATACCACGGATCAACAAATTGACCGGTACACCTGAACTGGATGCCGCATACAGCCTGTCTACCAGCCCTTTATCCACCAGGTTATTGAGCTTCAGCGTGATGCCGGACGACAATCCTTTCTGCGCGTTGGCGATCTCTTTGTCGATCATCTCGTACAGCAGGCGGCGCGAGTTCTGCGGTGACACCAGCAGATAGTCGAAGCTCACCGGACGGTACGGGTTCTCGATGAAGTTAAACACCCGACGCACTTCGTTGGTGATGCGCGCATCGGCGGTCAGCAGCGAGTAGTCAGTATAAATACGCGCGGTTTTCTCGTTAAAGTTACCGGTACCGATATGGGCATAACGCACCACATCGTCTCCCTCTTTACGGGATACGAGGAACAGCTTGGCGTGAATTTTCAGCCCCGGTGCGGAGAAGATAACGTGTACGCCCGCTTCCGTCAGACGGCGCGCCCAGTGAATGTTTGCCTCTTCGTCGAAACGCGCCTGCAGCTCAACCACCACGGTGACTTTCTTACCGTTGTGCGCCGCGTGGATCATCGCGTCGATGATGCGCGAATCTTTTGCCACACGGTAGATGTTGATTTTAATCGCCAGCACGCTGGGGTCGAAGGAGGCCTGACGCAGCAGTTCCAGCACGTGCTCAAAGGTGTGATACGGATAGTAAAGCAGGACATCGCGTTCGCGAATGGCGTCGAATCCGTTGCGGAATTTATCAAACCAGAGATGACGCAGGCGCGGCAGCGGTTTGTTCACCAGATTGGTTTTGCCGACGTTCGGGAAGCCAATAAAGTCTTTAAAGTTGTGGTAACGGCCACCCGGCACAATGGAGTCATAGCGCGAAATGGTCAGCTTCTCACGCAGCATTTCCACCATCGCGTCTGGCATATCGCGCTGGTAGACAAAGCGCACTGGCTCTGCCGTCAGGCGTTGCTTGAGGCTGGAGGACATCAGCTCCATCAGACTGGCTTCCATCTCGTGTACCAGGTCATATTCGGCGTCACGGGTCATCTTCATTGAGTAGGCGTTTAACGCGTCATAATCGAAGAAGCCTTTAAAGATGTCGTCCAGACAGTAGCGCAGAATGTTGTCCAGCAGGATCATTGGCTTACGTCTGCGCGGGGTTTCCGGCGGCAGGTTCACAAAGCGTGGAACCTTATCGGACGGGATCTCCAGCAGTGCGTAGCGGATGGTGTCGCCGCGAATGATTTCCACCGCCAGATAGGTGTAATCATCTTTCAGGAACTGCACCAGGTCGGTTTCGCGGTTAATCAGAATCGGGGTAATGTGCTGGCGCAGATACTGTTTGAAGTAATGTCGCAGCCAGTTTTGTTGGTTAACAGAGAGCTGGCGTTCGTTAATCAGGAAGATTTGGTTGCGTGCCATTTCCAGCAGCAGTTCGTTATACAGGCCGTCAAATTCCTGATCGGCTTTCAACACGCGGGCCTGGATTTTTCCCAGCAGATGGCGCGAGTGAGAGTTTAAGCCCTGCTCTTCGCTGATGATGATTCGCCGTTTCAGCTCGGCAAAGCGAACCTTGTAGAACTCATCCAGGTTATTGGAATAAATACCCAAAAAACGCATACGCTCAATCAGCGGGTTACTTTTGTCTGCCGCTTCCTGGAGTACACGCTCGTTGAATGCTAACCAGCTTAGCTCTTTCTCGATATATAACTTTTCCTGACCCATTACAGCTCACACTCCAGTTCAATCACAGGACGTGGTAAATCCGTCTCGTCCTTATTATGGCGAGCATTTCCACGATATGTCCAACAGTGCCAGAAAAGTATGACAGTTATTTTTTTTCTGGGGGATTTTAGAGGGTTGGGGGAAGGGCGTGTCGGGGGGGGCGATGTGTTGGTCGGGTAAGCGCAGCGCCACCCGACATAACAAACTACTCTTCGGCCGCATATCCCTGCGCAGGAAGCTGAACGCCATCCAGCCAGGCTGCGCCGTCGCGCATTTCCAGACGCCCGTCGACAAACCAGCTTACCACCAGTGGGTAAATGGCGTGTTCCTGGGTTTGCACGCGTTCGGTCACATCGTCTTCGTTGTCACCGTCAAAGACCGGCACTTTTGCCTGCAGGATCACCGGCCCACCGTCCAGCTCGTCGGTCACGAAATGCACAGAGGTACCGTGCTCTTCATCGCCGTTTTCCAGAACCTGGCGATGGGTGTGCAGGCCTGGGTATTTCGGCAGCAGAGAAGGGTGGATATTGAGCAGGCGACCGGCATAGTGGGACACGAATGCCGGGCTCAGGATACGCATATACCCCGCCAGCACCACGACATCGGGTGCGTAGGCGTCAATCTCTTGTACCAGTTCGCGGTCAAAGGCTTCGCGACCGGCAAACTGACTGGCTTCCAGCGCGTGCGCGGGGATGTTTTCCTCCCGGGCACGCTCAAGGCCGAACGCATCGGCCTTGTTACTGAAAACTGCCCGAATGGTGCCATTGATCTTCTTCTGTTTGCAGGCGTCTATGACGGCCTGCAAATTGCTTCCGTTGCCGGAAATGAGCACCACAATGTTTTTCATTCAATGACCACACGCTGTTCGGAATCGGATGCTTTGATAATACCGATTTTCCACGCGTTTTCACCTTTCTCATTCAGCAGCTTAACTGCTTTGTCCGCTTCGCTTGCAGGCAGGGCGATAACCATGCCCACGCCGCAGTTAAAGGTACGGTACATTTCGTGGGCGCTCACGTTGCCTGCGGTTTGCAGCCATTTAAAGACGGACGGCCACTGCCAGGAGGATTCGTCGATCACGGCCTGGGTGTTATCCGGCAGTACGCGCGGAATGTTTTCCCAGAAACCGCCGCCGGTCAGGTGGGCAATAGCGTGAACGTCGACGTTCTCGATCAGTTCCAGTACGTTTTTCACGTAGATGCGGGTTGGGGCCAGCAGGTGGTCTGCCAGTGGTTTGCCATCAAGTTCGGTGGTCTGTGGGTCACAGCCGCTGACTTCGAGGATTTTACGTACCAGAGAGTAGCCGTTAGAGTGCGGGCCGCTGGAGGCCAGCGCAACCAGCACATCGCCGTCAGCCACTTTGCTGCCGTCGATAATTTCTGATTTTTCTACCACACCGACGCAGAAACCTGCGACGTCATAATCTTCACCGTGGTACATGCCTGGCATTTCAGCGGTTTCACCGCCGACCAGCGCACAGCCGGACTGCAGACAGCCTTCGGCGATACCGTTAATCACGCTGGCTGCGGTATCCACGTCCAGTTTGCCAGTGGCGTAGTAATCGAGGAAGAACAGCGGCTCTGCGCCCTGAACCACCAGGTCATTCACACACATCGCCACCAGATCGATACCGATCGTGTCGTGACGCTTAAGATCCATCGCCAGGCGCAGTTTTGTACCTACACCGTCAGTACCCGAGACCAGAACAGGTTCACGATATTTTTGCGGCAGTGCGCACAGTGCGCCGAATCCACCCAGACCACCCATCACTTCCGGGCGGCGGGTTTTTTTCACCACACCTTTGATTCGGTCAACCAGCGCATTACCTGCGTCAATATCAACACCGGCATCTTTGTAGCTGAGAGAAGTTTTGTTGGTCACGGCTTAAATCCCCACGCGATTGCATAGCTAGTAAGAAAAATCGGCGCAATTCTAACAGTCCAGGCAAACGTTTGCGAGCCTATTCTCGGTGAGAGGATTTTTTTTTCTGTGCGGCCTGTGAATGCAGCCAAACTTGACTCTGTTCACGAAAATGAAACCGGTTTCGGTAATCTGCTTGCAACCCGGATCTGCTTTGCACATCATCGAACTGAAACCGGTTTCTGTAACTGTTTTTGCAGAAAATAACGCAGAATGAGGGAAAGAGAATGCCAGGATTTAAAGAAGGTTTTCTGTGGGGTGGTGCTGTTGCGGCGCACCAGCTTGAAGGTGGCTGGAAAGAGGGGGGCAAGGGGGTTAGCGTCGCCGACGTCATGACTGCCGGAGCCCACGGCGTGCCCCGTGAAATTACCAACGGCGTACTGCAGGGGAAAAATTATCCTAACCATGAGGCCATCGACTTCTACCATCGCTATAAAGAAGACATCAGACTCTTTGCCGAAATGGGGTTCAAATGCTTCCGTACCTCTATCGCCTGGACGCGCATTTTCCCGAAAGGGGACGAGCTGGAGCCAAACGAAGCTGGCCTGAAGTTCTACGACGACCTGTTTGATGAATGCCTGAAGTACGGCATTGAGCCGGTTATCACCCTGTCGCACTTCGAGATGCCTTTCCACCTGGTGACCGAATACGGTGGCTGGCGTAACCGTAAGCTGATCGACTTCTTTGTCCGCTTCTCGAAAGTCGTTTTCCAGCGCTATCAGCACAAAGTGAAGTACTGGATGACCTTTAACGAGATCAATAACCAGGCGAACTTCCACGAAGACTTTGCGCCATTTACTAACTCCGGGCTGAAATACGAGCCGGGTGAAGACCGCGAACCGGTGATGTTCCAGGCGGCACATTATGAGCTGGTGGCGAGTGCCCTGGCGGTGAAGGCGGGGCGTGAGATTAACCCGTCGCTGCAGATTGGCTGCATGATTGCCATGTGCCCAATCTATCCGCTGACCTGCGCGCCGGACGATATGATGATGGCGATGAACGCGATGCATCGTCGCTACTGGTTTACCGACGTTCACGTGCGCGGCAAGTACCCGCAGCATCTGCTTAACTACTTTGCCCGTCGTGGGTTTGCTCTGGATATTACCGAAGAGGACAACGCCGCGCTGAAGCAGGGCTGTGTGGATTACATCGGTTTCAGTTATTACATGTCTTTCGCTACCAAAGCGACGGCGGATAACCCAACGCTGGACTACGACGAAAGCAAGAGCCTGGTTTCCAACCCGTATGTGCAGAAATCTGACTGGGGCTGGCAGATTGATCCGGTGGGTCTGCGCTACTCCCTGAACTGGTTCTGGGATCATTACCAGCTGCCGCTGTTTATTGTGGAGAACGGTTTTGGCGCTATCGACGTGCAGGAGCGCGACGGTACGGTGAACGATCAGTACCGTATTGACTACCTCGCTGCGCACATCAGCGAGATGAAAAAAGCCGTCGTAGAAGATGGCGTTGACCTGATGGGGTATACCCCGTGGGGTTGTATTGACCTCGTTTCTGCCGGAACCGGCGAAATGAAAAAACGCTACGGCTTTATCTTTGTTGATAAAGATAACGAAGGAAATGGCACGCTGAACCGCAGTAAGAAGAAGTCGTTTGACTGGTATCAGAAGGTGATTTCGACGAACGGTGATAATCTTTAATCAGCGCCACTGGGCAAAATCTTGTATCGCAGCCGGAGCTTCCCTCCGGCTTTTTTTGTCTCTTAACCACTTTGCTTGATGTACGTCAAGCAAGTTGGGTATGGCGTAATCCGAAAAAAGCGGTATAATCCGGCGATTTTTTTTGTGGCTGCCACCCCCGAAGGAGAAAAAGTATGAAGATTGTTGAAGTGAAACACCCGCTGGTAAAACACAAGCTGGGCCTGATGCGTGAGCATGACATCAGCACGAAACGTTTTCGCGAACTGGCCTCTGAAGTTGGCAGCTTACTGACTTATGAAGCGACCTCTGATCTGGAAACGGAAAAAGTGACCATCGAAGGCTGGAACGGCCCGGTACAGGTTGAGCAGATCAAGGGTAAGAAAATTACCGTTGTGCCAATCCTGCGTGCTGGCCTCGGCATGATGGAAGGGGTGCTGGAGCACGTGCCTAGCGCGCGTATCAGCGTGGTCGGTATCTACCGTAACGAAGAAACTCTGGAGCCGGTTCCTTACTTCCAGAAGCTGGTGTCTAACATTGACGAGCGCATGGCGCTGGTGGTTGACCCGATGCTGGCAACCGGTGGTTCCATGATTGCCACCATCGACCTGCTGAAAAAAGCGGGCTGCAGCAGCATTAAGGTGCTGGTTCTGGTCGCCGCACCGGAAGGGCTCGCGGCGCTGGAAAAAGCACACCCGGACGTTGAGCTGTATACCGCGTCTATCGACCAGGGGCTGAACGAGCACGGGTACATTATCCCGGGGCTTGGTGATGCCGGCGATAAGATTTTTGGTACTAAATAATCGAATAACAAATGAAAAGCCGACTTTGATAGTCGGCTTTTTTTTGAATAAAACGACCCAACCGCTAACAACAAACAACACGTGAGGAAAACACTATGACGCGCCGTGCTATCGGGGTGAGTGAAAGACCGCCGCTTTTACAGACAATCCCGCTTAGTTTGCAGCACCTGTTCGCCATGTTTGGCGCAACCGTGCTGGTGCCAATCCTGTTTCACATTAACCCGGCTACTGTTCTGCTGTTTAATGGCGTCGGTACGCTGCTTTACCTCTTCATCTGTAAAGGTAAAATCCCGGCATATCTGGGGTCGAGCTTTGCTTTTATCTCTCCGGTTTTACTGTTGCTGCCGTTGGGTTATGAAGTCGCACTGGGCGGCTTTATCATGTGTGGTGTGCTGTTCTGTCTGGTTTCTTTCATTGTGAAGAAAGCCGGTACGGGCTGGCTGGACGTGATGTTCCCGCCTGCGGCAATGGGCGCAATCGTTGCCGTCATTGGTCTCGAACTGGCGGGTGTGGCGGCGAACATGGCCGGTCTGTTGCCTGCTGACGGTCAGTCACCGGATTCCAAAACCATTATCATCTCGCTGGTCACGCTGGGTGTGACGGTATTTGGTTCCGTGCTGTTCCGTGGTTTTATGGCGATTATCCCGATCCTGATCGGCGTGCTGGCGGGCTATGCGCTCTCCTTTGTAATGGGTGTCGTCGATACCACCCCAATTGCTCAGGCACACTGGTTCGCGCTGCCAACCTTCTACACTCCTCGCTTCGAATGGTTTGCTATCTTCACCATTCTGCCCGCTGCGCTGGTGGTCATTGCTGAACACGTGGGCCACCTGGTGGTCACGGCGAACATTGTGAAACGCGACCTGATCCGCGACCCGGGTCTGCACCGTTCCATGTTTGCTAATGGCCTGTCTACTATTATCTCCGGCTTCTTTGGCTCTACGCCAAACACCACCTATGGTGAGAATATCGGCGTAATGGCGATTACCCGCGTCTACAGTACCTGGGTTATTGGTGGCGCAGCTATTATTGCTATCCTGCTCTCTTGCGTTGGCAAGCTGGCAGCGGCTATCCAGATTATCCCGGTGCCGGTGATGGGCGGTGTCTCTCTGCTGCTGTACGGGGTAATCGGTGCTTCCGGTATCCGCGTGCTGATCGAGTCCAAAGTGGATTACAGCAAAGCGCAAAACCTGATCCTGACCTCCGTTATCCTGATCATCGGCGTGAGCGGTGCGAAGGTACACATCGGTGCGGCAGAGCTGAAAGGGATGGCGCTGGCAACCATCGTGGGTGTGGCCCTGAGCCTGATCTTCAAGCTGATCTCCGTTCTGCGCCCGGAAGAAGTGGTGCTGGATGCTGATGACAGCGAAAAAGCATCACATTGATCGTATATGCACAAAATCTTTCAAGTTGCATCAAGGCGGCAAGCCTGAGGATCCCCAGGCGCTTACTCAAGTAAGTGACTGGGGTGAGCAGACGCTACCTTTGCCTCGGTAGCCTGAAGGATGACGTGTAAAACCGGGCGGACGATCCGCCCGGTTCTCACCTTGCAGGTTCCGTGCTAAACTCGTTGCCGATTTTATGTAAGATCTGGTTGAGGTACTTCTGAACGGACCGGCACAGCTTTCTCTGCCACTCTATTTACCTGACGATGAAACTTTCGCGAGTTTCTGGCCGGGTGATAACCCCTCTTTACTGGCTGCACTGCAAAACGTGCTGCGCCAGGAACACAGCGGATACATCTATATCTGGTCACGCGAAGGCGCGGGGCGCAGCCACCTGTTGCATGCCGCCTGTGCAGAACTTTCTGCGCGGGGTGATGCAGTAGGCTATGTGCCGCTGGATAAACGTACCTGGTTTGTGCCTGAAGTGCTGGAGGGAATGGAACATCTCTCACTGGTCTGCATCGATAATATCGAATGTATGGCGGGGGATGAACCGTGGGAAATGGCGATCTTCAACCTCTATAACCGTATTCTGGAATCGGGGAAAACCCGGTTGCTGATCACCGGCGATCGTCCGCCGCGCCAGCTCAATCTGGGGTTGCCGGATCTGGCTTCTCGTCTGGACTGGGGGCAAATTTATAAGCTGCAACCGCTGTCTGATGAAGACAAACTTCAGGCGCTACAGCTGCGGGCAAGACTGCGCGGGTTTGAACTGCCGGAAGACGTGGGGCGTTTCCTGCTGAAGCGTCTTGACCGGGAAATGCGCACGCTGTTTGATACGCTTGACCAACTCGATCGCGCCTCTATTACCGCCCAGCGTAAGCTGACCATTCCGTTTGTGAAAGACATTCTGAAGCTTTGATGTGCCTTTCTCCCTCAGCTTTTTGGGGGAGGGCCGGGGTGAGGGTACCCGCGTGCGCATAACCGTAGGCCGGGTAAGCGCAGCGCCACCCGGCAAAAAACTCAGGCAATATCCCCCAGTAAGTGCTCAATCAGCAGTGGAATCGGCCTGCCTGATGCCACGCTTCTGCCACTCTCGCGCCACAATGCCGTCCCGCTAATATCCAGATGCGCCCACGGAATGTCTGGTGGGCAGAAATGGTGGAGCAGCCAGGCCGCCGACGCGCTGATTGCCGCATTATTGGTCGGCGTGTTGCACAAATCGGCGATGGCGCTGTCGGTCTGCTTTTTCAGCCGTGCATCCAGTGGCAGGGACCACACTTCATCACCACTCTGTTGACCTGCCGATGTTAGCGCCTGACGTAACGGTTCATCCTGCGTCATCAATCCGCTCAGCTCATACCCCAGCACTTTCACTACTGCACCTGTCAGGGTCGCCATATCAATAATAAAATGTGCATCCGGGTGACGCTGACTGGCCCAGGCAATGGCGTCCGCCAGCACCAGTCGCCCTTCGGCATCAGTATTGTTGATTTCTACCGTCAGGCCGTTACAGGCGCGAGCAACCGTTCCCGGCTGCATGGCATCCGGCCCGATGGCATTTTCCGCCAGCGCCAGCACGCCCATTATGCGAACGGGCAGGCCCAGCTCTGCGACGGTAAGCATCAGCCCCAGCACGTTTGCCGCACCACACATGTCATATTTCATGGTGTACATGCCCGCACCCTCTTTCAGCCACAGACCGCCGGTATCAAAGGTAATGCCTTTGCCTACATAGCAGCGCACCGGGCCGTCATCCACGCCGTTGTAGTGAATGGCCAGCAGCCGCGGCGGGCTGGAGGCCCCTTTGCCAACGGCATGCAGTAACCCTAACCCCTGCGCGACGATCTGCTTCTCATCGAGGATTTCACATTGCAGAGCAGGGAAGGCTCCGCACAATTTTTTCGCCTCTTCCACCACAAACTGTGGAGTACACCGATCGGAAGGTGTATCTGCCAGACGCCGTGCGGCGACCATGCCACGGGCAATAATCTGCTGCTGGTGGAAGATTGTTTCCAGCCTTTGTTGCTGTTCCGGGCGGCAAAGGGCGGTAATGTGGCGCAGGCGCACTGCCGTTTCATCGCTTTTCTTTAGCTGCAGATCGCTGAGCCTGTGCGCCTGATTAAAGAGAAAACGCAGCACCTGTGTCAGAACAACGTCGTCGATTTCTGTGGCATCCAGCACGACGTTCGCACTCACGGGTGAGGCAAGCAGCGGACGCAGCGCGGTCAGTAAACCTTCGGTCAGGCTGTCCTGCCAGAGCGTATCCGGCAGCAGCGTGACTCGGGCAAAGGGGGCGCAGCCGAACCGGGTATCGGCGACGGTTTTCTGCTCCCGCATTTCAGCAATGAGTGCCGTCTCCGGCAGCAACGTGCTGGTGGTGCGGGCAATTAAATGACTTTGCGGTTGAGCATCTGAAAGTGTCGTGATGAGTTGCCAGGTAATCATGATTGTTCCTCAATCGGCGCGCGGATACGCTCGGCATAGGCCTGCATCCATTCATCATCGACGGCCTGATAATGGGTCTTCTCGCGCTGGCGCTCGGTGCGAAATACGGTGAGTGGCTGACGGGCCGTGGCTACCACAAACGAAAAGGTTTTGATGTTAGTCGCCGCCCCGAATTCGCCTTTGTTGTTCATGCATACCACCGAGAGATCGCCCGCGCGGCCAAAACGCGACATCAGCTTGTCTTCCAGTTCAAACACTACCGAGTCTGCCGCCTGCTGCGGTGACATGCCCTGAGCCATGCGGCGGACGATTTCGTAGCTGGTGCAGCCTTTCATCAGGTCTTCGCCAACGCCAGTGGCGGTGGCGGCACCGGTTTCGCTGTCGCAGTAAAACCCGGAGCCAATAATCGGTGAGTCGCCAATACGACCACGTTTTTTCATAAACAGGCCGCTGGTGGAGGTCGCCACGCTCATCGACCCCTGCTTGTCGAGGCCAATAATCCCGACCGTGTCGTGGCCATCGTACGGGCTTAAACCTTTATCCAGCGTTTCACGGCAGCGCTTGCGGTAATGTTGCATTGCGCGGTCGGTCAGCATGGTTTTGTCGGTAAAGCCCTGGCTCAGCGCCCATTCGCGTGCGCCAGGGCCAACCAGCAGGCTGTTATAGCGCTGGCGACTCAGCGCGTGGGCCACACGTACCGGGTTGGCAATATCCACCAGGTTGCCCACGGCACCAAAAGCCAGCGTGTCGCCATCCATGTAAGCTGCGTCCAGTTCGACTTCGCCATTCTCGGTAGGCAGCCCGCCGTAGCCGACGGATTTATAAAACGGGAAGTCCTCTACGGTAGCAACGGCATCGACCACTGCGGCGGCGACCGGTTTCCCCGCAGCCAGCGCAGACGCAGACTCTGTGACTCCCTCCAGCGCCATTCGCCAGGTTGCGATAATTCCCCACATGCTTTACTCCTGTTTTGCAAGTGTCGTGTCGGTTTGCGTAACGGTGGCAATTTCCGCTGCGCGGTATTGTTTATCCACAATACGCATGAAAGGCAGGTACAGCATGGCACCAATCAGCAGATTGATAAGCTGCATGACGCTGCCGCTAAGATGTCCCGTGACGATAAAGCCGCTGATGACAGGCGGCAGCGTCCAGGGGATAAAGACCCCGGTTGTGACGGCGACCGCACCAATTTTCATGGCGGCATATTGCACGGTGACCAGCACCAGCGGTACCAGGTTGAACGGGATGAGCATGATCGGGTTCATGATCACCGGCAGGCCAAACAGAATCGGTTCGTTGATGTTGAACACCGAAGCACCCGCACCCAGCCGCGCCACTTCACGCATGTTTTTACTGCGGGCAAAAATCAGCATCGCAATCACCAGCGACAGCGTTGCGCCCGCGCCGCCCATCCAGATCATGTCAAAAAACTGTTCGGTAATAATATGTGGCGGCGTGATACCGGCCTGAATGGCGGCAATATTGTCGGTCTGGTTCTCCATCCACAGCGGACGGATAATGCCGTTGATCATCGAACCGGAGTTAATACCCACTGACCACAGAATGGTGATGCTGAACACGGTCATCAGCGCGCCAAAGTAAGAGGTGCCGTAGTGGCGTACCGGCGTGGCGACCACTTCGTAAATAAATTGATGAATGGTGTTGTAGTGAGTGTTTTCAAAGACGATACGAATACCCAGCACCAGAATCATCACCAGCAGGGCAGGGATCAGTGCGGCGAAAGACTCCTGCACTGCAGGTGGTACACCGTCAGGCATTTTGATGACCAGATTCTTGCGCTTCAGCCAGCAGAACAGCTCCGTCCACAGTAGCGAACCGATCATGGCGACGAACAGTCCTTTACTGCCAATCCACTCTACGGGTATCACGGTAATGCCGCCGTTTTCGGCCACTTTGATAAACGGGGTCAGGATCAGAAACGCGACCAGCGCCAGAATGCCGCAGGAGATGCGGTCTTCCCCATAGTGTTCCGCCAGGCGGAACGCCACCAGGAAACTAATGAACAGAGACATGGTCGAGAACACCGCATTGAACGGAATTTCTATAATGGCGCTCCAGCTTTCACCAAAGGCCTGAGACATAAAGTGCTGATAGGTTTGGTTCGGGAAGGAGGAGATCACCAGCAGAATGGAGCCGACGATGATAAACGGCATGAATGAGACGTAGGCTCCGCGAATGGCACACAGATGGCGCTGCTGCGCCGTTTTGGCCGCCAGCGGCATCAGTTTTGCTTCAAGAAATCCCAGAACATTGTTCATTGTGAACTCCGTACAAGATTGAGTGGTGTTGTTTATGTTATGTCTGTGGATTATCAGTGAAGCGTGGCGAGCGAAAGGTGAAATCGGTCACAAAGCATTCGCCCGTTTAATATAAATCTCACAAGATTGGTTAATGGGATCATTGCGATGGAAATCAAACTGCATGCCAATGCCACCACCACGCCACGGATCCGGCGCTACCTCCAGCAGTCTGATAAAAGCGACAGAGAGCTGGCTATCGAACTTGGGATCTCCGTTACTACCGTCCGGCGCTGGCGCAACCGTGACCAGGTTTCGGATAACCAGACCACGCCAAAAGTGATACACAAAGCAATGAGACAAGAGCAGGTGGTTCTGGTGAATGTCCTGCGTGAGGCCATCGGTGCGCCGCTGGATGAGCTGTTGCTTCTGGTTAATGAAGGGCTGGGGATCGCCGTTTCCCGGGCGACCCTGAACCGCTATCTCAGACCCGCGCCTGCGAAACAAAAGGCGGTGCCATTGCAGGGGAAAAAGGCGCTGAAGGCAGGCGTCGTGCCGCATCAACTGGTGATGCACCATCTGCCGCTGTCGTTGCATATGGAGGATGGTGGAGAGCAACATCTGCTGTGGGCGCGTGAACCGGTGAGCGGCTGGTGCTACGCCCGACTCTATGCGGGGTTATCACCTCAGTTGCTGGTTAACTGGACGCGTGAGCTGCTTGATGTCTGTCCGGCCTGTATACAATCTCTTGAGACTTTTGGTTTTGAGGTGGTATTGCCGGAGCGGAATATCGCTGTAAAAGCGCATCCGCAAAAACACAAAGCCGTTCAGGTGACCCTTCCGTTAGGGGAGATCATTCCGCGCGTGCAGCGTGAACCTGTTGGAAGGGTGCTGATCGAAATGTGTGAATTTTACAACCGGGGAAAAGCGCAGAAAAAACTGGGAGAGAGTACGCCGCAGGCCTTTCTTGAAGCGCTACGGCGTCAGGATTAGAGGATCTCGAGTACGTCTTCCGGTGGCCGCCCGATGCGGGCCTGGCCATTTGCCACCACGATTGGACGTTCAATCAGCTTCGGATTTTCGACCATCGCCTGGATCAGCTCAGCCTCAGTGAGACGAGTGTCATCCAGGCTGAGCGACTTATAAAGGTCTTCTTTCTGGCGCATCAAGGCTCTTGCACTGCCCATGCCCAACATGTGCAGCAGCTGGCGAAGGGTTTGTGCGTCTGGCGGAGTCTCCAGGTACAACACCACTTCCGGGTCAACACCGTTAGCCTTCAACAGGCTGAGGGTGTCACGGCTCTTGGAGCAGCGAGGGTTGTGATAAATTTTTACCGCGTCTGTCATGTCCTGAATTCTCCTGTATTACATCTTCGCGTACGGCTTGAAGCGCTGTTGCAGATCGCGCAGCTGATCGATGCGCGCATCGTAACGGGCCTGTTGCAGGCTGCCGAGCTTGACCTGCGAGCTGGCGTTACTGAGCATGGAAATGGCCTGATCAAGACGGCCTACCAGCGCAAAGCCTTCAGCACGCGCAGCCAGCTCCTGATCGCGGTTACCGAGCTGCGCTTCGGCCTGGGCGAGCAAGTCCCAGCCGTTTTGATCGTCTTTATTGTTAAAGGTGTAGCGGTTCAGAATGGTCGCCGCTTCACCCGGCTGACCGCCCTGTAAGTAAGCATTCGCCAGGTTAAGCTGCAGTACCGGGTTGGTACGTACATCTTTTGCTCCCTTCAGGCGGTTAATCGCATCGGTGGTTTTTTTCTGTCCCAGATCGATATCGGTCGCGAGATCGAGATACCATGGGTTGCCCGGTTCGGCGGCCAGCAGTGGTTGCAGCATTTTACGTGCGTCATCGTATTTGCTGGCTCCCATCGCCTGTAGTGCCTGACCATACTGCGCGGCATTTTTCTCGCGCACGTTGCCTTTTGCCAGGGCATCCAGCAGGTCGCTGGTGAGCTGGTTTCGCCCGGAGTTGTACATACCCAGCGTTCTGACTTTCGCCATGTAGAAGTCTTGTGAAGACTGTACGACCACCGGACGCATCTGGTTGGCGCGGTTACGCGCGTCCGACAGGCGGCTTTCTGGCAGCGGGTGAGTCAGCAGAATTTCAGGAGGACGCGTGGAATAGCGCGCCTGATCGAGCAGTTTTTCCAGGAAGGTTGGCATGGCCTGGGGATCAAAACCCGCACGCTGCAATACCTGAATCCCGATACGGTCTGCTTCCTGTTCGTTTTGCTGGGTGAAGCTGATCATCCCCTGACGCGTTCCCGCCAGCGTACCGGTTAACGCTGCCATCCCGGCCTGCGGGCTGGCCATGGCCAGCAGAATAGAACCCAGCGCGCCGACCCAGGTCAGCGGGGCGTTACGTTTCTGGTCTTCCATTGCACGCGCCAGATGGCGCTGGGTGACGTGTGAAATTTCGTGCGCCATGACCGAAGCCAGCTGGCTTTCGTTATCAGAGTAACGGAATAACGCCGAATGCAGCACCACGTTACCGCCAAAGAAGGCGAAGGCGTTGATTTCGTCGTTATTAATTAAATAGAAGTGGAAGGGGGTTTTGACTGAATTGGCATGTGCAACCAGGCGCATCCCCAGACCGTTGATGTACTGTACCAGTAAAGGGTCATTAATCAGTGGGGCGCTGCCGCGAAGCTGGCGGACATAGTAATCACCCATTTGCATCTCCTGCCCAATGGAGAGCGTGCTTGCTGCTGAGGTGCCCATATCCGGCAATGAATCGGCCGAGTCAGCGAAAGCTGGCAACACCTGACCGACCGTCAGTGCGGCAATCAGTGTCGCAACCAGTGTTTTTCTCAACTGCCTGAACATAACCACTGTCCTGTATTTTGGATGTGCTAATTTGACCGATGAACCGGCATATCGTTCATCTCCACTGCCCTGCGAGTGTAGCCGTGTTGAAGCATGAAGAAAATCCCATTCATCAGGGTTTTGCAATTCGTGACAGTGCGTCAAAAAGGAAAGTCTTTTTTGTGGCAGTTAGATACAATTCACATTCTCACTCCCGCCATCCGATTCAGGGAAGGGTTGTATGCTCGAAATGTTAATGCAGTGGTATCGGCGTCGGTTTAGTGACCCGGAAGCCATTGCTTTGCTGGTTATCCTGGTTGCCGGGTTCGGTATTCTGTTCTTCTTTAGTGGTCTTCTGGCTCCGCTGCTGGTGGCGATTGTACTGGCGTACCTGCTGGAGTGGCCAACGGCGCGCCTGGAAAATATCGGCTGTTCGCGCCGCTGGGCGACCAGTATCGTGCTGGTACTGTTTGTCGGCATATTGCTGCTGATGTCATTTGTGGTAATGCCTGTTGCCTGGCAGCAGGGGATCAACCTTATCCGCGATATGCCCGGTATGTTGAATAAGCTTTCTGATTTCGCCGCCACGCTGCCGCGTCGTTATCCTGCGCTGATGGATGCCGGGATTATTGATGCGATGGCGGAAAACATGCGTGCCCGCATCATGACGATGGGGGATTCGGTGGTGAAGTACTCTCTGGCGTCGCTGGTGGGGCTGCTCACTCTGGCTGTATACCTTGTGCTCGTTCCGTTAATGGTTTTCTTCCTGGTCAAAGATAAGGACCAGATGCTGAATGCCGTTCGCCGTATTCTGCCGCGCAACCGTGGTCTGGCCGGGCAGGTCTGGGAGGAGATGAACCAACAAATCACCAACTACATTCGCGGCAAGGTACTGGAGATGATTGTCGTGGGCGTCGCGACCTGGATTGGATTCCTGATCTTTGGTCTGAACTACTCCTTGCTGTTAGCCGTGCTGGTGGGGTTTTCAGTACTGATTCCGTACATCGGTGCGTTTGTGGTGACTATCCCGGTGGTGGGTGTCGCGCTGTTCCAGTTTGGCCTGGGTACCGAGTTCTGGAGTTGCTTCGCGGTGTACCTGATCATTCAGGGGCTGGATGGAAACCTGCTGGTGCCGGTGCTGTTCTCGGAAGCGGTGAACCTGCATCCGCTGGTGATTATTTTATCCGTGGTGATTTTCGGTGGTCTGTGGGGATTCTGGGGCGTGTTCTTTGCTATTCCGCTGGCAACGCTGATTAAAGCCGTAGTCCATGCGTGGCCGGATGCGCCTGCGGTTGACAAAACGTAGAGATAGTGGGGCCTGATGCCCTCGCCCCAACCCTCTCCGACGGGAGAGGGCGTAAACACTAAAAACGGCAACCGGGGTTACCGTTTTACTGTTTATCAGGCGCTCGCTTTCAGCCAGTTCAACACCACGTCGTGGTGATTGCTGGTTTTGAAGTCATCGAACACGTGTTCAACTTTACCGTCGGCATCAATCAGGAAGCTGATGCGGTGAATACCGTCGTAAGTTTTGCCCATAAAGGACTTCTCACCCCAGACGCCAAACTGCTCGCATGTCTGGTGGTCTTCGTCGGAAAGCAGCGTGAAGTTCAGCAGCTCTTTTTCCGCAAAACGTGACAGCTTCTCTGGTTTATCGGTGCTGATGCCCAGCACTTCCACGCCGACTTTTTTCAACTCATCCATGTTGTCGCGTAACCCACAAGCCTGCACGGTACAGCCAGGCGTCATGGCTTTCGGGTAAAAATAGACCAGAACACGCTGTCCCTGGAAGTCGGTCAAATTTACTTGCTCACCGTCTTGATCCGGTAAGCTAAATTTCGGTGCGATGTCACCGGCTTTCAGTGGATTCATTACTCAACTCCATCCTGTTCATGCTGCGAATAATTGACGACGCTTATACTGCCTTGCGCGTTTAACTCTGTACAGAGGGCTTTGAACGCTTGCTCGATATTTGACGCATCCTGCGAGGCAGGGCTATGCGCGGTAATTTGAATAAAGAGCGTGGGAACGGCACTGTCATCCCCTGGCTGTGTGCGGGAGACCAGTTCAGCAATGTTCATCTGATGGCTGTCAAAAAGCGCTGTAAAACGTTCAATCAGATGCGGTGAATCAGGGACTTCAACCTGCACCCAGACGGTTGCAGGCATTGCCGGACGTGGACGTGCGGTGGTGCGTTTCATCACGATCAGCAAATCCAGCTCTGCGCCTTTGAGCGGCAGGGTCGATTCGATAAGCGTAATGGCATTCCATGTCCCGGAAAGCAGCATAATAAATGTGAACTCTTCGCCCAGCATCGCCAGACGACTGTCTTCGATATTACAGCCGCAGCTGCTTACGTGGCGGGTGATGGTATTCACTATCCCCGGCCTGTCAGCACCCAGCGCAGTGATAACCAGGTAATGTTGTGATGAGGTTGTCAAACCCGTTCTTCCTTTGCTTGGTTAAGTCTTCCTAAGGAAAGCATAAAAAAAACATGCATACAACCGCCTGAAGGCCTCAGGTCGCTTGCTTTTATTACAGTTCCAAACGTACCATTGAGACTCTTGTTCGCACAGAGGATGGCCCATGTTCACGGGAAGTATTGTCGCGCTTGTTACACCGATGGATGAAAAAGGTAATGTCTGCCGGTCAAGCATGAAGAAGCTCATTGATTACCATGTCGCCAATGGAACCTCGGCGATCGTTTCGGTAGGGACTACCGGTGAATCTGCAACGCTGAGCCACGAAGAGCACGGCGATGTGGTTATGCTGACCCTTGAACTGGCTGATGGGCGTATTCCGGTCATCGCAGGTACGGGAGCCAATGCAACCGCAGAGGCAATTAGCCTGACCAAACGTTTTAACGACAGTGGCATCGTGGGTTGTCTGACGGTGACACCATACTACAACCGTCCTACTCAGGAAGGTTTGTTCCAGCATTTCAGCGCCATCGCTGAACATACTGACTTGCCACAAATTCTGTATAATGTGCCGTCCCGTACTGGCTGCGATATGCTGCCGGAAACCGTTGGTCGTCTCGCGGAAGTAAAAAATATTATCGGGATTAAAGAGGCAACAGGGAACTTAAGCCGCGTTCATCAGATCAAAGAGCTGGTTTCAGATGACTTTATCCTGTTGAGCGGTGATGATGCGACCGCGCTGGACTTTATGCAGCTCGGTGGTCACGGCGTGATTTCCGTAACGGCGAACGTTGCGGCGCGTGATATGGCTGAAATGTGCAAGCTGGCGGCAGCGGGTCACTTTAATGAAGCTCGCGTGATCAATCATCGTCTGATGCCATTGCACAATAAATTATTTGTCGAACCCAATCCGATCCCAGTGAAATGGGCCTGTAAGGAGTTGGGACTTGTAGCAACCGATACGCTGCGTCTGCCAATGACACCGATTACCGACCACGGTCGTGAAATCGTCACTGCTGCGCTGAAGCATGCCGGTTTGCTGTAAAGTTTAGGGAGATTTGATGGCTTATTCAGTACAGAAGTCGCGCCTGGCGAAGGTTGCGAGTGTTTCGCTTGTTATGCTGCTCGCTGCCTGTAGTTCAGACTCGCGCTACAAGCGCCAGGTGAGCGGTGATGAATCCTATCTGGATGCGACACCGCTTGCTGAACTTCACGCACCGGCTGGCATGATCCTGCCGATTCAGAACGGCGATTATAATATCCCCGTGGCTAACGGCAGCGGTCTGGTTGGTAAAGCACTTGATATTCGTCCACCAGCTCAGCCCCTGGCTCTGGTGAACGGGGCGCGTACCCAGTTTACCGGTGATACGGCGTCTCTGATGGTTGAACACAGTCGTAACAGTACGCTGTGGCCGCAGGTTGTTAGCGTTATTCAGTCGAAGAATTACACGATTGCAAAACGCGATGACGCCAGCCAGAGCTTAACCACCGACTGGGTTGAGTGGAACCGTCTGGATGAAGATCAGCAGTACCGTGGTCGTTATCAAGTCTCCGTTAAACCACAGGGTTATCAGCAGGCGGTTACCGTTAAGCTGTTAAACCTGGAGCAGGCGGGTAAACCGGTTGCTGACCCAGCCTCCATGCAGCGTTACAGCACCGAAATGCTGAACGTGATTGCCGCAGGTCTTGATAAGAACGCGACCGACGCGGCGAACTCTGCACAGGGCCGCAACGGTGTGACCTTCGATGTCCAGAGCGCTGCAGACGAAACCGGTCTGCCAATGCTGGTGGTACGTGCGCCGTTTAACCAGACCTGGCAGCGCCTGCCAGCGACGCTGGAAAAAGTGGGCATGAAAGTGACCGACAGCACGCGTTCAACGGGTAGCGTCACGGCAACATATAAACCGCTGTCTGACAGCGCATGGCAGGAACTGGGTGCGCATGATCCGCAACTGGCCTCCGGCGACTACAAGATTCAGGTAGGCGACCTCGATAACCGCAGTAGCCTGCAGTTTATCGATCCGAAAGGTCATACGCTGACCCAGTCGCAGAACGATGCGCTGGTCGCGGTCTTCCAGGCTGCATTCAGCAAATAAATATGAGGGCTGGTTAATCCAGCCCTTTTTATTTTAGTGCTACGCAAACGTGTGCGTGGCATAATATCCCCAGTTTTGAACACAAATCATCACACCAGGAGTAATGAAGATGCAGAAGCAAGCTGAGTTGTATCGTGGCAAAGCGAAGACCGTATACAGCACGGAAAACCCGGATCTGTTGGTGCTCGAGTTCCGCAATGATACGTCAGCAGGGGATGGCGCGCGCATTGAGCAGTTCGATCGTAAGGGCATGGTGAACAACAAGTTCAACCACTTCATTATGACCAAACTGGCCGAAGCGGGTATCCCGACCCAGATGGAAGCGTTGCTGTCCGATACGGAATGTCTGGTGAAAAAACTGGATATGGTTCCGGTTGAGTGTGTCGTTCGTAACCGTGCCGCGGGCTCCCTGGTGAAGCGTCTTGGCATTGAAGAAGGTATTGAACTGAACCCACCGCTGTTCGACCTGTTCCTGAAAAACGACGCCATGCACGATCCAATGGTCAACGACTCTTACTGCGAAACCTTTGGCTGGGTGAACAAAGAGAACCTGGCGCGCATGAAAGAGCTGACCTACAAAGCCAACGACGTGCTGAAAAAACTGTTTGATGATGCGGGTCTGATCCTGGTCGACTTCAAGCTGGAGTTTGGTCTGTTCAAAGGCGAAGTGGTGCTGGGTGATGAATTCTCACCGGATGGCAGCCGTCTGTGGGATAAAGAAACTCTGGATAAAATGGACAAAGACCGTTTCCGTCAGAGCCTGGGTGGCCTGATTGAAGCCTATGAAGCGGTTGCCCACCGCTTAGGTGTTAAGCTCGACTAACCCCTCTGTCGCCAAAGGATGTTCGCATCCTTTGGCTTCTTACCGTTGTTTCCTATGGTAATCTTGCCGCTAACCGCCTACGATCATAACTATTATAAATGGAATAGTTCGAGGTAGTTATGCGCTGGCAAGGGCGTCGTGAAAGTGACAATGTAGAAGACAGACGCAGCAATGATGGCGGTGGCCCTTCAATGGGCGGTCCTGGCTTCAGGCTACCCAGCGGAAAGGGCGGTATCATTCTGCTTATTGTGGTTCTGGTTGCGGGTTACTACGGTGTCGATCTTACCGGTTTAATGACCGGACAACCTCTCCAACAGCAGCAACACTCTCAGCGCTCCATCAGCCCGAATGAAGATGAAGCGGCTAAATTTACCTCCGTTATCCTCGCCACCACAGAAGACACGTGGGGTCAGCTGTTCGATAAAATGGGGCGAACCTACCAACAGCCGAAGCTGGTGATGTACCGTGGCGCGACCCGTACCGGATGCGGAACCGGGCAGTCGGTGATGGGGCCGTTCTACTGCCCGGCTGACAGCACTGTCTATATCGATCTCTCTTTTTACGATGATATGAAACGCAAACTGGGTGCCGACGGCGATTTTGCCCAGGGGTATGTGATTGCGCATGAAGTCGGACATCACGTGCAAAAATTGCTGGGTATTGAGCCTAAAGTACGTCAGCTGCAGCAAAATGCCTCTCAGGCAGAGGTGAATCGTCTTTCTGTGCGTATGGAGCTACAGGCAGACTGCTTTGCGGGGGTCTGGGGCCATACCATGCAGAAGCAGGGCGTTCTTGAATCAGGTGACCTGGAAGAGGCGTTAAATGCCGCGCAGGCCATTGGGGACGATCGCCTCCAGCAGCAGAGCCAGGGGAGGGTGGTACCGGACAGTTTCACACACGGTACGTCTGAACAACGTTACAGCTGGTTCAAGCGCGGTTTCGACAGCGGCAACCCGGCGCAGTGCAATACCTTTGGCAAAGCCATGTGATGTTGCCGTTTGAACGTCTGATTAACCAGCTCCAGCGCAAAGGGCATCGTCGGCTGGTGGTGCTCAGCGGCGATGCGTCGTGGGCACAGACGCAGGCCGTTGCTCTGCGAGATACCCTGCCTGGCGACTGGCTGTGGCTGGAGGAAAACCACTCACAGGCCATCAGTGGGCTGTTGGGACGCGAGTTTCTGCACGCGGTTTTTGATGCCCGTACCGGGTTTGATGTTTCAGCCTTTGCGGCACTGAGCGGGACGCTGCGTGCCGGGAGCCTGCTGGTGTTGCTGGTTCCTCCTCTCTCTGGCTGGGCGAGGACGCCGGACAGCGATTCCCTTCGCTGGAGCGACACCGCCGAACCGATTGCCACTCCGCATTTTGTGTACCATTTTTGCCGGACGATTATCGCCGATCCTGATGCGATCGTGTGGCAACAAGACCAGCCTTTATCACTTCCTCCATTTTCTGATGAACCTGACTGGCTGCCTGCCAGCGGTGCGCCGCAGCGCGAGCAGGCCGATATTCTGGCGGTACTCCTGGCAATGAAAAACGGCGTGGTGGCCGTCACGGCTGCGCGCGGGCGCGGAAAGTCGGCGCTGGCGGGGATGCTATTAAATCGCATACCGGGCCGGGCCGTTGTCACCGCTCCGACAAAAGGGGCCACGGATGTGATAGCCCGTTTTGCCGGGGAACATTTTTACTTTATGGCTCCGGATGCGCTGCTGGCGTCCACGCTGGAGGCTGACTGGCTTGTTGTTGATGAGGCGGCGGCTATTCCTGGCCCGCTTCTGGAGAAACTGGCCGCGCGTTTTCCTCGCGTACTGCTGACGACGACGGTTCAGGGCTATGAAGGTACGGGGCGAGGATTTTTGCTGAAATTCTGCACCCGCTTCAGCGACTTGCAACGCTATAGCTTATCAACACCGGTTCGCTGGGCTGCCGGGTGTCCACTTGAACGGGTGGTCGCCCGCGCGCTGTTGTTTGACGATGCGCTCATCGAGCAAAAACCGGAAGGTGAAGTATGTTTAACCTCACTGGAGCCACAGGCGTGGGAAAGCAACCCGGCACTTGTGGCGAGCGTTTATGAACTGCTGTGTGCCGCGCATTACCGCACATCACCGCTGGATTTACGCCGCATGATGGATGCACCCGGCCAACACTTTGCGGTCGCACAAACCGGCTCTGCCATTGCTGGCGCGCTCTGGCTGGTGGATGAGGGCGGTTTAAGCCCTGAACTGAGCCGCGCGGTGTGGGCGGGTTTTCGTCGGCCTCGTGGGAACCTTGTGGCGCAGTCGCTGGCGGCACATGGCGGCTCTCCTCTGGCGGCGACGCTTAAGGGGCGGCGGATAACCCGCATTGCCGTTCATCCCTGGCGTCAACGGGAAGGTATCGGACAGGCGCTGATCCACAATGCAAGGGGTCAGGATTATCTGTCGGTCAGTTTTGGTTATACCGACGAGCTGTGGCGTTTCTGGCAACGATGTGGTTTTGTGCTGGTGCGAATGGGCAGCCATCGCGAAGCCAGCAGTGGCTGCTACACCGCAATGGCGTTACTGCCACAGAGCGAAGCGGGGCATCGGCTGTGTGAACAGGCGCAACAACGCCTGCGTCGCGATGCGCGGATCCTGTCGTTCTGGAATGACGAAAAGATCCCGGTGGAGGATGGCTGGGAAGCTACCCTTAATAATGACGACTGGCTGGAACTGGCGGGGTTTGCCTTTGCCCACCGGGCGTTTTCTACCTCTGTTGCCGCGTTAACACGCTTGCTGCTCTCCGTAGAGATGCCGCTCCCGGCCCTGCGCGGTAAAATTGAGGGGAAAAAAGACGACGCACAACTCAGTGCCGAACTGGCGCTCTCCGGGCGAAAAGCGCTGCTGGCAAGGCTTCGCAGCGAAGCGATACAGGCGCTTGAATGTCTTGATAATCCGCGCTGTCAGACGCTGAAGAACACGGTTTTGCAATGGCAATTTTTTCAATGACTTCTTCAGTAAAGTGGCATGGTCATTCCCTCCGGGAGGTGTAGGATCCAGGTCATCAATTAAGGAGACCGCCATGAAACACGACCATTTTGTTGTTCAAAGTCCCGACAAACCGGCTAAACAGTTACTGCTTCTGTTTCATGGTGTTGGCGATAACGCCGTCAATATGGGGCAGATTGGCAGCTGGTTTGCACCTGTTTTTCCCCAGGCGCTGATTGTCAGCATTGGTGGTGTGGAGCCGTGTGGCCCGAACGGGCGACAGTGGTTCTCCGTGCAGGGCGTGACGGAAGAAAATCGTCAGGCGCGGATTGATGCCATTATGCCGACCTTTATCGAAACGGTACGCTACTGGCAGCAGCAAAGCGGCGTAGGCGCGGATGCCACGGCGCTGATTGGCTTCTCGCAAGGGGCCATCATGTCGCTGGAGAGTGTAAAAGCGCAGCCGGGTCTGGTCTCACGTGTTATTGCCTTTAACGGCCGTTTTGCGACGCTACCGCAAAGCGCAACAACGCAGACCACAATCCATTTGATCCACGGTGGTGACGACCGGGTGATTGAGCTTTCGCATGCGGTTGCCGCGCAGGAAGCCCTGATCCGCGAAGGCGGGGATGTCACGCTGGATATCGTTGACGATTTGGGTCACGCGATTGACGATCGCAGCATGCAGTTTGCACTCGACCATCTGCGTTATACCGTACCGAAGCACTACTTTGATGAAGCGCTCAGCGGCGGTAAGCCGGATAACGATGATATTGTAGAGTTTATGTGAGAAAAGACCCTCTCCCCTTGTGGGGAGAGGGTTAGTGCGAGGGGGATGAACGAATTACTTCTTCTGGTCTTTCTTCGGCCAGTTGTCGTCATCGTCCCACTTGTCGTTAAAATCACGATGTGGCGGAAGGTCAGGCTTGTTGGCGAGGAATTTTTTGTGGTCAACGCGCTTAAGATCTTTAATTACGTTAAGCACCACGCCAACCAGAAACACCAACACCAGAATCCACCAGTACTTTGAAAGCCAATCCATTTGCTATTCCTTCTCAGAACAGTCGTCAGGCGACGAGCTGCTCCATGATGCGTTGATACATACGGGCCAGTAGTTGTAAATCTGCCGCATTTACACATTCATTTATTTTGTGAATGGTTGCGTTCACCGGCCCCAGTTCGACAACCTGAGCGCCCATCCGGGCGATAAAGCGTCCGTCTGAGGTACCGCCCGTCGTCAGCAGTTGTGGCTTAATTTCATTATAGTGTGCGATGGCACTCACTACCGCATCCACCAGTTTCCCGCGCTGCGTCAGGAACGGCTGGCCGGAAAGCCACCACTCCACGGTATAGCGCAGTTGATATTTTTCCAGCAGCGCGATCACGCGCGCTTTGATCATCTCGTCGGTCAGTTCCGTACTGAAGCGGAAGTTAAACTGGACGAAGAAATCACCCGGGATCACGTTGTTGCTGCCGGTACCGGCCTTCACATTGGCAATTTGCATGCTGGTAGGCGGGAAGAACTCATTGCCTTTGTCCCACTCAATGTCTACCAGCTCGTTCAGCATCGGTGCTGCGCGATGCACGGGGTTATCGGCCAGGTGAGGATAAGCTACGTGCCCCTGGACCCCATGAATGGTCAGGTTACAGGTCAGCGATCCGCGACGACCGTTTTTCACCACATCGCCCACCACTTCGGTACTGGACGGTTCGCCGACCAGGCAGTAGTCCAGACGTTCGTTGCGCGCCATCAGCGCCTCTACCACCTTCACGGTGCCGTGATGAGCGCTGGCTTCTTCGTCGGAGGTGATCAGAAACGCGAGGCGGTTTTTATGGTTCGGATGCTGCGCAACAAAGCGTTCCGCCGCCACGACCATCGCCGCCAGCGAGCCTTTCATATCTGCCGCACCGCGGCCGAATAGCATGCCATCGCGGATGGTGGGTTCAAACGGTGGGTTGATCCAGCGGTCCGCATCACCTGCGGGAACCACATCGGTATGACCAGCAAAGGCCAGCGTTTCACCCTGGCCGCGCCATGCCCAGAAGTTCTGCGTGTCGCCAAAATCCATACGTTCAACGGTAAAACCGATGGCACGCAGGCGCTCAATCATTAATGCCTGACAACCTGCGTCGTCCGGGCTAAGGGAAGGACGGCGAATAAGCTGCTGAGTCAGCTCAATGACCGGGCATGACATAAACTACACCTCAACGAAAAAAGTCAGAATAAAGGGTTTCACTGAAACCCAGCAGCATAGGCTGCCCGGGCGCGCAGAGCAATGGGCGTTTGATAATTGCTGGCATTTCGAGCATCAGACTGGCTGCGCTGTCGGCGTTGTTGATGCTGGCACGCAGTGATTCGTCCAGTTTACGCCAGGTGGTTCCACGGGTATTGAGCAGCGCTTCCCAGCCCAGTTCGCTGATGGCAGTATGCAGAAATTCTGCATCAAGCCCATCGGCACGGTAGTCGTGGAAGCGATACTCCACATTGTGCGCTTCCAGCCAGCGGCGGGCCTTTTTGATGGTGTCACAATTTTTAATGCCGTACATCACAATCATGGTGAATCCTTTTGTTCTTATGATGATTAAATGTTCAGTAATTTCGAATTTTTATCCTTAAGTGGAATATAACACATTCGGGAATTCTATTAATTTACAATTCTTCTTAATTCAACTCACACCTGTAAGCTGAATATTCTTTCATCATTTAAGCATAGATGTTCATAAGGGTTAAATTTCTAATAAACTCAGTCAGTAATTTAGAATTTACCTGCCTGTAAGGTTATTTCAAAATATTGCTATACGTCACACAAAATTTACGACCCTGCGTTCATATTTATCATAAATCCAGGACGGTAGCGGGGTACAATCGGTGCATCTGGTTAGATTGTCTTCACAATGATGGTACGTTTTCGTAGAATACGCATAATAATAAGAGAGGTTGTTATGATTGAACGTGAACTGGGGAACTGGAAAGATTTTATCGAAGGCATGCTTCGTAAATGACATTCAGGAAGAATTGCAAGAGCACTAAAATAAGTAAAATAACCATAGTGTGAGTTAATCACACAGTAAAAAGGCGGCTATAAGAGCCGCCTTTTTTATACCCTAAATAATTCATTGGGTTATTCAGGACGTTCCCTGAGAGGGAAGCGGCGACGCACCAGCACAAAGAACAGAGGAACAAAATAAATGGCCAGGATTGTGGCTGAAATCATGCCACCCATGACGCCCGTACCCACCGCGTGCTGGCTACTGGAGCCTGCGCCTGAACTGGTTGCCATAGGCAATACGCCAAAGACAAACGCCAGAGAGGTCATCAGGATCGGGCGTAAGCGCTGACGGCAGGCGTGTAGCGTGGCAGCCATTAGCTCATGCCCTTTGGCATTCATCTCGTTGGCAAATTCGACGATCAGAATGGCGTTTTTTGCCGACAAACCGATAACGGTGAGCAGCCCTACCTGGAAGTAAACGTCGTTTTCCAGACCGCGCATCCAGGTTGCCAGCAGTGCGCCGATCACACCAAGCGGTACCACCAGCATGACCGAGAACGGCACTGACCAGCTCTCATAGAGCGCGGCAAGGCAAAGGAATACCACAAGCAGCGACAGCGCATACAGTGCAGGAGCCTGAGCCCCGGAGAGACGCTCCTGGTAAGACATTGCCGTCCACTCCAGACCAAACCCGGTGGGTAACTGTTGCACCAGTTTTTCCATCGTGTCCATTGCGGTACCGGTACTGACGCCCGGGGAGGCCTCACCGATGATTTCAACAGCAGAATAGCCGTTATAGCGTTCCAGACGTGGTGAACCGCTCTCCCAGTGCGAAGAGGCAAAGGCTGAGAACGGCACCATGCCGCCTGAATTATTACGCACAAACCAGCGGTTGATATCGTCCGGTAACATACGGAACGGTGCGGCAGACTGAACATACACCTTTTTCACGCGGCCGCGATCCATAAAATCATTCACATAGCTGGAGCCCCACGCCGTCTGCAGGGTGTCGTTAATATCGGCGATGGACACCCCCAGTGCCTGCGCTTTGCGCTGATCGATATCAACCTGCAGCTGCGGGCTGTCATCCAGACCGTTATGTCGGACGCGGGTCAGGTCAGGATTTTTTCCCGCCAGCTCTAACAGTTTATCGCGCGCCGCCATCAGTGCCGTGTGGCCAGCGCCCGCGTGATCCTGCAGTTCCATATCAAACCCGGCGGAGCTGCCGAGGCCGCTGATGGCCGGAGGGCTGCTGGCAAAGACGCGCGCTTCCTTGATGTGTGCAAAGGCTTTTGTCGCGCGCTCGATAATGGCAAACGACGTGCCCGTTTTTGTGTCGCGCTCGTTCCAGTCCTTCAGGCGTACAAACATACGGGCGACGTTCTGCCCGTTACCCCCCGGGCCTGAGCCGACGGTCGAAAATACCGAAATGATGTTATCTTTCTCTTTGGTGAAGAAGTACTGTTCCACCTTTTCGACCACTTTCAGAGTCTGCTGTTGCGTTGCGCCGCTCGGTAGTTGCACCGAGGTGGTGAACATGCCGCGGTCTTCCATCGGCAGGAATGAGGTGGGGAGGTGCAGGAACAGCCAGACCATTCCGCCCAACAGCACAACGTAAATCATCATCCAGCGCAGGCTGCGGTGCAGCACCTTACCGACGCCCATTTCATAACGTGCGGCATTGCGGTTGAACATACGGTTAAACCAGCCGAAAAAGCCTTTCTGGCCGTGGTGTTCACCTTTATTCAGCGGCTTAAGGAGGGTGGAACAGAGGGCAGGGGTGAGGATCAACGCCACCAGCACGGAAAGCACCATTGCGGAGACGATGGTTATCGAGAACTGACGGTAAATGGCACCGGTTGTGCCGCCAAAGAAGGCCATCGGAATAAAGACCGCCGAGAGCACCATCGCGATGCCGACTAATGCTCCCTGAATTTGCCCCATTGATTTACGCGTCGCCTCGCGCGGCGAAAGCCCCTCTTCGCTCATGATACGCTCGACGTTTTCAACCACCACGATGGCGTCATCCACCAGAAGGCCGATAGCCAGTACCATTGCGAACATGGTCAGGGTGTTGATGCTGTAACCAAACGCGTAAAGCACCGCAAAGGTGCCAAGCAGCACTACTGGCACGGCAATGGTTGGGATCAGCGTGGCGCGGAAGTTTTGCAGGAACAGGTACATCACCAGGAACACCAGCGCGATGGCTTCCAGCAGGGTCTTCACCACATCCTCAATCGAGGCTTTAACGAAGGAGGTGGTTTCATAGGCGACTTTGTACTCCAGACCGTGCGGGAAATACTGCGACAGCTCATCCAGTCGGTCTAACACCAGCTTCGCCGTAGCCATTTCATTTGCACCGGAGGCAAGCTTAATGCCCAGACCGGAGGCCTGATTACCGTTAAAGCGGCTCAGGTAGTCATACTTCTCCGCCCCCATTTCCACCGTGGCGACATCGCCCAGGCGGACTTCAGAACCGTCCTGATTCACGCGCAGGGTAATATCGCGGAACTGATCGGGTGTCTGGAGCAGCGACTGCGAGTTAATGGTGGCATTCAGAGCTTGTTTATCGACGGAAGGCGTTCCCCCCAGTTGCCCTACGGCTATCTGAGCATTCTGGGATTTAATGGCATTCGTGACGTCGGTTGCCGTCATCTGGAAGCTGTTCAGCTTGTTGGGATCAAGCCAGATACGCATGGAGTACTGTGAGCCGTAGGCGTCGATATCGCCGACGCCGTTAATACGGCTGATCGGATCCTGAATATTACTGGCAACGTAGTCCGCAATATCCTGCTTATCCATTGAGCCGTCGGTAGAGACAAAAGCGATGGTCAAAATGTTAGTGTCACCGGTTTTACGCACGGTAACGCCCTGGTTCTGAACCGCCTGAGGCAGCTTGCGCATGGCCGACTGTAACTGGTTTTGCACCTGTTGCACCGCTTCGTCCGGGTTGCTACCCGCCGTGAAGCTCAGGGTGACCGTGGCCTGGCCCGTGGCGCTGCTTTGTGAGGACATGTACATCAGGTTATCCAGACCTGTCATGTTCTGCTCGATAACCTGCGTCACGGTATTTTCCAGCGTCTGCGCCGAAGCACCAGGGTAGTTAGCCGTGATGCGCACGTTTGGCGGAGCCAGATCGGGGTATTGCTCAACAGGAAGTGAAGTAATGGCCAGGACACCTGTCAGACACAACAGAATGGCAAGTACCCAGGCAAAAATGGGGCGATCGATGAAAAAATTCGCCATGAAAGTGTGACCTCGTTTTGCTGCACGTCATTATTGTATATTGCCTGCAACACTGTAACGGCAAGACAAAGGCCAAACGTGGAGAAATAAAGGAGATAGTGTAAATTATCATTCCCTTTTTACCTTCTCCCCCACGCAGGCTCGGGTGAAAATATCACGTATCCGTAAGACGGGCTGTTGATATAGCGCCTTACTTTGCCGTTATTTATCCGCAAGCGGGGAGGGAGAACGGAATGTTACACTCACCTGCGTTCCACCGTTTTGCGGCTGTGAAAAGTGCAGCGCTCCTCCGAGCCGCCCCGCGCGTTCGCGCATAATGTTTAGCCCGTAATGTCCCGGCGGTTCGCTGGCCTCGCCAATGCCGATACCGTTATCGCGAATGTTCACGATGTGAGTGCCATCCGCAGAGGTCACGCAGCTCACGGTGATCTCGCTGGCCTGGGCGTGCTTAATGGCATTCAGCACGGCTTCACGCACGATCTGTAATAAATGCACCTGCTTTTGTGCGTCCAGTGCCAGGGAAGAGAGACGACAGTCAAGATACAGCTTTGCCTGTGTTTGACTCTGCAACCCGTCCAGCGACTCCTGGAGTGCGGCGGGAAGATTGGCGTGGTTAAGCGTCAGACGGAACGTCGTGAGCAGTTCACGTAGCTGATGCCAGGCGTTGTTTAATTCGCGGGAGAAGTCCGTGATGATGGTTTGCGCCGGGGTGTTCTCCTCCGGTATGGCATGACGGAGGAGCGTAAGCTGGATGCGTAAATACGACAGCACCTGCGCCAGCGAATCATGCAGCTCGCGGGCAATCGTCGCGCGCTCTTCCATCAACAGCAATTGCTGGTAATGCTTTTGTGCCTGGTTGAAATAAAGCCCGCGCCCCAGCATTGTCGCCACGCTTTGCATCAGCGTTTGGGGCACCGTGCCCGTTTCGCTTTGCCAGCGCAACTCACCATACAGGGTATCCTGCATCAGCACTGGCAGGCTTTGCAGTGGGGCACTCTTCGACGCATTCCCTTCGCATAGCCGCCAGTCGTCGCTGGTTCGTAGCTCCAGGTAATTCATCTGCGTGTATTCGTGCACAATCTGCAAAATATGTCTGAAACTGTGGCTGTCTATCTGGCCGGTATTCAGTGCCTGAGAACATTTGAACAACATTTCGAGCTGTTGATGGGCTTCATTCAGATGCTGCGTCTTTTCCGCAACGGAGTGCTCAAGTGAGCGATAAAGCGTGTGTAGCTCGGCCGACATATGGTTGAACGCGTGGGAAAGTTGACCCAGTTCATTCGGCAAAGCGGTATCTGGTGCGGGGGTATCAAATTGTCCCTGCTCAATGCGTTCACTTGCTGCCACCAGATTGTTCAGCGGCAAAACCACCTGGCGACGGATCCGCCGCAGGGTTAACGCCGTCAGCAGCAGGATGCCAAGACCGCCAGCCAGCGATATCAGGATGACCAGCTGTATTTTATGTTCGGTGTAATGCTGGAGCGTGAGCACAAAGGTATCGATGTGGCCGACAAAATCTTCAATGTGATCCTGATACCACGCGGTATCTCCGCTGGCGATACGCTTATCCATCTCCTGCCAGGCAAGATGCAGTTGCTGATAGCGCTGTTTGACATCGTCCGGTACGTACCAGCGGTTCAATTTTTGCAGGGCAGGCGCGCTCAGGGTTTGTTGCCAGATCTCGCGATGCGCCACCAGCGAGGGGCTGTGTCGCTGCATCTCGTAGCCCAGTCGGTAACTCTGCATGCGCAGTGAACCGGCAATATTGATGGCTTCGGCGTCACGCTGGCTACTGGCGAGCGTCAGCAGGGCGATGGTGCTGGTCAGAACCGACAGCACAATAATCGAAAAGAAAGCCCGGGCCAGGCTTCCGGAAACGGGTCGTTTAACGGTCACAGAACAGCTTCCTGAATAAAATTGATCTGCCACAGGTTCACTGGAAATAGTTTGGCTTCCGGGCATGTGAATATTGCCTGATCGCGCCACCGTGGGTAAATACAGTACTTATATAAAGAATAAGGTTATTGAACCAAAAACAGGTGTTGTTATGAATCGTTTTATTATGGCCAACAGCCAGCACTGTATTGGATGTCGTGCCTGCGAAGTCGCCTGCGTGATGGCGCACAACGGTGAAGAGCACGTCCTGAGCGAGCGCCATTTTCATCCCCGCATTACGGTGCTCAGGTCAGGCGAAAAGAAAACCCCCGTCACCTGCCACCACTGCGAAAATGCGCCCTGTGCACAAAGCTGTCCGAACGGGGCCATCAGCAAACACGACCACAGCGTACAGGTGAATCAACAAAAATGCATTGGTTGCAAAGCCTGTGTGGTCGCCTGCCCATTTGGCACGATGGAGATTATCGTCACGCCGCTCGACAACGGCAGCGTGAAGGCCGAAGCACACAAATGTGACCTCTGCCTGACGCGCCCGCAAGGCCCGGCCTGTATCGAAAATTGCCCGGCGGATGTCCTGACGCTGGCGACACCCGCCGTCCTCGACAATCTGGCAAAATCGCGTCGTCAGCGCACTGCTCGTCTGGAAGCGCAACCCTGGCATGGCGAAGCGGTTGGTCATGACGTGGTGCAAACTAAACTGCAGCAGATGCAAAACACGCCGCAACGTGGTGAGCCGGATAAGCTCAGCCCGCAGGAACGCGCCGGCCATTTTAATGAAATCACCCTGCCGTTTCGGGCAGAACAGGCTCAACGTGAAGCCTCGCGCTGCCTGAAATGCGGGGAACACAGTATTTGCGAATGGACGTGCCCACTGCACAACCACATCCCGCAGTGGATTGAACGTGTCAACGCAGGAGATATCGCCGGTGCCGTGGCGCTCTCTCACCAGACCAACTGTTTACCTGAAATTACCGGCCGCGTCTGTCCGCAGGACAGATTATGTGAAGGGGCCTGCACAGTGCGTGATGAATCAGGTTCAGTGACCATTGGTAACATCGAGCGCTATATCTCTGACCAGGCGCTGGCGCTGGGCTGGAAACCGGATATGAGTAATGTTTCCCCGGTGGGGAAACGGGTTGCCGTTATCGGAGCAGGGCCTGCCGGGCTCGCCTGCGCTGATGTGCTGGTGCGCAGCGGTGTGAGCGTCACCGTCTATGATCGTCACCCGGAAATTGGCGGTCTGCTGACGTTTGGCATTCCGGCCTTCAAGCTGGATAAATCGTTGCTCGCGCGGCGCAGAGAGATATTTACTGCGATGGGGATCCATTTTGAACTGAACTGTGAAGTGGGCCAGGACGTGTCGATGTCTCAGCTACGAAGCGATTACGATGCCCTGTTTATTGGTGTCGGCACCTACCGTTCCATGAAGGCCGGTATACCGCACGAGGACGCACCGGGCGTGTATGACGCGCTGCCTTTCCTGGTGGCGAACACGCGCCATGTGATGGGGCTGGAATCGACGGTCAAAGAGCCGTTTATCGACACCCGGGGTCTGAACGTGGTGGTGCTCGGTGGGGGAGATACCGCGATGGACTGCGTGCGTACCGCGTTACGTCACGGTGCGACGAAGGTCACCTGCGCCTACCGCCGGGATGAAACCAACATGCCTGGCTCGAAAAAAGAGGTGAAGAACGCAAAAGAAGAGGGCGCTGAATTTGAATTTAACGTCCAGCCCGTTGAGCTGGTGCTTGCCGCTGACGGGCAGGTTAACGGCATTCGGATGCTGCGCACCGAACTGGGTGACGCGGATGCCCAGGGACGCCGTCGGCCTGTTCCGGTGGCGGGCAGTGAGTTTGTTATGCCTGCTGATGCGGTGATCATGGCGTTTGGTTTTAATCCGCACGCGATGCCGTGGCTGCAGGCGCAGGGTGTCGAGACGGATGACTGGGGGCGTATCATTGCCTCCGTAGAGGGGCGCTATCGCTACCAGACCACCAACCCGCAAATTTTTGCCGGGGGTGATGCGGTACGCGGTGCGGATCTGGTGGTGACTGCGATGGCAGAAGGACGTCATGCCGCGCAGGGCATTCTCGACTGGCTTGAAGTAAACGCGCCAAAAATGCACTAAATCCGGCGAGCGACAAAGCGGGGTTCACGGCGTAGTATAAATGCACTTATTATGCCGTGGAGCCCGTATGACCCTGAAAATCGACGTTATCAAAGACAAAATCCTATCTGAAAATTACTTTGTCCTGCGTAACATCACCTATGATTTAACGCGTAATAACGGTGAAGTTATCCGCCATAAACGCGAGGTCTACGACCGTGGCAACGGGGCAACCATTCTGCTCTACAACCGTGAAAAGCAAAGTGTGGTGTTGATTCGCCAGTTTCGGGTGGCGACATGGGTCAATGGCAACCCGGATGGACGGTTGATTGAAACCTGCGCGGGTCTTCTTGACGACGATGAGCCAGAAGTGTGTATCCGCAAAGAGGCCATCGAAGAGACGGGCTTTGAAGTGGGGAACGTTAAAAAAGTCTTCGAGCTGTTTATGTCGCCAGGCGGCGTGACGGAACTCATCCATTTCTTCATTGCGGAATACAGCGATGCCCAGCGAACGCACCGGGGCGGCGGCGTAGACGATGAAGATATTGAAGTGCTGGAACTTCCCTTTTCCCGGGCGCTGGCGATGGTCCATTCAGGGGAGGTTAAAGACGGTAAGGCTGTGATATTGCTGCAGTATTTACAAACATCCGGCTTAATGGGCGATGTTTCGGACAACTCTATCTGATAAATCCGATTGAGCACGCCAGGCTTGAACACGAAGATATTATCCAGATATGCGTTTTTGTTTCCGGGATTGTGCCATTCATGCGCCACTGCGTTTTTGTTCTCTGTTTATTTTGCGTACTCCCCACGCCGTGGGTGTGGGCTGCGCCTTCTCAGCAATCGTTCTCTGACTGGCAGGTCACCTGCAATAACCAGAATTTTTGCGTTGCGCGCAATACCGGTGAACATCGCGGTCTGGTGATGACGCTCAGCCGCAGCGCCGGGGCGAAAACCGATGCCACGCTGCGTATCGATCTTGGCGGCCTTTCTGCCCCCTCCGTAAAAGAACCCGACATTGCGCCACGCCTGCTGCTGGATAATGCCCCGCTTAAATTTGAACCGCTGCACTGGCAGTTAACCCCCTGGCATCTGAAAACGGATGTCGCCGCTACCATCACGGCATTTTTGAAAAGCATTCAGGAAGGGAAGGCGCTGACCCTGCGTGGCGGCAACCAGGTTATCTCGCTGGTCGGTCTGAAAGCTGCCTTGCTGTTTATTGACGCCCAGCAAAAACGCGTTGGCAGCGAAACGGCCTGGATTAAAAAAGGGGGCGAGCCGTCGTTAAGCGTGCCGCCTGCGCCGGCCTTAAAAGAGGTGGCGGGGGTGAACCCGACACCCACGCCGCTGTCTCACGGTGAACTGAACGACCTGCTGGATTACGGTACCTGGCGGATGAATAACAGCCAGTGCTCGCTTGATCCAAACCGCCGGGAAGTGCGCGTGACTGCGCTAACCGACGACAAAGCGCTGCTGATCATCAGCTGTGAAGCAGGGGCATACAATACCGTCGATTTGGCGTGGCTGGTGTCGCGCAAAAAACCGTTTTCCGCCCGCAGCGTGAGGCTGCGTCTGCCGTTTACCCCTGTAAGCGACAGCAGTGAAATGGAGCTGATGAATGCCCGCTTTGATGAAAAAACGCGTGAACTGACCACGCTCGCGTTAGGGCGTGGTATTGCGGATTGCGGGATCCAGACTCGCTGGCGTTTTGACGGTCAGCACTTCCGTCTGGTGCGTTATGCCGAAGAACCCAGCTGTGATAACTGGAATGGGCCAGATGCCTGGCCCACGTTGTGGATCACGAGGTAGCGTTTTGCCGGGTGGCAACTACGCTTGCACGGGCGAAAGCCCGACCCGTTAGTTTTTGCGGAAAAAGTCGTTATACAGCATGTACAGATGTGCCGCGCTCCAGGAGAAGTTAGGTGCGCCTTGCTGCGCGCCGGTCAGCGGGTTGTAGTTTTCCTGAATTGGGCCATCGGACGTTAACCCCTTCGCATGCTTAAAGAAGGTTTCCGCCAGAGTTTGTGCCTGTTCACGGTAGCCATAGCGTTCCATCCCTTTTAATCCAAACCAGAACTGGTCGACCCAGACGCGGCCACGCCAGTAGATATCCGGGCCAAACGCCGGGTTGGTCAACGCGGCCGTGCCGAGCGGCACGTATGTGTTGAACTCTTGCGGATCCAGCATCACCTTCACCACGGCGTCAGCATGTTCCTGCGTTGCTGCACCATTAAACAACGGCGACCAGCCTTCCGGCCCCTTACCGCGTTCGACGATAGGTTTGCCCGCGCAGCCGTTCTCCAGCGGCTTATCCTCAATGCGAATGTCGTAGTAAAAACCGCTTCACGCCCTGAGACATTCGACAAGCTTTTTTATGGCTTCAGTAAGGGCGACTTTCGCGCTTCCAGTGCCAGCAAATACTTCGCTTCATCGTACTGGGTCTTGGTCTTCCAGCAGCGGTAAATGA
>Ga0183096_1000295_pt1 | contig 78716 bp, 65 predicted proteins | sample Biomet5_FD_127791 | JGI IMG/M metagenome (GOLD analysis project Ga0183096, IMG submission 127791) | Microbial communities from bioreactor (seeded with sewage sludge) at LBNL, California, USA - Biofuel metagenome 5 (version 2) (version 3) | ecosystem: Engineered > Bioreactor > Anaerobic >...
TAGCCGGGCAACCGCCTGCTGCCTAGGCGACTTTGATTGAGGTATCTTGCACTGTTTCATGAAGTAGCCTCCTTTTAGGCGAGTCCATTCCCGCTCTGCAGGGGCGAAGTGTCAAGCAAACTTCTGCAATTCAAATCCACATAATTTCAGCGGCGAGATAGGGCAAGTTCGGGCAGTTTTCCAGGCAGGCGCCGGTTGGAGGGAGGCGAATCTTCAGCGAAGAATCGAGAATTTTCTTCGTCGGCGAAATAGCCGAATGGGGACGCGAATTCTGGGGGAAATTCGCGCACTTTTAGCCTCAAAACTGTACTTCGAGCACGAAGTCTGACTGCTCGTTAATATGGAGTTGATAAACAGAAAAAACTGCGAAACCTCACTTTTCGTTTTTCCGAAATTTATCTGATCGCGGCACCGTAGTTGGTTTGCAGAGAGATACCTTCCGAAAACCAACGAGAGAAGAACCCTACTGACGGTCCGAATCCCGTAGAGTCCGATAGTAAGTCATTCTATATCAATTACTTGAATTATGAATTCGGACTGTTGGTAGTTTTCGGGCCGAATCTGCGATTTCTTGCATCGAAAACCGACCAGAGACAGGCAGCTCCAAAGACGACTGCGCCAGAAAGGCAAGATTCTCTTTTTGCCATTTCGGCAGTCGGTTTTCCGTAGCAATGATAGTCGGTTCTTGGCTGACCCCCATGAAGTATTCGACTTCTGCTCTACCCAAGGTTTTGCGGACTTGTTGCAAGCCTGAATATCGCTAGCTATTAGCTCGTTATACGACCGGCATCGCTGCGGAATTCACGCGGCCGAAGTGGTCATTGCGCTACGGGTTCTTCCAACTTCCCAATCAACGCAACGGATTTACCGTCGATGGCGGTACCTGATGTGGCCGGGGGATTCGACGGCCGGAGATGAGCGCTTCTTTCATGACTGGGGAATGGTGGTGGAACAGGAACGCCGCTTTACCGTACGCAACCATCCCTGCGCAGTCCGCCTGCTGGCCTACGTCAACCAGGGAAACATGGGCAGCTATAAGTCAGCGCTTTCCGCACCCGCTTTGGATATCGACCTGACTCACGCTACCCGGCACACGGCCGGCGTCGGGCTCAATATCGAGCAGGAGATCACGAAGAACATCGGCGTGTTTTCGCGCCTAGGCTGGAATGATGGACACAACGAGGCGTGGATGTTCACCGACACCAGCCACACCGGTTCGCTGGGCGTCAGCATCAAGGGCGCACCCTGGCACCGGAACGATGACACGATCGGGGTTGGCTTTGTGGTCAGCGGCCTCTCCCAAGATGCTCAGAACTACTTCGCCGCTGGCGGCAAAGGGATTCTGTCTGGGGATGGCGGACTGCAGTATGCCAAGGAGAAACTGTTGGAAACGTATTATGACTGCAAGCTCACCAACCACCTGCGCGGGGCGCTAGACTACCAGTTCCTAGCCGCCCCGGCCTTCAACAGCAGTCGCGGACCTGTATCTGTCTTTGCCACGCGTCTGTACTTTGAGTACTAGACCCGGCACACAGCGGAGTATGCAATGAAGCCGCTGTCTTATCGGGAGCCATCGCAATCGTTTCTGTACCCTGGCTGGCGCACTGGTTTGGGCAGCAACGACTGGCGAAAAATGGCACCACGATTAATTCGATGGGGCATCCTCTGCTGAAGCAGTTGTGCTGGCTTGGCAATGCTTCAGGCTAAGGAAGGCGCGCGTGAACCAACCTCCATGAGTGCCGAGAAACGAACCCTATCGAGACTGCGCTGAGTTTTCTTGACTGGCTGTTTGAGGTGAATAGTTCGCGCGTGCAAAACGACTTCCTGCATCGCATCGAGGAGAGTCGCAATCTACTGGATGCTGATATTCGCAAATTGCTTCAAAGAACCACGCAAATTGCAGACGAAGCCCTTGCCCGGGCAAAGATAGCGCAACAAGTGGGTGCGGAGGTGGTAAAAGCAAGGTATCACTAAATTGAGATATGGAAAGATACTGTTTCCTCAATTAGAGCGCGATCCGCCGCAGCCCCTCGTGCGGAAACTTGAAGCCCTCCGTATTAACCGCCTTGGTGTAACGAACTGGATAGCAGGTAGCAACGACGCTCACCTCTGCCGAGTGGAGAATCATTAACAGGGGCTGGCTGCTTTGGCGTCGTTAGTCTCGGCATGAGTTCAAGATAATTCTGCATCTGATGAGCGGCGTCAGCCTAGTCCCCGAGTTCGACGCCCAGGCTTGGCATATCTAGCTCGTCCGTCGTAACATTAGTCCAGAATTCGTGTTACCGCGCCGATTCACAGGATCACCCGCCTGTCACAAAGCAAGCATCGCAGGCGCTCTGCGGCCTGGAGCTCTCTATTCTCGACTGCGAGGAACATGGAGGTTGGCATTTTGTATTGGTTTCGAAAAGCCAGGCACTGCCGACAGCAGTTCATCGATTCAGAAGGAAAGAAAATTCATGTCTACGGTTTCATCTTTCATCAAACTGCACTATCGCCATTTCAACGCCGCGGCTCTCGTCGATGCCGCAGAGGGCTATAACAAACTTCTTCGCGGCGGCGGCAGAATGTTTCTGACGCTGGGTGGGGCAATGAGTACGGCTGAGCTTGGAATTTCGCTGGCGGAGATGATCCGGCGGGACAAAGTGCATGGCATCTGTTGTACGGGAGCCAACCTGGAAGAAGATGTTTTCAACCTTGTCGCCCACAATTTCTACGAACGCGTGCCGCACTACCGGGACCTGACGCCCGCCGATGAAGCCGCGCTGCTGTCACGTCACATGAACCGCGTCACCGATACCTGCATTCCTGAAGCAGAGGCCATGCGCCGCATCGAGCATGTGGTACTTGAGGAATGGATAAACTGCTGCCGGAAACACCGAAGTTCGTGATCGAATCCGACGCCAGTATCGTCGCGCCGCTCATCTTTGCCTACGTGCTGGGCTGGTAGCGAGTGTCTTTTTCGCGCGTATGGACGTGCTTGTTAAGGATGTTTTGTGGTGGCCAGCACTGCTCCGGACGACTCATCAACTCGGTGGATGAGTGATTTTTTGTGGCGCGGCAGCATGGTGCCGCGCCACAGCAACACATGAAGTACATCAGGGCGTTGGGCAATTCGTTCCAGAAGAAGCGCTCAGGTTGGTGTGCTTAAAGGGCTTCGCCTGCTCGCCCTGATATGTCGCGGATATGTGGCCGGCGCCCCGCAGTACCCACTTGTACGTGACTAGTCCATCCAGGCCCACCGGTCCGCGCGGAGGGAGTTTACCCGTGCTGATTCCGACCTCGGCCCCCAAGCCGTAGCGATATCCATCGGCGAATCTCGTGGAAGCATTGTGATACACATTCGCCGAATCGACCCCGGCGAGAAATCTCTCCGCCACTGCTTCATTCTTAGTGATGATGGCGTCGGTGTGGTGGGAGCCATACTTGGCGATATGCGCCATAGCGGCTTCGACATTCTCCACCACCCTGATGGCTACCGTGAGATCGCCATATTCGGTTGCCCATTCGGACTCGTCGCCTATAGCTTCCACTTGCACGGCGCCTGCTAGCGCCGCCGTTTGTTCGCATCCTCGCACCGCTACGCCCCTTTCCCGCAACGCTGCAAGAAGCGGCGGAATCACACCCGCTGCGTCATGGTGAATCAGTACGGTTTCAACCGCATTGCAGGCGCTTGGGGCCTGGGTCTTCGCATCTAGGATTATGCGCGTTGCCATCTCGCAATCGGCCTCGGCATCGACATAAATGTGGCAAATGCCGTCGGCGTGCCCGATAACGGGAATCCGTGTGTGCTCCTGCACGTATTGAATCAACTCCTTGCTGCCACGGGGAACCACAAGGTCGATATAGTTGCTCAGCGTTAGCAGCTCGGCGACGGCCTCGCGTCCGTATATCACGGTCATGCATTCGATGGGCACCCCATGCCGCGCAAGCGATTCATGTATCGCCCGCTGAATGACAGCAACCGTAGCTCGCGCCTCGTGCCCGGCCTTCACAATCAGAGCGTTTCCCGATTTCACCATGAGGCTGATCAACTGAACCACTGCATCGGGCCTCGATTCGATGATGGCCAGTACCGTACCGAAGGGAACGGTGACCTGCCGCAGTTCCAGACCATCGTCAAGAAGGGTATGCCGTAGCGTTCTTCCGGCAGGATCGGGCAGCGTGATGACTTGACGGATGGCATCGGTCATCTGCCTGAGTTTGGAGGAGTTCAATCGCAGGCGTTCGATGAGCTGGCCGCGCAGCGTCGTAGCTTTTGCGTCTCGTATGTCCTCCGCATTCGCAGTCAGGAGCTCCGATTCTAAATCGTTGAGTCTATCGGCGAAGGATTCGAGGATGGCGTTCTTCTCTTGTGTACTCATCATGTTGAGCACTGCGCCCGCCTTCCGGGTGCGCACCGCAATATTCATGGCACTAAGCATTGATTTGCTCCCTGTCGAGAATGCTTCCCACTGCAAGACCTTTGGCGATTTCTTCCAGAACGGAAGGGCGGCAGCCATTGGCAATCACCGCGCGCCGACAACCCTGTTTCACTGCGTATTGCGCTGCACGCACCTTCGAGGACATGCCACCTCGCCCGAGGTCGCTGCTCTCCTGTGTGACCTGCGCATCCGGAGCATTGACCAAATTGCAGACGAGACGTGCTTCGGGGCACGATGGAGGCACGGTAAAGACCCCATCGACATCTGTCAGAAGCACTAGACATTCGGTGCCAAGCGCCGCTGCCAGCAAGGCGGCCAAACTGTCGTTATCGTCAAAGCACGGTTGCGATGCGCCAGACCAGGCCGAAGAAGCATCGTTTTCGTTGAGAATGGGAAGAAGACTGTTTCGCATGCAGTCGCGGATGGTGTCGCACAGCATGTTTCGGCAACGGACGGTACCTACGTCGCCATTCGTAACCAGAAGTTGCGCAGCCTGAATTCCAAGCCCGCGAAACGTTTGGTCGTAGATGCTGGTTAAAGCACTTTGCCCAACCACCGAGAGCAGCGGGAGTTTTGCGTTTTTTTCATCGGCCACAAGCTGGCGGCCGAGAGCAATCGCGCCCGATGAGACCAGCAGCACCTCGGCTCCGCTATTCATCAACAGCTGGATATCTTGTGCTAACGCGGAAATCACGCGGTGAACATGGCGGCCACCTTCGTGCATGAGGACATTACTGCCGACTTTGATGGTGAACTTTCGATATTTGAGGGACACCTTGACTGAACTCTCAGGTTCTTTGGCAACCTTATTCATATTGGCTTCTCCGACCCGTCTTGCCTCAAAGGACAAGCTGCGCAAGCGTTTGTTTTCGTGAAATGCTTTTCAGGTGATCGGAAAGAAGCTCACGGTCGTGCCGGAGAGGGCAGTTGCGGACTACTTGGGGCCTGCGAATCGTTCACGGCGACCCGCATTTGTCGAGCTTTGGCGGCGGTGGTCGAAATCGCGCGAATCAGCGTGGCACGTATGCCTCCGGCTTCCAGTTCGAGAATTCCGTCGATGGTGCAACCGCCAGGTGTCGTCACTTCTCCTTTGAGCAGGGCTGGATGCGTGGCCTCCTCCATTTGCATGGAGGCCGCTCCGAACATTGCCTGGCTTGCCAGCAGCGCGGCCAGCTCGCGCGGCAGCCCTGCCCGCACGCCCCCATCCGTGAGCGCTTCCAGGATGACGTACATAAACGCCGGGCTGCTTGCCGAAAGCGCGGTTACCGCATCCATCCACTGCTCATCCACTTCCGCCGTCTTCCCCATGAGGCCGAACATCTCTCCCACCGTAGACATGCAGTCAGGTTCGGCGTAAGTCCCTCGGCACAGAGCCGTCATTCCGGCGCCTACGCGACAGGCTGTATTCGGCATTGCCCGCACCACGCGCGCCGTGCCGCCCACGCATTGCTCTATATCCGCGGAAGACAAGGCGGTGACGATCGACACAACAATTGCGGACGGCTTCAGCACGCCGCTAATCTGGCCTAAAACGCCGAGCGCCTGCTGCGGCTTTACGCACAAGATCACAATGTCGGCCTCGCGCGTTGCATCGGCGTTGCTGGTCAGCACTTTAATCCCGGTCGATTCGGCAATCGACGTGGCTTTCTTCGCGTGCTTCACCGTGGCAACAATGCGCTCTCTGGCGTAGCGTCCAGACCGAAGGAGCGCCTGCGCTATCATGCTTCCCATCTCTCCGCAGCCGAGTATCGCAATGCGATGATCGGAGCAGGAGCCTGCTGATATCGTATTTCTGCTTTCCATCCTTTTCTCCAAATAGAAAAGCCCACCGGAAGGTGGGCTTTTCTGAAAAATTTCTCGCTAGCTAATGATCACACGATTGTTTTCCAGAACAAGCCCATGTGCCGCGCCGGCGGGCACGGGATCTGCGGCAAGTCTGGAGGAACGAGCATCATTTGCGTATTCTGGTGCGCTCAGGAATCAAGATATCATCCCGATCACGCTGAATTGATAGTAGCACGAATAGTGCGGTCGTGTTACATGGTTATTGCTCTGATTTTATTGAAAGTCCGACGTACAAGACATTCCCTGTGCTTCCCCTGATTTTGTCCATGCTTCTGCCAGTTGGGAAAAGAAAATTACCAACTAGCTGATGTGGTTTGAAGAGATTGCATTGGAGGCACAGCCCACAGCATCGAACGGACTCCAGTTCATCTTCGCCAACAAAGCTGTTTGACGGGCTCCGTGGGCAAAATCAACGAGTGCCTGCAAAAGGCGTTCCTGCGGATGTTTCGCGAAGGGCCTAAAGGATTCCAAGGCAGTCTGAGCGTTGGCGCGACTATAGCACGATTACGGAGGCCTCCCTGCTACAACCACCCTCAACCTTGTCGAAAAGGAAGTCATCATTCGCACCGGTGAGCTAAGGTATGCGCGCCCGCTCCTGTCGGCTAACGCGCTGGATCTGTCACGGACCTCGAAGCAGCGTCGGCTGCCGCCGCGCAATGCCGGGTGAGTAGGTTAACAGGTAGACAGTTCCTACAGCATCAAGCGGAAGTCGCTGCGTGTTCGCCGTGTAATGCTCGTCATGCTGAATCTGCTCAAGCTGGTCGCTGAACTCTTCCGCAAGCTGCTTGGCCTGTCCGTTACCACCAGAGTTATGCAGGGTCCGACTGAACCATCCACGATCCTCAGCCTTGAACAGAGTGATAGCATCGCCAGTCGCCTTAATGAGTTTGCGACTGAGTTCATCGGCTTTGACGGCCGCCTCGGCCAGAGCCTCGGCCAAGTGATTTTGGGGCTTGCCTTGTAGCTTTGCATTGGCATTTTCGAGCTTAATCGCTGCCAACTCTAGCTGGTGATTGCTGGCTTCGAGCGGCTCGTCGAGGACCTCGAGAAAGTGACGAACCGAGCGGGCAAGGCGATCGAAGGCCCAGACCACCACAACATCGAAACGGCTGCGGCGGGCGTGGGACAGGAGTTGATCGAGCCCGGGCCGCTTCAACCCCTTAGACAAATTGTGCAAGTCCTATAGTCCATCTGTGCGAGCCATGAGATCGGCCCGCCAGCATCATGGCTGTGATGCACCAGTTAAGGATCTGATCAGTTTGCTAATGCTTTGCGCTACGCTAAATGACTCTATAGCAGAGGGCATGTCGAGCAGTCCAAGTCCGCAGGTCGATGTGATTATCGCGCGCTGAGCAAATTTCTGAGGATCGCCAGTTCGAGATGCTGCCTGCAGCCAACGGACAAAGATACCCGCCGAATCGGCTGCGTTCAGACCCGACCGTGTAGGGACTATTCCGTAGGCAACCGTTCCGCCCTGATTCACGAAATCGAGCCCATACGAATCGGCAAAAAATAAATCCAGCCACTCATGGGCATCAAACGAAAGGATATCAGGCTTTACAAGACACATGCGCTCGAACGGACGTGCGGCACAGCAATGCAGGCCTGCATAGGCCCCGCGAACACGTGCGTCCTCAAGCGTGGCTGCCAATGCACTAAGCCTTTTCTCCTCTGACACAGCACTCGCGACAGGCACTTCCAAACACAAGGCAGGTTCATCAACAAACAGCAGCACAGGTAAACCTGCAGATTTCAGGCGATCAATCTGCCAGCAGACAATCTGCGAAACATGAAATGCAATGGCCGCAAAAAGCACAGGATCGGACAGGAAGGAACGCCCACGGTGGAACAGATATGCCGACAATGTGATTGGACCCTCTGTCTGTCCTTTAACCGCAACCGCAGAACTAAAAAAGCCAGATACGAGTGCTCGTTCAAATGCATAAAAACCCGCTGCATTTGTCATTGTTAGCTCTCCAGTGCTCCGGTGAAGGAGCTCTAACAACGAATCGATTCGACCGTTCCTCACCTGATAACCGTAGCCTTCTTCGCGTGGTTCAATCAGATCTGCCACAGTAGCTAAGGACTGGCGAATGATGGTCTCCTGTTCGGAGAGTTGTGGCAGTTGAGGCCAGAAAGGAATTTCCGGTGACAATTCCGCAACTGACCGAATTGCTGAAGCTACAGACGTGAGAGGCAGGCTACCAATCCCGGTGATTGCGCCCGCGGGAATGAATGGGGTGCGACTCGCGTAAGATGGACTGGTTAAAGATTGCACTCTTTCGATTCTCCGTAAGGCCTGGCCTCGTGGACCGCAGGCCGAGGCATATGCGAAACGCTATGATATTGCAGTGCAAGAACTATGTGCATCGATCAGTTAATCGCTCCGCCCCCGAGACAAGATCGGACGAAACATGATGACGAACCCACCTCGTGCAACAGAGCTTGAACGTTTATCTTGTCGCTATAATAAATCAGGGGTGACAACGTCGTAATGTCGCAGAGATTAAAGAGAACGCACTCAACCTGTTGAAGAATCACCTCCGGTTAGACACCTTCGGATTTGTGCGCTCTTGTTGCTATTGCCATGAGGTCATCGGAGAGACATGACGAAAGCTCGCCAATATCATCCACTGGAAACGATTCTTAAGGATCGAATTGCCGTCATCGATGGAGCGATGGGAACGACCATCCGCACCTATGGGATGAAGGAAGCCGATATTCGTGGTGAACGATTCAAGAGCTCGAGTAAAGATCTGCTGAATAATGGCGACCTCTTCTCGCTGACCCAGCCGAAGATGATCTGCGATATTCATCGGCGGTTTCTGGAGGCGGGCGCAGACATCATCGAGACCAACACTTTCGGAGCGACCAGCATTACGCAGAGCGAGTTTTTTGTGGACGATCCGCGCGAGCACGGCGGGCGGAAGGACCCCGAGTTCTATCAAAAAATCATTGACGATGCGATGCTCTGTGATCTGGCGTGGGAAATCAACGACAACTCGGCACGGCAGTGTCGCGAGTGGGCCGACCGCGTGGGGAACGAGACGGGGAGGCAGCGCTTTGTAGCTGGCGCAATCGGCCCACTGACCGTCTCGCTCTCAAACTCCCCCGACGCCGACGATGCGGGCTTCCGCGTTGTGACCTTCGACCAGGTGAAGACAGCGTACAAGCAGCAGGTGCGCGCACTGATCAACGGAGGCAGCGATCTGCTTCTGGTTGAGACAATCTTCGACACCCTCAATGCTAAGGCCGCGCTCGTCGCCATCCGAGAAGTCTTCGATGAAGACGGTTTCGCGGACAACAACACAGAGCTGCCGATCATGATCTCGGCGGCCGTCGGTCGTGGCGGAGAAACACTAATCTCCGCGCAGACTACGGAGGCTTTCTGGAACGCAGTGCAGCATGTCAGACCGCTCTCGGTCGGGCTGAATTGCTCGCTGGGGCCGAATCTGATGTATCCGTTTCTCGCCGAGCTTGCGGAGAAGGCAGACGTCGCAATCTCCTGCTACCCCAATGCCGGGTTGCCGAATCCGCTGTCGCCGACTGGCTTCGATCTTGGACCGCCGGATATGGCGCGCTATCTGGGAAAGTTTGCCGATGACGGTTTGATCAATATTGCCGGTGGATGCTGCGGCAACACGCCCGAGCACATTGCGGCCATTGCCGAGGCGGTCAAGGGCAAGGCTCCACGAAAGTTTGAGACCCGGAGATGAATGTAGATATGAGCAGCCCGATCGAGATGAAGCCACTGCGACTTTCAGGATCGCAGCCATTCACGCAACAGCCGGGTGTTTTTATCGTGCTGGGCGAGCGAACGAATGTGGCCGGCTCGCCGAAGTTTGCCAAGCTGATCAAGGAAGGTAAGCACGAGGAAGCGGTCGGTGTGGCTCGGCAGCAGGTGGAGAACGGGGCCAACGTCATAGACATCTGCATGGATGAAGGGATGATCGACGGCGTTGCTGCGATGACTCGCTATCTGCAATTGCTGGCCAGCGAGCCGGAAGTTGCAAAGGTCCCCTTCATGGTGGACTCCTCGAAGTGGGAGGTCATCGAAGCTGGACTGAAGTGCATGCAGGGGAAAGGGATCGTCAACTCGATCTCACTGAAGGAAGGCGAAGAGAAGTTTCGCAGGAACGCAGCAAAGGTGCTGAAATACGGCGCAGCCGTGGTTGTAATGGCCTTCGACGAGCAAGGGCAGGCTGCGAGCTACGAGGCGAAGATTCGCATCTGCGAACGGGCTTACAGAATTCTGGTCGAAGAGGTTGGCTTTTCGCCCGAGGACATTATTTTCGACCCGAACATTCTTACGGTCGCAACCGGCATGGAGGAGCACAACAACTACGCGGTGGACTTTTTCGAAGCAACGCGCTGGATCAAGCAGAACCTGCCACACGCGAAGGTATCTGGCGGTGTCTCGAATATATCGTTCAGCTTCCGCGGTAACAACAAGGTGCGCGAGGCAATGCACTCGGTGTTTCTGTACCACGCGATTGCGGCGGGCATGGACATGGGCATTGTCAATGCCGGAATGCTCGAGGTTTATGAAGAGATCGAACCGGAGCTGAAGATTCTGGTGGAGGACGTGCTTCTAAATCGCCGGCCAGACGCAACCGAGCGCCTGGTGGATTTCGGCGAGAAGCTAAAAGCGTTGGGCAGCGCGGGTTCGGGCGATGCAGTGAGCGAGAAGAAAGTCGAGGAGTGGCGCAACGGAACAGTCGAAGAGCGACTCTCGCACGCACTAGTCAAGGGCATCGACACGTACATCGAAATCGATGCCGAGGAGGCGCGCGTCAAGCTGGGACGGCCACTGCTGGTGATCGAAGGCCCCCTGATGGCGGGTATGGGCGTAGTTGGTGATCTCTTTGGAGCGGGCAAGATGTTTCTGCCTCAGGTGGTTAAGTCCGCCCGCGTAATGAAGAAGGCAGTCGCGCATCTGACGCCGTTCATGGAAGCAGAGAAGGCCGCTATGGTTGCTGCGGGCGAAGTGGTAAAAGCACAGGGAAAGATTATTCTCGCGACGGTTAAGGGAGATGTTCACGATATCGGCAAGAACATTGTTGGTGTGGTTCTCGCGTGCAACAACTACGACGTCATCGATCTTGGCGTCATGGTCTCCTGCGAGAAGATCCTCGAGCGCGCCAAGGCCGAAAAGGCGGACCTGATCGGCCTCAGTGGCCTTATCACTCCTTCTCTCGACGAAATGGTTCACGTTGCCAAGGAGATGGAGCGCCAGGGCTTCAAGCTGCCGCTCCTCATCGGTGGAGCGACCACCAGCCGCGCGCATACGGCAGTCAAGATTGCTCCTCATTACAGCGAGCCCGTTGTTCACGTGCTCGATGCAAGCCGCGCCGTCCCTGTGACCACCAGCCTATTGAGCGACGAAGGCAAGGAGGAGTTCATTGCTCAGCATCGCGCCGAATATGAGGCCTTGCGCAAGACTTATGCCGCGCCACAAAGGAAGGCCGTCGATCTTGTGACGGCACGCGCGCGGCGGACGCCGATTCAGTGGCGCGCCGAAGACCTCCCAATGCCGGAGTTCATTGGGATACGTGTGCTGGAGAATTTCCCCTTGGCGACGCTGCGCGAATTCATCGATTGGTCGATGTTCTTTCACGCGTGGGGGCTGAAGGGAATCTATCCGCGCATTCTCGAGCATGCGGAGCACGGGGTGCAGGCGCGCCAGATCTTTGCGGAAGGCAACGCGCTGCTGGACCGCATCATCGCTGAGAAGTTGCTTACTGCGCGCGGTGTATACGGATTCTTTCCCGCAAACTCAGTGGGCGATGATGTCGAACTCTACGCGGATGAGACACACAGCACGGCGATCGAGCGATTCCACTTCCTGCGCCAGCAATCGGACCGCGAGGGCAGCGAGCCGTGCCGCTCACTGGCCGACTTTATTGCGCCGAAGGAGACCGGACTCGCCGACCACATTGGAGCCTTCGCCGTGACCAGTGGCATCGGCCTGAAGGAGCTGTGCGACCGGTTCCGGGTGGTGCATGATGACTACAATGCGATCATGGCCGAGGCTCTCGCCGACCGCTTGGCTGAGGCTTTCGCCGAGTGCCTGCACAAGCGCGTACGTGACGAGTGGGGATATGGTCGAGAGGAAGGCTTGAGCCCTGCGGATCTGATTCACGGAAAATATCAAGGAATTCGCCCTGCTGCGGGCTATCCTGCCTGCCCGGATCACACGGAGAAGGGAGTGCTCTGGCGTCTGCTCGACGTGCAGGAGAAGACGGGGATGTTGCTGACCGAGTCGTTTGCCATGTGGCCTGGGTCGAGCGTGAGCGGGCTCTACTTTGCGCATCCGCAAGCTCGCTACTTCAGTCTGGGCAAAATCGATCGCGATCAGGTTGCGGACTACTCCGCACGTAAAAGCATCAGCGTCTCCGAGGCCGAACGCTGGCTCGGTCCAAACCTCAACTATGATCCCGCTGAATAGCATATGGATGTGATGGCTCAAAAGATTGTTCCTTTTGATACCCCAGCGGCTGCGGCTGTCGGTCTTAATTTGGCGCGAAGAAACCCTATTGCAATTGCTGCGCCAAGCAGGGCGGTATTTTGTTGAAGGATTCAGCACCAATACATAATGAGCGACGGGTGTTACACTGTTTTAGTCCAAGGTGCTCATCTCAGAGGATGAGTGAAAAGGGAAGCGGGTGAAATTCCCGCGCGGTCCCGCCACTGTAGGCAGCGAGCAAATCGGCATTCAATGCCACTGTTCCTCTTAGGAATGGGAAGACAGTCGATTCGCGACGAACTGCGAGCCAGGAGACCTGCCTTGGTTTTTTTGTGCGTTCCGCTTCGGTTGAGAGCGGATGGCAGGCGAATCTTTCTGGTTCTTCTTTCCTTCCGAATCTGCACCGCAGCGCCAGCACGTTCGAGCTTGGCATGCGACGTTTTCAGTGATGCGATTGCGAGCTGTTCTCATTTCACGGGTTGGTCGTCAACTGCTACCGATTCTCTAGCTCGTGACGTGTTGTTTATCGCGTAAGGAGAGCCATTCTAATGTTGAAGCCATCTGCGTCAGGCAAATCGGTCAACTTCTTAGAAGCGAAATCTTGTGGTCAGAAACAGCGTGTCTGGATGGAGGAAGAAGCAACGCTCTGGATTGAAGAAGTCGCGTCCCTATGCAAGCCAGAGCAAGTCCATCTCTGTAGCGGTTCTCGGGAAGAGTACGCACAACTGCAGGAGGCAGCAATTGTGTTGAACTGCGATTACCGTCCTGACAGCTTACTGACAGGATCTTATCCCCCCTCTGCCCGCGCAGATCGGACATTCATCTGCACACGCTCTCAAAACAATAACGAGCCAACCGACAGATGGAATGATACGGATCGAATGCTGGCCCGCCTGCATGGCCTGTTCGACGGATCGATGATTGGGCGCATCATGTATGTCGTTCCCTTTGCAACCGGCCCACTAGACTCGCCGAAATCTCGCTTAGGCTTTGAGATCACCGACTCTCCAGATGTAGTTGCCAACATGCATATAATGACGCTCGTTGGAGAAGATGTTCTGATGCTTCTGGAAAAAAAGGGTGAATTTGTTCGTGGATTGCACACGCTTGGTTGCCCGATTGTGGGAGAGCAGGCCATGGATACTCTCAGCTGCTACTTCCCCGAAGCTCATGAGCTGTGGTCGTACAGGTGTGCTCCCTCTACCCGTGAACTGTTGCATGAGTTTGTCGTCCCTACTCACCGTTAGGCGAGGGCTCGTTAAAGGACCGCATCATAGCTTTATGTCCCTGCTTTGCGGAGACGCCAATCATAATTTGGGATACTTTATGACTGAGGAACCAGGTTTCACCCTTATTGAAGATTTTCCCGCTGTTTCCACCGACCAGTGGGAGAGCGCAATACTCGCAGACCTTAAAGGCGCCGACTACGACAAGAAGCTCCTCTGGAAGACAGACGAGGAGATAGTCGTTCGCCCATATTACCGCGCCGAGAATCTTGAAAGTCTTGGCTCCCAACTCAACCCTGTTCCCGGCGAGTTCCCATTCTTGCGCAGCAGCAGGCTCGACAATAATTGGATGGTCAGCCAAGGCATTGATTCCACTTCTTTGGGCAACGCGAATGCGGAGGCAAGAGACGCACTGGCTCGTGGTGCTGATGCCATTACCTTCCACATCAAACATAGTGGAAACACGGCTACCGGGCCGCTGCCTCAGTCGGTCGAGGATATAGCCGTTCTGCTGGCTGGCATTGACGCTCCAGTCAATTTCAAGGCCGGAGATCTAAGCACCTCTGTACTGAACCTCCTGGTCCAGGCTGTCGAGAGTGGTCAGGTTAAAGCGTTCAAGGGCACCATCGATCTCGATCCGTTAAACGATCTGCTTCTAAATGGGGCTTCCGAGAAAAACCCCGGCGAACTCTTCGATGCTGCGGCCGTTGCCGTCCTGGCATCTGCAAAACTGACCAACGCCAGGACGCTTGCTCTCCGCGGCAGGCAGATCACAGAAGCCGGAGGCTCTGTGGTCGAAGAATTGGCCTCGGCGATTGCCGCAGGCGTGGAATACCTTTCGGCGCTCTCTGCCCGCGGCATCAGCGTTGACGCTGCGGCTTCCGCGATCTACTTCGATATGGCCGTGAGTGCCAACTATTTCTTCGAGATCGCAAAGTTGAGAGCGCTACGCCTGTTATGGGCGCAGGTTGTCGAGCAATTTAAGCCTGCGACAAAGGAGAGTGCCAAGGCGTACATCGTGGCGACCACATCTGAGTGGGACACCGCGATCTATGACCGGCACATCAACCTGCTGCGCGGCACTACCAAGACGATGTCAGCCGTGCTGGGCGGAGCCGATGTCATCGAGACGCTGCCCTTTGACGCCGCCTCGGGTGCCTCGGACGACTTCAGCCGGCACCTTGCACGGAACACACAGATCATCCTCAAGAAGGAATCCTATTTCGATCGCGTCGTTGATCCCGGCGCCGGTTCCTATTACCTCGAGATGCTCACCGATGCACTGGCCCGCGAGGCCTGGGGCTTTTTCCAGAAGATTGAGGAAAAGGGTGGGTACTTGAAGGCGCTGGAAGCCGGTTTTGTGCAGGGCGAGGTGAACGCCTCTCGCGCAAAGAAAGACAAGGGAGTTGCCCTACGCAGCCGTGCCATTCTTGGAACTAACCAGTTCCCCAACGGAAAAGAGAAAGCACTCGCGCAGATCAAGTCTGCCGAGACGGTGGAGGTGAAAACGTCCGCCGGCAAGCCTGCGCTCACCGTGATCCCTCTCAGGCCCTATCGAGGTGCTGAAAGCTATGAGCAACTGCGTTTACGTACCGAGCAGCATGTCGTCTCAGGTAAACACAATCCACGATTCCTGCTGCTGGAGTACGGCGACCTGAAGATGCGCAAGGCCCGCGTGGGATTCAGCCTCAACTTCATCGCCTGTGCTGGTTTCGACATCGTGACCAAGTCCTGCGAAGCTACAGCCGAGGATGCTGCCAGGGTTGCTGCCGAGGTGAAGGCCGACGTGGTTGTGCTCTGCAGCTCTGATGATGAATACGCGCCAATGGCCAAGCCCCTGATCGAGAAACTGGGCGGCAAGGTCTCGGTGATCGTTGCCGGCAGCCCGGCCAACATGGATCAGCTCAAGGCCGATGGTGTCGCTGATTTCATTCACATGCGCAGCAATGCACTTGAGGTTATTTCCACCTGGCAGCAACGCCTGGGGGTGACGGAGTAATGATGCGCCCAGATTTCTCCAAAGTTGACTATCGCTCCGCGTTGTCCGGCGTGCCCGCCCCGGAAGAAGGTAAGTCCGCTGGCGGCTGGACTACGGCCGAGCATATTGAGGTTCCTTCCTATCTGACACGCAAGGCATTGGAAGGTTATGAGCACCTGCAGTACGCTGCCGGCATCCCACCGTATCTGCACGGCCCTTATTCCACCATGTATGCGCAGCGCCCCTGGACCGTTCGCCAATATGCTGGATTTTCCACGGCAGAAGAGTCCAACGCCTTCTACCGTCGCAACCTAGCCGCCGGACAGAAGGGCCTCTCCGTGGCTTTCGACCTGGCCACTCATCGTGGCTATGATTCTGATCACGAACGCGTGACCGGTGACGTTGGCAAGGCTGGCGTGGCCATCGACTCGATCCTTGACATGAAGATTCTGTTCGACCAGATCCCGCTTGACCAGATGTCAGTGTCAATGACGATGAACGGCGCAGTATTGCCGATCCTGGCCTTCTATATCGTAGCGGCTGAAGAGCAGGGAGTTCCGACGCAAAAGTTGAATGGCACCATTCAGAATGACGTTCTGAAAGAGTTCATGGTGCGCAACACATATATTTACCCCCCCACGCCCTCGATGCGCATCATTGGCGATATCTTCCGCTATTGCTCGGAGAACATGCCGAAGTTCAACTGCATCAGCGTCAGCGGCTATCACATGCAGGAGGCTGGAGCCACGGCTGACATTGAACTGGCCTACACCCTGGCTGACGGCGTTGAGTACCTGCGCACCGGCGTCAAAGCAGGCTTGAGTATCGACGATTTTGCACCGCGAATCTCCTTCTTCTGGGACATTGGCATGAACCATTTCATGGAGATTGCCAAGTTGCGTGCAGGCCGTATGATCTGGGCAAAACTGGTGAAGCAGTTCAATCCTAAGAGCCTGAAGTCCCTGGCGCTACGCACACACTCGCAGACCTCCGGCTGGAGCCTGACGGCTCAAGATCCGTTTAACAATGTAATGCGCACCTGCATCGAAGCGATGGCTGCCGCTCTCGGCCACACCCAGTCGCTGCACACAAACGCGCTCGACGAGGCAATCGCTCTACCCACTGACTTCTCCGCCCGAATCGCTCGCAATACTCAGATCTATATCCAGCAGGAAACAGACATCTGCCGGGTTGTGGATCCGTGGGCTGGCTCCTACTACGTTGAGTACCTGACCAAGAACCTTGCCGACCGCGCGTGGAGCTTGATTCAGGAAGTGGAACAATTGGGTGGCATGACAAAAGCGATCGAAACCGGCGTACCCAAGATGCGCATTGAGGAGGCTGCGGCCCGTAAGCAAGCCCGCATCGATTCCGGCATCGAGACAATTGTTGGAATCAATGCGTACAAGCTCGATCACGAAGCACCGCTCGACACACTTGACATCGATAACACGGCAGTACGCGAATCACAGATCGCCCGTCTGAAAAACCTCCGCGCCGAGCGCAACAGCGCGGAGGTGGTGCAAGCCCTGGAGGCAATCACTAAGTGCGCCGGAACAGGCGATGGAAATCTGCTTGCACTGGCTGTTGACGCTGCCCGCAAGCGTGCTTCGCTGGGCGAAATATCGGAGGCATTGGAAAAAGTGTACGGACGATATCAGGCAGTAGTTCGTTCGATCTCCGGCGTCTATTCGGCGGAGAGCCAGAACGATGCCGAATTCCAGAAGGCCCACGAGATGGTCGAGGCATTCACAAAGTTGGAAGGCCGCCGACCACGCATCATGGTCGTCAAGATGGGACAGGACGGCCACGACCGAGGGGCGAAGGTGGTTTCTACCGGATTCGCCGACATCGGCTTCGATGTGGACATAGGTCCACTGTTCCAGACACCCGCAGAAGCCGCTCGCGCAGCGGTTGAAAATGACGTGCACTTCCTCGGGGTTTCCAGCCTTGCCGCCGGACACAAGACCCTGGTTCCCGGCGTTATTGCTGAGTTGAAGAGGCTCGGACGCGAGGATATTCTGGTCTTTGTTGGTGGCGTTATTCCGCCGCAGGACTATCAATTCCTTTACGATGCGGGAGCGGTTGGCATATTTGGGCCCGGCACTGTAATCCCGGTTTGTGCCCAGCAGATTCTCCAGATTCTGATGGACGCTTACGAATCTGCAGACAAGTAAGAAGACGGAGTAAGCTTTGGACTCGCGGGACAAATCCTATCTGTCAGTTAGCCTCGGCGTCGCGCCGCCACCTTCGGTGGTTCCATCGAAGGTGGCCGTCCTGCGCCGGCGGCTTTCTTTCAATGAATACGTGGAAGGAATTTTTCGTGGTGACCGCGTGGTTCTCGCCAAAGCGATTACTCTCATTGAAAGCGCTCGCCCACAAGATAATGAACTGGCGCAGGAAATCATTCAGGCTTGCCTCCCAAAGGCAGGAAAATCCCTTCGCATCGGCATCACGGGTGTTCCTGGTGCAGGCAAAAGCATGTTCCTGGAAACTATTGGAACGCGATTGGCAAAGGAAGGCAGGAAGGTAGCCGTACTGGCCGTCGATCCAAGCAGTGAGCGCTCCGGTGGCAGCATTCTCGGAGACAAGACGCGCATGGAGCAGCTTTCAGGCTGTGAGAATGCTTTCATACGCCCGTCGCCGTCAGGGGGAACGCTGGGCGGTGTGGCAAGGCGCACTCGCGAGACCATGATCCTCTGCGAGGCCGCAGGGTTTCATCTGATCTTTGTCGAGACCGTCGGGGTAGGTCAATCGGAGACCCTCGTGCATGGCATGGTCGATTTCTTCCTTCTGCTCATGATTGCAGGAGCGGGCGACGAACTCCAGGGCATTAAACGAGGCATTATTGAAATGGCCGACATGATGGCGATCAACAAGGCCGAAGGCGAGAATCTGCAACGCGCACAGTTGGCGCGGCAGGAATACGCTTCAGCGCTGCACATGTTCCCTCCTCGCAACGACGGGTGGGTGCCTCCCGTGCTGACCTGCTCGGCTCTCACCGGTGCCGGGATCATGGACGTCTGGGAGACGATCAAGAGCTTTGAATTACAAATGAAGGAAAATGGAAGCTTCGACGCGAACCGCCGCCGCCAGCGCTTGCAGTGGCTGACTCAGACGATCAAGGACGATTTGATGGCTGAGTTCTGGAACGATCCTCAGATCAAAGAGCGGCTTGAATCGGTGCGCGATCAGGTCGAAAACGGGGATCTCTACTCGGGACGCGCCGCAGGAAGTCTTGTTGCACTTTTCCGTAATCAGCAGTACAGATAGCGCTCGAATCACGACGGACTAGGCGCTGCGCACCCTGAAACCGCGGTCGCCCGTCAGCAACGCGTGAAGATCGCAAGTTGCCGTCGAGATTCCGAACCCTTCCGCGGGCACCTTGTTTATGGGAATCCTGCGCGACATCAAGGTAGCGGAGGTTCCCATGATGCTGTCGGTCAGCGCGACTATCAACCGCTCCATGCCTGTAGGGTTACTTCCTTCCTCAAATGCGTCCTCAATCTGGCCGCCCTCTTGAACGAAGTCTCGCCGCCGAAGCGAACGCGAACGCACCACGGTCCATACACGAGGCACAACAGGAATGCAGCAATACGTTCCGTTGCCCGTGAGGCAGCGGGAGGGAAGTGTGCTGGTACATTGTTTGCTGCAGGGCTATACCTTACCTGCTCGATGCGTTTGCGCCAACTTGACGAAGGCCTGAAGGTAATCGATCTCTGCATCGGCCTCACGATATCCGAGATAAATCTGCTTGGCGATTCCTTCGGGACCCAGTTGAACAGGAGCAACATCAAAGCGAGCCGACTGCTCCTCAACCAGCCAGCGAGGCAAAGCACCCACGCCACGGCCACTGGCAATCATTTGAAGCATGATGTCGGTGGTTTCGATGAGTTTATGCCGCTTCGGGCTGGCACCGGCTGGCGTCAGGAACTGCGTGTAGATGTCGAGCCGGTCGGTGGAAACGGGATAAGTAATCAATGTCTCATTGGCGAGTTGCTGCGGCGACACCCAGTCCACGTTCCGCAATGAATGATTCAGCCCTACGACCAGAACCTGCTCATAATCGAAGACCGGCTCAAAGACGAGCCCCGCCTTGAACAAGGGGTCCGGCGTAACCAGCATATCGATTTCATGACCGAACAGGGCGCCAATGCCGCCAAATTGGAATTTCTGGATAACATCGACATCGACCCGCGGCCAGGTATCCAGATAGGAGGGAACAACCTTGAGCAGCCATTGATAGCAGGGGTTGCACTCCATGCCAAAGCGCAGCGAACCACGCTCCCCTTGGGCAAACTGCTTGAGTTGCGCCTCAGCAAACTCGAACTGCGACAGCACACGATTGGCAACCGCGAGCAGATACTCTCCCGCCTGTGTAGGACGCAGGTTCCTCCCCTCCCGATACCAGATGGCTAGCCCAAGCTGGTCTTCCAGCTTGCGAACGGTATGGCTAAGTGCCGATTGTGTGAGATTCAACGAACCGGCCGCCGCCGTCAGCGAGCCTTGCCGGTAAACGGAACGCACGATCTCCAAGTGTATGCGATCCAATGTGGCCATGAGGAAGCACTCCATGAATAAAAGTAATTGATTTATGAAAGATTACCATTTGTGTTCATGAATGATGCCCCATAGCATGAGACAAAATTTTGTTTCTTCAGGATGTTCATCATGGTCACGACTCACAATCTCGGTTTTCCGCGCATTGGCGCCAAACGGGAACTGAAGTTTGCTCAGGAATCCTACTGGAAAAATCAAATCTCGCTCGCAGAACTCAAGGCCAAGGGTGCCGAACTGCGACTGCACCATTGGCAGGATCAGTCTGGCCTCGATCTGGTGCCGGTGGGTGATTTTTCTTTTTACGACCAGGTTCTGGACATGAGCTTTACGCTGGACAATCTCCCGGAGCGAATCCGCAACTCTGGCGGTGACCCTCTTGACAACTACTTTCGTATTGCCCGTGGACGCACCGCGCAACCGGCAGAGTTTCATACGCATAGCGCGGGAGCTGTGGTGGCAGGCGAGATGACCAAGTGGTTTGACACTAACTATCACTACATTGTTCCAGAGTTTACGGCTCAGACCGAGTTCAGGCCGGATGCCAGCCGTCTGCTGGAACAACTGGACGAATCCCGGGCTCAAGACGTAAAAGCCAAGCCGGTGATCATTGGCCCGGTCACCTATCTGGGACTTGGCAAAGCGAAGGACGGTTCGGACCGTTTGTCTCTTCTGCCTCGCCTGCTGCCCGTCTATGGCGCATTGTTGCAGGAATTCGCAAAGGCCGGAGTCGAATGGGTTCAGATCGATGAGCCGCTGCTTGTCACCGAACTGAGCGCAGAATGGCAGAAGGCCTTCCACACTGCTTACGAATATCTTCAGGGTAGCCGCGTGAAGCTTCTGTTGGCCACCTACTTCGGTCAGCTCCTGGAAAACCTGAATCTTGCCGCCAGTCTACCGGTAGCAGGAATGCACGTGGACGCCATCAACGGCCGTGACGACGTGCCTGCTATTCTCAGCCTGCTCTCCGCCGACAAGATTCTTTCACTGGGCGTGATCAACGGCCGCAACATCTGGAAGAACGATCTGAACGAAACGCTCTCGTGGCTGGAGCCGATTGCCAGACAGTTGGGAAACCGTCTGTGGATTGCACCTTCATGCTCACTGCTGCATGTGCCGGTAAATCTGGAAAGTGAGCAGAAGCTGGATGCAGAGATCAAGTCTTGGCTGGCTTTTGCCATTCAAAAGCTTGAGGAGCTGAGCGTTCTGGCCAAGGCTCTGAATCAGGGCCGCGACGTGGTGAAGGAAGAGTTGGCAGCCAATCAGGCAGCCATCAACACCCGTCGCCAGTCGCCGCGTGTAAACAAGCCTGCGGTGAAGGCCGCGCTGGCCGAGGTGACGGCAGAGTTGGGCAAGCGCCAGAGCCCTTATGCCACGCGCGCGTCCAAGCAGGCCGCACACTTGAAGCTGCCCAAGTTCCCCACGACAACAATTGGCTCGTTTCCGCAGACCTCAGAGATTCGACTGGCTCGTAGTCAATTCAAGACCGGCCAGATAGACGCGGTGGTCTATCAATCAGCAATGCAGAGCGAGATTGCCCGATGCGTACGCGAGCAGGAAGCGCTCGGCTTGGATGTCTTTGTGCATGGCGAGGCCGAGCGCAACGACATGGTCGAATACTTTGGCGAGCAACTGGACGGCTACACATTCAGCCAGTTCGGCTGGGTACAGTCCTACGGTTCACGTTGCGTGAAACCGCCGATTCTCTTTGGTGACATCAGCCGTCCAAGAGCAATGACCGTCGAGTGGATCACGTATGCGCAATCGCTGACCAATAAGCCGATGAAGGGCATGTTGACTGGTCCGGTGACGATCCTCAACTGGTCGTTTGTTCGCGACGATCAGCCGCGTTCCGTATCGTGCTTTCAGTTGGCATTGGCCATGCGACAGGAGGTCTTGGATCTGGAGAAGGCTGGTGTGCGCATCATTCAAATTGATGAAGCCGCGCTGCGCGAGGGGCTACCGCTACGCAAGTCACAGTGGAAGGCGTATCTGGATTGGGCGGTCGAAGCTTTCCGCATCACGGCCAACGGCGTGACGGATGAAACCCAGATCCATACACACATGTGCTACTCGGAATTCAACGACATCATCGCCTCGATCGCCGAAATGGATGCGGATGTAATCACCATCGAGACCTCGCGTTCAGATATGGAGTTGCTAGAAGCCTTCGACAATTTCAAGTATCCGAATGAAATCGGACCGGGCGTCTACGACATTCACTCACCCAACATTCCAACCGAGCAGCACATCATCGATCTGATCAAGAAAGCTGCCGAACGCATCCCTTCTGAACGCCTGTGGGTGAACCCGGATTGCGGTCTCAAGACTCGACAGTGGAGCGAAGTGATTCCCGCACTGACGAATCTGGTTTCTGCAACCAGGAAGCTCCGCACCGATTTGGCCTAATTGCAACCAGATTCAGCTGAGCCTCGGCTTTTGGCCTAGGCTCTTTTATGAGGAAGAGTTTATGTTTGAGCGTTCCCGTTTTACAGTCAAACAGATCGATCCCGAGATCTATGCCGCAATTCAAAAGGAGAACCAGCGGCAGGAAGATCACATTGAGCTGATCGCCTCTGAGAACTACACTTCTCCAGCCGTCATGGCGGTTCAAGGTTCACAGCTTACAAACAAATACGCGGAAGGCTACCCTGGCAAACGTTATTACGGCGGCTGTGAATACGTCGATATTATCGAGCAGTTGGCGATCAATCGTGCCAGGCTGCTGTTTGGTGCGGAAGCTGCCAACGTTCAACCCAACTCAGGTTCGCAGGCTAATCAAGGCGTATTCTTCGCCGTGCTCAAACCGGGCGACACCATCATGGGAATGAACCTGGCGGAGGGTGGCCATTTGACGCACGGCATGGCGCTGAACATGAGCGGCAAGTGGTTTAACGTGGTGAGCTATGGTCTTAATGCTCAGGAGGACATTGACTACGAGGCGCTGGAAGCTAGGGCGCGTCAGCACAAGCCCAAACTTATCATTGCCGGAGCTTCGGCCTTTGCCTTGCGCATCGATTTCGAGCGTATCGCCAGGATTGCCCGCGAGGTTGACGCATACTTCATGGTGGATATGGCCCACTATGCTGGCCTGATCGCGGCGGGTGTCTACCCGAACCCGGTACCACATGCTGACTTTGTGACAACGACAACCCATAAGAGCCTGCGTGGCCCGCGTGGCGGTGTCATTCTGATGAAGGCCGAACACGAAAAGGCCGTCAATTCGGCAATCTTCCCTGGCATTCAGGGTGGGCCGCTCATGCACGTGATTGCAGGAAAGGCGGTTGCCTTCAAAGAAGCAATGGAGCCGGAGTTTAAGATCTATCAGCAACAGGTAGTCAAGAATGCTGCCGCACTGGCCGAAACCCTGATCTCCCGTGGAATGCGTATTGTCTCTGGCCGCACCGAAAGCCACGTGATGCTGGTCGATTTACGCGCGAAGAAGATCACCGGTAAGCTTGCTGAGCGTGTGCTTGGCGAAGCGCGCATCACGGTGAATAAAAACGCCATTCCCAATGATCCGGAAAAACCATTTGTCACGTCCGGCATCCGACTTGGATCGCCCGCCATGACGACGCGCGGCTTTGGCGAAGAGGAAACCCGTAAAGTTGGTCAACTGATCGCCGATGTTCTCGACAACCCTGGTGATCCAGTATCGATCGCCGAAGTTCGTGCAAAAGTTCAAGCGCTCACCGCCAAATTTCCCGTCTATGTGCAATAGCCTCCAATGTTAGATTTTCCAATTTGAATGCCGCGGGATTTCAAGTTGCGTGGTGGACGAGGCTCCCGCCTACTGCGCGGCTCGCCACTAACAGTGTCGGGACCGTGCGGGATTTTCACCCGCTTGCCTTTTCACTCATCCACTACGATGAGCACCTCGACGTGCGAACTATACACGCTTGCTCGATTTTGTGCTCAGCAACGACCTCACTCTTCTTCCGGTGAGCCAGCCAAAGAACGAATCTGTTTACTCACGCTGTGGGCAACATCGAAGGACTCGGCGACGGCAGAGGGGGCCAGCAATCCCAGTTCGCATGTTGCAGTCACCATGGCACGCTTAGCAAACTTCTGAGGATCCCCTGCCTGCGATGCAGTCTGGAGCCGGCGCAGGAACAGGGTTCCCCACCCTAACCGAGCCGATTCGAGCCTGGTCGTTCGGATTCACAATTTGGTTCGATGACTGCTCAGGTCGCACGGGGAAGCTGTGGTCGAGATCGTTCAGAATCGCATCGATCTCGACTTTGGTCATTTCGACGAAGCCGCCCTCGTCCGTGCGAACGAGCCGGACTGCTCGCTCCTCCGACTCAAAGAACAGGGTAGCAAGACTCGGAACATCGATTGCGATGTAACCCTCCATGTCCGCCATCGCTGTTCGCCATTCCCTCTGGTCTAAACCGATCAGGGAACTTAATTCGCTGATTCGCCTTTGAAAATTCCCTGTTCGATTTATGCCTAAAGCGGCTTTTGACAGCAGAAGTTACGAATAATGAGCGTTTACGACCACTATATGCCGATTAGGCTGGCTGATTTCACGGGAATTCCCTATATTTTTCCCTGATAGCAGGCAATCTAAACGGAGAGCGGTTCGCTTGTGACTGCGTCATCCGCCAGTAGCTTTCCTTCCTGTTGTAAAAAGCCCCAAAGTTTCAGCATTTTCGTAGCTAAGGCAAAGCAGGTCAAGAGCCTGCCTCCGCGCGTGTTTCCAGTCCTATCCAGTGCATTCCAGTCCTTGCCAGCGCCTGAACCGAAGGAAATTGGTACTTTTGGTACTCGGGAGTAGCCCTGGTATGCGTCGCAGCACGGACCACAGCCTTGGTGGAGTCTCTGGCGTGCAAGGTCGGCCTAATTTATCCTCTCCGCATGGGACTTATTAAATATCTTGCTCTCGGCGAGTGTGGTCATTTTATCGAAGTGGATGCGCGCACAGAGCCATCTTTGCCGTGCGTTCTCCTTTGCAAAGGTTGTGGTCAACCTCAACGCTTTCACGTTGTAAACGTCGTAGGCCCGAACTGCCAGATCGTGGAGTGGGAACCCTTGAAGTAAGGGAACTTCTACTGACCGTCCAGCGCAAGATCCGAGTGCTTTGAGCCAACGTTGTTTTGCAAAAAGCCCCAGTGCGATTCCGCTGCTGGCAATCATAAGTCTGACGGTTTGGTCTTTTGTGCCACTCCCGATGTTGTGCTTCATTGCTGAACCGACCTCCGACCACTGAGATGCCCAATAGCGATTTTACGCAGCCCTTTTCTAATGCTCGATGAGCTGTATTTCGTGCCAGTTCGACTGAGCTTACGTCGCTGGTCGTATCTGGTCTGCGTCATGCGCATAGGCGATCGCCTTGCAGCAGCAGGGGTGTTTTCCCAGCTATTCCGTCGGTAGATTCTGTGGCTCGTAACGCGCCAGGGCCTTGTCTCGAATCCACTCCTTCTTGGCCTCTTTGACATAGAGGCGCAGTACCGTCCCGCAGGATTGGCAGAGGTCGGCAAGCAAGGGTTCGACGCCGCGCAGCAGTTTCCAGACTTTGTAAGCCAAGCCAATGCTTCCCGATTCCGCGTTTTGGCTTATCTGCACCGCGCTCGCGATGTCATTGCCGCCGCAATGGAAACAGGTTCGGCCGCTCTTGCGGAACCCGCCCTGAAAGCCGTTTTCTTCTCGTTCCACCTCATTCCCCTCATCGTGTAGAGCCCCCTACATCGTCGCGTCTATGTCCAGGCTCTCTACGGCGTGGTCAAGCTGCGCTTGCGCCTGTTCATGCCTGCGCCGCAGCTCGACCATTTCGTTGCGAAGCTTTTGCACCTGGTCTTCCTGCTGGTTCAGCTGACGGGTGTAGCGTAGCGCCAGTCCTTTTTCTTCTACAGTGCTCTTCAGCGACTTCAGGTTTTCCCGCACCCGTTCCTGGTCCTCGAAGATCGAGTTTATCTCGTTCTGCCGCGACTCGATGTTCGCCGCCAGTGCTGCCACCGTGCTCTTTTGTGACATGATGGCGCGCAGAGCCTTTTCCGTTTCGGGGTTTATACTGCCCTGCTGGACAAAGAGCGTGATCTGGTCGCTTGTGAGATTGGTGATATGGTACGTGGCTATGCTGGGCTGCTGCTCGTTGATCGTTAGACTGGCCGTTTTCTTCGGTTCGACAGTGAGCCGGAAGCGATACGCCGACGAGGTGGACTCCGCCGGCTTGGGCGAGTCTGCTAGCAGCTTCATGCCATTGCGTATCGGATGTTCGATGATGACCTGCCGCGTGTCGGTGTTTTCGTTGCGCACGGTATAGGTGCGACGCTCCCGCCACTCGGTGGTGTGCGTCAGCACGCCACGTACAATTTTGACCTTGGTAACACGCTGGCGCTCCTGCTGTTGCTTGCTTTCGACCTGTACGCCGAGGTCAACGGCGTAAGAAAGAAATCTTTTTTCGCCCGCTTTCAGCGGTTCAATCAGTCCTTCGCCGGCGAAGGTCCCCCCTTCGAGAACGTTGAAGGTGCCGCCATCCAGCATCAGCCCGCTGGAATTTGTCAGCCACAGCGCCCGCAGCGGATTCCTGCCCGCCGGGGTCCACAGCGTAACGACTTCGGCGTCCACGCGTGCCTGCACGATGGGCACCAGCGCCGACTGGTCTTTGCCAATGGATACTGGCTCCTTCAGACGGTACTCAAAAAGATCGCCCAGATCGCGTGTCTGTGCCGCCGTCTGCTGCTTTTCCAGTACCTCTGGCGAGATCTCCGCGGAACTGTAAGCCTGCTGCGGAGCAAGGTCTTCCATGATTCTGCCTGATCTGCCCGCCCCAAGCGATGAGGCGCGGCTCCTGAGAGCTTTTTCGGCCACTATCCCCCTTGCCGCCGGCGCGGGGGCCTCGGCCGCGAACGCCTCCGGGGCATTCAGAACTCGCTCATGGGTCTGCGGTGCCGTGACCGCCATCTGCGGCAGGGCAATCACGGGTCGACGCGCATAGTAAGGTGTTGAGAGCGCCTGTACGAACGATTGCGGCGCGCCTGCTATCAGCGAAAGCTGCACGTCCTTCCAATCCTCTCCCACCGTGTTGTCCACGATAGCCCAGCCCTGAAGAAGCGCCTGGGACTTTGGCGTCGTCGGCAGCACGATGCGATAGGTGCTCTTCCAGACCGGCACCTCGCTGATGTAGCTAACCAGCAAGTCGCGTGCTCCTTTGCCCGCCGTCGAAATCGTCATGTGGCGCACATCCTGTTCACGCGCCGACGCAAGCACATTCAGATAGCGGCTTACATCCTGGTTTAGATCCTGTTCGAGGAGGCGTACGCTCGTCGCCTGTGTCAATTCAAACGAGCGGACCATGCCGCCGTCCCCCACTACCGAAAGTATGTCAACAGTGTGTGTTTCATCCTTTTGGGTTACGGGGCGAGACTCGACTGCCAGCAGCCGTCCGGTCACAGTGGTCGAACCGTTGCGCACTTCAATCCGCGCGCCACGCAAAGCGTTCAAAAACTTTGCCTGGCTGGTAGACTCTTCGAGCGGCAGCCGCAGGTTGTGCAGGCGGGATTCCAACGGGGCAGTCGAGTTATAGCTGATGCCCGTCACCTTGCCATTGCCAAGGTCCAGCACGGTCAGCGACTTCAGCACGTCATTGAGCTGCGCCGTGGTGAAGTTTACTTGCACCGGCTGCGAATCCACCACGCGGCCGCTGTGCTCGAAATATCCAATGCCCGCCTTGTAGAGCACCACGCGCCGGACCGGCAGTTTTACCTCGGAATTGGACGAGGACTGTGCCCCCGCAGCAACTGGGATGATGAGTCCAACCGCCAAAAGCATTTGTCGGAACATGCGCATAGAACTCTCCTGCGAACGTGATGTGACCAGCTCTCAAATCGATGGCCCCGCGTTAAGTCCCGCGGGCGCTTTCACAAGAATGACGCAATACTAGCGGCACCTTGCAAGTGACGGGAGTAACATACCGGGTCGATTCAGTTTAAGTTATGTTCGCCTGATATGAACAACGGCAGGAGCCGCCGCTGTCTCTTTCGCAGTCGCAGATACGGAATTCCCAGACAGAAAAAACACGATCGCGAACGTGCATTTGCCCGGTCTGAAGCTGTAATGAGGGATTGTGACGCGAAGGCGCTCTGCTAGTCTGATGTCTTGGTGCGGAAGGCGGGACTTGAACCCGCAAGCCTTGCGGCGCTAGCTCCTAAGGCTAGTGTGTTTGCCATTTCACCACTTCCGCACACATCCGGGCACATTTGTCCTGATGCCTGCCCTCCTCAATTGTGCCACAGTACACAAATCAACTCCAGCTAACCACAGCCACTGGCGAGTCGAATTCTTTCATTTTTCTGCTGAACTTGAGGACGTGACCGGCATCCCTGATAATCGATAACCATGAGTTCCCAAGTAAGCAAAGACCGGGGAGCGCTGCGGACATTGGGCCTGATTATGGCCACGGCAATGACCCTGATCACTCCGGCAATGTCCAGCCACCACAATTCCATTGAGCCGGTTTTGAATGCCAATGAATTGCTCCGGCAAGCCGTGGCCAAGGAAATACCCGCCGAAAAAAATGGCTATTACGCCTGGATGGACCGCATTCAGAAGCCACGCGGCTCCGTAACCAAGCTAATGGTCAACACTCCCCAGGGCATCCTGAGCCGAACCGTCGCCGTGAACGATAGACCGCTGACCGCGCAGGAACGTCAACAGGATGACGCGCGGATGAATAGCCTCCTCGATCCCGAAAATATGCGCGCCAAAGCTAAGAAGCAGCAAGAAGATCAGCAGCACATCGAGCGCCTGCTGCGTGCTCTTCCAGACGCTTTCCGGTGCGAGTACGCTTCCGCCCCCCACGATGAGCACAATGTGCGGCTGGAATGCTCACCTGCTCCGAATTACTCTGCTCCGAATCATGAATCGCAGGTATATCAGGGAATGAGGACCGTGATTCTGATTGATCGCCCGGAAAAGCGAATTACCAGTATTGAAGGAACTCTGTTTAGGGATGTTTCTTTTGGCTGGGGCTTTCTTGGCCGCCTAAATCGCGGAGGCCACATCGAAGTAACCCAGTCCCGGGTGGCCGACAGACATTGGGGCTTGACGCGGATGCAAATAAACTTCGATGGACGCATCCTTATTTTCAAGTCGCTGCACATTGAACAGACCGAAACGGCATGGGGCTATTGCCCCGTTCCTAAAATGACGGTTGCCCAGGCGCTGGAGTTTCTGCGCAACCACCCCACTCCGGCATCCCCTTAATTGCAAGAAGGAAGAGCCCGGACAGCCATACCGGGCTCTTTACGATTACCTGCCATTTAAGCCTGCGCTGCCGCCGTCCTAGTATGCCCAGAAAGGACCTGCGGCAACACCGCTCGGCGGAGTCACCTGCCAGATCGCCACATAAACATTCCGGCCAAAGAAAAATGGCAGGCCCCAGTCGAAATATCCATCTGCTGCCTGTGTAGCGGCATTAGGAACTCCCGAGGTGTTCGGTCCGGCCAGATCGCTAAAGGCAGTGTTGTTGCCGCTATTACTGTTAAAGAGCGTCTCGGCGTTGCTCACAGTGAACTGGTGCTTGCGGCTGTTGCCGTTGGCTGCTCTGTTGGTTGCCGTCAGGCTCTGGGCGGATGTGGGACAGTACCAACCGCCACAGGCCGGTATCTTGGAAGTTGGCTGATCCAGGAAAAACATGCCATTCGAGCCGCTGTCGAGGAAACTGCCAATAGAACTCGTCGAATTAGGATATGAAACCCCGTTGAACACCGTCGTAATGCCAAGCCACGCTGCATCAGACGGGTTGGAATCAAGCGGCAGGACAACCGCGCTACTGCTAAGCACGTTGTTTGCCTGTGTACCTATGCCGAAAACCAGTGATCCCTGGCCCGCAGAAATGCCTGCCTGCCCGCCCGCGGGAACAGCAGGTAATTCGATTATCACGCCATTGTTATCGGCAAACAGCGATACGGGGTTACGAACCTGCTGAGCCGTCTGCACTGCGGCAACACTGCAACTTGAACCCGAACAGCTGTAATACATCCCCGAAGGAGCATTGCTCGCAGAGGTGCAAGGATTGCTGTACCCGAGAACATCGCAGTCATACTGATAATTGCCAACTCCTAGCAGGCCATTGGCGCCCAGCGCAGCGACCGTATCCTCCTCGGTTCCGGTTGTCTTAGTTCCATTGACTTGAGTGACTGTCGAGCATGTACTTGGTATTGAACTCCGCGACGGTACGGAGGTGTCGCCTAATATGTGTATCGGCACCGAACTAGCTACCTCGCCGGTGTTGTCGGCCCCGCCCATTTTTACGTCAGCCGATTTCACGGCTCCCCAGAAGAAGCTGTTGTCCAAAAACTGCATACATTCGGCAACCGGAGCGCTGGGATTGACGTTTTGCAATGCCGCAAGGACGGTTGCGCCATTTGAAAACCCCGCAAACGCCGATGCTGGAATCCGCAAACCGGTTGAACCGGTATCAACCAGGACATGATCGATGGTCACGCAGTTTGTGGTGGAATTCGGAACGCATACGACGACGGTGGTGAACACCATGTTCACCTGGGGGTTGGTGGCAGGAGCCGGGCCGGCATCGACAATAAGCGGCGCAACATTATGGCCGGAGGTGACAATCGTATTGCTATCCTTGCTGCTACTGCTGCTACCGCCGCCACACCCTATGCCAACAGACAAAGCGGCAATCAAAAGCACAAATGCGATTCTTCGCACGTCCCCTCCCTTTACCGAATGTCTTGGGCTTCAACGCCCTGCGGAATCAATCCTGGTACGTAGGCATGCCCGGCGTAGGCTCGTGTGTGACCTCCCGAATGCATAACAAAGTCCGAATGTTCTATTGCCAAAGCCGCATTGTGCGACCGCCTGGGCTGTGCGCTTTTTGCTTCCTGAGCGCCCTGCGCAAACTCTCCGAAATAATTGCCCAGAAGCTGCTGGAAGTCTGGAAGAAAAGGTCCACGCCAGGCCACGCCGAACACCGTCCCCGCCGGAGAGACAAATTCCCGCACTACCGTGCCGTAAGGTGTCGTGATCTCGTGTACTGAATATTTGCCGCTGGCTCGAACAACTCGCTGAGCCTTCATATGACGTTGGTCGGCTTCAACCGAATCGACTTTGCCTCCAAGGGCAGCGTAGCAAAGGCCGGAAAAGCCCAACAACACAATCGCTGTCGCAATGCATCGTTCGACCAAAAGAAATCTGGAGATCCGCATCATCCCGTTATGCTCTCTTCTGCACGAAACAGCCTCCGAGTTTCGTGCCGTTCACACGCAACGATCAACTTACACTTATTCAAGTTTTCGATGCACCGATTAAAACCTGCAAACGCTTTGACAATCAGAATTTCGCAATCTAGAAGCATCTACGTCTTCGATGTATTACTGCTGAAAAAGCCCGGCTTCGGTACACCGGGCTTGAGAGTCACTAGCACCCACGTTGCCGTTTATTTGCGCTTCGGACGGTACAAGTCGGTCGACGTGCCGTAAAAAATTTCGGATGCCTCCATGATGGTCTCCGAAAGCGTCGGATGCGGATGAATCGTGTGCCCCAGATCGTAAGCCGTGGCCGCCATTTCAATTGCATGAACGATCTCGGCAATCATATCTCCCGCTCCGGGACCCACAATCGCTCCGCCCAACACGCGCTCGGTTTTCTTATCGATCAGCAGTTTGGTCAATCCCTCGGTGCGATCGAGCGTGACCGCGCGCCCGCTAGCCCCCCATGGGAACTTCACGACTTCAACATCCATCCCTTTTTCCTGTGCTTCTGTCTGCGTCAAACCGGCCCACGCAATCTCCGGATCGGTGAAGACTACGGCTGGAATCGCATACGGAGCAAACTCCACCTTGTGCCCTGCAATGTGCTCCATTGCCGTGCGCCCTTCGTGTGCCGCCTTATGCGCCAGCATCGGATCGCCCGCGACATCGCCGATTGCATACACTGAAGGATCGTCCGTCTGTAGCTGCTTATTGACAGCGATGAATCCGCGCTCGGTCAATTTCACGCCGGTGTTTTCCAGACCCGGAACTTTCGAATTCGGACGCCTTCCCACCGAGACCAGAACCTTGTCGTAGGTCTTCTCCTCCGTCTCGCCGCCTGGAAGCTTGAACGTCACCTTCACGTTTGTGATCTGATCCTGCAACGCCGTCACTGTCGTGTTCAGCATGACCTTGTTGAACAGTTTCTCCAGCCTCTTCTGCAGCGGCGGAATCAGATCGCGGTCGGCTCCCGGAAGCAGCCCCGGAGTCATTTCGACCACGTCGACCTTTGATCCAAGCGTCGCGTAGACCGTCCCCAGCTCCAGTCCGATATAGCCTCCGCCAAGAACAAGAAGAGTTTTCGGAATATCCTTCAGATCCAGCGCGCCGGTCGAGTCCATAATGTTCGCGCCGGTTGCAGCCAGCGGACCGGGGCGCGCCGGAGACGATCCAGTGGCGATGATGATCTTGTCAAATTGCAGTGTATCTTCGCCGCCTGCGCTCTTCTTCACCTTCAGCGTGGTCGAATTCACGAAACTAGCTTCGCCCTGAATGTAGGTGATCTTGCGCTGCTTGGCCAGGATGCCCAGGCCGCCGGTCAGCTTCGTAATCACGCCCTCTTTGAACGCGCGCAATTTTGCAAGGTCAATCTTCGGCTCGCCAAATTCCACACCCCAATTCGCCGCATGCCTGGATTCATTGATCAGCGCCGATACGTGCAGCAATGCCTTCGACGGAATGCAGCCGCGATACAGGCAAACTCCACCCGGATTCTTTTCCGGATTAATAAGAGTGACGTTGAGGCCGAGATCGGCACCGAGGAAGGCAGCGGCGTAACCACCGGGGCCGCCGCCAATCACTGCAACTTTAACGTTCGTGTTCGACATGTCTCGCTTTCCAGATTCTGCCTTGAGATTGTAGAGCCTAAATTGCTGCAAGCACTCACTGCACTACCCCTGCACCGACAGCAGAAACGGCTGCTCCAGCGCGTCTACGATCCAGCGCGTAAAACGCGCCGCATCCGCTCCGTCAATAATGCGGTGGTCATAGGACACCGAGAGCGGCAACATGATCCGCGGTTCAAACTTGCCGTTCATCCACACCGGCTCAACCCGCGACCGGGATATTCCCAGAATTGCAACCTCCGGGTAATTCACGATTGGAGTAAACGCCGTCCCGCCCACGCCACCCAGATTAGTAATCGTAAACGATCCGCCCTCCATATCCTCAACCGTGAGTTTCTTCTCGCGAGCCTTGGCAGAGACCGCCGACAATTCGACCGCTAGTTCGATGATGTTCTTCTTATCCACATCGCGGATCACCGGAACCAGCAGCCCGCGATCCGTATCCACTGCAACTCCGATATTGAAGTAGCGCTTGTAGATGATCTCCTCGCCCGCCATGTCTATAGAAGCGTTAAATTGCGGAAACGCTTTCAGCCCCGAAGCCACAACCTTCAGCGCAATGGCCGTCATGGTCATCTTGCCCCCGGCTTTTTCTGCCTTGGGCGCGAAGCGCTTGCGCAACTCTTCCAGCTCGGTAATGTCGGCTTTATCAAACTGTGTGACGTGAGGAATCGTATTCCAGGCCAGCGCCAGATGCTCGGCAGTCTTGCGGCGCACTCCGCGCATCGATACCTTTTCGATCTTGCCCCATCGACTGAAGTCCGGCAGTCTGGCAATCACGGCACCCCCGCCTGGGACGACGCGTGCCCCAGCCTCTTGTTCGGCCAGCGCGGCAAACACGCTCTTGGCAAAAGCCTTCACGTCACCTTGGCTGATGCGTCCGCCAGGTCCGGTCCCCTTCACCAAGTAAATATCAACACCGATTTCACGCGCCAGTTTACGAACGATCGGCGATGCAGGGACCGTGCGATGTTCCGGCCCCGCGTGCTTTTCCAGCCCCGCCGGATGAGTTTCCAGCGCGATTTCCGGCAGAGTGTCCGGCGGGAAAGCCTCTTCCTCGCTCTTACCCTCTGCTGAGCGCGCCGACCGGAAGGTCTGCCGGGTCATCGCCATGTAGCTTTGGTCAGCAGCTTCCTCCCCTGGCTCCGCCCCGGCCTTCTCAGGCTGCGCAGGCGCGGTGGTCACGGCTGGGGTTGCGGGCTGCGATGTCGCCGCCGTAAATATCACGTCGCCAACCTTCAGCTTCTGGCCCACTTTTGCAGCCACTTCGGTGACCCTTCCGCTCAGCGTCGAAGGCACTTCCACCACCGCTTTATCGGTCTCAAGTTCGAGCACCGTCTGGCCCTCGGTCACCGTATCGCCCGGTTTAACCGCAATGCTAACCACATCTCCGGAATCGATATTCTCGCCCAGTTCCGGCAGCCTGAACTCAGCGTTCGAGGCGTTCACCGCGGGCGCGCGAAGTTCCGGCACTGCGGCTTGCGCCGCCGCAACTGGTTGCTCAACTGCAGGCGTCTCCGCTTCAGGCTTCGCTGCTTCTGCCGGAGCCGTCTCGGCAGGCTCGGCTTCTGCAGGCGTGTAGGTAAACAATACGTCGCCCGATTTCACTTGCTGTGAATTGGTTACTTTGACTTCTTCAATCACGCCGTTGACCGTGGAAGGGACTTCGACAACAGCCTTGTCGGTTTCCAATTCAACGACAGTCTGGCCCTCCTTAATCGTTTCTCCAGCAGTGACCGCGATTCGAACCACGTCGCCGAACTCGATGTTTTCGCCAAGTTCCGGGAGTCTGAATTCTGTCGCCACGGCGTTTCCTTTCAGTCGTTGCGGCCCAATGTCCGCGCAATTGAAATCTCCAGCCCCGAACTGATGCGCCTGAATTGCGCGCACAAGCCGTCACACGGAAAACGAATCTGGCTGCTCGGAATTGATTCCCAGTTCGGCAACTGCTTTCTTCACATCTGCAGCTTCCACTTTGCCTTCGCGCAGAAGTCCGGTCAGCGCCGCCAGTACAATGTGTTTCGCATCAACGGCAAAAAAGTCGCGCAGCGAAGCACGGTTCTCCGAACGGCCAAAGCCATCGGTGCCCAGCGCGATTAGCGGGCGCGGCATCCACTGCGAGATCGACTCCGGCAGCGCCTTCACATAGTCGGTAGCAGCCACCAGAACTCCTTCCGTGTTCTTCAATTGCGCGGCCACATAAGGTTCGCGCTGCGTCGCGTCCGGATGCAGCAGGTTCCAGTGTTCGCAGGCGTTGCCGTCCCTATAGAGTGCCTTGTAACTGGTAACGCTCCACACGTCGGTGGCAACTTTGTACTTGTCTTCCAGAATCTCGGCAGCTTTCAATACTTCCAGCAAAATCGCGCCTGAGCCGAACAACTGCGCTTTCAACTTGAACTCTTTCTTCTCCGAACTGCGGAAGCGGTACATGCCTTTCAGTACGCCCTCGCGAACATCGCCCGGCATATTCGGCTGCGCCCACGTTTCGTTCATCACCGTGATGTAGTAGAAGACGTCTTCCTGCTCTACGTACATGCGTCGAATGCCTTCCTGAATGATGATCGCGATTTCATAGGCGAACGCCGGATCGTAAGCCAGCAGGTTCGGTACCGGATAAGCCAGCAGATGACTGTTTCCATCCTGATGCTGCAATCCTTCCCCTGCCAGTGTTGTGCGCCCGGAGGTCCCTCCGCAAAGAAATCCCTTTGTACGCTGATCACCCGCGGCCCACACCAGATCGCCTACGCGCTGCAATCCAAACATTGAATAGAACACGAAGAACGGAATGACATTGATCCCGTGATTCGCCGGTGAGGTTCCCGCCGCGATGAATTCGGAAATGCTGCCTGCCTCCGTGATGCCCTCTTCCAGAATCTGCCCGTCCTTGGCCTCCTTGTAATACAGCAAGGTATCCATGTCGACCGGCTCGTAATTCTGTCCCACGCTTGAATAAATTCCAACCTGACGGAAAAGTGCTTCCATGCCAAAGGTGCGCGCTTCGTCCGGAATAATCGGAACGATCAGCTTGCCGATCTTCGGATCGCGCAAAAGTTTGGCGATCACGCGCACCAGCACCATCGTCGTCGAAACCTTCCGGTCCGCCGCGCCCGTGTAGAACTCTTTGAACAGTTCTTCACTCAGCGGCTCCAGCTTTGGCGCGCGCATTTTGCGCTCCGGCAAATACCCGCCGAGTTGCTTACGACGCTCGCGCATGTACTGGATCTCGGTGCTCTCATCCGGCGGCCGATAAAACGGCGCATCGTGCAGCTTTTCATCCGGGATCGGAATCCCGAAGCGCGAACGGAAGATCATCAGCTCTTCATCGTTGATCTTCTTCTGCTGATGGGTAATGTTCCTGCCTTCGCCGCTCTCGCCCAGTCCATAGCCTTTGATCGTCTTTGCCAATATCACAGTTGGCGAGCCCGTATGATCGACTGCGGCTTTGTATGCGGCGTAAACCTTGATTGGGTCGTGACCTCCCAGCCGCAACTTCTCAATCTGCTCGTCGCTCAGGTGCTCCACCATCTTCAGCAGCCGTGGATCGCTGCCGAAAAAGTTTTTTCGAAAGTACGTACCGCTCTCGACCAATAGCTTCTGGTACTGACCGTCGCACAGTTCGCCCATGCGCTTCACCAGCAGTCCGTCGCGGTCCTTCTGTATCAGCTGATCCCAGTCCGTGCCCCAGATGACCTTGATCACGTTCCAACCCGCGCCGCGGAAGATCGCCTCCAGTTCCTGAATGATCTTGCCGTTACCGCGCACCGGACCATCCAACCTCTGCAGGTTGCAGTTGACGACGAAGATCAGGTTGTCGAGATTTTCGCGCGAAGCCAGCGTAATTGCGCCCAGTGATTCCGGCTCATCCGTCTCGCCATCTCCAAGGAAGGCCCAGACTTTTCCCTGATTGCACTGCTTCAATCCGCGGTTTTCCAGGTAACGATTGAAACGCGCCTGATAGATCGCCTGAATCGGGCCAAGCCCCATTGAAACCGTCGGAAATTCCCAGAAATCCGGCATCAGCCAGGGATGTGGATACGAACTCAGGCCGCCGCCTTCGGCCAGTTCGCGACGGAAATTCTCAAGCTGCTTCTCCGTGAGTCGCCCTTCCAGAAATGCGCGCGCATAAATCCCGGGTGATGCGTGTCCCTGGAAAAACACAAGGTCGCGATCTCCGTCCGGAGTCTGTGCGCGAAAGAAGTGATCGAAGGCAACCTCATACAGCGTCGCGGCGGAAGCATACGTAGAGATATGTCCGCCGATACCCTCCTGCCGCTTGTTGGCGCGCATCACCATCGCCAGCGCATTCCAGCGGACAAGGCTTTTAATGCGGCGCTCAATTTCCTGACTACCTGGGAATGGCGGCTGCTTTACGGATGGAATCGTATTTTGATAAGGAGTCGTTGCCGAAAAAGGAAGACGATAGCCGGATCGAGCGGTGTGCAGCTCAAGTTGTTGCAGTAACCGTCCTGCCCGCTCCGGTCCGCCACTTTCCAAAACATAATCCAGCGAGTCCAGCCACTCTCGCGTTTCCAGAACTTCCTGCCCTGCTTGCTCGCGATGATCAGAAGGATTCACTCTGCCGTTCCTCCAGTCTTATGCAAACTCGACCCTACATACTACCGTTCGTCCTTCAATAAGGAAATGCCACCGCCTTACATTTGAAGGTCTGCCACTCTGCCCCGCTTTCAATTCGGCCCCGTCAGGGCAATCCCGTGCTGACGCTGGCGCGACCTAAACCAAGGCTCCTCGTCTAAGATGATTTTTTTTCATTCTTAGTCGTAAACGGGCTTATGATGTCGCCGGCAACGCTTTGTTGCTGCATTTGCAGTGCGGTCCCACTTCGGAGGGTACCTGTATGTTTGAAGAAGAAATCGAACTGGAAAGAAAGGAAGGCTCAGGGTTTGGTCCGGTCCTGCTTATCCTCCTGATGATCGGACTGTTTGTCGGCGGCATCGGCTTTGTCTATTTCCAGTCCAGGCAGACAGTCAAACCCGGGGAGGCCACGTCCGTAATCGAAAACAAGCTGAAAATGGCAGGTCCCGTCAGCGTAACGTTCTACACCGGGAACGTAAGACTTTCCGCCATGAACAGCCCCAACGATCCCCATTACAAGCTTTTGCAGAAAGCTGGAATCATTAAGATCAGCAAAGCCACGGGAGACTTCGTCAGGGTCGATCTGACTCCAGCAGGCAAGACGTTGCTAGCCACTTTTCCTGACATAAAGGGTGTGCCGCTCCAGGAAAAGGCAACCGCCTACACCCTTCCGCTGGCAACCCGCAAACTTGTGTCTGTGGGTACCGTGACCAAGCTGACCCAGGAAAAATTCCGGGTTCAATATACGTGGTCGTGGCAGCCCACCCAGGCAGGCGAACTTTTCGATGTAAGCGGAAAGTATGTCCCTGGTTTCTCCACCTACGAGCGTGCTCAACTGATCGATCACTACGGAGCCAACTATTACCACGGCCCTACGGCGCAAGCTGCAATCGTACTGTTCAAGGGCGATAAGGGTTGGGAAGAGGTGCGCGCCTACTAGGTATGGATTCCGCCAGGGCAATACTGAACATTCAGGAGGGCGTGCGACGCCCTCCTTTTTATTGCCTGCATCCGCCTCATCATCTCCGGCTTTTTCTCTCTTCCGCATCACTGGACGGACTTTCTCGCCAGCAATTTCCTAAAGCCGCAGCCAGTCTTTGCCGATGAACCTGTCAGGGAGGGTTCCACTGCTGGCGAGTACGCCAGGACAGTCGTTCAGCTTTGAGCCGGAATCCGCGGCAGGAACAACAATGAGCAAACGCCCTGGCCAACACGCGAGAACACCCGATCGCCGCAGCCGAAAGGCCCGCCTGTGACCAGCACTCAATGTTTTGCAGAGTCAATCCCATTCCCATTCTTCCCGCCGCCATCTCCAGAAACCCTGCCGGAAGACGAGCAGGAACAACTTGTTCTCGAACACATGAACGACGTGAAACAGGTCGCGCGTTCCATCCTTCGCCGTCTTCCCGCCTCCGTGCAGCTTGACGATCTCATCCAGGCCGGCTCTCTCGGCCTTATCGACGCGGCCAGGCGGTATGGCCCGTACCGCAATCTGCCCTTTCGTCAGTACGCTCGCATCCGCATCACCGGAGCGATCTTCGATAGTCTCCGCGAACTGGACTGGGCTTCGCGATACTTCCGCACACGCCAGCAAAAGCTCGATAACGCAACCCGCGCCCTCGAATCCAAACTAGGGCGCGCGCCCGACAGCGACGAAGTGGCCGATTCCATGGGCATGGATCTGAACACGTTTTATGAATTTGCTCAGGCCGTGCAGGGCCGCCAGGAAGTGGAATTTGAACCTCAGGAAGACAGCGATTGCCTCGCGGTGCAGGATAGCGTAGCCGACGATCCGGAGAAGCGGCCCGACTCCATCTGTCACCAGCATGAGTCTCGCCGCGAGCTTCGCAAGCACATCGCCCAGCTCCAGCATGACGAAGCAAACGTCCTGATCCTCTACTACTTCAAAGACTGGACCATGGCGCGAATAGCCAAATCCATCGGCAAAACCGAGTCCCGTGTCTCGCAGATTCACGGCAAAGCCATCGAGCACCTTCGTAGCAGACTCGGCTCACGCGCCAACGAACTAATGCCACGTCTGCTTTAGAGCGTTCTTCGAGTTGGTGTATCCTGCTCCTCCACAACCCACATCTGCCAACTACGGCAGATGTGGGGCACCCTCGGGATACACCTTTTGCGGAACCGCTTTAGCTCTCGCGAAAAACAGTTCTGTATCAACTCCGGCGCAAACGAACGCCGCGGCTGCCTGGCGCAACCGCGGCGATTCCCAGCAAGCGCTTCTCTACGCAGTACGATCCTGATGGTTAGCTATCGGATGTTTTTGCCGTTTGTTTCCAGCGGCAATCAGAGCATGCCGCAAACGTTCACGCGCCAGATGGATGTCGCTCTTCACCTGCTCCACCGGACGTTCCGTGATCGCGGCAATTTCCGCCAGCCCGAATCCCTCCAGCGCGAACAGCAGAAACGCCTCGCGTTGTTGTGGTGTCGAACCTCGCAACGCACGCTCCACCATCGTGATCAGCTCATCCTGCGATGCATCTTCCTCCGGCGTGCTGCCACGCCGATCCGCAATCAGGCTCTCATTCGTTAGTTTCTCGTCGGGATGATAGAACTGCATCATCTCTTCCCCGTCCGCATCGCTAACCACCGTACGACTGTCCGCTTCGTTCAGCCGTACGGCGCGTTTCCCCGACTCAAGCTGATTACCCAGCCTGTCCATCGCCGAGCGAGACAGCCGATAAAGCCACGGCTCCAGCGCTATCTTTTCAGGACGAGGGCGACGCTCATCCAACGCATTCGCGATTGCTTCGTCGATTACCTCCTCTACGCTGATTTCTTCCAACCGCCGCTGTCCGCTGTCGCACCGGAAGCGAAGCTCGCGCTCCACGTATCGGCGCAACCGCTCCAGGTTTGCATTCACGAAGCTGGTTACGTCTGTACTCGAAATCTTTTCCAGCTTCACTGCCGCAACGGTATCCTCGAACGCAACCTGCGGCTCAACTCTCTGCCGCTCCACGCCGCGCATCCTGGGGTACCGATACTGGTTTCGTAAATGTTCCTTGTGTTTCCCTAATTGCTCGGTCAGGTCGTCAAAGACAATCCTGACGGCAGCATGGAGAGAATCTGCGCTCGCTCGCGCAGTCATCTGTCCCGCAGGCAAGTGCAGATTCAGCGCCACTGTATAACCAGACTTAGGCGCCGCTTCGATCAACCCGCGCAATGAAACCATATCTGGGTTGAACACCTGCAGCCGCGGTCCTAGTTTTTCAATTTGGGATTGGAGGTACTGCTCGACTTGGAGAGACTTCTCTAGCTTGTAAGTAAAATGGACGTTCATCTGCGAGCCTCGTAAGATCGATGCCTTCGACAGGTACGGTCCAGACAGGAATGTATCACTATCTTAAAAATAGGCAAGCAAAAAGAATCTTTTTCTACGTCCTAAAGTGCAAAAATCACTCGGGCAGAAGCCCTCTTCACCAAAGAAAACAGCCGCCTCGAAAGGCGGCTGCCAAGCAAATCCAGTTCACACACACACTGTAACTGAACTCCCGCTGCGCGTCACCGGACGGTATAGCGTGTCGCGCTCCACCGGAATTCGGCCCGCGGCCTCGATCAACCGGATCAGGTCCTGACGGGTCAATCCCTGCGGAGTCGTCGCCCCCGCATCGTGGTAGATCTTTTCTTCCACCACCGTGCCGTCAATGTCATCGGCACCAAAGCGCAAAGCGATTTGTGCGATCTTCGGAGTCAGCATCTGCCAGTAGGCTTTCACGTGCGGAAAGTTATCCAGCACCAGCCTGGCGACCGCGATCTGTTTCAAATCTAGCACCCCGGTAGTCCAAGGCAAGTGCCGCAAAACCGTATGCTCCGGATGGAACGAGAGCCCTATAAAGGTCTGGAACCCCTTGGTCTCGTCCTGCAGCGCGCGCAGCTTCAGCAAATGATCGACCCTGTCCTCGTCGCCCTCGATATGCCCATAGAGCATCGTCGCGTTCGAGTGAATACCAAGCGAGTGCGCCTCGCGCGCCACACCCAGCCACTCGTCACCATCGATTTTGTTATCGCAGATTTTCGCCCGCACGTGCTTCGCAAAAATTTCCGCGCCGCCTCCCGGCATCGAATCCAGTCCGGCAGCCTTCAGCTTCAGCAGCACGTCCCGAACCGACATCTTGTTCAGCTTGGCGAAGAACGCAATCTCCACCATTGTGAAAGCCTTCAAATGAACGTGCGGAAAACGCTCCTTTAATCCGCTCAACAGGTCCAGGTAATACTGCAGCGGGAGATCCGGATTCAGTCCGCCGACGATGTGGAACTCCGTTACTGCTTCCGTATAGCCGGAGGCAGCCGACTTGAAGGCCTCCTCCAGGCTCATCGTGTACGAGCCTGGGGCCCCCTTCTTGCGTCCGAACGCGCACAACCGGCAGCCCGCAACACAAACGTTCGTGTAATTAATATGGCGATTCACATTGAAGTAGGCCACATTGCCGTGCATCCGCTCGCGCACATGATTCGCCAGCCAGCCCAGTGCCAGCATGTCCGAGGTGCGGTAAAGGGCAAGAGCATCGCTTTGGTCGAGACGCTCTTGCGCAATCACTTTCTCGTAAATTCTCTTGAGCCGCGCATCCTCGCTTTGGAAGCAATGGCGTGGCACCGTGATGGGAAACTGAACTTCCGCCATGTCTCGTATGATATCGCACCGCCCCCTCATCGCAGATGGATCTTCGGGTGCCCCACCTTCGACGCGCCGCTTTTGCGCGTCTAAGGTGGGAGCCTGCACCCTTCACCTACGCCGCGAGCGGTTCCACGCTGGCGTGGTTCAATTTTTCAATCACTCCCGGCGGCAAATTAAATTTCGTCGCTTCCACCAGTTCATGTAACTGTTCTACCGTGGTTGCGCTGGCAATCGGGGCCGTAATGCTGGGCCGCGCGATCAGCCAGGCCAGCGCCACCTGCGCTGGTTTGGCTTTTAAATCGTGTGCCACTGCGTCCAGTGTTTGCAGAATTCGCATTCCTCGTTCGGTGAAATATTTCTTCAGGAATCCAGCCCGGGCCGCAGTGCCTGCCTGCTCCGCCGAGCGGTACTTCCCACTCAGGAACCCGCTCGCCAGAGAAAAGTACGAAATCACGCCAAGCCCGTGCTTTACACAGACCCCTTCCAGTTTGTGTTCAAATCCCGCGCGGTCGTAAAGGTTGTATTCCGGCTGCAATGTTTCATAACGCGGCAGATTGTGCTTGCGGCTCACTTCCAGCGCCGACTCCAGACGTTCCGCCGTAAAGTTGGAACATCCAATTGCCCGCACCTTCCCTTCCTTGATCAGGTTCGCAAATGTCTCCATGGTCTCCAGCTGCGGAGTATTCTCATCGTCGCGATGTGACTGATACAGATCGATGTAGTCGGTCTGCAACCGCTTCAGCGACTCCTCCACCTCGGCTCGGATGTATTTCTTCGAAAGCCCCTTCTTGCCCTGGCCCATCGACGATCCCACCTTGGTCGCCAGAATAACTTTGCTGCGATTCCCGCGAGCCTTGAACCATTTGCCGATAATCGTCTCCGACTCGCCCGCCTCGTGCCCTGGAGCCCAGTGCGGATAAGTGTCTGCCGTGTCTATAAAATTCAGACCGTTTGCCAGCAGTTCGTCCAGCAGCTCGAACGAGCGCTTCTCATCGGCCGTCCAGCCTATGACGTTGCCCCCGAAGCAAAGCGCAGGTACTTCAATTCCAGAATGACCGAGTTGTCTCTTCTTCATAAGAATTGTTCCACCTCATTGCGTTTAGGATGAGATCCGCCAGACTGAGGTGCACAAGTTTCCGGCCCCTAATACAATAACTTCGTGCCTGGATTCCACAACATGCTTCATAACATTCGCGTAACTCTTGACATGATCAAGTGGGAGCACTCTTTCCTCACGCTCCCCTTCGGCCTCACAGGCGCTGTTATCGCCGCCAACGGAATTCCCGGTCTCCGCACCCTCGGTTGGATCTGTGTTGCCATGATCGCGGCGCGCTCTGCCGCTATGGCTTTCAATCGCCTTGTAGATGCTGATATTGACGCGTTGAATCCGCGCACCTCGATCCGCGCACTGCCCGCCGGACTGCTTTCCCATCAGTTTGTCGTCTGCTTCATCATTGCGGCTTCGGCGCTGCTCATCTTTGCCGCCCGGATGCTTAACCCGCTGGCATTCTATCTTTCGCCGCTGGCGCTCATCATCGTTTGCGCATACTCCTACACCAAGCGCTTCACTCGCTGGGCGCACCTGTTCCTCGGGTTCGCCATGGGAATCGCTCCCGCTGCTGCCTGGGTCGCCGTGCGCGGAACACTGGATCCCCGCGTGCTGATCGTAACCGCCGCTGTAATGTTCTGGGGAGGAGGCTTTGACATTCTCTACAGTTGCCAGGACTATCATTACGACGTCGCCAGCGGCCTGCACTCAATCCCGCGTGCCTTCGGAATCGCCGGAGCGCTCCGCCTTGCACGCGTCTTTCACATCATCGCCTTTGTATTTTTCGCGTGGATGCTCTTCGCCTTCGGCCTGGGCAGATTTGCCGTCACAGGCGTCGCAATCACCGGTCTGGCTCTGTTCTATGAGCACACGCTGGTGAAGGCCAACGACCTCAGCAAGGTCAACGCCGCTTTCTTCACCACAAACGGCTTCATCTCCATGCTGATACTCTTTGCCGTCGCCGCCGACCGCATTCTGCTGGCTCACCGCTAGCAGAAAGAGCTTTGTCACTCTCATCGAACTTCTGCAGAGCTTCTAGTTCTTCGTTGTACGCGGGTTTCACTCGGTCCGCTCCATTCTGCAATTGGCTTTTGGTAAGCGATGTCTGAATGAAACAATCATCGGGTTAGTTGGAGTGGCATCAGGAAATTTAAGGTCAACTAAAGCGACATTGCTCATGCCTTCGCCGCCCCTAGTTCCATAACGCACACCCCTACCGTCTTCGGGAACATTGACGCGAACATCAGAAACATTTTGGTCACACTGTATAGCCAAATTGACCGGCGAAGTACGTTTATTGACAACAACGACCCACACGTCCTGCCATTTCCCATCAACATCCTTATCTTTTGTGATTGCAATGGGAACTACCTGTAGCGGTATTGGAACCAGCAGTTTGACGGCTTGAGTCTGACAATTATTGATTGTGTTCTGTTGGTCGCGGTTCTGACTGGCAAGAGCGTCTACCACGCCAGATTTGTACTGGAATTGAGAAGACAGCGAATTGCAATCCCCCTGCAGTTTTCCGTAGTCGCCTTGACTTTTGGCGCTGTCCTCTTTCCGGCCTCGTTGTTCGGATTTAAGCGCGTCATCCTTATCTACCCACGAAAGAAAGCAGGCACACAAAAAGAATGCGATCAGAAAGAGATAGACATGGGTCCGCTTTGAAAGCGACTTGCCGCATAGTTTCTCCACTTGCGGGACAATGATCGCGATTAAACCTAGGATACCGCCACCAGAAAGCCATATTTGCCAATGCGAGAATACCGACCCCAGAAACGGGGAGACTTCGGAAAGAATGTGCCAAATGTGCCACATAGCGGAAGCGTACGCCTCGCCTCCTTGTTTCGCAAATATTTGGACGAATGTGGATCCAGTGAATGACACATCGATCTGCCGGATCATTTGGGACGGGCGTACACTGGTTATCGCTTATGTCCGCAAATAACAATTCCGAAGTCGAAATCAAGTTCGTGGTCCACGATAAGGACGCTCTGGTCCGCTCATTGCAGAGCGCAGGATTCCGCGAACAGACCGCCTCGACCTTCGAGGCCAACACTCTCTACGACCTTCCCTCGGGCAATCTTCGCCGCGCGGGAGAAATCCTCCGCCTTCGTGTCTATGGAGATAGCTGGAAACTCACCCATAAATCGCGCGGTACCGCCGCCAGGCACAAGACCCGCGTCGAACACGAAACCGCCGTCGCCAACGGCGAGGAGATGCACGCGATCCTGACTGCGCTGGGTTATCTCCCTGCATTCCGTTATGAAAAATATCGTTCCGAGTGGACCGATGGCACGGGCGAGGTCGTAATCGACCGCACTCCCATTGGCGACTTCGCGGAAATCGAAGGCACACCCGAATGGATCGACCACACAGCAAAGGTCCTCCATGTTGATCCCAAAGACTACATCACCTCCTCCTACGCCGAACTTTTTTTCCGCTGGAAATCGCGCACCGGAAGCGACGCCCACAACATGACATTCGGAGAGACCGGGACCGCGCATCCATAAGAAACTCTCTCTCAATCTCTCTCAATCTGCGCATGAAAAAGCGGGCCCAGCTTTCAGGCCCGCAACTTTTTCAGCTTCAGCGTTTTGCTGCTATCTCTAATCTTTCTTCGGCTTAGATTCCCTCGCCGGAGGAGCATTGTTTTGGTGCTGCGCTGGTGCTGCTTGATGAGGAGCGGGCTGAGGCACAGGATGCGCCGGGGCCGTTTCGCGTGGCACAGGCGGAGCAGACGGTCGCGCGGGAGCCGTTTCATGCCACACAGGTTGAGCAGATGGACGAGCCGGAACAGCTTCGCGCGGTACGGGTGGAGCAGATGGACGCGCAGGCGCCGTTTCGCGGGGAACAGGCTGAGGCCAGGACCGCGAAGGGGCTGCTTCACGGGGCACAGGCGGGGCTGACGGTCGCGAAGGAGCCGTTTCACGCGGTGCGGCTGGAGCAGACGGACGCGAAGGGGCCGTCTCGCGCGGTGCGGGTGGAGCAGACGGACGCGAAGGGGCCGTCTCGCGCGGTGCGGACGGAGCAGACGGACGCGAAGGGGCCGTCTCGCGCGGTGCGGACGGAGCAGACGGACGCGAAGGGGCCGTCTCGCGCGGTGCGGACGGAGCAGACGGACGCGAAGGGGCCGTCTCGCGCGGTGCGGACGGAGCAGACGGACGCGAAGGGACCGTCTCGCGCGGTACAGGCTGTGCAGATGGACGAGCAGGGGCCGACCATTCAGGAGCAGGTTTGTTCGGCTGCGTCACAGGAGCGTGTCCTTCCCTCGTGGTCACCGGAGCCCTCGGAGCGCTCACCGGCCCACCGGCTTGCGGTGGACGGGGGACGTTGTGCTCGGGAGCGCCGCCCATCTGCTCCTGAGTACGTACTCCTGGCTGAGGGGCTCGCGGCACATTCGCGGCCGGTTGCCTTCCGAAGTGGCCCTGTCCAGCCGGTTGGGGTGCCACAGGCCTGCTCGCCGCAGGCTGGGTTGGTGTGGGCTGTGTTGCTGTCGGCGGCTTTCCTGCCTGAGGCTGTCCGCCTCGAGGTGCCTGGGGAGCATTGGATTTCTGCAGGGTACTCCGCACTTGCGGGCTGAGCGGAACGCCATTGTTCTTCTCCAGCAACGGACGCTGCTGATCAAATTTCACCGGGCGCGGAGGTGGTGGTGTTTTGGAAATCACCTGCCTGGGAGCTCTGACGTGTTGCGGTGCAGGAGCCGGAGGATGTCCGCCCAGAACCGCCTCTTTGGTGGGGACCACTGTAGCCGTGGTCATCACGTTCGCCCGTGCTACCGCATTTGCCGGCACTACCACGGCGTTCCCTTTCACCGGCCTCCCTGCCGCGAATGCACGGCTCGGAACACCCGTGACTGCCCCATTCACTTTTGCATTTTCATATTGAATATTGCGGACGTTTGCGTTCCGGCCACTGTACGTCCCGTAGTAATTGTTGATCGTCGTAACGTTCACCATCCGCGAGTTGGTGACATTCACTTCGCGGGCATACCGGCGACTCGCATGGTAAGACGGGAAATACGGATCGTGCCATCCGAGCGGGAACCATCCCACTCCACCGCCTCCGCCGAATCCAACTGACACCCCCCAGTTTGAGCCGCCAACCCAGCCCACCAGCGCTGGAGCATACACCGGGCGAACCCCCATCGGCCCAGGAATCCATCCCCAGCGGTTGCCTGTGTGAACCCAGCGGCCATAATGGAACGGAGCAAATCCCCAAGGCGCGTCATCAACCCAGGTCCATCCCCACGGCTCCACCCATGCCCAGTGGCCTTCTCGATATGGAGCCCAGCCCGGATGCACTCGCGGATACCAAACCGTGCCATAGGTCGGCGTAGACGTCCAGTATCCGTTGTCGTCCAGGTCTTCGTAACCTATTGTTCCGGCAGCCACATATCTGGCCGAATCCGACGAGACCTCGCGCCGCTCGCGTACCTCGCACCAATCGTCAAAACCATCTCGCGGCGGAACCCGGGAGCTTGTGTAAGAAAGGGTCTGTCCCGAGCTGAATCTGAATTGCTGTCCTTCACGCACCCGCACAGCATTTCCCTCGCCGGTCGCTTCCCCATCGCCGCGGCGCACGGTAACCCAGCTCTGGTCCTCCTGTGGTATCACATCAAAGCGGTACTCGCCCGGAGTTTCAATGGTGTACGCAAAATTCGGCGTATCCACCTCAATAATTTCTCCCTGATTCAAATAACGCACCGACAGGTTCAGAGTGCCCTGGTCCAGCTCAATCTGCGCTGTATTGTCGTCCAGATTCGTAATCGTGACGCTCGTTTCGCTCCCCAAGCGCAGCGCTGCCGAAGCCATCGTCAGCTCCACCTTCGAACCGCGATCTGCCCAGATCCGATCTGCTGTCGTCAAAGGACGATTCAGGTTAGCCGCAACCCAGTCGTCAACTCCCCCCGGCTGAAGAGAAACCGGGCCATCAATGTACTGCAACCGCAATACCCGGCTTGGAGGATCGCCCTGTACATCCTGCGCCGTCGCCCATCCGCTGATCGCCAAAATCACAATGGCGACGAGCAGCTTAAATCCCATCGGTCTCATGGTTCTCTCCTCACATTCCCAAGACGAGCTGCGCGAGAGGATAGCCTACTCTGCCGTCTTTCGAGGATGTTAAACCCCGATCATGATGTCCGGTTGCGCCGCCTGGAAAATCTATCCCGTCCGAAGCTGCAAATTGGGAAAGCAAAACGCATTGCATAAAAACAAAAACTCCGGAGCAAAGCTCCGGAGTAACTCTTCAGCATTCTATGTTCTAGTCTTTTGCGCCGTGACACTTCTTGTACTTCTTCCCGCTCCCGCAGGGACACGGATCATTGCGCCCGATTTTTTCCCCGCGAACAACCTGCTGTACGGCCTCGGCCGGTTCTGCTCCCGCCCGGCGTGCCTGCTGCAGTTCGCGCTCCTTACGTTTTTGAAACTGCCTCTCCACATCGTCCAGAGAAGTCTGCCTGTGTGGTGGCTCGTGCTTCTCTTCCGCCCCCGCCGCAGCCGAAGGCTGTAACGGTGCCGCCGCGCTCGAACTAACGGCCGCCGCTTCACCGCTGACTGCTGCATAACTGATCTCGTCGCCATTCTCGTCTACTACCCGCATCATGTACAGGTAGCGCACCGTCTCTTCCTCAAAGCGTTCCATCATCTCTTCGAAGAGCGTGAACGATTCCCGTTTGTACTCCACCAGGGGATCGTGCTGTCCGTAGCCGCGCAGCCCGATGCCTTCCTTCAGATGGTCCATCTGTAGCAAGTGGTCTTTCCACAGCTGGTCCATCACACTGAGCATGATGACCCGCTCGTGCTGCCGCATCGCCTCGGCACCAATCAGCTTTTCCTTCGCTTCATAACGCGCAATCAGCCGGTCGAATATCGCGTCGCCGAGCTCGTGATGATTCAGGGCCTTCGGGTCTACACCCTCGGCGAGAATGTCTACTCCAAAGCGGCCATATATCTCTGTCTTCAGCCCGGCGATGTCCCAATCCGCAGGATGCACTTCCTCGCCAGCGAACTTTTCCAGAATTCCGCCCAGCAGGTCGCGTACATAGTCCTGCTGAATCAGCTCTTTCTGTTCCGTACCTTCGAGCAGTTGCCGACGCAGTCCATACACCGCTTCGCGCTGCTTGTTCATTACGTCGTCGTACTCAAGCAGATGCTTACGGGCTTCAAAGTTCTGGGCTTCCACCGCCTTCTGTGCCGCTTCAATGCGCCGCGTAATCAGCCCCGATTCAATCGGGACGCCTTCTTCCATGCCGAGCTGGCGCAGCAGATTTGAAACCCATTCCTTGGCAAAGATGCGCATCAAATCGTCTTCCAGAGACAAGTAGAAGCGCGACGCACCTGGATCTCCCTGACGTCCCGCGCGTCCTCTTAACTGGTTGTCGATTCGCCGTGATTCGTGGCGTTCGGTGCCCACAATGAACAACCCGCCCGCCTGGATCACATTTTCGTGCTCCACGTCTGTCTCGGCCTTGTACTTGGCCATCAACTCCGCCCAGGTACCCGAAGGAATGCTGAACTCCTGCCCCTGGTAATACCAGTACGCCGTCGTCGGATCGTCGGGCCGTGCTTCCACGCCGCCGTTCACTGCCTTGACGGCCGTCGCCAACCCGCGCTTCAGCGCTTCCTGCTTGGACATGAATTCCGGGTTGCCGCCCAGCAGAATGTCCGTACCGCGACCGGCCATGTTGGTGGCGATCGTAACCATGCCATAACGTCCGGCCTGGGCCACAATCTCGGCTTCACGCTCGTGGTACTTTGCATTCAACACCACATGCTTGATGCCTTTTTTATTCAGCAGCTCGCTTAACCGCTCTGACTTTTCAATCGAAGTCGTGCCCACCAGCACCGGCTGCTTTGTTTCGTGAATCCGCACAATCTCATCGGCCACGGCGAAGTATTTTTCCTTCTCCGTGCGATACACGACGTCCTTATTCTCTTTGCGCAACAGTGGCTGGTTGGTCGGGATAACAACCACTTCGAGTTTGTAAATCTTCTCGAATTCGGCTGCTTCCGTCTCCGCCGTACCCGTCATGCCCGCCAGTTTCTTGTACATGCGGAAGTAGTTCTGGAAGGTAATCGTCGCCAGCGTCTGGTTCTCGCGCTCGATCTTTACTTTTTCCTTCGCTTCCACTGCCTGGTGCAATCCGTCGGACCAGCGGCGTCCCGGCATCAGTCGTCCCGTGAACTCGTCCACGATGAGGACTTCTCCATCTTTCACTACGTATTCCACATCGCGTTTGTACAGTTGATGCGCCTTGACCGCAACTTCCACGTGATGCTTCAGGTCCCAGTTTTCCGGGTCTGCAATGTTGTCAATCCCGAGCAGCTTTTCGACCTTCTCCCAGCCTGCCTCGGTCACCATTGCGCTTTTGTGCTTCTCGTCAATCACGAAGTCGCCGGTGTATATCTTCTCGGTCGGCTCAGCTCCAGGCAGTTCTTCGCCCTTCGTCAGCTTCGGAATAATGACGTTGATCTTTGCGTACTTGTCGGTGGACTCCTCGCTTGCGCCGCTGATAATCAGAGGCGTTCGCGCTTCGTCGATCAGGATCGAGTCAACTTCATCGACGATGCTGAAGTTATGCCCGCGCTGCACGCAGTCGTTCATATCGAACTTCATGTTGTCGCGCAGATAATCGAAACCGAATTCATTGTTGGTTCCGTAAGTAATGTCCGCGCGATAGGCGGCCTTGCGCTGTTCGTCGTCCAGGTCGTGAACGATTACGCCCACCGTCAGCCCAAGGAAGCTATACAGCTTTCCCATCCACTCCGAGTCGCGCTTTGCCAGGTAGTCATTCACCGTGACCACGTGCACGCCGCGTCCCGCGAGCGAATTCAGGTACACCGGCAACGTCGCAACCAAAGTCTTGCCTTCGCCGGTCTTCATCTCAGCGATACGTCCGGAGTGCAATACCATGCCGCCGATCAGCTGCACATCGAAGTGGCGCATGTTGAGAGCGCGCCGTCCAGCCTCGCGCACCACCGCAAAAGCCTCTTCCAGAATCGAATCCAGCACTTCTTCAATAGCGCTGTTCTGCTCCTTTTCCCACAGTTTGCGGCGGTCCGCATCCATCTCTTCTTCTGTAGGCTCCTGGAGCTGGGCCAGGCGGTCTTGCACCCGGCGCCGGAACTCATCGGTCTTGGCGTGCAGCTCTGCGTCGGTCAGCTTGCGTATCTCGGGCTCCATCGCGTTAATGCGCTGCACGCGCGGCAGCAACTTCTTCACTTCGCGCTCGTTTTGAGTCCCGAAAATTTTTGCCATCACAAAGTTAATCAATGCTTTGTCCTTCAGGTACTTGCCAGCGGAAAAGTTCTGTCGAAATCACGTTCTTGCGGGGCGCACAGAAGCACCCGCGACCTTTAGGAAGCCTAACATATCCGATGCCGTGAGGCGGATACGCCCGCTGCCGCATCTGGGTGAAAGCCCGCTACCATTCTCCTCGCGCCGCTCGGGCACGCTGGATTCTTCGATGCCGAGCGGATGCTCAAGGACTCGATGAGAGTAGCTTCGCTTCAGCTATATGCGTGCACCGGCTTGCGTCCCGTGAAGAATGCTTCTAAAACAGTCCGCTCTGGCGCGCCAGGTTCAGCGCCTCAATAGCGGCTCCGCGCGCGCCGGCCGTATCGCCATTCGGCATGACGTAGATCGGAATATCCGCCTGTTCCTCGCGCTGATTCCCCATTCCCTTCCGAACCTCGACAACAAACCAGTGCTGGAATTTGAGACTCGTCTCAAGTACTCCACCGCCTACGATCAGCGCATCGGGATCGAAGGTATTTACCATCTCGTCGAAGAACATTCCGAGTGCCCGCGCCTGCACTCGGAAAATGTCTCTGCTCATCGCATCGCCCTCGTCGGCTAATCCGCGCACCAGCTTTGCTGCCTCGTGCAGGTCCATCTTTCCCAGCTCGTGTCCCGGATACTTCGTCAGAAAATACGGCAGCAGGGTCCTTTCAATCGCCGTCAGCGAGCACACAGATTCCACGTCGCCCGTGCGCCCGCAATTGCAGTGCGGCTCCAGACCTGCGATCTCGGCAATGCTTTGGTAGGGCAGCAGGACGTGTCCCAGCTCTCCTCCAAACCCCACCCGTCCCTTCAGCACTTTGCCGCCCACAATCACGCCGCCGCCTGCTCCCGTCCCGACAATGATTGAGATCGACGTTTCCCTGCTGTTGGCGCCGAAGATCGCATAATGTCCCCACAGCGCGCCCGCATTGGCGTCGTTCAGATACGTAACCGGCTTGCCGAGCTTGTGTGCAATCTGCTCGCGGATATCAAAGCCCTTCCACTCTGGATGAACGAAGTTCGTAGAACCTCGACTACTCAGCACGCCCGCCGAACTCGCTGGCCCCGGCGTATCCAAACCGACCACCACAATATCTGCGACATCCACGCCGGCCTGTTGCGTTGCAAACTTCAGTCCAGACTCGAGCTGCTTCAGGCACACCGCTGGGCCCTGCTTCGTCAGTGCGGGATGCTCGCACATCTCTTCGATAAGAAAATTCCCTTCCTTATCAACCAAGGTATAGTTGATGTTGGTTCCGCCAAGATCGACTCCAGCCACTACCTGCACGTCTTTGTATCTCCCACCGATGGATGTGACCGCGCGTTCCGACCTAGCCTAGCAGACTTTCTAACGGCCACCCCTCAAGATTTCGACGAAAATCAGCAGCATTGCCGTAAACTCTGAACGGCTCTCTTTAGAGCAAAATTCGGAGGTCCAGGCATTGGGACGAACGATTCTGGTTACGGGCGGAGCCGGATTTATCGGTTCAAATTTCGTGTTGCAGCGCATTGCGGCAGGCGACCGGGTGGTTAATCTCGACAAGCTCACTTATGCCGGAAATCTCGGCAACCTTGATTCAGTCAAGTCTCACCCCGACCACATCTTCGTCCAGGGCGACATTGGAGACAGTGCTCTCGTCCAATGCCTGCTGCAGACCCACCGGCCGCAAGCTCTCGTGAATTTCGCCGCCGAAAGCCACGTTGACCGCTCCATCATCAGTCCTGAAGAGTTCATCTTCACAAACGTCGTCGGAACCTTCCGGCTCCTGCACGAGTCACTGAACTATTACCGCACGATAGACTCGAAGGCCCAGAGCCGCTTCCGTTTTCTGCACGTATCCACCGATGAAGTCTACGGATCGCTAAGCCAGACTGCCCCGGCCTTCACCGAGAGCAAGGCTTATGAGCCTAACAGTCCTTACTCTGCCTCCAAGGCCGGCAGCGACCACCTCGTGCGCGCCTACCACCACACTTACGGATTGCCGACCCTGACCACCAACTGCTCCAACAATTACGGCCCTCACCAGTTTCCTGAAAAGCTCATTCCGCTCATCATCCTTAACGCCCTCAAAGGAGAACCGCTCCCGATATATGGCGATGGGCTGAACGTGCGTGACTGGCTGTACGTCGGAGATCACTGTGAGGCCATTGGCTTGGTGCTGGAAAAAGGCGCAGCAGGAGAAACCTACAATATCGGCGGCGACAGCGAAAAAACCAACATCGACGTAGTCACCACCATCTGCTCCATCATGGACGAGTGCCACCCCGAAGGCGCTCCGCACAAACGCCTTATAACCTACGTCAAAGATCGTCCCGGACACGATCGCCGCTACGCCATCGATGCCTCCAGGATCAAGCGCGAACTGGGCTGGCAGCCCCGCGAAACCTTCCACAGCGGAATTCGCCGGACTGTCGAATGGTATCTTTCCAGCTCTGCCTGGATTCACGAAGTGACCAGCGGAGACTATCGCAACTGGATCGCGGCGAATTACAATTCCCGGGGTGCAGCAAAGGACAGTGCAAGATGAAAGGAATCATTCTCGCCGGAGGCTCCGGCACGCGTCTTTATCCCGCAACCCTCGCCATCAGCAAGCAGCTCATCCCGATCTATGACAAGCCGATGGTCTACTACCCGCTCAGCACTCTCATGCTCTCCGGAATCCGCGAATTCCTGCTCATCTCAACTCCGCTCGACCTGCCGCGCTTCCGTGACCTGCTGGGCTCCGGAGAACAGTGGGGCCTCAAAATCGAGTACGCCGAGCAGCCGAAACCCGAAGGACTCGCCCAGGCATTCCTGATCGGTGAGAGCTTCATCGCAGGCGCGCCCTGCGCCCTGATCCTCGGCGACAACATCTTCTATGGCCAGCATCTGTCCAACATTCTGCAATGCACCGCAGCCCAGGAAACCGGAGCCAGCGTCTTTGCCTATGCCGTGCAGAATCCGTCTGCTTACGGTGTTGTGGAGGTTGACTCTGCAGGACGCGCCGTAAGCCTTGAAGAAAAGCCCTCCAATCCCCGCTCCCGGTTCGCCGTTACCGGACTCTACTTCTATGATTCGCACGTGGTACAACTTGCCAAATCGCTCAAACCCTCTGCCCGAGGTGAACTCGAAATTACCGATCTCAACCGGCTCTACCTCGAGCGAGGCTGCCTCAGAGTCGTGACCTTGGGACGAGGAACGGCTTGGCTGGACACAGGCACGCACGATTCTATGCTCGAGGCCTCCAGCTTCATCGCGACTCTTGAAAAACGCCAGGGCCTTAAAATCGCCTGCCCCGAGGAAATTGCCTTCCGTATGGGCTTCATCAACGCAGCGCAACTCCGTGCTCAGGCTGAACCACTGCTCAAGAGCGGCTACGGCAAGTATCTCCTGCAGATCATAGACGAGTAATTTCGCTTTCAAGCGTCTTTCCGCCAACGCTCGAAGACTTCCGCGCATCTCATTTGGAGACAGGAGCGGAGGTGTCTTTATGCATAAGGTTTGGCCCGAAGATGCTCAGGAAGGTCCGGAAGCTCGCAGCGAAGCCAAGTCTTTTCAACATTTCGAGCAGGGCATTCGACCCGCTATGACTGAAACCGCCGAGCGCCTGGGCTCTGTCGTCGGGAATGCGCAGCGCAACATACGGCGAGGTCTCGAACTATTTCGTGGATCCAAAGGTTCGGCTGAGCAGCTTGCGAACCAAGGAATTGACCAGGGTTCACGTTTTATCCGAGACATCGGCGAAGAGATTGGCGACGTCCGTCGGCAGGCTGAGAACGCCATTGACGAATTAAGCCAGCTTGCTGAAGAGCGCTTTCAGCAACTCCGCTTCAGAACGCGCAGCGCGATCTTCCGTTCGCGAGACCGAGCCCGCTGGTTTGCCGAACGTCATCCCTGGAAAACCATGCTCTTGATAACGGGAGTGGGCTTCATGTTGGGCGCGGCATTTCGAGCGAGTAAAGGTCGCCGCGACTAGAAACCGCTTTTCTGTCGGTGCCCATATCTGCCGCGTTTGGCAGATATGGGGCGCTCTCCATGACCAGAAGCTTCTGAACTATCCCCGATTTCCTCGCCTTCCCGCTGAGGCTACGAGAATACCTTGGCTGCTCCGCGTTTACGCATAAATCATTTGATTACTGGGTTCTGGAAGCTACTCTCCTCTATCGCAATGATTCCAATTCATGACATAATCCAGCTCTAGTGGCTACCAGTGGTTACTAATGATTACCCTTCGCAGCAGATTCTGGAGGAGACTTGACCGACATTCGTACGAGCAGGCGTTTTCAAGTACATCTGCCGCTCAAAGTGCTGGGCGACCAGAAGGTCCCCACAGGAAGCACGGAAAACATCAGTGCTGCCGGAATTTATCTCTGGGTTGATGGCGAACCGGAAATTGGCTCATTCCTTGAGTTCGAGATCACTGTTCCGCGTGAATCGATTGGCACAGAAAAAGAAGCCAAAATCCGTTGCAAGGGGAGAGTAGTACGCTGCGATCCCAGCTCGGACAACGGACAGACCGGCATTGCCTGCGTCATCGAGGATTACGATTTTTTGCGCACCGCCGAGTCGGAGGCGACTGAATAACTAAAATGCTCAAAATCATTTTGGCTGACAATCAAGCGATTTTTCGGGCCGGGATTGCCAAGGTCCTCGCCGTAGAGGACGATATTCGCATCGTTGCGCAGGCGCAAACGGTCGAGCAGGCAATGATCGCAATCGAAAAGTTTCGTGGTTCCGTAATGATCTACGCCTCGAGTTTTCTTCCCGACACGGCGCGTCTCGTCCAATTGGCGCGCCAGTCTGGAATTCAACTGGTGGTGATTGCCGAGAGCACTGAGGTCCCCGAACGCTACCTGAGCGCCGGTGTGCTCGGCTTGATCTTCCGCTCCGTGGACAGCGCCGAACTGCTGCGTTGTGTGCGGAAGGTCAGTGCCGGAGAGGTGTATGCTCAGGACTTACGCAAGGTGGCCAACAATGCCGATTGCGATGATTTTGTCGGTGCTCGAGTGAGAGACCGCCTTACTCCAAAGGAGCTAAAGATCGTCGCCCTCATCGTGCAGGGCTACAAAAACAAGGAGATCGCCAGCCTTCTCGGAACCACCGAACAGGTTGTGAAGAATTATCTCCGCAACGTCTACGATAAGATTGGCGTTTCTGACCGCCTTGAATTGGCGCTGTTCACCATTCATCACCGTATTCTGGCGGAAGCCGCCGCGGCAACCGCCGCGACAATGCGGGCCAGCTCAGGCAACTCACACTGACAGCAGGCAAAATACAAAGCGTGGCAGATGAGCCACGCTTTTTCGTCAGCTTTCTTCTATATTTTCTATATTCGCGAAGCTCGCTCGCTCGCCTTCAATAATTCATTCACGATCGTCACCAGCTCTTCCGGATTTACGGGTTTTTCGAGGTATAGATCCGCGAGCGGCTCCGCCGCCTGGTAATCCTCTGCCACGTATCCGGAGACGACAACCACCGGCATTGTCGAGTGACTCTTGGCTGCCTGAACCACGCTGCGACCATCCTTGTCGCCCAAACGCCAGTCCGTGACCACCGCGTCATATGCGTTGGAGTTCATCAAATCGATTGCCTGTTGCGCTGAGGTTGCGGACGTAACTTCGTGCCCCGCCTGCGCCAGAATCGCGCACTTCAGCTTTACAACATGCGGCTCATCGTCAATACAAAGAATTCGCGCCATGTAATCCTACGTCGCTAATCCGAGCAATCGCGCACTCGCCAAGCGTCGCAGTAATTGTCTGCAGGGAATGCCTCATTGTCAATGAAACATTTTTGTGAGTACCGCGCCTTCTTGATATTTCGCGAACATTTGTCTACAGCTTGCGTGCGATCGATTTTGCCTGCATGAACAGCAGCAGGTAGTCCGGTCCACCCGCTTTGGAATCTGTGCCCGACATATTGAAGCCGCCAAAGGGATGCGCGCCAACCATCGCTCCCGTACACTTACGGTTGATGTACAGATTGCCCACGTGGAATTCCCGTTCCGCCTGCGCCATCTTCTCTTCGGAACTGGTGTAAACCGAGCCCGTCAGCCCGAACTCCGTATCGTTGGCAATGCGCAAACCGGCGCTGAAATCTTTGCAGCGGATCACCGCCAGCACCGGTCCAAAGACCTCCTGCTGTTCCAACGTATCTCCCGGCTCTACCTCGGAGATGATCGTAGGCTCGATGAAATATCCTTCCTGATTTTCCAATGCTCGCCCGCCTGTAATCAGGTGTCCACCTTCCTGTACGGCTTTCTCAATGTAGCCAAGAATCGTTTTTCTCGCCGCCGCGCTAATCACCGGTCCCAGGTTGGGATTTTCCTCAGCAGGTCCAACCGTCAGCTTCTCGGTCCGCTCCTTCAGCCGCTCCAAAAACTTTTCATAAACGCGCTCGTCCACAATCGCGCGCGAGCACGCCGAACACTTCTGTCCGCTGAATCCGAAAGCCGAAGCCACTACTCCCGGCACGGCTTCGTCCAGATCGGCGTCGGCAGCGACCACGATTGCGTCCTTGCCGCCCATCTCCAGAATTGTGCGTTTGATCCAGATCTGCCCCGGCTGCGCCTTCGCGGCAAGCTCGTGAATGTGCAATCCCACGTCCTTCGAGCCTGTAAAGGAAATGAAACGAATCCTGGGATGCTTCACCAGTTCGTTGCCAAAGCTGCTTCCGCTCCCGGCAACAAAGTTGACCACACCGTCCGGCATGCCGCACTGCCCAAGCACCTCACAAAATTTCGCCGCAATCGTCATGGCGTCACCGCTGGGCTTCAGCACCACGGTATTGCCGCTCACAATCGCGGCCATAGTCATGCCCGCCATAATCGCCGAAGGAAAATTCCAGGGCGAAATCACCGCGCCAACTCCCAGCGGGATGTACCGAAACTCGTCCCGTTCACCCGGAAGTTGAATCGGAGGTTTGGATTCGGCCAGCCGCAGCGCCTCGCGCCCATAGAACTCCGCGAAGTCAATCGTCTCGCCCACATCGGCGTCGGCTTCCGCCCAGTTCTTGCCCACTTCAAACACCAGCCACGCAGCCCACTCGAACTTGCGCTCACGCAACGTCTGTGCCACGCGGAACAGCAACTCCGCCCGCTCTCTTACCGACGTACGGCTCCAGCTCTCGAACGCCGCCAGCGCGGCATCAACAGCCGGCTGAACGTCTTCGGCTCCAGCTTTCTGAAACGTCCCCACCACCTGCTCAGGATGAGAGGGGTTGATCGACTGCGCCTTATTTTCAGTCCGGACCCCGCGCCCTCCTACAACGTTCTCGTACTCGCGTCCAAGCTGATGGCGAACCTTTTCCAGTGCCTCGCGCATCGCGCGAACGTTCTCCGCCCGCTTAAAGTCAATGAACGGCTCGTTCTTGAACGGAGCTAGCGCGGAACTTTCAACATTGCTCGGAACAATGTCATTGTTCTGCAAGTTCGCCATGACGTCCTCTCAAACCGCTAAATCGTTTTCGGATTTCCCTTGAACGATGATGAAGTTCATCAGTTTAGCACTTCCTTGGGAGAGCATCCCCCATCTACCTGCTTAATGTGCTGGAGCTCTCTCCCCGTAGCCTTGAGGTCCATGATTATCCTGTCCGTGCCTCTTTCCTTTTTTGTCGCCCATCGCGAGCAGCGCAACACACAAGACGCAGACAGAGACGGCTGCAATGATGCCGGTTTTCGTTGACAGATGATTTACAAGCATCCGCCAGTTGAGCGCAAGATGAAAAATTCCCGCAAAAGCAAACACCACGCCGGTCCATTCATGCAGATTCCTCATTCCTGGAATTCTGATGTGAAACAGCATGAGCAAACCCGAGATCGTTAGGGCAACAAAGGTAACAGCTGTGACAGGGCTCACCCATTTTCTATGAAAATCCATTTCCCCTCCTCAACAAATGTTTAACTTCCTACATGGATATAACCCAAGACAACGGTTGAAAGCCTCTGCCGAAGCCGGAAAAAATTAACTTTCGAAAATTTCTATGAGGGCGCCTCGTGCCGTCTTGGCCTACCGAATGGCCGATTCAAGCTCATTAACGGGTTTGAGTTGGGACAGTGCTTTCATTATTTTCCGAACTTCCCAAAACCGCGTTAGCGCTCTGCTGTGCTCCGGGATCAATTGCGAAATCGAAAATATTTGCGCCTAACATGGTGGCTTGCTTGGACAGCCGCACGAGCGCGTATTCTCCAGGCAACAATGGCTGCCTGGGAGATATCTTGCACCAGCCCTTATCCCCAACTTTTTCTCCCCTCGCATGTCTTAAATATTTTGAGGCAATCCGATTAGCGTGAATTGTAGCAGCCTACAAACGCACGAAGGCGAGGGACGGAGATCCACCTCGCCCCTTGCCTTCGATTTTTTGCCAAATTAGAGACTCGCGCGAATTACTTTACGCGCTCGACTTCCTTCAATCGTGCAGCCTTGCCGCGCAGCGCGCGCAGATAGTACAGCTTGGCGCGACGCACCTTGGCCGAACGGACTACTTCCAGCTTTTCGATGACGCGGCTGCCGAGCGGGAAAATACGCTCCACGCCCTGACCGAAGCTCATCTTGCGAACCGTGAAGCTGGGCTGCTGACCATTGGCTTTCTTAATTACGACTCCTTCAAAGATCTGGATGCGCTCTTTATCGCCTTCCTTGATCTTCACGTGAACTTTGATCGTGTCACCAATCGCGAAGCTGGGCAGGTCGGTGCGCTGCACTTTCGCAAGCATCCGGGTAATGATGGGAGAACTGGACATAATAAATTTCCTCTTCTCTTCTCGGGGCTCTGGCGCCGCGGCCTGGGAGCATCCCGTAAACTTTCTAATTTTCTTCAGCTTCTCGCTTTAATGCTTGAAGCAATGCCTTGTCGTCTGGGCTGAGCGCCCCCTTCTCCAGAAGGTCAGGGCGATTCCTCAGCGTTTTTTCCAGTGCGCTGCGGCGACGCCAACGCCGAATCTCTTCATGGTTCCCCTTCAACAGCACATCCGGAACCGGTATCCCGCGAAATTCTGCGGGGCGCGTGTAATGCGGATAATCCAGCAGGCCACCGGTCGCTACCGTAGAATCCGGCTCCAGCCTCCCGCGCTCGTCGAACCTTGGTTCTGCCTCCACTCCGCTGAAGCTTTCGGTTTTATTCGAAGCCTCATTGCCCAGCGCTCCGGGCAGCAGCCGTGTTACGCAGTCCAGAATGAGGGCGGCTCCAAGTTCTCCGCCGCTCATCACAAAGTCGCCGACCGAAACCTCGCGGTCTGCCAGGTGTTCGATCACACGCTCATCCACGCCCTCGTAGCGTCCGCACACAAACGTCACGCGCTCCAACCGCGCCAGCTCCTGCGCCATCGACTGGGTAAACATCTTTCCCGACGCCGAAAGGACGACCACCGATTCGCTGGCCGCTCCGCTAACGCGCTCTGCTCTTGGCGCAACGCCCAGTGACTCGATACATTCAAACAGCGGATCGGGTTTCAGCAACATCCCTTCGCCGCCGCCGAATGGACGATCATCCACCGTGCGGTGCCGATCCTGCGTAAACGCCCGCAGGTCGTGGATTCCGATTTCAATGAGCCCGGCGTTGCGCGCCCTTCGCACAATGCCGTAATCTAGGGGACCGACGAAAAAGTCCGGAAAGATGGTAACAATCTCGAACCGCACTTTCTGGCCTCTGTTTATCGCTCTTCCGGAGGCTGCCGCCGAACCTTTTTCCCCGCGCTGAGCGGAGCATCCAGTTCCAGCATGCCTTCCGGCAGTTGCATCTCTATCTGTTTTGCCTTCAGGTCCAGCTTTTTTATGAAGCTTTCCACGAAGGGAATCATGAACTCTTTGCCACTCTCGTTATTCACGATCAGCAGCGGGGCTGTCCCTGCCCCAAAATTTACATCCACAACAGTTCCGACCTTGCGCTCGGCCTGGCTCACTTCAACTACCAGGCATCCCAGCAGATCGCTCACGTAGACTGCGCCTTCTTCCAACTCTGCGCGCTCTTCAAGCGGAATCTGAATCTCGCATCGCAGCAGCTTTTCAGCTTCTTCGATTGAGTCCACGCCCTCGAACTTCAACACCATCCCGCCCTTGTGGGGCCAGAACTCTTCCAGGTGCAGTTCGCGACGTTGATCGCTGTCCGTATTCCACGCGTAGAGTCTGCGCCGCTGCTCAAACCGCTCGGGAAAATCCGTGTGCAGTTCCGTCGCAACTTCTCCAACGCGGCCTTGCACTTTTACCACGCGCGCAATCGTAATAAATGCGGCGTTGCCGGATCTCTCTGCCATGTCGCCTCTTACTCAAGAATATCGAGCGAGCAGCGCTGGCCATTCTTTTCCGCCGCAGCGGAAAGGATGGTGCGCAGTGCGCGGGCGGTACGGCCGGAGCGGCCAATCACGCGTCCCAGGTCGTCTTCTGCCACCTCCAGTTCCAGCTTCACATACTCGCTGTCACCGGCGGCCAACACGGAAACTTCCTCGGGATAATCCACGAGAGCCTTGGCCAGCTCTTTTGCTAGTTCGGGCAGATTGGCGGACATTGGCGTCTACTCCTCGCTACACTCCCGGCCGAGCCGGTGCAGCGCCAGCGTTCTTGTACAGGCGCGCGAGCGTGGGCGAAAACTGAGCGCCCTTGCCGAGCCAGTACTCGATGCGGTCGTTTTTAAGTTCAACTGTTGCAGGGTTGGTGCGCGGATTGTAGAGACCCACAACTTCGATCGAACGACCGTCGCGCGCGCGGTCCTTTTCGATGACAACAATGCGATAAACAGGCTGCTTACGCGCGCCACGGCGCGAAAGACGAATCATCAACACAGGCTTATTTCCTCTCTTCGTTTAACTCCAGCGCCCGACATCCCCGGTGAGCTTTGCTCCCGAAGACCGGAAATCAAAACCGGCTGGGCCAGCATTTGATTCGAGCGTTGGGTTGCCCGCTGCACACTTGGCGCAGTCGGCAGGCTGACGCCCGCCACGGGCTTTACCGCAAGGGATTCAGACACACGCCGGAACACACGTGCAGTAGGTATTTATTATCGCGGAACTTCCCCTCACTGGCAAGCCTCCTCGGGTAGACGACTTTGGGAGACCTGAACCGTCAGCCCGTTCTAGCTCCATGCAAAAAAATAATAATCATTGATTTGCCTTTACCGGCCACTCAGAAACGCTCTATGCTACTCGGCACTTGAGCACCAATGCTGGGCACGGAAGTATCTCGATAATCCCGAGGATGGTTAGAGAGATCCGTGTACACGGAAAAGGTCAGGGGTGAACTCTTCCGTGCGCCACACAGCTCGATTACCAACTGCAACATAATCTGATGTGAATGTTTTGCCAATTGCAAGAACTTAGCTCCGTGGGGTGAGCGACACACTGAACCGCTTGCTTCTTAAACAAGTCCAGTTCAACTAATAGGAGACGTGTCTATGGCGGGAGAAGCACATGGAAACCCGGCAGTTGTCGGATTGGCAGGCTTTGGTATTACCACACTTTTACTCCAGTTCCATAACTTGGGCTGGTGTGGAAGCGGTGTTGTTTTCTGCGCCGCGTTAATGTTTGGCGGGGCAGCGCAATTGATTGCCGGATTTCAGGAATTCAAAGCGGGCAACAACTTCGGATACAGCGCGTTCACTGCCTACGGAGCTTTCTGGATCTCGCTCGCTTTTATTTTCCTGGTTTCGAATTTGCAGACAACGCCAAATTCGATTATTGGCCCGCCTCTGAAAATAACTGCGACCGATATCGGCTATTTCATGCTGGTGTACACCGTTTACACCCTGATCATGTTCGTCGCCTCGCTTGCCGTCCACAAAGCGATGACTCTCACGTTTCTCACTCTCTTGCTGGGGTTCAGCGGACTTGACCTGGTGTTCCTGCTCGGAATGAAGTCGATATTAACGATCACCGCCATCGACCTGATCTTCTGCGCTCTGGTCGCACTCTACATGATGGCGCACGCCATCTTCCTCCAGGTGTTTGGCAGAGACATCTTGCCGGTCGGCGAGCCTCTGGTGAGCAAACCAGAGCCTGTCCTGCGCCGCGCGCACCAAGAGACAACCAGGCGGCCCGTTTTGGCTGAGCTCTAGTCAGTCACACGCAATTGAGTGGAGATGGAAATCTGAGATAGGCCCAAAAACACTGGACGGCGGAATTTCGATCCCATCGAAACCGCCGTCCAGCATCTTCCAGGTGGTGTTCTCTAAAAGATCAGGCAGTGATCTGAATTATTCTTACGCCCCGTGCCTCATGCCACAGCGCGAGGTTCCACAAGTTTGTGATGCGCGCATTCCAACCGTTCCAGTTTCTTTTGCAGTATATGCTTGAAATCGCGGTCGTCTGTCCGTGCAATTTCGAAGTAAAGCGCACGCTCGCTTTGATTCAGCATTTCAACAAGATCGTCGCTTTCTTCGCTACTGAGTTCGACGTCTCCCTGGACAAGTTGGTTTTCCAACTGAGTCAAAACGTCCAGCTTCTTTAGCAGCATAATCTTGAATTTGCGGTCATCTGTCCGCGCAATCTCGTGCGTCAGTTCACGATTATGTTGCGCAAGAACATCAGCCAGTACTTGCAGTTCATCCGCTGTAAATTGAACTTGCATATTGCTCCCCTTCCACAAACCCGCCACAAAGTAGCACGATTGCACGCAATTTAGAAGAGCTCTGGAGAAATTTATATCGCGTTCGGAATCTGCAACTTACGGGTGTGATAGCCGACGAGTGGCCCATTCAAGCCCTGCTGTTGGGCTTGAGTGGGGTAGTTCCGGTCGAGCAGCAAGTTCAAAATTAAGTGTTGCTACAATCGCAGGTTGCACGACCCCACTCAACGAACAGAACGTTGAGTGGGCCACCCGCCACTACGGCACTATCCATTTGAATCGTCCGTTTGCCTGTTGTCATCTTGTCGATCAGTCAGTCCCAATGTACCGGAGTGTGGAGATTGGCAGGGCTTGAGCCTGGGAGGGACAAAATGCATAGTCCAGAAGATCACCACAAATAGCACGGGAAAAAAGGCGAGCATCGCCGCAAGAACCAAGTTCATACCTCTCGCCCCAAACAGGAAGGAGATGAATCCAGAAATGACAAGTGAAGCCAAAATCTGGGAACGGGAGTATGAGTACGACACGCAGAGATAGCGGCCGCAGACAGGGCACCGAAAGGGAGAATTTATTGCAACAAACTTTCTTTCGAACTCCGACCCACACAATGGACATTTTGGCAATCGCGGTGTTAGCACCTGCGCAACCTCTCATGGCCTCTCAATGCCGGCTTTGGCGGGTGGCCCAGAGTTGGCTCTTGTTCCAACTCTGGGATTTCGCAACGTGCTCAGATAGGACCCCGCGCAGAGGCTTTCCACTTCCTTCATAACCCCGATTACTGCAACTGACCGCCTACAGCCACTGCGCGCTGAGCGGCTTGCGTGGCGGAATCCACTTGTACTTGTACTTGCCGTAGCCAAACATTGCCGCCGTTACCAGCGTGTATCCCTCGGGCACCTTCAGCCATTGCCGCAGCGGTTCGCTTGCAGCGGCTGCAAACATCAGTAGGCCCGCCCAGGTCATACCCACGCCGCGGCCGGAGGCTGCCAGCTCGGCATAGGTCAAAGCGATCGACGCATCTTCGCGGCCCAGGGGCGACTGCTGCGGTGCGCAAACTGCCACGACTGCCGTAGCACTGCGCAGAATGCGGTCAGTCCCCGCTTCCCACTCGATGACCATTCTATCGATGATGGGTGAAAAAGCGGACGGGGGCATCATTTTCAGCTGGCGAACACACTCGCCAGCGAGTTCATGAACCCGTTCGCGGCCGTTCAGCACTATCCAATGCAGGTTCTGGGCGTTGCAGGCCGTCGGAGCCCGTCGCGCCACGTCGAGAATCGCCTCCAGCGTTTCCTTCGCGATCGGTTTATCGGAAAACTCGCGGATCGATCGCTGGCTCATGAGCAGATTGTCAATCGCTTCGGCCGAAGGTTGTTCCTTCGCCACCGGCAGCATCTTCTCGGCCGGTAGCCCGCTGTGGGTAATCGCCTGGCAGCCGCAAATCGCCACACAATGACCGCAGAAAATGCAGGGCGCCCCGGTCTCTTCCGGATACCCCTCGGCGTTCATCGCAATCGCTTGTACGGGACAAACGGCCACGCAGGTTCCGTCCTTCTTGCAGATATTCTTATCCACCAAAATTTGGCTCACGACAGAATTTCTCCTTGAAATGAATATTCCGGACGCGAATCATCGCGGCGCGGGCTGAAACAGACTCCTTGACCGATGATAATCGTGCGGTCAATCGAAATACATACAGAAGGCGGTGGCCCAGAGTTGGCGCTGTTCCAACTCTGGGGGCCAAAACCCATCATTGAGCGCGGGTGTTCTTGGCACAAACTGCACACTCGCCAGTAATGCAGAAGGTTGCTCCAAAATCATCGTGAACGCGCCAAAGTGCACGTGCCCGCTTTGCTATAATCGCTCGCGCCCGCTAGGTACGTGCGCGAGCCTACGCCGTCCCTCCGGGAAATTCTGTGACAAGCGCGACGCTGCATTGTGCGCTGTTTCTTTCCGCGCGCATGCATTTGGAACAGCAACCGCCTGCCTGGCAGAGGCTGCTCTGCCCTTAGGCGCTGTCAACCTAAAGAATTGAGAACGGAGCCAGCAAAGCCACCAGCAGAACAGAAAGCATGAAACAGCAGAACCACTGATATCAAGATGGCCGAAAACAAACCGCAGGAGAGACCGCGAAGAGGAGAATCGGCATGATGAAACAGTTCTTGGTTTGCCTACTTTTTGTTGTATTCGTGCCTGCAGCAATGGCGCAACAGCCGACGCCGGTTGCTACACAACAATCAATATCGAGCAGCTTGGGAGTGCACGCCTTCCCGGCGAAGAACCAGGCGGCAGCACAGCAGCAGCAGGATGAAATGGCTTGCTACGGTTGGGCGAAGCAGGATTCGGGTTTTGATCCTCTAGCCGCCGCAACAGCACAACAACCCTCCAATCCAACACCACCTGCCGCGCCACCGCAGCAGGCACAAGGTGCGGGAGCGAAGGGCGCTGCTAGAGGGGCCGCAAAGGGTGCGGTCGTAGGAGCTGTCGCCGGTGATGCTGGGAAAGGAGCCGCAGTCGGTGCGGCGGCGGGTGGTGTGGGAGGCCGTATGAAGGCGAAGCGATCCCAGGAGCAAGCCCAGAAGCAAGCACAGCAGCAGCAACAGCAACAAGCTCAGCAGCAGGAACAGGCAAAGGCGCAGACCCAGCAGAAGCTCGATGGCTTCAAGAGAGGATTTGGTGCCTGCATGGAAGCAAAGGGATACGTGGTGAAGTGAGCTAATTGTCCGATGCACGGGCGGGCGATCGAAGCACAGACACAAGGCCCGGCAAGCGGCAGGTGTCCCAGAGTTGGCGATTTTCAGCTCTGGGACCACAAAACGCATAATCGAGCGCTGGCGTTCTTGGCACAAACGGCACACTCGGATTCGATTTGCGCGCCAACTTCGCTGCCATTCCAGTACTGCAGAAGCTTGCTCGCAAAAGCCATCGTAAGCAGCGAGCTCTGGCCCATCCGTCTGCATTTTCGATTGCGGATGCAGCCCTGGCGGTACAACTCTTCTCCCAAACACTGCAATTCTGGTAAATCAGTTCTGAAAAAGTCGTTTTCCAGCTTAAGATCAGTACGATTGTTGGGCGGGTCGGCTGCCGCACTGGCAATACGGGCAACATCGCGCCAGGCTGACTCGCTACAGAAGGAAAGAGGAGATATCGAACGATGAATCTCAAACAATTTGCTGTTCCGGCACTTGCATTTTGTCTCGCAGCAGGCGGCTTGTTTACGGCCAGGGCCTACGGAGCGCCGCAGTTCCCTCCAGGTTATGGGCATGAGCACGGAGGGTGGGATACCCCTCCCGGAGAGTTCAACGATGTCCAGCGCCGGGGCTTTAATGACGGAATTAAAGGCGCGCGCAGGGACTATGAAAACAACCGCCCGCCAAACGTGAACAACCGCGACGAGTATCGTCATCCGGATGTCTCTCACAGACTGCGCGAGGTGTATCGTGACGCCTTCCGCCGCGGCTATGAACGGGCCATGTCGCGCTACACGCACGGGTATGGACACCGCTAATACCTTTTACAAACGCTGCAGTCCCACGCCAGCGGGGAACGGGTAGGTAGGTGGCCCAGAGTTGGCTCTTTTCCAACTCTGGGAATCTGAGACAACAGCAGGTGCCCACATCTGCCATAGTTAGCAGACGTGGGATGACAGGCAGACAGCTTTTCACCGTAGCGCCGCATTTTTCGGCGCTACGGCGGAAAATAGTCTGTCCCCGGCTCGAGATCTTATATATTTCGCAGTGCCATTCCATTCTTAATAATCCATCCCATCGCAAAGCTTTTCCTCAAGCCCCGGAATTAGAATGAGGGGAAGTATGTCTGAACAAACGAGTCTCTCCCCGGAAATTCTGCAGCACATTTCGCAAGCGATCGATGTGCCCCTGCGCGGTCTGGTCTCTGTCATCGAGTTGCTGGATGGCGGAGGTACGGTGCCCTTCATTTCGCGTTATCGCAAGGAGGCCACCGGCAATCTCGATGAAGTGAAAGTCCGCGAGATCGAAGAACAGCTCGCCTACTTCCGCGATCTCGTCGCGCGTCGCGAAACCATCCTCCGCTCGATTGAAGAGCAGGGCAAGCTGACTGACGAACTGAAGGCCCGAATCGAGAAGTCGTACGACAAAAGCGAGCTCGAAGATCTCTACCTTCCTTACAAACCCAAGCGCCGCACCAAGGCCACAATCGCACGCGAAAAGGGCCTGGAACCGCTGGCCCAATACCTCTGGGCTCAACAGGCAACGGAACTTCCTCTCTCCGAATTCGCCGCCAGCTTCATCAGCGAAGAAAAAGGCGTAGCAACCCTCGATGACGCGCTCGAAGGGGCGCGCCACATCGTCGCCGAAACCATCAGCGAAGACGCCGACCTGCGCAAAGCGCTGCGCCAGCTGGTCTATGAGGAAGGCATCATCGCCAGCCGCAAGGCCACCGACGCCGTGGATGAGCAGGAAAAGTTCAAGATGTACTACGAATATCGCGAGCCGGTGAAGAGCATTCCCTCGCATCGCATGTTGGCCATCCGTCGTGGCGAAGCCGAAAACGTACTCTTCTTCCTGATCGAAGTCGAGCAGCAGCGCGCCTTGGACACCTTGAAATCGCGCATTCTGCGAACCTCCGGCGACTGGACTCCGCAACTGACGCTCGCGATTGAAGACGCCTGGCAGCGCCTGTTGAACTCATCCATCCAAGGTGAAATTCGTCTCGAATTGAAGAAGCGCTCCGATGCCGATGCCATTGCGGTCTTCCGCGAGAATCTTCACAACCTGCTGCTCTCGGCTCCTGCTGGACCCATCTCCGTACTTGGCATCGACCCCGGTCTGCGCACCGGATGCAAGCTCGCAATCGTGGATGAAACCGGCAAATTCCTCGCCCATGACGTGATGTACCCATTCACGTCGAAAAACGGGTTGGAACAATCCGCAAAGGTTCTGGAAAAGCTTATGGCGCAGCACAACGTGCGCGCCATCGCAATCGGAAACGGAACGGCCAGTCGCGAGACAGATCAATTCGTGCGCGAGTTCCTCCAGGAGCGCAAGCTCGACAACATCTTCGCCGTGACCGTCAGCGAGAGCGGCGCCAGCGTCTACTCTGCTTCGGAAGTTGCGCGTCAGGAGTTCCCCGATCTTGATCTGACCGTGCGCGGCGCCATCAGCATTGCACGCCGTTTGCAGGACCCGCTCTCCGAACTGGTCAAGGTTGATCCCAAGTCGATTGGCGTCGGCCAGTATCAGCACGATGTCGATCAGCGCAATCTGCAACAGTCGCTTGAAGCTGTCATCGAAAGTTGCGTCAACCGCGTCGGTGTCGATCTGAACACATCCTCGTGGACGTTGCTGCGTTACGTCGCTGGAGTCACCGAGCGAACGGCTATCAACATTGTGAAATATCGCGACGAGAACGGGCGTTTCCGCTCCCGCGCGCAACTGATGAAAGTTCCGGGCATCGGCCCCAAAACCTTTGAGCAGGCTGCCGGCTTCCTGCGCATTCGTGACGGAGAAAATCCGCTCGACATGACCGCCGTACATCCCGAGTCGTACCCGGTCGTGGAGCAGATTGCAACGTCGCTCAAAACCCCCGTGCAGGAACTGATCAAGCGCCCCGAATTGCTGGAAAAAGTGGATCGCGCACAACTCACAGCCGGCACATTTACGCTCAATGACATTCTCGAAGAATTGAAGAAACCGGGACGCGATCCGCGCGATAAGTTCGTCGCTCCCAGCTTCGCTGAAAGCGTTCGCGAAATCGCCGACGCGCAGCCAGGAATGGTTCTGGAGGGCATTGTAACCAACGTGACCAAGTTCGGCGCCTTCGTCGATATCGGCGTACATCAGGATGGATTAGTTCACATCAGCGAACTTTCCAATCGCTACATCAAGGACCCGAATGAAGCCGTGAAAGTTGGTCAGATTGTGAAAGTGAAGGTGCTGAGCGCAGACGTAAAAACAAAGCGCATTTCACTCTCCATAAAAGCTCTGACCGAACCGTCTGGAAAGCAGCAGGCGACAAAGAAGGCCGAGAAGCCGCAGCTCTCGGTGGAACAAAAACTCTCCATGCTTTCGACAAAGTGGAAAGTACGCTGAGAGTCGATCGAAACAAATGGGAGCCGCGCGCAGCGGCTCCCATTTGTTGTCTGGGCTGAGCTCCCCGGACTACTTTGCCAGATACTGCTCCCAATGCCAGAGCATCCGGTTAAAGAGATGCATACGCGCCCGCGCGCCTGCAATGCCGTGAGTTTTGCCGGGATAGAGCAGTAAGTCAAATGCGAGTCCTGAGTTAATCAATTCGTCGGCAAGCTGGATAGAGTTCTGCATGTGCACGTTATCGTCGCTGGTGCCGTGAACCAGCAGCAGACGGCCTTTCAGCTTTGCCGCCGAGTTCACAAGGTTGCTTTTGTGGTATCGGTCGCGCTCCTCTGTCGGCAGGCCCATGTAGCGTTCAGTGTAGGCACTGTCATAATCGTGCCAGTCGGTAACGGGCGAAACGCTGATTCCAGCTTTGAAACGTTCGGAATGAGTCATGGCATAGATGGTCAGGGACGCGCCATAGCTCCAACCCCACCAGCCCACGCGGGTGCTGTCCAGCTGCGGAAACTTATCCAGTGCCTGATCCAACGCGGCAAAATTGTCGCTCAGTTCAGGCTCATACAGGCGACGGAAAGTTGCCATGGCAAACTTACGTCCGCGATTTCCTGTCCCGCGATTGTCCACCTTCAGCACGGCAAAACCATTGTTCGCGAGCACCTGATCGAAGGGATCAATGGTTCTTGCCGCGTCACGCACAGTCTGCCCGCAAGGGCCGCCGTATGGGTTGAGTATCAACGGAACTTTGCCGTTAATCTCGGTTTTAGCTCCCGCTGGGGGCAGCAGAATCACACCATGCAGCAGTTGCCCGTCCCGGGCGCGAAAATCCACAAAACGCGGCGTGATCGTCTCATAACCATCCCACCTGTGCGACACCCAAAGCTCGTCGCAAGGACCACCTACGGCGCAAACCTCGACCTTCGCAGGCTCGCGCAGCGAGCTATAGGTATCCACAAAATACTTAGCGTCTGCGCTCATTAAAACAGTGTGCACGCCCGGGCGCTGGGTAACGGGCATAGCCTCGCCACCCGTCAGCGGCACGGAGAAGATTTGCTCCTGGCGATCATCGCCTTTGTTCGCTTCGATGTATAAGACGCCAAGGGCTTCATCTACTCCGATCACATTGCTGACTTCGTAGTTGCCTCTTTCGAGTTGCTGTTCCAACCTCGCGCTGCTCATCAGCGGCTTGTCTTCGTTGAAGCTGTAAAGATAGACATGTGTAAATCCATCTCGCCAGCTCAGCCACAGGAACTTGCTGCTGTGTTCGAGAAAAGTTAAGTTCCGACGCCCAGAGCATTCCATTGGATCATGCAGTTCGATGTAGTTGGGGTCGGTTTCCCGCAGTATGCGGTGTGATTTTCCAGTGTGTGTATCGATGAAGTACAAGTCTTCTTGATTCTGGCGACGGTTAAGTACCACCGCCCAGGCGAGACCAGGGCGCGCCCAGCCAAAGCGGGGAATGTAAAACTCGCCTTTCACTCCGAGGTCGATTTGATGCGCTGGACTGTCCAAGCCGGTCAGCAGCATCAGTTTCACAGTAGGATTCGGGTCGCCCGCTTTCGGATAGCGCTCCAGATCGACCTCAGGATGTGTGGGCATCCAGTTGACGATAGGATACTGTGGCACAGACGCTTCATTCATCTGAAGAAAAAGAATCTGGTTGGCATCGGGCGACCAGAAATAATTCGAACGGACGCCCAACTCTTCCGAGTAAAGCCAATCCACCTCGCCGTTGAGCAGGTTTTCGTCAGTTCCTTTAGTGAGCGCAATTTCATCCCCTCCCTTAACCGGGCGAACATAAAGGTTATGGGCGCGAATATAACTCACAAATTTTCCGTCGGGGGAAAACTTAGGATCGCTGGAAGGTTCATTCGAATCGGTGAGTTGACGTGCTTTGGACTCTGCCAAATTGAAGATCCATAGCTTTCCCAGCGCATCGAAAAGAAGACTTTTGGAATCGGGTGCCCACTGGTAATCAGCGACACCGAAGCGGACGCGGTTTTCGCGCTGGCGCTCATCTTTCAGGTGATTGATGGAGGGCGTGAGGACCGCGAGTTTTTCCCCTGAGATCAAAAGCGTGCTTTTACCAGTGATGGGATCGAAGGAATGGAGCGACTCCTCCTTGGCCCCGCGCTGGATATAAGTAAGCTTGGTTCCGTCAGGACTCCACTGCATGTCAGCCGGCTGGCGGTCGCTCGAAGCGGAGGGACCATAAATTGCCTCCACGGTGTACTGCATGTTTGTCGGCGCTTGGTGCGCCAGCGCAGTCACGGTCAACACTGCGCAAATCCCCACGAGCCATCGACTGCTTGGCACAGGAACTCCTCCATCCGAACCTCAGGCACTCTAGAACCTGCTACGACTTTGAGTTTTGACTTTGATACCGAGTTGCTCCGGAGGAAGAGTGGCAGCGTCGTGCTTTACTTTCTGCGGTGAGAGTAGGATTGACGATCTCTGCTGTGCGAGTTCGCACCGTAGACCTCAGCCTAAGGCGACGGTGTGCAAGGCGTGTCTGCGATCACGTCAAATACGGGAGCATGGGCCGGCCCCAACGAAACAGGACAATATTTACTTAGTTTCTAACCAGATGCGAGCTAGGCTGAAGAGGGCAATGGAAATGCCGAAAAGAAAAAACAGGTTTCGAGCCGCTTGTTTCGGAAGGGCGCCTGGAATGGAAAGACCGCGTCGACGGAACGCAGCGCTGAGTGCATGATCCTGCTCGCAAAGAAAATCTGCCAAAGGAACATGAAAAAGCGCAATCGCCAGACCAACCGCAACGCGCGCAAACTCCATGACCATGATCTGAATCTAGTCAGACAGCAGCTTTCATTCCATACGACGAACCTCCTAAAGACACCGGCAAACAACCTTGATCTCGTCAACGTGCTAAAATTCAACAAAATATTGGGCTTCCCAGGAATTCATGCCGACCGATCTTGAAAAGCTCGTCGAACTGCAGGCGATTGACCTCGAACTCGTGCGCCTCAAAGCGCAACTCGCGGCCATACCGAAAACCATTGAGCGCATTGATGCCCAGCTAGCTACCGTCCGCAAGCGCGTGGATGACGTCCGCGCCGCTATCAAGGCAGGAGAGGCGGATAAACGGGAGTATGAGCGGGAAATCCAAGCCCTGAACGAGAAGGTCTATAAGTTCCGCGGCCAGTCGTCGAGCATAAAGAACAACGAACAGTACAAGGCGCTGCTCTCCGAAATTGCGCATGCTGAAAGCGAGATCGGCAACTACGAAGAAAAAGTTCTCGAAGTCATGCTGAATGCCGATTCATTGCACTCGCAACTTGCTGCTGCCGAAGCGGCGCTCAAGATCGAATCTGCTGAAGTGGAACGCCAAAAGGCTGCGGTTGAGAAGGCCGGAGATGCGGACCGGGCTGCAGTTGCCGAAGCCGAGGCAAGAAGAGCGACACTACGCCAGGACGTTGATGAGACTCTGCTCCTGACGTATGACCGCATTCTGAAATCTCGCGGCTTTGCCATGGCCGAGGTGATGGAACATCGCTGCATGGCCTGCCAGTTCATGCTACGTCCGCAGGTTGTATCGAACGTCCGAGCCGGGGAGGTAGTGAACTGCGACTCGTGCGGACGCATGCTTTACTACTTGCCAGAGCACAACGTAAAGACCGTTGCCGCCAATACTACGGGCGTTGCGCAGCAAGCCGAACGAGAATGGATGTTTGTTCCCTCGATGGGCTCAAAAGGCGCTTTTGTGGTCTTTATCAACCACAAAGGCAACGCAACTATGAAGGCCTATGATGCCATCACGGGCGAGGCCCTAGTGCGCCGCGTCGAAAAGAACGCAATCTGTCAAAGCATCTTTGCCGAAGAGATGCGTGAAGCTCGCAACTTGTTCGTGGACGAGGCGAACCTCGATGACAAATACAAAGACCAGTTGCCGCCCGAGGTACTCGAAGACCTCCGGCATCAGCTTCCCGAAGCGTAAGAACGGCTACTTGATCTACTTCTCCGCATGAAAGCTAAGAAGAAAACATCATCGGCTGCGGTTGCGCGCGTAGTTGTGAACGCGCACGCGGTGGCACGCCTGCGCGGTGGCCATCCCTGGATTTTCAAATCCGACATTGAGCGGGTCGATCAGGCCACCCCCGGCGGGCTGGTTCGCGTGGAGGACCAGCGCGGCAAACCTTGCGGCTCCGCGCTGTACAGCTCCAGCTCGCAAATTGCGCTGCGAATGATTGCCCCGAATCCGGTCGAACCAGAAAAGTATCCCGAACTGCTCCGCTACCGTATTCGCCAGGCGATTGCCTATCGCCAGCAAGTCGTGCGCGACTCGGATGCGTTCCGCGTGATTTTTAGCGAGGCCGACATTGTCCCCGGCCTGATTGTGGACAAGTATAACGACGTAATCAGCTTTCAAGTGCTGACCCAGGCAATGGATACCCCGTTCGCGCGCGAGATCCTGATCCAAGAGCTGAGAGCCGCGTTCAAACCCGAAACGATCCTGGAAAGAGTGGACCCGCGCATTCGGGAACTCGAAGGGTTGGACGCACGCGACGATCAGGCGGCATATTCGCGGCTGAAGAAGCCGAAAACTGCAACCATCTTCCATATGAACGGGCTGGCATTTCATTACGACGGCAACGCCGGACAAAAGACAGGAGCCTTCCTCGACCAGCGCGAAAATTATGCGGCTGCGGAGCGGTATGCCCGAGGCAGGGCGCTGGAAATCTGTACTTATCAGGGCGGGTTCTCACTGCATCTGAACCGCGTCTGCGAGCAGGTTACAGCGGTCGACATCTCCTCCGAGGCACTCGCAGTGGCCGAGCAAAACCTCGCGTTGAATGAGCAAAAGCCCATCGAGTTTATAGAGGCTGACGCCTTCGAGTTAATGCGGCAGTATGCGGACGCCGACCGGCGTTTTGAAACCATCGTGCTCGACCCGCCAGCATTTGCCAAATCAAAGAGGAGTGTCGAAGATGCTCTGCGCGGCTACAAGGAACTCAACCTACGCGCGCTAAAGATGGTACGCAATGGCGGAGTGCTTGTGACCTGCTCCTGCTCATTTCACGTCAGTGAACAGGACTTTCTGGCAATGCTATCCAGTGCAGCGCTCGACACACGCCGTAATCTCCACGTTATCGAAAAACGAATGCAGTCGGTAGATCATCCGGTACTTATGAACGTTCCTGAAACGTACTATTTGAAATGTATTGTGTGCTCGGTCTTTTAATGTCGTTCAACGAACAAGAACAGGCCGCCCAAACCTCGGGCGGCCTTGCTTCCTTTTGGAAGCGCAACATCGTTAGTGTTCCTTTACTATCCCCGCTTACCGTGACGGTGCGCCTTGCGCATCTGCTGGAACTTCGCCAGTTGTTCCGGAGTCAGAATCGTCGCTAACTGAGCCTTGTGTTGTTCGCGAATTTTGCTGAGTTCAGCCTGCTTCTGCTCGTTAGTCAGCGAAGAGTTCGTGAGCACGGCTTGGCGCTGTTCGCGAGTGGATTTGAAGAGGGCCTTCATCTTGCTCTCCTGCTCGGGAGTCAGGCCGAGCTTCGCTTTGAAATCCGCCTTTGCAGCCTCCCGACGTTCCGCGAATGCCTTCTGTTGCTCGGGAGTCAGCACCGCTTTCATCTTGGCGCGCGTGCTGGTGCGCAACTCCTTTAGCTTGGCCTGCTTTTGTTCCGCAGTTAGAGCTTGGTCATTGCGAATGATTGCAGCCTGGTCACGCGCCGCCATGCGCAGATCCCTGAGTTGCTTCTTCTGCTCCGCCGTCAACTCAAGTGCAGTTGATGAACTCGTAGCGTTCGGCGTTGCCGTGTTGGGCGCGGGTGTTGCTGCTTGCTGTGCTAACAGAGCAGCACTGGCCATGGTCATTCCCAGGAAAAGCACCGTGTTTTTGATCCAATTTTTACCCATCGTGATTGTCTCCAATTTGGCTAATCAAGTTGAGGATTGTACTTTGAACCTCATCTTCCTACTGGGGATGAAACCCTCGCAGCTTACACTAGTTTCGTCAAAAGTTCTTTCCTGACTTTTCAAGATCAAGATTGGATAATTGGAAAGTCGGATTTCCGTGGCCACACCTGGACTCAACGCCCTACGTGTGCTGCAATTGAGATTACTCGTTATGCAAGTTATGCCAACCGAATTGTTAAGCAAGATTTCCAGATCGCCAGCTCCGAGCCCTTCACGTGAACTCGTTGTACATACTCTCCCTGCTCGCGAGAAATGTGCGTTTTCGATTGTTGTACCGACTTTTAACGAGAGTCACAATCTGGCGGAATTGATCGCGCAGCTGAAGCCCGCAATCGCATCGGAGGTAGGCGATTCTTACGAAATCATCGTAGTGGATGACAACAGCCCGGATGGAACTTGGCAGGTTGCTGCGGAATTGGCGGCTGAGGACTCCCACATCATCGCGATTCGCCGGACAGCTGAACGCGGACTAGCGACGGCCGTCGTGCGCGGCTGGCAGGTCGCTTCTGGTGACTTGCTCGGCGTGATTGACGCCGATTTGCAGCATCCTCCAGAAATCATTGCGAACTTGATTTCAGCACTAAAGCAACAGAACGCAGATATAGCGATTGCAAGCCGCGAGGCCGAAGGCGGCGGTACCAGCGATTGGAGCTTGCTTCGATTAATGATTTCTAGGGGATCGCGTGCCTTGGGCAAGGCATTGCTGCCCGGCGTGCTGGGCTCGGTTTCCGATCCAATGACAGGATTCTTCGTTGTTAGGCGCGCGGCAATTCAGGATGTGGTTCTAGCTCCGTGCGGCTACAAGATTCTAGTGGAGCTGCTGGTTCGGACGCGACTGAAAAACATTGTCGAAGTCGGTTACGTTTTTCGTTCGCGGCAACGCGGTGAAAGCAAAGCTTCACCTAAGATTTTCTTGGATTACATTCAACATCTTTTTCGTCTGCGGGCTACCGTTCGCGCGCTTCGCGCCGAACAGGCCGCACCCGCCGACTAAAGTGCGACAGCTGACGTGCACTGAGCAGTTGCACCGCAACGAACCTCGGCATAAAATCAGAGTGTGAATTAGGCGTGCGTCTTCAGGGCGGGGTGTAATTCCCCACCGGCGGTTAAAGCCCGCGAGCGCCTGCACTGTGCAGGGTCAGCAGATACTGGTGAAATTCCAGAGCCGACGGTATAGTCCGGATGAAAGAAGATGTGCCAGACTGCGCGTAACTCTTGCGCCGTGGTGTTGGTGCTTTATCTAGCCCTGAAACGTTTTTCGTCATTAAACGAGGAGCGTTTCAAAATGACTTTTTCCCCATCATGTACCGTCGCACTCGAACTGACGGCAATTCCTTTCGAAGAGAGACTTGAAAAGGCCTTGGACGACATGCGCCGAGGGCACCCTGTCATTCTCGTAGACGATTTCGATCGCGAAAATGAAGCTGACCTCATCGTTGCAGCAGAGAAAGTTTCCGTTGAATCAATGGCTATGCTGATCCGTGAATGCAGTGGGATTGTGTGCCTTTGCCTCACGCAGGAAACAGTGGATCGGCTTGAGCTCCCGATGATGGTTTTGAACAATGAGAGCCGTTTTCAGACAGGATTTACAGTGACAATCGAAGCCCGTGAAGGAGTTACAACCGGCGTTTCTGCACAAGACAGGGTGACCACCATTCGGGCCGCAATTGCCGACAATGCGCAGCCTTCAGACTTGGCCCGACCGGGTCACGTCTTCCCGCTGAGAGCAGTTTCCGGCGGCGTACTGGCGCGGCAGGGTCACACGGAAGGATCAGTGGACCTTGCGCGCATGGCTGGACTGAAGCCCGCTGCTGTGCTGTGTGAACTTACCAATCCGAACGGGACGATGGCGAAGGGGGCTGACATCGACGAGTTCGCCAAGAAACATACGATGGTCATCATCAGCATTGCGGAATTGGTGAAATATCGCAAGTCGCACGAGATGCACGCAGTAGCGGGAGTGCGCAAACTTTAATTCAGATCTGCATTGTACACGAGGCCCGAAAAACCAAGGCTTTCATCTCGGCCCGGAAGGCAGCGGGCTCCCGCTTTCATGAGTGGCCACACTGCGAGGGCGCCTGAGACAGGCTGGAGGAATTGCGTGTGCCTGCCGCGCATTTTTTGTCGCCGTAAGGAAAGACGACCACGATCCTTAGACCGGTTCCTTAAAAGGTATATGCCTGGAAAATGTTGGGAGGTACTCTACTGAGGCTGGCAGTTCTTCCGTGACAGATCAACGATGGCGCGAGCGTATTCCGATGATCTTCGGTGCAAGTTTCT